>Ga0316628_100001497_pt1 | contig 16547 bp, 8 predicted proteins | sample OWC_Aug_M2_C1_D5_FD_207648 | JGI IMG/M metagenome (GOLD analysis project Ga0316628, IMG submission 207648) | Wetland soil microbial communities from Old Woman Creek delta, Ohio, United States - OWC_Aug_M2_C1_D5_C | ecosystem: Environmental > Terrestrial > Soil > Wetlands | place: USA: Ohio... | reverse complement strand
GTCCTCGGCCGACCTCGTGTTCGAGATGGAGCCCTCGACGGGGCTTGTGTGGTTCACGCCCCACAACGCCGACGTGGGGATGCACCTGCTCGCGGTGCGCGTGCAGGACGCGGCTCTCGCCCGGGACGAGAGGACCGTGGAGGTCCACGTCAGCAACGTCAACGACGCCCCCATCCTCCCGCCGCTCGGCGCTCTCATGTTCGACCAGGGCGACGATGTGTCGGTCCGCATCATGGCGCAGGACCCCGACCTGGGGCTCCCGCTCGAGGTGCCGGAGGCGCTCGCGCTCGACACGGACGCGCCCGCATGGCTCGCGCCCGGCCTGGACGGGTGGGTCAACTTCACGGCCGACCAGTCCCGGGTGGGCGAGTGGACCGTCACGTACACCGTGACGGACCTGGGCGGCCTCGCGGACTCCATCACGGTCGTGTGGAGGGTCGTCGACCTCAACGACGCGCCCGTCATAGCGACGGTGGTCGAGGACAGCTACACCGTCCAGGAGGACGGGACGTTCCACCTCGAGGTCGGGGCGACCGACCTGGACGGCGACGCCCTCGCGTGGTCCGACGACACCGCCCTGTTCGCCATCGACGGCGCGACCGGCGAGGTCACGTTCACGGCGCGCCAGGCCGACGTGGGGGCGCACGCCGTCACGGTCACGGTCTCGGACGGCCGCGGCGGCGCCGCGTCCGTGTCCTTCGAGCTCGTGGTCGCGAACCTCAACGACGCGCCCGTGATACTGACCGTCCTGCCCGCGAACGGGACCGTCCTCCACCAGGGCGATGCCCTGACGCTGTCGGCGACGGCGTCCGACGAGGACGGCGACGCGCTCGGCTTCTCCTGGTCGGAGGGCGGCACGGACCTGGGGGCGGGCACGCCCCTGGTCCTGGGCTCCCTCGGCGCCGGGAGGCACACCATCACCGTGTCCGTCACGGACGGGACGGCGACGGTGGAGCGCACCGTCGAGCTCGTGGTCGAGGAGCGCGAGGGCGGCGGCGACGGTCGTTCGCACATCGTCCCGGTCCTGCTGATCGCGGTGATGGCGGTCGCCGTGGTGATCGCCCTGCTCCTCCTGAGGTCGCGGCGCGGCGGCGCGCAGGCGACCGCCGTGCCGCCCCAGCAGCCCGAGCAGCCATAGCGGGCCTTCGAGGTCGAGCACCGCGGGACATGGGTCCGGGGACCGAGTTCCATCAAATAGGCGAACGTAGAGGGAAACTTTTATGTATATGTTTCCCTATACAATCGCCTATGCAGGCCAAGCGCATCGACGAGGTCATCAGGGAATCGCACACGATGCCTTTGCCGCGGCTGGTGACGCGCGACCTCGCCGCCCCCTTCCCCAGGGCGACCAGATGCGTCTCCATCGTGGGCCCGAGGAGGGCCGGCAAGACGTTCTACCTCTACCAGCGGATGAGGGACCTCGCCGACGCCGGGGTCGAGCGGACGAGGACGCTGCGCCTCGACTTCGAGGACGACCGGCTCTACCCGGCCACCGGCCAGGACCTGGATGCGGTCTGGAGGACGTACAGGTCCATGTACCCTGCGCACTCCGAGGGCACTACGCACCTCTTCCTCGACGAGGTCCAGGCCGTCGACGGCTGGGAGCGGTTCGTGCGCAGGCTGCTGGACACGCAGGACGTGCAGGTGCTCCTCACGGGCTCCTCCTCCAGGATGCTGACGTCCGAGCTCGCCTCCGCCATGCGGGGCAGGAGCGTGTCTTACGTCCTGCTCCCCTACTCGTTCCAGGAGTACGTCCGGGCCAGGGGGAGGGAGGTCCCCGAGCACCAGGCTCCGACCGAGAGGGCGTGGACGGTGAACATGCTCAGGGATTACCTGCGGTTCGGTGGGTTCCCCGAGGTCGCGAGGGAGGACGATGCGGGGGCCAAGGTCAGGAAGCTCTCGGAGTACGTGGACCTGATGCTCATGAGGGACGTCGTGGAGCGGCACGGGGCGAAGAACATCAAGGCCCTGCGGCTCATGCTCAGTGCGATAATGGCGTCCGTCGGGAGCGAGTTCTCCGTGTTCAAGCTGCGGGGCCGGCTCGCCTCGATAGGGATCGACGTGAGCAAGGACACGATGTACGCGTACATGGGCCACCTCGTCGACGCCTTCGCGGCGTTCCAGGTCAGGAGGTGGGAGGGCTCGAGGTGGGCCTCCGAGCAGGCCCTCCCGAAGGTCTATCCCATAGACACGGGCTACATCGCGCAGTCCGGCGGCCGGTCCGCGGAGGACATGGGGCGGCTCATGGAGTGCGCGGTGGCGGTGGAGATGTTGAGGCGCAGGAGCACCGATCCCACGATGGAGTTCGGCTTCTGGAGGGACCGGAACGGGGCAGAGGTCGACTTCGTCATCAGCCAGGGAGCGCGGGTGCTGCAGCTCGTCCAGAGCTGCTACGACGTCTCCGACCCCAACACCAGGGCGAGGGAGGTCGCCTCACTGCTGAAGGCGGGCCGGGCCCTCGGGTGCGATGAGCTCACGGTCCTCACGTGGGACCACGAGGAGGAGGCGCTCGCGGAGGGCAGGCGGGTCGACTTCCGACCCGTCTGGAAGTGGTTCCTGGGCCGGTGAGGTCGCGGCGCGGCGGCGCGCAGGCGACCGCCGTGCCGCCCCAGCAGCCCGGCCAGCAATAGCGGGCCTTCGAGGTCGAGCACCGCGGGACGTGAGGCGGCCCGGGCGCTGACCGCCCGCGGGCCCTCTGGTGGGAAGGCCCGGCCCGGTCGATGGGCCGCGCGCACGCCCGGCGGCCGCGCGAGCGGCGCCCCTCTGGCCAGCTGGATCCCGGTGTGCCTGGCACGGGCTCCGCGTCGGTCACGCCTGCGAGGTCGAGCGCTCCACGCATGAGTATGTGATGTCGGCTATCGACGAACCCATTCTTCGATTTCTGGGAGACCCATTATTAACGACCGGCGTCATGCGATCGCATCCTTCTCGAGGTGAAGATGATGCGAAGCCTAGGCCGAAACCTCCCGGTAATTGTTGTTGCGGGCCTGTTGATAGCAAGCGGTCTGTTCCTGCCAGGGATCCTCCTGGGCGAGCGCGCGGCGTCCGATGTCATCACCGTGGGAGCGCATGGCGACTACGGGAGCCTCTCCTCCGCGCTCTCTGCCGCGCGGCCGTTCGGGACCATCAAGCTCGGCCCCGGCATCTACTCCAAGGACCTGGTCATCACGAGGCCCGTCCACATCGTGGGCTCCCCGCAATCCATCATAACGTCCACGTGGGTCGTGTCCTCGAACTACGTGACGATCGAGGACAGCACCTTCATGAACATCTACGAGAACTCCACCGACCACGACTGGGACTACGGCGGCATCGTCACGCGCCAGACCTCGGGCTCCGGCATGGACGACGGCCTCGTGAGCTACCTCACGGTGCGCGACAACACCTTCGTCAACACCCGCCAGGGCGTGTTCCTGTTCGGGGCGAAGAGCAGCACCGTCGAGGGCAACGTCTTCAGGGGCAACTACCGCGGCATCACCATCAACGAGCACGCGGCCTCGGGCGTGGGGACCTGGACGTCGTCGGGCAACACCATCAGGGGCAACGAGTTCTACGACCAGGTCGGCACGGACCGGTACGACGGCGAGGCCATCGCCATCTTCAACTCGGACAACAACCTCGTCTCGGGGAACACCATGGACGGGAACTCCTACGGCGTCGTCATATACGGCGGCTCCGGCAACGAGGTGCTCGACAACACCATCACGGGCTCCACGTACGAGCCCCTCTTCCTCCACGACCCAACCGGCGCGCTCACCGTGAAGGGCAACACCCTGGCCGCCAACGGGGGCGACGCGGTCATCGAGGGCGCGACCAGCTTCGCGTTCCAGGGCAACGCCGTGGACGGCTCGGCGCTCGTGCTGCGCGACTCGACCGACGGCACCGTCACCGGCAACGCGTTCGAGGTCTCGGACAGGCCGGCGCTCGTGCTCTCGGGCGCCTCGTCCGCGTTCGACCACACCGTGACCGGCAACACCCTCGGCGGCGAGGCCATCTACTACCGCTACATGGACGAGACGGTCGACATCAACAACGTGACCGCGGGCGCGGTCTACCTGGCCTACACCACCAGCCCCCGGCTGTCCGACCTGACCGTCACGGACGGAGACGGCGTGTGGCTCTACGGCACCATCGGGAGCGCCCACCTCACGGACCTCGAGGTCACCAACTCGCTGCTGGGCGTGACGCTCTTGGACTCGGACGGGGCCGACATCAGCGGCCTCGAACTCGACGCCTCCGCCCGCGGCTGGTACGGGCTCGCTGTCGACGGCTCCACCGGAGTGGCGCTGCGCGGCTCCACCATCACGACGCCCGGCGACGTCGATTCCATCAGGCTCACCGGGGGGAGCGCGGTGGGCCTCCACGACACGACGTTCGACGCCCAGGAGCTCAACCTGACCTCTGACGGCGGCGGCTCGCTCATGGTGAGCAACGCCCTCACGGTCAACGTCATGGACAACGGCTCCGTCTCGCCCCTCGCGGGCGCCGAGCTCGTGGTCACCCAGGACGGGACCCCCGTCTACCGCACGCCGCACTTCGGCGGCACGGACGCGGTGACCGACGCCTCCGGGATGGCGGGCCCCATCGCGCTGCTCGACAGGGAGTACTCGGCTTCCCCGACGGCGACCGAGCACTCGCACGACCTCACCGTCCGGGCCGAGGTCGACGCCGTCTGGACGGAGACGCGTGCCGGGCTCGACATGTCCGCGCCCCGCATGGAGGCCTTCGTCGCGGCCGACATCCGAGCGCCCGCGACGCCCTCCGGGTTCGTCGCGGCCGACGTCCCCGCCGCGGACGCCATCGACCTGTCCTGGGCCGCGGCCACCGACGACACGCGCATGTACTCGGTGTGGTGGGACGGCGGGACCGGCACCTGGACGCTGCTGGCGAACGTGTCCGTGCCGGCGACCACGATGCGCGTGGACGCGGGGCTCACGCACGGCACGGCCTACCGGTTCGAGCTGTCCGCCTGGGACTGGGTGCCGCTGCGGTCGCGCGAGCTCGCGGGCCCAATCGAGCTGCTGCACGTCGACGCCTACGCGCCACCGGCCCCGCCGGGCCTGGTCGTGCTGGAGGCGACGGGCAGTACCGCCACGCTCTCCTGGGACGCGAGCGGCCACGACGACGTTGTCGGCTACAACGTCTACATGAACGCCACCGGGGGCGGCGCCGACGGGCCGTGGGTGGCGGTGCCCCTGGGCCAGGGACTGGGCGGGCGCATGTTCACGGCCACGGGCCTCGCGAGCGAGACGGACTACTACTTCACGGTCCGTGCCTTCGACGAGGTGCCCAACGAGGGCGCCGGCTCCGTGGCCGCTATGGCGAGGACGCTGGACGTGACGCCCCCGCTCCCGCCCGTCCTTGACGCGCTGCCCGAGTTCACGAACCAGGGCACGTTCGAGGTCACGGGCCGGGCCGAGCCCGGGGCGACCGTCACGGTGTACGTGGGCGGCGCCGAGGGAGGGACCGGGACCGTGGCCGGCGACGGGACGTGGAGCGTTCCCGTGCCCCTCGCGGACGGCGCGAACGTCATCACCGCCAGGGCCACGGACGGTTCGGGCAACGCGGGAGCGCTCTCACCAGGGGCGAGGGTCGACCTGGACTCCACCGACCCCGCCGCGCCCACGGTCGCGGCGCTCCCGGCGATGACCGGCATGGCCACGCTGCACGTGACCGGGACGGCCGAACCCCTCTCCACCGTCCTGGTGATGGCGGGCGCGACCGAGCTCGGGCGCGCGCTCGCGGCGACCGACGGGTTTTTCGACATCACGGTCATGCTGGCCGAGGGCGAGAACCGCCTGGTCGCGGTCGCGGTGGACCGCGCGCTCAACCAGGGGCCCGCATCGTCTGTGAGGACCGTCGTGCTCGACACCGTCGCGCCCGACGTGCCCGTGCTCGACGACGTGCCGGGTTACGTGAGCGACCCCGAGCTCAGGGTGACCGGCACGGCCGAGCCGCTCGCGAGCGTCTCGGTGATGCTCGACGGCGTGGAGGCCGCGACGGCCGGCGTGTCCCTCTTCGGGACGTGGATGGCCGACATCACGGTCCCCGCAGCAGGGACCGACATCACCGTCAGGGCCGTCGACCAGGTCGGCAACACGGGCGGTGCCACGCTCTTCAGGCACATCTCGCTCGACACGACGCCACCCGTGGCCGCGGCGGGGGCCGACGTCACCGTGGTCGTGGGCCTGACCGTCGACCTCGACGGCTCGGCCTCCACCGACGGCAACGGCGTCGCCCTCCACAGGTGGACGTTCACCGAGGGCGGCTCGCCCGTCACGCTCGATGGGCCGGAACCGTCGCACGCCTTCTCGGTCGTCGGCACCTACACCGTCACGCTCACCGTCACCGACGTCGCCGGCAACACGGCCACGGACACGCTCGTCGTGACCGTGGTGCCCGAGAACGCGGCCCCGGTCCTGACGGCCGGCGCGATGGCGCCCGACGGGGGTACGACGCGCACGAGCTTCGCATTCACGGTCCGGTTCACGGACGCCGACGGCGACTCGGGCACCGTGTGGGTGGTCATCGACGGCGACCGGTTCGTGATGACCCCCGACCCCACGGACACCGACACGACCGACGGCGTCCTCATGACCTACAGGTCCAGGCTCGCGGCCGGGCCGCACTCCTACTACTTCGAGGCCAAGGACTCGGGCGGGCTCGACGCGACCGGTGCCAGCGCCGGGCAGGCGAACGAGAGGGCCACGGGCGACATCGACAGGGCGCAGTCCGAGACGCCCGGGCCGGGAGCGGCGCTCGCGGTCGTGGCGGTCATGCTCGCGGCCGCCGTCGTGGCCCTGGCGGTCACGAGGCGGCGGACACAGTGAGGACGGAGGGAGCGACCATGCGGCGCGTCAGCAGCGCGGGAGGCAGCCATCGGAGGGCGGCAGGGAGGCCGCCCTCCGTCACTGCCCTCGAGGTGCGTGGGTGGAGGCACCCGCGCGGCTGCGTGCCGTGGGACGCTCGGAACGGTGCGGACGAATGTCAGGGATGAGGCGAGACAGATGACGACCAAGGAGAGGCAATCAAGGCTGCACGAGGAGGCCATCGAGTGGGCCAGCAAGGAGATGAGGGACCTCATGGACAGGTCCGAGCACGGCATCTACATCTACGCGTGCGACACGCACACCGTGTGCAACGAGAATTTCGCCAAGATGCTCGGCCTCGGATCGCCCAAGGAGTGGGGCAAGACCGACGACGAGTCGCTGGTGGACAGGTTCCTGACCCCCGGGAGCGCGGCGAAGGTCGTCGACACCTACTGGCAGGCGATGGAGGACAGGCTCCCCTCCTCAGTGGACGTGACGCTCAAGCCCAAGGGCGGAGGAAAGCTTCGGGCGAACATCGTCCTTCTGCCGTTCAGGTACAAGGACCAGGACATGGCGCTGCACATCATAACGCCCAAGGAGTGAGGCCGGCGTCCGCCCCCTCGGGGACGACCCCGGCACATGGCACAGCAGGAGGGATATCATGACACCGAATGCGCAGCAGGCGGAGGCCCACGAGGCGGTGCTGGAGCGCGTGGGCAGGGAGATGGCGGGCATCCTCGAGGGCTCGGCCCAGGCCGTCTACGTCTACGCGTGCGACAACCACAAGCTCTGCAACAGGAGGTTCGCGTCGATGCTCGGCTACGGCACTCCCGAGGAGTGGGCCTCGACCAACGTGCCGTTCGTGGACACCTTCGTCGCCCAGGAGAGCCAGGACGCCCTGGTCGCGGCGTACTGGAGGGCGATGACCGAGAAGGTCGGGTCGAGGGTCCCCATCACGTGGCGGCGCAAGGACCGCGGCGAGGTGGCCACCGACGTCATCCTCGTGCCCATCACGCTCGACGGGCAGGACATGGCGATGCACTTCGTGAGCCTGCGCCGCACGTAGGCCGCGTGCGGCGGTGGCGCGGGCGGGGCCACACTCCCGGGGCAGAAACCCCCCCCCAGGCTTTTGCCTTGGGCCCCTGTCCCTGGAGGGCCGTTCCGTCCCGCGCGGGGGTGAGATGGATCAAGGTCGGGGCCAGTGCCTGGGCTGCCGGGCGCGTCGCGCGACGGCACTCCTAGCCTCATCGGCCAGGGGCACCACCGCCGCCAGCCCCGCGCTCGGGGCGGCCGGGCCCGTTGCCATGGCCAGCACCTCGAGGCCGGTCCTAGCGCCTCCTGCGCGAGAGCAGGACCGCGGCGAGCGCGTTGGCGACGATGACCGCGACCGCGACGGCCGCCCACAGCATCGGTGGGCCCGCGATCCGATGGCTGTCACTGACCTCCGGGACCCAGGGCGCCTCCTCCGGGACGACAGTCACCGGGTCGCCGATGCGGGCCGGGCCCTCGCCGCAGGAGCAGACCGCCCTCACGCTGTACACGTAGGTCGTGCTCCTGGCATTGGACGTGTCCAGATAGGTCGTGTTCCCGGTCTGCCCGAGGAGGACCGGCTCAGCTGTGACGCCCGCGCTCACGACCGCCCTGTAGACCAGGTATCCGAGGAACTCCCCGCTGCCAATCTCCCAAGGCTCGGTCCAGTTGAGGGCGACGGACATCCCGTTCGGGAAGGCAGTGCTTGCCGCGATGCAGTTACGGAGAGACTGCCACTCCCCAAGCAACGATCGTCATCGGGACAACGAGCATGACCATGAGTGTTATGACCGAGGATGGGCATCCAATGTCGACGCCTCGTTGCCTGGGGAAGGTCCGCCCCTGAAGCCCTGGCCATGTGTGATGATCAACCCAACGGGATTGTCGGGCGATATAGCGTCGAGGTTTCCTATTCGGCCACGATGAGCCCGGGCTCGTGGCTTGCCACGGCATCGGGCGTCATCCGTAACCATCATAGAGTAGACCGACAGACTCGGGGCGTTGGATGGGGACTGGCCTCATCGCCTGCGCCTGCGGTCCAAGGCCATCAGCATGGCCGCGAGCGCGCATACTGCGAGGGGCCCCTCGAAGCCCGGCTCCTTCCCCTTCTCCTTGGGGACGCTGACGCTCAATACCTGGCTCCTCGCCCCCTGGCCGACCGTGTTGTTGGCGAGCACGACGTAGTAGTAGGTCCTTCCAGGCTCGAGCCCGACGTCCTTGAAGTCGAGTCCCGTCCCTGTGTAGACCACGGTCGTCACATTTGAGGGTGATTCCCCACGAAGGACGATGTAGCCTAGCACGGGCCTCAAAGGGTCCGCAGCGGGGGCGGTCCAGTTCAGGAACGCGTCCCTCCCGGCCAGACCTCCGGCGAATCCGCGGGGGATTCCAGGGACCTCGAGCTTCTGCGCCGGTGCCAATGGCGTCGCGTTGAGCGGCATCGTCCTGGATCCCTCCAGCCTGCCATTCAGGGCGGTGACAGCATAGAAATACATGACGCCATTCGTGACCCCGTCGTCCGTGAACATGGTCTCCGTCGTTCTGATGAGGAGGACAAGGTCGGTCCCGGACGTCCCGCGATATAGATTGTAGCCGATAATGGAAAGCCCCCCATCATTAGCAGGGGGCGACCACTGGAGCATGACCCTCCCGTCACCCGCTCTAGCTTCAAGACCTTCAATGACGGACGGGCGCCCGTAGGGAGTGGCGCTGGCCGTTCCAGACGGGGCGCTCTCACCAGCCTCGTTGAGAACGGTGATCGAGTAGTAGTGCTTGAGCCCGTCTTCGAGCCCCATATCGGTGTAATTCAACCTATCGGGGCCCACGTCGGTCAGCAAGCCCATGTCCTCGGCGACGAATCCACGGTAGATGCGGTAACCCGTGATCGGCGACCCGCCATCATCGAGCGGCGCAATCCAAGTCAGCCGGATCGAATCCTCCATCGCTTCGGCCTTAAATCCCTCGGCGGGCATAGGTCGGCCGAATGGCGTCGCGGACAGCGAACCGGATCTGGTCCCATCCCCGAGTTCAGAATACGCCGCGATCGAATAGAAATATGTGCGGCCGTTGACCACGTTCGTATCGAGGTAGGTCGTTCCTCCCTTCACATCGATGGAAGCGTCGACGATGCCCCCGCCGAGGCTACGAAATATCCTGAAACCCAGGACCGGGGAGCCTCCATCGTCATCGGGCGGTGTCCATGTCAGGGTGACACAGCCGTCCCCGGCCACGACGGAGAGGTCCTTGACATTGCCTGGCACGTTCAAAGTGGTGGTATTCACAACTGCTGAGCGGCGGCCCTCCCCCAGTTCGTTGAACGCGGCGACGCAGTAATAGAAAGTCGTTCTTGCGGCAAGCCCCTCGTCCACATATGTGACGACGCTCGCAAGGTCCGCTATTGGCTCGAGGGATGTGTCCGAGACGCCTCGGTAGAGCTTGTAGCCCAGCACCGGTCGTCCGCCGTCGCTCGATGGGGCTGTCCAATAGAGCGTGATCGACGCCAGAGCCGGTACCGGGTTGAAAACGTATGGGGCCGAAGGGACATCGCATATGAATGCCGTGACCGCCTCGCTCAGGCTTCCGTTCCCCTTGATGGTGAATGCCAGGACCCTGTAGAAATAGTGGATGCACCTCGAGACGTTGACATCGACGTACTCCGTCGCATTACCGAGGGCAATCAGGGGCAATGTGTGGTCTGGGTCGGTCCCCCTGAGGACCCAGTAGCCCAGGAGCTCGCCTCCGCCGAGGTTCGAAGGCATCGACCAGTTGAGCCTTATGGTGTCGCCTTCCACGGTCGCCATCACGAATCTGGGCATCCCCGGGGGTCCCATCGGTGTCACGTTGATAACTTGGCTTGCAGGTCCCTCACCGATGGCTGTGGTCGCTGTGACCTTGTAGTAGTACCTCACCCCATTGACCAGGTCATCATCGATATAGGAGGGGAGTGAACCCGCAGGGGCCTTGTCGAGGAAGGTCATGTTGTCCATTGAAAATCCGCGGAAGAGCCTGTACCATCTCACATCTGGGCCCTCGTATCCGGCAGGAGGCGACCAACTGAGGGAGGCTTTACTATCACCCGCAACGGCAGTGAAATTGAGCGGGGGTCCAGGCGGTGCACCGCTCGGCTGGAGCGCGTAGAAGCTCAAGACAACAAGGTTGAATCCCGCTTCAGGTGTCGAGTCAAAGGTGCCTTCCGTGACTGGGTAGTCTGTACTGGACGTTGAAAGGCATATCCAGGTAAGATCAGAGCTCCCTTGTGAAATGTGTATGTAGAGTTCACCATCATTCCCCCCAATAAAGGAGGAGGACAAGACTCGAGTGCCATTCGCCTCGAACGTGATCAGGAACCCATCATTGACACCATCGAGGTGCGTGTCGTACGCATCGTTCGTGACCGGGAAATCCGCGCTATATGTGATACCCGCGACGAGCACCTCGCCGCGGCTGCTCAGGCATATGGACTCGCATCTGTCGGAATCGGTGCCTCCAATGAAGGTCATGAAGTTGAGGCTCCGTCCGCTCGAGTTGAGGGCGAGCGCGTACCCTTCCCCCTTTCCCGCTCTGATCGGCTGGAAGACCCCCCGGGTGGCAGTGAGGTCCGTGCTCCCGACCATCCCACATCCGTATATGTTTCCGTCATCGTCGACGCACATCGACGACACTGTATCGTTCCCTGACCCACCGTAGTACGTCGAAAACTCCAAGTCACTAGCATCGACGCTCAGCCTTAGGAAGAATACGTCCATATATCCATTGTTATCCTGCTGGAATGCATCGTCAGTCACGGGGAAATCAGTGCTTTTTGTCATACCACCAATCACGATCGTCCCGTTCTCGTTGATGTGCAAGCCAGATGCAAAGTCGTCCCCAGACCCTCCGATATATGAGGCGAACTCAAGATATGAACCGTCGCTTGAGAATCGTAGTAATTGCATATCGTTATACCCATTGTATGTCTTATCGTAGGCATCATCCGTGACCGGACAATCATCATTGTCTATCCCGCCAATGGTAAAGAAATCTCCATCCTCTGTCTCGGCAAGATAGTATGCTCCACCGACCCCTACGAGCGTCGAGAAGACCAATGAGCCATCATCGCCATCCAACTTCAGCAGGAACCCGTCATCTCCTGTAGTGAGATCGTCGTAACTTCCCTCAGTCGTAGGGAAATCCAGACTATTAGTATTTCCGACAGCACAGACATCCCCATCGCGGGAGAGTATGATATCACGTACAATGTCGCCGCTCTTGCCGCCCACGAATGTCGAGAACTCAAGCTTCGACGTCGTCACATTGAGCTTGACGATGAAGCCATCGGTGCCATCGTTGTACGTCGGATCCATTGAAGACGCGGTTGTGGGAAAATCACTACTCGGTGTTTGACCAGCGATGTAAACATTACCATAGGGATCAGCGAAGAATTCTCCCCCCCACAAATCATCATCAGCTTTCCCGCCCAGGTAGGTGCAATACTCCACGATCGGGTCGATTACCAGAGCCTGGCAGAGATCATAGCTACCTACGGTGTAACCGACTGTGCCTTGATCGACTAGTCGGAATCCGCAATCGACCGGAACAATTGCACCTCCCGTGCTCTGGTATGCGACAGGCGCCTCCTCCTTCAGCGTCCCCACATCTGTCTCGAGGAGAAGATCCCCGTCAAGGTCATCGATCGAGATATGGTTGGCACCTTCAACCTTAAACAGAAGGATGGTCGGATCTATACCGGGCTCGACCAGGACATCATATTTCACGGAACTTCCGCGGAAGTAGTAATGAAGGTCTATCCCTGGCGCCACGCTCTTGTACCATATATCCTCATAGGCATTGGCATCTTCAACCCATCCAGTGCGGTCATCGCCGATGATGTAGTTGAGAGAAGCACCTACGGGATTCTCGCCGATGGGCTTCACATGACGACCGAGCGTCGGCTCCATCTTGATGACAGTATGATCACCGTAGTCGCCGTCCAGTCCGAATGATACCGAGCCTTCGTCGAAGATGACTGTGAGGCCCTCTCCACGATAATAGAAGATGCCCCCCTCTGGTCCGAACTGACCCTGGTTCTCTGCAAAGAACCTATTAGCCTTGGATACCAACATGTCCATGTCAGCGAAGGTCAGCGGGCAGTCATTGCCGGAAGGGGGAGACGGGGCAATCTGGTCCCTACGTCCCAGGCTCTCACTCGAATTGGGATTCTGAGGAAGAACGACCGTCATAATCACGACCAATGCGAGCAGGAGCCTATACCATTCCATGCAATCGCCAGCTTCTCTATGAATTTGACCGACTGGAGTACAGCCTGACCGTCTTCATGGATTTCCCTGGTAACCGACAATGAGTCGAGGGGGCTCTGGGGGCTAACGCGTCAACGCAAGCATCGCGAAGTAAGCTAGTTTGGCGATTCATCAAAGGTCACGCCATACTGGCCGTCATCGCATTGCATATCCGCGTCGCCTTCATATCGGAACCATCCCAGTCCCAGAGCATCCCTTCGATGAGAAGCTCCGTGTCATCGTCGGAATCCACGTCATATCCAACGGCCGTTCCGTACCGACCGCCGCAGCTTCCGGAGTACTCGCCCAACTCGCTCCATTCATTATCCCCGTCATACTTGAGGACGATCAGGCCCCCAGCGTAGAGTGTCGTGAAGGCGATCTCGTTCTTACCGTCGCCATTCACATCGGCGATTAGGCTCTCATAGTGGTCATCCTCGTCGAAGGTCTCCTTCCAGATCTCCTTGTACGCTTTCTCGTCCGCGTCGTATTTCCAGATGAACACGGTCCCGTCGCCACTACCGCTCCCGAAGATCTCGTTCCCGCCGTCCCCATTGAGATCCCCGACGCTCAAGTGTACGATGGCATAGGAGACCCCATCAGGTCCAAGGTCTCCCGCGAGCGTGTAACCATCGTCCGTGTGCTCGAGCACGAGGCCATGGCGTTGGAGTCCGACGCCGTCCCATGTGTCCCCATCGCCGATCAGGAGCTCGTTCGTCTCGTCGTTGTCCGCGTCCGCCACAGTCCAGGTCCCGGTCCCGACGTCCGCGAGCACGCACTCGCTGGTGAACCCAGAAGAATCATAGCTCCAGAAGCGCGGGCTGCTCGACCCAGACTTCACCAGTTCGTTCTTGCCATCATTGTCCGGATCGGTGATCTGATAGCCTACGGTGCCTGCACCAAAGCCGGGATTGTATGTCGCCGATGGCGAATCGCTGTCATCACCATCTTCCCATATGCTCGTCACATAGGAGGTCGAGTACACCTTCTTGCTGACCTGCGTTCTTATGCTGGCGAACCCGACGACCTCTTTCGACCCGTCGTTGTCCAAGTCACCGATGGCAGAGGCCTGCCAGGTGGCCCCCATATTGGCCGACCAGACGTGGACGAGCTTCCCGTCCTCGATGTTGTAGAGCCTCACCATCTGTCCTGTCGACGTGGATACGCTCATGACGATCTGCGGATCCGATGACAGTTCGAGGGTGCCGTACTTCTCCTCGTTCACGGGCGGCGGCTGCGGTTTGCCGACGGTCGCGTCCATCGCACCCATCGAGGCAAGAACCAGGAGCCCCACGGTCATCATCGACGCAAGTGACCTCTTTCCTCCTAGCATTTTTTCATCCCTCCCCTATCCAAGATAAACATCCATCTGATTGGCGCGCTCTCATATCGTCCCATGACGCGGCGGAATGACAGACGACCTCACCGGTCGACCTGATATTTGGACCGCGGAGCTCCCAATAAGGGCTCCAACCCCCCCGGCCCCATGGTCCATCATACAAGAGCGTGCGGTCAAGGAGGGCAAGGTCCGACGTCTCCGGCCCCGAATGCTCTCGCGCGGTGGCACCCCCTGACCCATACTCAGCGCCACCGGAATGCCCGGAGCGACAGGCAGCCCCCGTTCTTGACACGCCGCTGTCCCCTTTGCCAGGATACTTATCCGTTTCTTCAGATAATCCGAGTCGATATATGCCGATTTTGGTACGGCTCAAGTTGTTCCTTGTGAATCTTCGGAAAGGAACATCCCATTTCCGAGATGCTCTGATGACTGGACAAGATGGGCGCGACGATATAGGGCAAAGGGTCCATGGCTCGATCCAACTATCACCGCGTTGTGGGCTCCCATGGTGCTCGGTCATGGATTCCGGTCCTTCTTGATCCCGGCAGGATGATAAACCGTGTATTTCCCCGCCCTGGAGCCCGTGAGATAGCCCCCCCTCACGAGCGCCCTCAGATGGTAACCGACCATGTCGCGCTCCTTGCCCATCCTCTCGGATATCGCGGTTTGAGTGAGCCCCGGCTCCTTGCAGACCAGCATCACGATCCTCAGCCGGAGGTCCTCGGGCGACGGTTCGTTCCCCTGAGGCACCTTGGCGGCATCGATATAGAACCGCTTGAGCACGCCGTCCCGTCGGGTCTTTATAAAGCCCTCACGCTCGAGGACTCCCAGGTGATAGATAGCGGACCCGGTCGGGATATCCAGCTGCTTGACGAGCGCCTTGAAGTGTATGCCGGGGTTCTCGAGGATGATGCCATGGAGCGCGAACCGCGTCTTGTTGTCGAGCACGGCCTCCCTCTTGAGCCGGGCGTAGAGCGGTATGAGCAAGCCCATGACCGAGCATCCGCCGTACTCGGTTGACGCGAACACCCCTAAAAGCACGATGATTGAACCCGAGGCCAGGACAGCCACGGGGACCGCGTCCGGCCGCACCGGTTCCCTACTTGGGGCTCCTTCCTTGACCTCAATCGTAGTGAAGTTCCAAGAGCGGGCCTCCAGTAGTGGCGCATCCTCTACTGAGGATGTGCCAAGGCCCAAGGTGACGGTGTACGTCACGTTCTCATCCAAGCGAGCGTGAGCGATCGTCAGCCTCGTCTGTCCGAGAGTCCAGTCGAGCTCGTAGCTCAGTGGCGGAGTGATCGTTAGGGTAAGGGAGCCGGGCTTGATGGGCATGTCGAAACAAATCTCCATCGGGGCATCGAGCGGGACATCTGTCCCGAGGGGGGAAATCGATATGACGTTGGGCGAGAATGCGAACTCTATGCGCGGATCACCGATCGTGACGGTGCCGGCGGTCCTGCTGGTCATCGCGAGAGGGACGTTTAGCACACCCTCCTTGGCCTCGGCCCGATGGGCGGTGACAAACGCATCGACCGCTTCGGTGAGGTCCATCGGGCCGCCCGCCACGCCCAGTGCGCCATCATGCCGCCATTCGACGGAACCATCCCCACCCACGTCGACGGTCAGGTCGGTCGCCTGGTGCTGGAGGACGTAATCTATCCTGAGATTCTTCAACGTCGCAGTCCCGTTGCCGATACCGTCGAACCTGACCTTCGATTCAAGGGAACCACCCGGCGAAATGAAATCGGTCCAGGCGCCAGGGGTCGAGTCCTGCCATCCCGCTCCTCCGCCAACGGAGAACGAGGAGACGAGCGCCGTAGAGTTGGGGACCATACCATCCAGGGATGTCCGCGCAGATACGATCTCACCGTCGGCTGTTGAGATGAGTGGGCCGGTCACGATAGATGCATCAAGGAAGTACGGCTCATATATGAGCCTAAGATCACTGATGGCCGGGATGACATTGGGATTCGACGTCGATTGGGTGACGTTGAAGTGGAGCGGAGACCCCCCTACGCCGAGGTCCGAGATCCTGAGTCCCTCTCCTGGCATTAAGGGTCTCCATAGGCGATCCAGATCCTCCGCAGAGGTACTGAT
>Ga0316628_100001496_pt1 | contig 16549 bp, 9 predicted proteins | sample OWC_Aug_M2_C1_D5_FD_207648 | JGI IMG/M metagenome (GOLD analysis project Ga0316628, IMG submission 207648) | Wetland soil microbial communities from Old Woman Creek delta, Ohio, United States - OWC_Aug_M2_C1_D5_C | ecosystem: Environmental > Terrestrial > Soil > Wetlands | place: USA: Ohio... | reverse complement strand
TTTAACGGGAAGGGCTGCCGTCAATCCAGGATCGGTCCAGGATCCGGCATTTTCAATGAACCCGGTTTCTTCCCAGGCTTTGACGTTATTTAGCTGGTTATCTGCCACTGCTATCGCTATTGTGGGTACACCGATACATGCCAGTTCATACAGCGTTTGCCCGCCGGAGGAAAAAGCGACATCCGCTTCCAGCATTACTTCCTTCATGCCCTCTTCATCCGGCGAATGATGCAAATGCGTATGACCATCCATCACGGCTTCGATTTCAGCGATGTTTTTAAACGCACTGCCGATCACTACATGCTTTTCTAACACCGGGTACTGACGGGTCAAGAATCCCAAAACTTTCGGTGTTAAATTCTTAGAGTCATCGCCGCCCAATGTCACCATCACGCGCTTGATTTCCGGGTTGATTTTTTTCCTTTCCACCTGCCAGAATGCCTGGCGCAAAGAAATGTATCCAGGGCCTAACAGGTAAAACACATTCTCCTTTTCCGGGTATTCCGGTTGTTTTGCGGAAATGCTCCAGTTTACCACGATCCCGGGCGGGTAATCGAGGCGCCGGGTATCATCGAGGTATACCGCAATTTTTACTTTTTTAGAAATTCTTTCATAGATGTCGAGTCCCGCCAGGTAAGAGTCTACGACCGCCACATCGCTGTCTTTCAAATGAATGTCCAATTCCATATCCTGGTGGAGCCAATTAATAACGACATATTTTTTAGCTTCCAGGTGATTGGCAATGGTAGGGTCACCGTTGATAATCAACCGTACTTCATGGCCCATGACTTCAAAAGCCTGGTATAGGGATAGACAGCGGGTCAGGTGTCCCAGACCGATATCCTGTCCGCCTTCTGTTAATATGATAACTTTCATGGCCGTTCCTCAAAACGAGCCTTCATTCCCTGAGATGATGAAAAAGAAGAAACCACAGATTACCTTAAATCCACCTTCAAATTTTAGCCACAAAGGTACACAAAGGGGCACAAAGTAAAAAAGATAATAAAAAGTTTTTGGAGGTGTCGGAAGGGGCTGGCAGCCCCAACCTATTAAGTTAATTCTATTGTTTTTCTTTTTTCACCAATGACCAATGACAGTTGCTTAAAGGGTTCTGACCCGCCGGAGGCAAAAGTGCTGTTGGATTTAGATTATAAAGATTACTCAATTTTTTTTACACTTTTATCGTTGTTTTTTCATTTAACAGGCGGATGAGGTCTTTATCGGTTTTATATACCAGGGTTTTATGGGCATTGATTTTAGGAATGTGGGGATTTTCATCCAGTATCTTAAATACATTCACCAATGTGCTGTCCAGGTTTTCTTCCTGCAGTTTTTTAAATAGTTCATTAAACATTTCCAGGTCTTCGGGGTAGTCCAGGGTTAAGCGGTAATCCCTTACCAATTCTTCGGGTAGGTCCACGTAATTGACTTTAAATATATGGGGATTATTGGTCATGTAGAGGGTCATATGTTCCGAATAATCGGCTTTGCCTACCAGTTGAATCACCCGTTCCAGTGCTTCCACATTGTATACCTGGCTGTTGGAGCCCACGGCAAAGCGGCGGGATTCGGTAAAATCCGCTCCCGCGGCAAAATGGGCTTTCAGCAGGAACCCGGCGATTTCCGGGGATATCACCGGGCAATCGCCGGTTACCCGGATAATCACATCGATGCCATATTTTTCACAAGCCCCCAGGTACCGGGAAATCACATCTTCCGGGTCCCCTTGCCAGAACTTCGCCTTCCCCTGTAATGTATATTCTTTCAACACAGCATCTTCTTCCAGGGTGGAGGTAGCCAGGATAACCTCATCGATTAGAGGAAACTTCAGGCAGTTTTCCAGGCAGCGTTCGATGGATGACATCCCCTGGATAGGGAGTATGGCTTTCTGTTTTAAACGGGAAGACTTCATGCGTACCGCAGCAATGGCGGCGATTTTGGGCTTCTTAAAGTCTTTAAAGGTCAAGGTGTCCAGCTCCTGCATTTCCCGGTTTAAGATAAAATAGTTCTGCTGGAGGGTTTTTAATTCTTTTAAATTCATGCCCGATCTGTCCGTGCGGCGGAAAAGCAGGTCCTGCGTAGCCACCAACTGACCTTTTTTCAATCCTTTTTTAAGTACCGGCTTCTGGATAGATTTATCGAAATACTTCTTCTCATTCGCGGTTATGAATCCTGGGCTCATGCACTGCCGCACCTGTTGAAGTTCCCGGATTAGGGCTGCCATTTCTTCATACTCCAGGGCAGCCGCTGCATCATATTTCGTCTCTTTCCTATTATTGCATATATGCTTTTCGATATAAGAACATCCCTTTAAATAGGCATATACCGGGAAATTGACGGCAAAACCGCTTTCGCCGGAGATATGATCGGCATAACTTAATTCATACCCGGGAAACGCGGCCCTCAAGATATCGACCTTTTTTAAGGAGGAATCCTCCACCCGCGTGGGATAGTCCTGGAATCCCATTTGCAGGATAATCTTTTTAAAATGAAATGTTTCAAACCGGTTAATATATGATGCGATTTCGGATAATTCCAGGCCGGCGACATTGATGATCGATTCTTTGCCGCTTAATGGCAATTTTTCCAGGCTGCCGGTTATTTCCAGGTTATCCAGGGTAGAGGGTTGGAGTTTTATCCCCCTGACGTGATCAAGATTCTTTTCCAGGATTTCCACCCCGTATACACAAAACAGGTCCAGCCAGACCTGGAAGCCTTTTTCCACTGCTAAACGGATCAGTTCAGCCCAATCCTTCTCTGCCACGAAGAAATTTTTTACCACTGGATACCAGGAGAAATCCGGCAGTACCACGTTTCCCGGTTTAAAGGCATGAAACTTGATGCCCTTTTCCGGGTAATCCAGTTGAGAAAAGGTTTCGATGGCTTGCTGCAATTGCGAAACATCCCCCCCATGAAAATTGGCGGTTTCTAAAATGATATGCGGCAATTCATTCATGATAATTTCCTTGTTTAATAATATTTTTAGGCAGGTCCGGGGACCAGGCAGATATGGGGACCGGGCAGGTCTGGGGACCGGGCAGATATGGGGACCGGGCAGGTCTGGGACCTGCCCCTACATTGATTAATGACCAAGGTCCAAAATCGCATCGATGACCCGGTGAACATCCTCATCCGTCATCTTTGGATAGAGGGGGATACTCAGGCACTGGTGGTAATACTGTTCTGCCCTGGGGAAATCCCCGGGTTTGTACCCCCAATTTTCCCGGTAATAGGGCTGCAAATGGACCGGTATGTAATGCACTTGAGTGCCGATGCCTTTGGCTTTTAGTTCTTGCATGACCCGGGTTCGCGTTTTGTCGATCTGCTTAAAATCGATTTTAATCACATAAAGATGAAAGGCAGAAAACACGCCTGGCCGTTCATAAGGGGCAGTCAGCCAGGGGATATTTGCCAGGGTTTGATTGTACATTGCGATGATCTCCCTTCTCCGCCGGACAAATTCATCGAGCTTTTTTAATTGACTGAGCCCCAATGCGGCCTGTATATCCGTGATCCGGTAATTATAGCCCAATTCTTGCATTTCATAATACCATGGCCCGCCGGCATCCGGCAGTTTTAATTTCCCCGGGTCTTTGGTTATTCCATGATTCCTGAGCAGCAGCAATCTCTCGTAGAGTTGTTTATCGTTGGTGGTGACAGCCCCTCCTTCCCCGGTGGTAATGGTTTTTACCGGGTGAAAAGAAAAAACCGCCATATCCGAATAACAGCAAGAGCCTACATTTTTGCCGTTGTCATACCGGCTGCCCAGGGCATGGGAGGCATCTTCGATGATGAAAATACCTTTTTTTTGAGCGATTTCATAGATCTCCCGCATCCGGGCCGGTTGACCGGCAAAATGGACCGGGATAAGCACGCCGGTTCCAGCAGCGATATGCTTTTCAATCTCTACAGGGTCGATGCAGTAAGTATTCTCATCGATATCGGCAAAACCAGGCTTAAGACCATTATAAATCAAGCAGTTAGAACTGGCGGCAAAAGTAATCGGGGTAGTAATGCCCTGCTTGCCTTTACTCAAGCTTAACGCCAGTACTGCCAGGTGCAGGGCGGCAGTGCCACTGGATACCACCACTGCATATCGAGCCCCCAGGTAATGGGCCAGGGCCTGTTCAAATTCGCCGATCCGCGGTCCCTGGGTGAGAAAATCGGATTTTAAAACCTCCTGCACCGCGGCAATATCATCATCGTCGATCCACTGCTTACCATAACCGATAAACTGTTCCATGGCTTAATATACCACATCTATATCTTTTAATAATTCTTTTATTTGCTCAGCGGTCAGCCATTGGTCATTGGTTTCCGATGAATATTCAAAATCTTTGGGTACCGGTTTTCCGCCCGGGGTGTAATGACGGTTGATATCCCACCAATCCACCTGGGGATAGATTACATAATAATCCCCAAAATCATAAGTTTTTCTTGAATCTTCTTTGGTGACCATAAGTTCGTGCATCTTTTCCCCGGGTCTTACCCCCACTTCCGAAAATTCAATCCCCGGGGCCATGGCTTTAGCCAGGTCGGTTACCTTAAAAGAAGGAATCTTAGCCACGAAAATCTCAGTGCCTTTGGCCTGCTCGATGGCTTTGAACACCAGTTCTACTCCCTGGTCCAGGCTGATCCAGAAGCGGGTCATGGCCGGATGAGTAACGGGTAATTTTTTTTCTCCTTTTGCCAGTAAAGATTCGAAGTAGGGGATCACAGACCCCCGACTGCCAGCCACGTTGCCATACCTGACCACGCTGAAGGCGATTTCCTTTAAGCCGCGGTAGGCATTGGCATGGACAAATAGTTTATCCGATACCATTTTAGTGGCGCCGTAGAGGTTAACCGGGTAAACTCCTTTATCGGTAGACAGGGCAATCACTTTGCTTACCTGTCGGTCCAATGCCGCATCGATTACATTCTCTGCGCCATGGATATTGGTTTTTACCGCTTCGATGGGATTGTATTCCATGGCCGGTACATGTTTTAATGCCGCGGTATGAATCACCACGTCCACACCCTCGAAGGCGCGGTACAACCGCTCCTGGTCGCGGACATCGCCGATCAAATACCGCATCTGTTTCAACCAGGGCTCGTACCGTTTCTGCATCAGGTACTGTTTGTACTCGTCCCGGGAATAAATAATCACTTTCCTGGGTTGGTATTGAGTGAAAATTTTCTCCGTGAACTTATGCCCAAAGGACCCGGTTCCACCGGTAATTAATATCACCTTATCGTTTAACATTTAGCAACTTCGCCTCCTGTGTAATCGCTCTATCAATGGGGCGGATTTGGAATCCGCCCCTACATTACATCCACGATTCATAATCATGACAAAACCTGCCCCCTAATGGATCGCGGGCGACTCGATCTCGATCCCCTTTAAACGGCAGTATCGATTAAAATCATCGATGATGGGATTGTCCCAGGATAAATATTTATGAAATGTTTCGTAAATGCTTTTATCTTTAAAACTTTCCACGGCGCCTTGATAATATTTTTCATAATTTCCTGTATCATGCTTTTGTTTATAAATAAAGCCTACCACCAGGTAAGCGGCAATATGCCCGGGAATACGCAGCAGTAAACGATCGCAAAAGTCCTGGAATGAATCCACCTGTTCCGGGATGTAGAGGGACGGGTTGCTGAGGAAATTCAATTCGATGTTGGCATCGTAGATGATCGCTTCCAATCGAGCGGCTGTCCACTCATCCGAGTAAACATAATTGGACCGCCGGGGTTCAAAATTATCCAGGTCATCCTCATCTAAATTTAACAGGTGGTTTTTTTTGGCTTCTTCAAAAAGTTCAGTGCCGGGGTAAGGCACCAATATTAAAAACTGGTTCGAGTGGGCATTGAGTTCCCGGGCCAGGGCCAGGGTCTCCTGGATTTGTGCCATAGTTTCATCGGGAAACCCGAACAAGTAATTGATATGTACCTTTAATCCCTTTTTCTTTATCAGGCGGACCACTTCTCTCACTTTATCGAAGTCCAGGTTTTTCTTTAATCGTTTCTGCATCTCCGGGGAACCGGTTTCCACTGCGATACCGACAATCTTTATTCCTGTTTTCTTTAAATAATCGATAAGCTCTTCATCCAGGTGATGAGCATGAAAACTGGAAGGCACGGGTTCCAATTGAATATTATGTTCCAGTACTTTGTGCAAAAATTTCATCATCCATTCCCGCTTAATGGAACGGTTATCATCGATAAAATGCAAAGCCGCATGATATTTTTTATCCAGTTCCAGCATTTCAGCGATCAGGGTGTCCACTTTTTTATAGCGCAGCTTATGACCCCAGGACATCTGGGTATTGCAGAAGGTACATCGATAAGGACAGCCCCTGACTCCTTCGATGGCCAACATTCGTTCGCCGCTGTTTTTAAAATATTTTTCCACATCCAGGTAATCCCAGGCTGACGCCGGGATATCATTCATATCGATAAAATTTTTCAACGGCACAATATGAATATCCCTGCTGGCGGTTCTTTCACCGTAACCCTCGAAGGTGAATTTCTCCTCGAAAACAGGATCGCTAAAGTTATTATAACGATTCAATATGTGCACCAGGGAAGACTCGCCTTCCCCGATTACTACAGAATCCACTTCCAGGTCTTTTAAGCACTTTCCCGGGAAAATAGTGGGATATCCTCCTCCCACGATAATTTTCGCATCAGGGTGATACTGCCGGGATAGAGAAACAGCCGCCATCAACCACCGGATATTGAACACGAACATAACGGAAATACCCAGTACATCATAATCCCGGTTTTTAATTTGCTCTGCCAGCAACCCCGGGTAGTCGTATATATCGATCGGGACCCCCGGTTTTTTATAGGCTTCGATATTGATATCCACCGCTTTTATATCGTAACCGAAAGTATTGTGCTTTTCAAGAAAGGCACACAGGGAAGCCAGGCCAAAGGATGGAATGGGTCTGAAGGTATGTTTCAAGCGAAAACTGTCATTTTCCGGGATGGCAGCCGGGTGAATGCAGTGGGGAACTTTCAGCAGCAATATCTTCTTATACTCTTTCACCGTTTCTGTACCACCATATCAACATTTCAATATATCAACATGTAAAATGACCTGGGGCCCAGGGCATGGAGCCTGGTAGCCTATCCGAGAATGGACAAGGGGGCAAGCCCCCTCGTTCCCTCGTGTACTTATAATGCCATTTTTCAGCTATTTTCCAGGTTGTGCAGGATTAATTTTTAGATCGATCCTCATCCTGGAGGGTGTCCCGTTTTCCTGGTTTCCTATAAATACCAATTCATAGTTTCCTGAAAATCCAGGACCCGGCTGCCAGTAAAAGATACCTTTTCCAGGTACCAGTGTCGACCCGATGGGTAAGGGACGAAATTCATTACCTACCACCAGGAAGCCGCGGCTGATATTTTTATTTAATCGTATTTCGATGCGTTCCAGTTCGTTGGTTTCCAGGAAGGCAGCACCTTGTTCATCGGGAAGAATCATTTGTGGTTTTCTTTCCTGGTTATAGCCCCTGTTAACCTGGATAAAACCGGGATCAAACCCGGGGATGTCGTTGGTTGGGGTGAACCTGGCCTGCCATTGATGTCCGGGCGCGGTGGTAATAGCCGGTGTACCCTGCATACCCTGCGCGCTGCTGCTGGAAACACCGCCGGTATTCTGGATGGAGAAATACCTGGACCCGACCCCGTCCGTGTTCTCGGCATTGTCCGTAACACTCCAGGCAATGGTATGAACACCGTTAGCGTAGGCAGTGGTATCGAAATCCAGGTAAGCCCAGGATCCATTGGCATTGGCATACCCGGGGAAAAAGTTAGCGATATCCGATCGATAGAGATTATACCTGCAATTATCCACCAGGACCCCATCGATAAATACGTTAATCGTATGACCGTCTTCAGGGATTTTATTGGGCTGGGGTGTCAGGGCCCAGCCATTGTTCCTGAAATTAGTGCCGGAAGCCCCACCGCCCTGGCCCGGGGTATCGATGGCGCCAAAGGGCTTGACTGCGTGGGCATTATCAACGGTAATGATTTTGGTTCCTAATTCCACCTGCTGGCCGCTGTTATCCCTGGCAATGGCTTTGAGCACCAACTGCCCGTCAGGTAAGAAATTGGTCAACACCATAAGCCCCCATCCGGCCCTGGAATTGTTGGGGTAATCGGGGTAGGCTTGTTCCACGTCCGGCCGGGCTCCTTCCACGAAGATCGCATCGCCGATAAATGAAAGACCGCCATTAACCTGCCGGTATATTTTCACACTCTCTACGCAGGTATCATCCAGCACCCAACCGGTGACGGCAATGGAACCGGCTACACCGGTAAGCCCATCCACCGGGGTGGCAAAAGTGCCAAAGGGCATTTGATCCTGGTTACTATTTTTAACCGTCAAATAGACTTGTGCGGTTTGCGGCGAATTCCCTACATCCGGATCGCTGACCGTTATCGTACCCGTATAGGACCCGGTATTCAAGCCAGGGGTATTGATGGCAATGGTTACGGTTCCTCCGCCGGTGCCGGAGGTGGGGTTCAAGTTGATCCAGGGAGCGTCTGCCGCTGCCGTCCAATTCAAAGTCCCGCCGCCGCCGTTAGATATAAAAAGAGTTTGCACGCAGGGCGAAGCGCCATTTTTAATATAACCGAAGTTAAACCTGGTTTTATTCAATGCAATCTGCGGTGGTCCCCCGATAGAAAACACGCCATTGCTGACATCGGAGATCAGGGAATTGGCTGTATCCGTCACTTTGACCAGGCAGTTATCCGCGAGAATCTCCGGGAGGGTCCAGGGATAACTTGCATCATTGGCCGTGGATGAAACAATGGTGGTCCAGTTGAATCCGTTGTCCATGGAATAAGATATCTTTACATTGCTGCCTACCTGGCCGCTGGAGCTCCAGGTAATATTTTCTGTAGAACTTTTGGCCCATACTTCGCCGCCGTTGGGTGAAGTGACGGTGATTGAACCGGATGGTGCGGGAATGATCGAAAACGTACTATCGGAGAAATCTGCGGGATCCCCACTGGAAGACCAACCTTTGACCCATACTTTTGCTTTGGTGGTTGAAATGTTGGGGACGGTCCATGAATAAGTCCCGACATCTGCCGCACCGTATATAATCTTCACCCATTGGGAACCGTTATTATACTCGAGATCTATTTTGTCAAAGGTGACTGTGCCTTGCCAGCGAATCGTGTATGCGCTTCCCCCGGTTAAGAGTTCTCCGCCGTTGGGGGCGGTAATATTAATTTCAGCCGCATTACCAATGGAAAACGTGCCGTCCGTATAATCGGTGGCATTCCCGGAAGTGTGCCAGCCCTTCATCCATAGTCTTGCCTGGTTGGTTGCCACAGCGGGAACGGTCCAGGTATAGGAACCATCATCCGCTGTACCATTGACAATCACGACCCATTGGGAACCGTTAAAATACTCGATATCGACTTTCTCAAAGGTAATGGAGCCGGTCCATTTGATCTGGTATTGGGACCCGGGTTCCAGTTCCTCCCCGCCATTGGGAGAGGTGATGGTTATGGTATTTATGCTACCACTGGAAATTGTAAAGGGAGCACTGTGTGTTAACGGTTCCCCATCGGTTTCACATACCCGGATGATACAATTGGTAGAAGTAATATTGGGGACGGTCCAACTATACTTTGCAGCGGTTGCCGGTACACTCTCGGCGATGGTGGTGTAAGTGCCTCCCGCTCCTTTGGTGGAATACTCCAGTGTTAAATTACCGACAGTACCTGTGAAACTCCAGGTAATGTCAACGGTGGTCCCGCTTTTGAAAGTCACTTGCTCTTTGCCTCCCAAAAAATCGGGATTGGTGACAGTAATTGTAGGTGCAATATTATCACTTTGCACGATGGTTGACCAAACTCCCATGGCCACGACCCGTTGGGAATTTGCTTTGCATGCCACCGCCAATAAGTTGCTCCTGGCATTTGCGGCGCGCTGGGTCCAACTGGTCCCATCCGGACTGGTGTACAGGGGAATTGAAGACCCGCTCAGTGTTTCACCCACCAATACAAACATGTTGTTTGCCGCGAAATCCGTATAAGTGATACCGTGAAAATAAGCGCTGCTAATTGTTGCCCTCTTATTCCAATTGGCGCCGTCAGGGCTGGAATATACATCATTTTTCCCGGCTGCCACGAAGTTCCCACTGCCATAGGCCGCGCACATCAGGTGATTGACTCCTATTGTTTTGCTGGTCCAATTGACTGCATCATCGCTGTAGTATACGGATCCCATCCCGCCTGCCATCACAAACCGCCCATTACCATAGGCAATGCCATTGGCTTTTGAACCGACAAGAACATGCTTGGTAAAGGTACTTCCGCCATCTTTACTGACAGCCATCTGACCTTCAAGGGCCACGGCCACAAACCAATTTTTGTCCGGCGCATATACCACACCATTGCGATTGAAATTACTGGTGACCCCGGTATTTTTCGAGGTCCAATTAATGCCATCGGAACTGGTGATTAGACTGCCCTTGTAACCCACAGCCACAAATTTACCATTCCCGTAAGCAATAGCAAAATAAGCGGTGGGGACCTGGTTTTCCGCTTTCCACTTTAATCCGTCAGGGCTGGTATAATTGATTCGATCGGATCCGATGGCGACAAACCGGGTATCGCTGCAGGTTACTCCATGGAAGCCAAGGCTCTCCAGTGGATTACTATATACGTGCTCCCATACGGTACCCTGGGCATGAACCACCAGGCTTGAAGTTGCGTATAATAGAAAAATGCTTATTAAAAAAAATACTTTCCTGGTACGTTGTGTACCATATTTTAAAAAAGAATGTTTCATTTTCAAACCTCCTAAAAATTATTTACTTCCGCCTGACAAATAAATGAGGTGTTCGATCTTCTCTTTTAGTGCCTGGTTCTCGTCTATAGTTTTTGAATATAGAGTATAATAATAAGTATCGACAATATTATCTTCGGTGCCTTTGCCATAAAAGGTAGTTACTTTTATGACATTTTTATTATTTCCGGTAAATATCGATAGGTAGTACATTCCTTCCGGGTTGACAGCCTCATAAGACTGTAAACGTGAGACATCGATCGCGGCCAGGGGAATAATCGCTGTCTGGATATTTTCACGTTTATCTTTTTTAAAAACAGACTTGCGCGTGACCACCATTTTATCTTTACTGAATTCAATACTTTGATACTCCGTGACCCCAGCCAGGGGCTCTTCCCAGTTAATGGCCGCTGCTTCCTGCACTATGGATTGGGTCTCCTGGAGCGATTGAGCCGCGCCAATCCCTGGGAAACAAATAACCCCCAACACCAATAAAATATAGGAAATGATCTTTTGATTCTTCATTTTTTCACCTCATTTAAATTGAAAATATTTGAAAATATTTTTTTTTACTCTCATAGAGACCCATTGTATCAAAAAAAAACAGAAAAGTCAAGAAAGAGACCTTCTTTGGTTGGGGTCGCCGGCCCCTTTTCCTGATATTTCACGGATATGGCGCGCCAGGGATTGGGATTCCCCCAGGGCAAACATGTATGCCTGGAATATCCCCGGGTGTTGTTTTTTTTCTTTAAACTGTTTTAAAATATGAGTGAAGAGTTCCGCCAGGGTCTCGGGGACACTGGTGTAATAGGCGGCTTGTACCGGCCATTTACCCGGTGGAGTTCCATTGCAGTCAAAGGCTTCGATAAAACGATAACGCTTCCATTTATCGTATAATACCACCGGTTTTTGATTGATGAGAGCTTCCTCTACTGTAGTGGAGATATAACTGACCATTAAATCGGATGCGGCCAATACATGGGCAAAGGGTTCCTGGCGTAATATCGACATTCGTTCACACCCCGGCAAAAGAAGACGCATTTGTGCCTCGGGAAACCGGAATGCAGGATGAAGTTTGAGGACCAGGTGAACGTTTTCATCCGGCATTCGATTAACCGCACTGATTACATCCATCATGGATGACAATGACTCATCTTCTGTTTCAAAAATATGAAATCTCATACTGGAGCGTTGGCGTTGGGCCACAGCGTAAAGAATAACAAAGGTTTCTTCTGAAAGTCCCAGCCTTTGACGGAGTTCCCTGCCCCTGTCAGGTTCGATGGTGGAAAAGAGAATCGGCCCGGTTTTTAAGGTTTGCTTTTCCAGGGCAAAATAAGCAGCATGCTGCGCTGCCAGGGGGGTTTGCGCGGCTTTATATCGATAAGGAGACAGCATTTGCCCCTGGCTCAACCGCCGCCACTCGATCTCTTCCAATTGGCTGCGGGGCGGCGCCAGCGCACCATGTGGTACTAAAAAACCAGGAATTTGCAGCCGCTGACAAAGGTCCCCCAGGATTCCATAAATACCGATACTAAAAGGAGAAAATACCACCCCGGGTCGTACCGCTTGCAATACCTCCTGCAATTGCAGCCGCATCCGCACCAACCCCAGTAAATGATTTAAAATACCTGTGCGCAGCTTCATTGAAATACAAGGCGCCGTGTCCATACCCCGGTAGGTAAAATCACCGCGCCATCCTGTCTCTATCCGCTGCGCCAACGATAAAATCGTATTGCCGACCTGTTCTTGTCTTTTTACCAGGTCACGGTTTTCAAAGGGAAATGCCGATACGGGTATGGTGTACAATTGGAATCGAGTGCGAGATTTTAACCGATATTTTAGCAGTATCTTCAAGATTTTTTTGATATGCTGCCATTGGCCGGGAGCGGTTTCAAAATCCAGCAGCATAAAGGTCATGTCATCCATGTCCGTTTTTTCCAGGGCTGTGTCCAATCCATAACCCCTGGTGGCTGCCAGCACGATCTCCTTTTTCCTGGCAAATGATCGAATGAAATTTCGCAGCATCCGGGACCAAAATGTATTTGCCCCGGGTTCCCAGGCTGGCAGCGATGCGGGAGACTTCTGCTCCTGCCGGCCCGGTTCTCCACCGGGATCGATGCGCAGGACTTCCAGGTGGTTCTTTTTCGCATATGCTTCCACCATATACCCCATAAACCGATCTTTCGACGTCAATGCCCACCGGGAATCATCTACTGAGATATTACCTCCCGGACAACAGACTTTAGAAGGTTGAAACGTTTCAATGACCTGCGGCACCACTTCACTCAGCCATAAAAGATAATTGAAGACCAGGCGAACGCAGTAGCCCAGTTCCTTATGTAAAATCTCCCCCGGGTCCAGGTGGGATTCAAGCATTTGCAGCCATTTTTCCGATTGCTCCAGGACCCTGGCATGTGAGCCATTATTAAAAAAAGATACGGAATTCATGAAGGGAATGCCCCGGCTTTTCAATGCCAATTGAACCGGCAGGGACAGGGCGACAATCACGGTATTATTTAAGTCCCGGTCCTGGTCCGCAATAGTCCCTAAAAAGGCTTCGACTTCATCTTCAAACTCCAGGAAAACAACCCTGTCCATTTTTGCCTCCGGCGGCCAGGGGCTCTTTTTGAAAAAACCGCCCCTGGACCCCGCAAAAACTTTTAATTAAAAATCCCCGTACAGCTTCCTGATCTCAGCGATATCGATACCCGCGGCAATATCTATCAGTATGTTACTTTCTTTTTTGGATACCCGGAAACATTTCTCTAATACTTTATCTTCGTATACTTTGGGGATCGCCACGATGCCGTCGTTATCCGCAAATACCAGGTCTTCATAACCGATTTCAACTCCATTGATTTTTATTTTTTTATTGATATAGTCCACGGTGCCTTTGTTTTTAATATCCTGGCAGCTATGCCCCCAGGAAAAAACCGGGAAATCGAATTTTTTTACTTCGTTGCTGTCCCGGGTTTTTCCCCCGATAATAGCGCCAATAGCCCCACTCCTCATGGCCAACGAAGCATTTAATTCTCCAAAATAGGCAAATTGAGGCAGCTCATTTTCCACCACGATGATATCCCCGGGGATAATGGTCATGTATGAATTCAACGCATCATAAATAGAGGTGGAATCATTGGCTGTCCTCTCTTTTAATCTCATCGTTTTGGCCCTCCCGAACAGCTTCTTATTGGGAAAATTCGAGGTTAATCCCAGGAGCACCTTGTTGTGAATCCCCATTTCATCCAGGACATCGGAAATCATTGAACTGGTCAATTGTTGGGATAAATTAACCAACAACTTACGTTCCTTTTCTCTTTTCCCGGCAGCGATTAAATCCGCTAAGGCAAAATCTTCAGGATAATTTACATCGACCGCTTCAATGGGTTTGGCCTCCAGGAGGTAAGGTTTATTCCCGATCCGCCGCCCGGTTTCAAAAGCTGCTTCCTTTCGTATGATATAAAGCCCCATGGTCTCCAGGATCGTATCATCCAGTGTGTAACTGTTGGGAATATGGTCGATATCATAATGGGGGTGAAGGGTGCGATTATCCCAGGTGTAAAATTTCTCTCTCCGGGTCAAAACCGCCGAATCATAGGAATGATCTGTTTTTAGAAGCTCCACCCCTTTGCGGATGGTCTCAATTTCGATAAAAGGACTGGTGCATAATATCTGGATATAAATATCCCCCTCAATATGTTTGGCTTCATTCATGAACAGTATATTCCCATCGGTTTTATTGCTGGCATATTTTTCCTCCCTTTTAAAAGAACGGCAGTTGACTTCCGAAGCCAATGCAAAGATTTCATCCGATTCAGAGTCCAGGTAAACCTCATCGATAAAATCACATTTCATCAATTTTTCCAATGTATGTAAAAATAACGGCTTACCGTCCAGTAATTTGGTGTTCTTGTTTTCAATTCGATCGCTTTTTCCTTTGACCGGTAAAAATGCTGCCACTTTCATGTTATCCTCCTTATTTTACAACGTTATAACGGGTAACCATAATTCTCCAGTGGTAATCGGTAGTTTTCCACGAGTTTCCTGTTTCCCTCTTTGTACAAATTCCAGAGCGGCTGATACCATTCCCCGGGGATATCCACGTCAGAGCGTTTACTGGTTCCCCATATTTCCCCGAGGCCATTCATTAATTTTACGATTAGCGTAACGTTCCCTATAAATCCCAATTTTGACCTCAGGGTTTCGATTTGAAAATCCGCCTGGCTGATCCGTTTATTCTCATGGGCATTTTGAATGAGATCCCAGGAAGTTTCAAAATCGATATCTAAAAATAAGGATAATTTCCTGGTAAATTCATGGGGATTTTTAACTAAGTCCTCGAAAAGCAAGACACAAATGTTTTCTTTTCCAAACAACCGGGCATAGTAATCGATGGTGTCAAAATAAACAACATTACGAACAAAATCGCCATGATACATTTTCCCGGAAATTTCAAGCCACTCTTTAAAGCTAATAATCTTATTTTTATATTTTTTCGGGACATTTCCCAATATTCGCCCCCCGCCAATATAGCCGGATTTAACCGCATCCATTTGATTCCTGATGGTTACCAGGATTTTTGCCTCGGCAAAAAGCTCCTTCAATCGATGGGCCACCACTCCTTTATCCCGTACCTTTGCCGCAGAAACATAGGTCTCATCTGAAATTAGAAATACTTTTTTTTCCTGTCCCGGTTCATTTGCCAGGTGTTTTTTAATGTACTCTTTCAGGCTGTCGCTGTGATATACCGTACTTTCCTGCATAACCAGCCGGTTTATCATCGCTTTAAGATCGGTATCCCCATAAGGTTTACCCAGGTAAAGGATTCCCGGGTGTTTGGCAAACAAATGTTTTTGAAGGGTTGTGGTGCCTGTTTTGGGAAAACCGATATGAATGGCAGTATTACTCATTGACTTCCCATGTGGTGTCCATTACTACAAATCCCTGGGTGGAATCGCTTTTTTGAATAATTTCCATATCGGCCAGGATGGTAAAAGTGCCTACACAATGGGATTTATATAGGGAACCGCCCTCGAAATCCGAGACATAAAAACCGATATTATAGTTACCTTCCCGGAGTTTGTTTTCCCGGATTTCACATAATGCGGTTATGGTCCCTTCACAAGGCTTTGTATTCAGTTGCAGTTTAGTGGAACTAATCACCACATCATCGACCTGGTCGCGGATATTAACGGCTAACAATATATTTTCTATTTTCCCCGGGAACTCCATTTCAAACGCGATCCTGATATTATCATAGGTACTGAATTCAGTGGTCTTGCTGTCATCTATACTGCGGATGTGTACATTTTTCAAAATAAAGACTTCCGGTACTGTTAAAAAGGCAGACGTCATTAAAAGGTCTTTCTCTTCCTGTTTTTTTTGGCCGGCTTGAGCCCGTATGAGTGAATCGCTTAAATAAAGGGAAGTTACTTGATCCGAAGGCCCGATGGCTTTCAGCTTCCCTTTATCCAGGTAGATACACCGGGAGGTCATGGAGGATATCAGGGACATGTTATGGGAGACAAAAAGAACCGATATGCCTGAGTGCAGCAGTTCCATCATTTTGTTCCTGGCTTTCCTGCGAAACGAGGCATCTCCGACAGCCAGGACTTCATCCACGATAAGAATATCGGGTTTTAAATTGACCGCCACGGAGAATCCCAACCTTACATGCATCCCGGAACTGTAACTTTGCACCGGCATATCGATAAATTCACTGATTTCGGCGAATTCCATGATCTC
>Ga0316628_100001495_pt1 | contig 16558 bp, 8 predicted proteins | sample OWC_Aug_M2_C1_D5_FD_207648 | JGI IMG/M metagenome (GOLD analysis project Ga0316628, IMG submission 207648) | Wetland soil microbial communities from Old Woman Creek delta, Ohio, United States - OWC_Aug_M2_C1_D5_C | ecosystem: Environmental > Terrestrial > Soil > Wetlands | place: USA: Ohio... | reverse complement strand
TTGATGCCGTTCAGCTCTTTCTCGACCGGGTCGAGCTCTTTCTCGTAGTTGGTCGGCGAGATGTCCTTGGTTGCCTGCGACGCCGCCGGGCCCGGGGCCTGACGGAAGCCGCTTTTCTTGCGTGAGGGCGTCGTGACCGGAATGGATGAGCTCGCTGCTCGAGCCTTCGCGGTCGTGACTCGCGGCGGCTCGCATGCGTTTGGTCACCCGCTGCCTCCGGACCAAAGACCCTACCGCCGCGAAGGGGCCGGCGCATGCGATTTACATGGCTTAAGGATTCGAGTGTCGGTTGACACCGACGGTCCGAAAACCTAATCACTTCGCCCGTGAAGATCCTCGTCCCTCTCAAGCGCGTCGCCGATCCGGACAACGCGAACAAGGTCAAAATCACGCCGGCCAAGATCGAGACCACAGGCCTCGAATTCAAGCCGAACCCCTTCGACGAGTACGCCGTGGAGACCGCGCTCCGCTTGACGGAGAACGCGGCCAACACGAAGCAGCGTCTCGGCGAGGTCGTCGTCGTCACCTTCGGCCCGAAGGACACCGAGACGACGCTGCGCGCCGCGCTCGCCACCGGGGCGGACCGCGCCATCCGCGTCGACGCCACCGACGACGCGCTCGACGGCGACCTCGTCGCCCGCGCGCTCAAGTCGATCGTCGACAAGGAGAAGCCGGACCTCGTCCTGCTCGGCAAGCAGGAGGTCGAGGGCGACGCGAACCAGGTCGGCCAGCTGCTCGCCGAGTACCTCGGGTGGCCTCAGGCCACGTTTGCGGGGTCCATCAAGAGCGAGGGCGACAAGGCGCTCGTCGTGGGTCGCGAGATCGACGGCGGCTCGATGGTCGTCAAGGTCACGCTCCCCGCGGTCGTCACGGTGGACCTTCGCATCGTCAACCCGCACGGCGCCAAGAGCATGCACACCAAGCCCGATCACGCCTACCCCGAGGGTGTGCGGTTCGCGGCCCTCATGGCCATCATGGCCGCGAAGAAGAAGCCGCTCGTCGAGATGAAGCTCTCCGAGCTCGCGAGCGACGCCGCTCTCAAGATTCAGTACACGGCGTTCGAGCCGCCGCCGGCGCGCAAGGCCGGCGTGAAGGTCAAGACGGTCGGCGAGCTCGTCCAGAAGCTCAAGACCGAGGCGAAGGTGATTCCATGAGTCAGACACTCGTCATCGCCGAGCTTGCCGAGGGCAAGGTCCGCAAGAGCACGCTCAGCGCCGTCGCGTTCGCCAAGCAGGTCGGCGCCTTCTCGGTCCTGTTGGTCGGACCGGGCGCCAAGGCCGCCGCGGCGGAGCTCACGGGCTTCGGCGCCGCCAAGGTGCTCGTCTGCGAGGACGGCGCGCTCGCCCATCCGCTCGCGGAGCGCCTCGCCCCGACGATCGCGCAGGCCGCGAAGGGCTTCGACGTCGTCGCCTTCACGGCGAGCTCGTTCGGCAAGGACATCGCGCCGCGCGTCGCCGCCCGGCTCGGCGCCGGCTACGCGTCCGACATCGCCGCGGTGAAGGCCGACGGCGGCAAGCTCTCGTACAAGAGGCCGATGTTCGCCGGCAACGCCTACGGCTGGTGCAGCGTCACCACGCCCGTGCAGGTCGTCAGCGTGCGCCAGAGCGAGTTCGCCGCCGCGGAGCCGAGCGGCGGGGCGAGCCCGGTCGAGGCGGTCGCTGCGGCACCCGTCGAGGAGGCCGCCGCGCGCGTCGAGTTCGTGCGCATCGAGGCCGCCAAGAGCGAGCGCCCCGACCTCGGAGAGGCGCGGGTCGTCATCTCCGGCGGCCGCGCGCTGAAGGAGAAGTTCTCCGAGGTGCTCGAGCCGCTCGCCAACCTGCTCGGCGCCGCGATCGGCGCGAGCCGTGCGGCGTGCGACGCCGGCTACGCACCGCCCGAGCTCCAGGTCGGGCAGACGGGCCGCGTGGTCGCCCCGCAGCTCTACGTCGCCATCGGCATCTCCGGCGCCATCCAGCACCTCGCCGGCATGAAGGGCAGCAAGGTCATCGTCGCCATCAACAAGGACCCCGACGCGCCGATCTTCCAGGTGGCCGACTACGGCCTCGTGGCGGATCTGTTCACCGCGGTGCCCGAGCTGATCGGCGAGCTCAAGAAGTCGCAGTGACGGGATAGAGCGCGCGGCCTGCGGCTCGACGCGCGGGCGCGGGGCTAGTAAGAAGGACGAACCGTGAGCTACCTCGTCCTCGCGCGCAAATACCGCCCGCAGACGTTCGACGACCTCGTCGGGCAGGAGCACGTCGCCCGCACCCTCGCCAACGCCATCGGCGGCGGGCGCGTCGCGCACGCGTTCCTGTTCACCGGCGTGCGTGGGGTCGGCAAGACCACGAGCGCGCGCCTGCTGGCCAAGTGCCTCAACTGCCTCGGCAAGGACGGCAAGGCCTCGGGCCCGACGCCCGTTCCGTGCAACGAGTGCGCGGCTTGCAAGGAGATCGCGGCGGGGATGGACGTCGACGTCCAGGAGATCGACGGCGCGAGCTACAACGGCGTCGACGAGGTGCGGCGGCTGCAGGAGGGCCTGGTCTTCCGGCCCGCACGCGACCGCTTCAAGATCTTCATCGTGGACGAGGTCCACATGCTCTCGAACGCGGCGTGGAACGCCTTCCTCAAGACGCTCGAGGAGCCGCCGCCGCACGTGAAGTTCATCTTCGCGACGACGGAGGTGCACAAGGTCCCCGTCACCATCCTCAGCCGCTGCCAGCGCTACGACTTCAAGCTGATCCCGACGCAGGTCATCGCGCGGACGCTGAAGGGAGTGCTGGCGCAAGAGAAGATCCAGGCCGAGGACACGGCGGTCGCCGTGCTCGCGCGCGAGGCCGCCGGGTCGATGCGCGACGCGATGAGCCTGGTCGACCAGGTCATCGCCTTCAGCGGCGAGTCGCTCACCGAGAAGGACGTGACGCGCGTGCTCGGCGTCGCGGACCGCAAGGTGCTGCACGATCTCTGCGCGGCGCTGGTCGACGGGCAGGCGGACGCGGCGCTGCGCATCGTCGATCAGACCGCGTCGCAGGGCTTCGACGTGATGCACGTCGCCAAGGACCTGCTCGCGAGTCTCCGCAACCTCGTCGTCGCCAAGGTGTCGGGCGAGCAGGGGCGCGAGCTGCTCGATCTGGCCGACGAGGAGGCGCGCGACGTGCTCGCGCTCGCGGGGCGCGCCGAGCTCGACGACCTGCTCCGATTGTTCAACGGCTTCTCGAAGGCCTACGACGACATCGCGGAGAGCAGCCTGGTCCGCGCGGCGTTCGAGATGACGCTCGTGCGCCTCGCGCGCAGGCCGCCGCTGTTGCCGCTCGACGAGCTGCTCTCTCGCCTCGGCGACCTCGAGCGCCGCCTCGCGGGCACGCCGTCCTCGCCCCGCGGCGGAGGAGGAGGCGCGCGCGCCACGGCCCACGTCACGACCACCGCCGTCCCCTCCCCGTCCCTCGGTGGCCCCAAGTCCGACGCGATCGACGGGTTCGAGCCCGTCGCGCCGACGCGCGGAGCCCTGGCGCTCGCGCCTCGGCCGCAAGTGCGCGAGGCGGTCCCCGCGCCGGCGCAGCCGCGCTCGGACACGCACATCAAGGTGGAGGATCCGACGCCTCAGCCTCCGCGGGTCGAGCCTGCGGCCCCTGCCATCGGCGTGGACCTCATCGCTTGGCGCGCCATCCTCGACCTCGTCCGCGCCAAGCGCCCGCCGCTCGCGAGCGTGCTCGAGCACGGCGTGCCCGTCGAGGTGAACCGCTCGCGAATCGTGCTCGGCTACGTGCCCGACGATCTGCTCGGCGCCCACGCGAGCGAGCCGGAGTCGATCGCGCACCTCGGCCGCGCGGCGAAGGAGCACTTCGGCGCCGCCGTCGACGTGCGCGTCGACGCGAAGTACCGCGGCGCCCGCGCGGGCTCGGTGCACGCGATCGACTCGGCCGAGAGGCGCGCCGAGATCGCCAAGGCGCGCACCGCGGTCGAGCAGCACCCGCTCGTACGTGACGTGATCCGGCTCTTCGACGCCGAGCTTCGAGACGTGCGCCTGCCTGAAGATGGAGAGGCCTAAGATGCAATTTCGCGGTGGAATGAACGAGCTGATGCGCCAGGCGGCGCGTATGCAGCGCAAGATCGAGCAGGCCAAAGAGGCCGTGAAGGACAAGGAAGTGGTGGCCGGCGCCGTGGGTGACAAGGTGAAGGCCACCGTCACCTACGGGCGCAAGGTGACTCGCATCGAGATCGATCCGGAGTTCCTCGCGAGCGAGGGCCTCGAGATGGCGCTCGACGGCGCCTGCGCCGCCATCAACTCGGCCATCGAGCAAGCCGACAAGGCCATGGAGGCCGAGGTCGACAAGGTCACCGGCGGCGTGAAGGTCCCGGGGCTGACCTGAACGCATCGGTCGCCCGTCGATGGACCGCACGCGCCGCATCGTGGAGCTGCTCTCGCGCCTGCCAGGCGTCGGCGAGAAGACGGCACAGCGCTACTTGCTCTTCCTGCTGACGGCGGAGGAGTCGGTCGCGCGCGAGCTGGGCGCCGAGCTCGCTACGCTGCGCGATTTCCTCAAGCCGTGCGAGCGGTGCGGCAACATCGCCGAGGTCCAGCAGGCCGAAGGGCCGCCGTCGCCCGTCATCTGTTCGATCTGCACGGACAACAAGCGCGATGCGTCGCTGTTGTGCGTGGTCGCTCGGGTGAGCGATCTGATGGCGATCGAGCGGGCCGGCAGCATGCGCGGGCGCTACTTCGTGCTCGGCAAGCTCCTGTCGCCGCTCGAGGGTGTCGGCCCGGAGCAGCTGCCCCTGCAGAAGCTCATGGCGCGCGTGCGCGATGACGGCGTACGCGAGGTGATCGTCGCGACGCCGCCGAGCGTCGACGGAGAGGCGACGGCGCTGCTGATCAAGCGCGAGCTCTCGCCTGCGGGGGTGAGCGTCACGCGCATCGCGAGCGGCGTGCCGCACGGCGGCGACCTCGAGTTCGCCGACCCCATCACGATGAGCCGGGCCCTTTCTGGTCGGCAGCGCTTGTAACCTACACGCAAGGAGCGATCATGGACGCCATCTCGAGCAGCGAAGCACCCAAGGCCATCGGCCCGTACTCGCAGGCGGTGCGCGCCGGCGACCTCGTCTTCTTGAGCGGCCAGATCGCCCTGCACCCGCGCACGGGGGAGCTCGTGACCTCCGACATCGCCAAGGAGACGGAGCGCGTGCTCGACAACCTGGGCGCGGTGCTGCGGGCCGCCGGGTGTGGCTTCGAGCACGTCGTGCGGACGACGATCTACCTCGTGGAGATGAGCGACTTCCCGACGGTGAACGAGGTCTACGCGAAGCGCTTCTCCGGCACGTTCCCGGCCCGCGCGACCGTGCAGGTCGCCGCGCTGCCCAAGGGCGCGCGCGTCGAGATCGACGCGGTCGCCGTCGTGCCCTAGGAGCTCGTCGCGAATGGCGACGGCGACGACAATGTGGACTAGCGGCCCGAGAGAGTCAGCGCCCTGTAGGCGGCGTGCAGGCGTCGCGTGACGGCCCCCGGGGAGCCGTCGCCGACGGTGTGCTGCTCCACGCGCGAGATCGCGAAGATCTCACGCAGGCTTGACGTGACGAACAGCTCGCCTGCGCGTTCGAGCTCGTCTCGGGCGATCGGCTTGTACGCTACGCGGACGCCGGCCTCGGCCGCGAGACGGAGCACGAGCCCGCGCGTGATGCCCGCGAGGACGCCGTGCTCCTCGCCGGGAGTGACGAGCTCACCGCGCACCACGGCGAAGACGTTCGAGGTCGCGCCTTCGACCACGCGCCCCTCGGGGTCGCAGAGCAGAGCCTCCTCGGCGCCGCGCGACCGGGCGTCGTCCTGCGCGAGCAGGTGCGGCAGATACCGCACGTACTTCGCGCCGGGCGACGCGTGGCACGTTGCGCCGGCCGAGAGCACTGCGGCGCCGGAGCGTAGATCGCGGCCGAGATCGAGCGGCTCCGCCGTGACGAGCCTGTGCGCCGAGGCTTCGCGTAGCGAGCGGCCCTCGCCTCGCAGCAAGAACACGCGCACCGCGGCGTCGCCTGCGACGGCGCGGCTCGCACGCTCGATCTCGGCGGCGAGGACCGTGGCGGGGGCGGGCAACGGCAGCCGCGCCCACTCGGCCGAGCGCGCGAGGCGGTCGAGGTGCTCCGCCACGGCGAACGGCCGCCCATCGTACGCGCGCAGCGTCTCGAAGACGCCGTCGCCGTAGCGCACCGCGCGCGATGCTGGCGAAAATAGCGGCGCGTCGTCGGCGACGACCGCGCCATCGAAGAGCGCGGTCACCGCGGCACGCTCGCGAGCTCGCACGCGAGCCGGTTGCACTCCGCGATCGTCCGGCCGAGCCGGTCGCCCGCGTCGGGCACCCCGTCGAACGGCTCGCCGAGCACGATATGCACGGAGGTGAAGGGCCACGGCAGGACGAAGCGGTCCCACGCTCTGCTCAGCACCCACGCGTGGCGCGCGGCGGCGCCCGCGGGGACGACGCGAGCTCCGGACTGGCGGGCGGCGGCGAGCGCGCCCGGCTTCACCGAACCGTAGGGGCCGCGTGGGCCGTCGACGGCGAACACCGCGTCCGTGCCCGGCTCGCGCAGCCGATGCACCATCGCGCGGAGCGCGCGCGCCCCGCCGCGCGAGGACGATCCGCGGACGACCTCGAAGCCGAGCGTGCTCAGCGCCGCGGCCTGCAGGTCGCCGTCTCGCGAGTGGCTCACCATCACGCAGGTGCGGCGGCTGCGCCCCAGCCCGTGCAGGAGCAGCTGCGTGCCGTGGAAGAACGTGAGGACCCAAGGGCCGCGCTCGGGCGCGTCGAGCCCGCTCGCGCCATGCACGGTCACGCGGAGGGTGGCGAGCCACAGCCGCGCGAACCAGGCGAGCAGCACGCCGACCCCGTGCCGCACGAGCGTCAGCCCTTCACCTCGGCGAGGCGCTCCTTGGCCCTGGCGTTGCCCGGCTCGTTCTCGATCGCGCGCTCGTACATCTGCGTCGCCTTGGTCTTGTCGCCCTGCTTCATGGCGATCTCGCCGAGGTAGTAGAACACCTCGCCCTTGGTGATCCCGACGTGGCTGTCGAGCTTCTGCAGCAGCAGCGCGCGGAACGTCTTCTGGGCGCGGTCGAGATCGCCCGAGTCCATCGAGAGGATGCCGAGGTCGCGGAGCACTCCGACCGAGCCGGGGTCGACCTTGAACGCCATGTCGTACTGCGCGAGCGCGCCGGCCTGGTCGCCCATGCCCGCGAGCGCGCGGCCGAGCCGGTGGTGATAGACGCCGAGCTCCTTGCTGCGCTTTCCGCCGAACGAGGCGATGATCTTCTCGAGCACCTCGGCGGCGTTCTTCTCCCGTCCCGAGGCGCTGTACGCGTCGCACAGCAGGAGCAGCAGCTCGCGGTCCTGCGGCGCGAGCGCGCTGGCCCGCTCGAGCAGCGGGACGGCGTCCCCCGGCGCGCTGCGTTCCTTGGTGTGGATCTGCGCCGCGCGACGCAGCGTCTTGGTGAGGGTCCCGACCACCGCGGCGGGTTTCTCGCCGGGGTTCTCGTCCTCGAGGAGGTTGGCGTCCTGGGCGAGGAAGTCCGCCAGCTCGCCCCACTTCTTCGCCTTCTCGTATGACGACCGCAACCGGTCGCGGACCTCGGCGTTCTTCTGGTCGAAGCGAAGGGCGGCGACGAGGGCCGCCTCGACTCCGGCCTCGTCCTTCGTCTGCTCGCGAGCCTTGGCCAGCCGCAGCGCGAGGGGCACGCCCTGCGCGGGGTCCGTCTCCATCTCGACGAGCTTGGACAGCGCTGTCGCCGCGCGCTCCCAAATCGCGCGCTCCTCGCTGAGCCTGGCGACGGCCTCGAGCGCCGCGCGATGGGCGGAATCGCGCTCGAGGACGGCCTCGAACGTCGACAGCGCCTTGTGCGGGTCGCGAACGCGCTGCTCGTAGACCTCGCCCAGGCGCACCTGCAGCGTCACCTCCGCGGCCGCGTCACCGTGCTCGCGCGCCGCCGCGATCTGATCGCTCAGCAGCTCCGCGAGCTGTTCGTCCTGGCCGCTCTTCTCGAGCAGCTGCGACAGCGTCATGACCGCCTCGGCGTGGCCGCGGTTTTCCTCGAGCACGCCGCGCAGCGTCTCGATCGCCCCGCTCGTGTTGCCGGTCGCGTCCTCGAGCTTGGCGAGCTCGATGCGCAGCGTCGAGCGCGCCTCCTCCGACTCGGCGGTGTCGACGAGCGTGGAGAGGAGCTTGGCGAGCTGCTTGTGCTTGCCGAGCTGGGCGTACAGCTCGCGCAGCGCCGCGGAGGCCGCCTCGTCCCGCGTGTCGGCCTCGAAGAGCTCCTCGTAGAGCTCGGCGGCGCGCGCCGGGTCATTGAGGTGCTCGCGGGCCGCGCGCGCCGCACGATGCCGCAGCTCCGCGATGGTCTTGCCATCGGCCTCGAGCTCGGCGCGCCGCAACAGGAACTTCACGACGTCGTCCCATGCCCCGGCCTGCTCGCGCAGCCGGCCGAGCTCTTCGAGCGCCCAGAGGTCGCCCTCGTCCTCGGCCAGCAGATCGCGCAGGACGGCCTCGGCGAGGGCCGCGTCGACGATCGTCCCCTCCGCGAGGTTCTTGGCCTCGCGCAACAGGGTGCGTTTGTCGCCGAGGTCCACCTCCAGCTTGGCGCGGGCCCGCAGCGTCTCCACGAGCTCCCGCTCCCGGCCGGGTGCGCGCTGGAGCTCCTCGAGCTCGCGGAGCACGTCGGTGTTCTCCGGATCGAGCTTGCGCGCCTCGTGGAACGCCTCCTCGGCGCCCCGTGCGTCCTGGGTCTTTTCCTTGTGCCACCCGGCGACGCGCATCCACAGCTCGGTGCGGCTCGCTGCGGGCAGATCGGTCGCCTTGCGCAGCGACTCGGCGAGCGCGGACGCGGCCTCCTTCCACCCGCCGGTGATGGCGCTGAGCCGCTCGAGCTCTGCGAGCGCGTCCGCGTCCGAGGCGTCCTCGCCGATGGCCTGCTCGATGACGCGCTGAGCGCGGCCCGCGTCGTGAACCTGCTCGTCCAGCACGCGCGCGAGATCCAGGCGGCTGCGGTTGCGCTCGCGCGAGCCCTGGGCCCGCGCCACGCGCCGCTCGTAGAGCTTGGCGAGGTCCTCCGCGCGGCCGAGCGTGCGGTACACCCACTCGAGCGCCTCGAAGGCGTCCTGGAAGAGATCGTCGTCGTCGAGCAGGCCCTCGAGGATGTCGCGGCTCGGCCCGTGGTCCGGGAGGCGCTCGAGCGCTGCGCGCAGCGTCGACAGGCCCTTCTGCTTCTCGCCGAACTCCTTGAGCTGCAGGCAAGCGAGGCGGAACGTCAGCTCGGCCTGGGTCGCGGGGTCGGCCTCGATGGCCGTCCGGCGCTCGAGCACGTCGGCGAGGCTGCGCGAGTCGCCCAGGCGCGAGTAGAGCCGATCGAGCGCGGAGAGCACCTCCGTCGTGTCGCCGGCGTGCTCGGCGGCCTGCGCGTACGCCTTGGCCGCGCGCGCGTCGTCGCGCAGGTGGCTCTCGGCCACCTTGCCGAGGCGCATGAAGAGATCCGTCGTCACGTCGGCGTCGAACGTGGCCCCCGCGCGCTCGGCGAGGGTCGTCGCGTAGCGCGTCCAGCCGTCGTCCCCGAGCCTCTCCGAGATGCGCTCCACGTCGGCGTGGAGCTGCGCGTCGCTGGGCTCTTCGGCGAGGGCGCGGATGAGCGCGTCCTGCGCCCGCTTCGCGTCGCCGAGCGGCCCCTCGCTCACCTCCGCGATGGCGCGAAGGGTGCGCGCTCGCCCGTCGGGCTCGGTCTGCGCGCGCAGCCGCATCTCGAGGATGTCGGCCAGCGCCTCGTGGCGTTCGCCGGCCCGCAGGACCGGCTCCAGAATGTCCGCCGCGTCGGTACGGAGCTCCTCGCGAGACTCCCCCAGCTCGCGGACGGCGCGGATCGCGTCGTCGTCAGCGCCGCTCGCGAGCACCTCGCGGTAGGCCTCCAGCGCGTTCCGCGGATCGTCGAGCTCCTTCGCGAGCAGCCCGCCGATGCGCTTGCGGAGGGTGCGGCGCTCCGCGTCGTCGCCGGTCTGAGCCGCTTGCAGGCGCAGGTTGTCGAGCAGCTCGGGCCACATCCCCTCGGCCGTGTAGAGCGCGTCGAGCCGCCTCATGATCGCGACGTCGCCCGGCCGCACGGCCAGGGCCTCGCCGAGCAGGCCGAGCGCCTCCCGGCGGTCGTCGAGGCCCTTCTCGTAGCGGTCCGCTGCGAGGCCGAGCAGGCGGAACTTGAGCTCCGCCTCCTCTTCCGAGCAGAGCTCGATTCGGCGGCGGTACAGGTCCACGAGCCGCGCGGCGTCGTTCCTGGCCTCGTAGAGCGGGATGATGTGGTCGAGTGACAGCGCGCTCTCGGGCTCGATCTCCAGGCCGCGCTCGTAGGCCTCGATCGCGCCGGCGGGGTCTTCGAGCATGTCCCGCTTCGTCTCGCCGATGCGCCGCCACGTGCTCGCGCGGTCGGCGTCGTCGGTCTTGAGCTCCGCCTCGTGCGCGAGCACGCGAACGAGCGTCGTCCAGTCGGCGAGCAACGTCGCCAGGGTGTCCATCTGCTCGAGGGGCTCGATGTCCGTCTCGTCGAGCTTGAAGAGGCGGTCGTACGCCTCGAGCGCCCGGCGCGGATCGTCGCGGCGCTGGTCGTGGAGGCGAGCGAGCGCGCCGAGCAGCTCTTTCTGGCCGAAGTCCGACGCCCGCTCGAGCCCCTTCTCGTAGGCGCCGGCGAGCTCGTCCCAGCGCTTGGTCGCTTCCGCGAGCCGGTCCAGCTCCTCGCGCGTGCTGCCGTCGTCCGGGTCGAGGACGAACGCGTCGCGGACGCACTCGAAGGCCCGGCCCTTGTTCCCACCCCGTTGCTCCCAGAGCTCCGCCGTCTCGCGGAGGATGGCCACCTTCTCAGACGGGTCGGTGGCGAGGCCGAGCCGCTCGTCGTTCACCGCGACGAGGTGCTGCCAGTCGCCCTCGCGCTCGTAGATCGGGCGCAGGATGTCGACGACGCGCGCCTTGAGCGCCTCGTCCTGCATGAGGGCCTCGAGGGCCTTCACCGCGCCCATGGCCGCCGAGTTGCCGGAGCTCGGGGGCAACAGCTCCACCACCGCTTGGTACTCGTCGACGGCGCCCGACTTGTCCTCGAGCTTGGTCTCGAGCAACTGACCGAGCTCGAAGCGGAAGCGAGCCTCGTCCTCGGGCAACGCGGCTTGCTCGGCACGGCTCCGGAGCAGCTCGCCCAATTCCTTGAAGCGCTCGCGCCGCGCGTAAAGCGCGGAGAGCGCCTCGAGCGAATGCGCGTCGGTCTCGTCGATCTCGAGCGCCTGCCGGTAGGTGTCGATCGCCGCGTCGTCGTCGCCGAGCTCGGACTCGTGGAGCTTCGCGATCGTGTGCAGCGTCCCGATACGCTGCGCAGGCTCGTCGCGGTACTCGAGCGCGTCGCGGTAGAGCGCCACGCGCTCCTTCGGTTGGTTGGCCTCGCGCAGCAGGCGATCGATCGCCTCGAAGACGCCCTCCGACTCCTCCGGAGCAAACGCGTAGGCGCGCCGGTAGAACTCGAGCGCGCGCTCGTTCTGCTTTTGCGATTCGAACAGCTCGCCGGTGCGCCGCGCGAGGCGCGCGGTCGCCGGCTCGTCCGCGCTCACCTTCGCGAGCTCGCCTGCGAAGATCTCCGCGAGCCGCCCCTCGGCGTTCGCGACGCGCGCCAGGCGCTCCAGCTCGCCCCAGGTGCCCTCGTCCGTCACGTCCTCGGTGAGCAGCTTGGCGGTCATCTCGAGCGCCGCGGTGTAGTTCTCCTCCTGCTCCTCGTGGAGCTTCGCGAGGCGTCGCAACAGCTGCCGGCGCTCGTCGGGGTCCTGGCTGACGCCGAGGCGCGCTTCGAGCGTGGCCATCACGCGGCGCCAGTCGAGGTTGGCGAGGTAGACGCCCTCCAGCATCTCCGCGGCCCGCCCCGCGTGGGTGGGGTCTTGCATGAGCGCCTCGAGCGAGGCCACGGTCCCCGCGTGATTCGGCTCGAGCTGCAGCGCCGCCTCGTACTCGCCGAACGCCCGCTCGTGGTCGCCCTGCCGCTCGCTGGCCACCTTGCCGAGCGCGTGGTGCAGGGCGGCCTTCTCCTCCTTGCCCGGCCCAGAGCCGATCTGCCGCTCGTAGAGGGCGACGAGATCGTCCCAACGCTCCGCCTTGGTGTAGAGCCGCTCGAGGGCCTCGGTCGCTTCCTTCTCGAGGCCGAGATCGAGGATCTGCTCGTAGGTCTCGATCGCCGCGCGCGCGTCGCCGAGCTCGTTCTCGCTGAGCGAGGCCTGCTTGTAGAGTAGCGCCTTGCGCTCGCTGTCGGTGTCCGCCGTCTCGACGCGGCGTTTTACGACGTCGAGCAGCGAATCGTGCTTGCCCGCCGAGGCGTAGAGCTTCTCCAGCGCTTCGAGCGCGCGCTGATCGTCGCCGCGGATGACGAGCGCCTTCTCGAAGTACTCGCGGGCCGCCTCGGCGTTGCCGAGCTTCGTCTGCGAGAGCTCGGCGATCTTGAGGGTCACGTCGAGCTGCTGCGTCTCGTCGAGGATTTCCGGCTGGACGGCCCGGAGCAGGTCCACGAACGCGTCGACCTTGCCGGAGGCGTTGGCGAGGCGCTCGGCCCTCTCGATCCATTGCATCAGATCGGGCTCGGCGACGGCCTCGCGCAGGCCGCGCGACGCGTACCCGAAGGCCCGCTCCGAGTCGGACAGCGCCTGCTCGGCCACGACGAGCGCCTGGGAGAGCACCGTCAGCTTGTCGGTGGGCGAATCCGCGAGCTCGGCCTCGATGTCGAGCACGCGCAGGAGCTTCAGCTGCTGGCCGTCGGCCTCGTAGAGCGGTCGGAGCAGCTCGGCGGCCTCGCGCCGCGCGGCCTCCACGTCGAGCAAGGCCTCGATCGCCTCCCGGCTCGGTTCGTGGCTCGGGTCGATGGTGAGCGCCTGGCGGTAGGCCTCCAAGGCGCCGGTGACGTCGGTGAGCCGGTCCTTTCGGACGCGCCCCAGGCGCGCGAGCAGCGCGAGCCTGTCCTGCGGCGCCTCGGCCAGGCCGAGGTCGGCTTCGAGCGTTTCGGCGAGGTCCTCGTATCGCTCGGCCTTCTCGTAGAGGCCGGCGAGCGCCGCGAGCGTATCGTGGTCGGGGCCGAACTCGTCGACGATGGCGCGGTACGCGGTGATCGCTTCATTGTCGTCGGAGAGCTTCTCGGCCAGGGTCACGGCGAGGCGCGTCATCAGCTCCTTGCGCAGCGGCCCCTCCGTCGCGTTCTTCTCCCGCGCCCGCAGGGTGGTCGCGAGCTCCGCCCATGCCTCCGTGCGCTGGTAGAGCCGATCGAGGGCTGCGAGGGCCTTGTCGTCCGCCGGGTCGTCCTCCACCCGCGCGCGCCACGCGGCGATGGCGCCGGCGGGGTCGTCGAGCTGTGTCTCGCAGAGCTCGCCCAGTCGCCCGTAGAGCTCGCGTCGAGCGTCCGCGTTGTCCTCGAGCTGCACCTCCGCGCGGAGCACCTCGGCCAGCTCCTTGGCGTGCCCGCCCGACGCGTAGATCCGCTCGAGCGCCTGCGCGGCCGGCAGGGCGAGGCTCGCGTCGTTGCGATCGAGGTCGAGCACCTCGCGGTAGACCGCTTCCGCGCGCCGATCGTCGCCGAGCAGGTCCTCGTAGATCTTGGCGACGGCGGTGAGGATCTCCCCCTTCGGCTGCGGAGCGTTGGCGTTCTTGGCGGCGGCGAGCATCACGTCCGCCGCTTGCTCGTGCGAGCCGACGCGGCGGCAGATGTCGAGCAGGCGGCTGCGAGCGTGCTCGTCGTCGGGCGCGAGGGGGACGAGCTTCGAGTATGCGTCGAGCGCGCGCACGTCCTCGTTCAGGCGATCGTCGCGGAGCTCGGCGATGCGGCGGAGCAGCTCCGCGCGCGCGTCGTCCGTCTGGGCCGACTCGAGGCGCACGTCGAGCACGCGCACGAGCTCGCGCGCCGAGTCCAGCGCCAGGTAGACGTTCTCCAGCGTCACGGCGGCTCGCGCGCGCAGCTCCGGCTTCGAGAGGCACTGCTCGACGAGCTCGCGAGCTTCTTTGACGTGCGGGTCGGCCCCGAGCACCACGTCGAGGTGATCGAGGGCCTGACCCCAGTCGTCCAGACGCGTCGCGTAGAGCGTGCCGAGGCGCAGGCGCAGCGCCGTCGCGTCCTCGCCCGTGGCGCCGTCCAGCCGGCGCGCGAGCAGCGCGGCGAGCTTGTCCCATCGTTGTTGTGCCGCGTAGAGACCGTCGAGCGCGCGTGCCGCCTGCTCGTGGTTCGGGTCGATCTCGAGGATTCGCTCGTAGTACGTCGTCGCCTTGGCGCGGTCGCCCGTGATCTCCTCGGCGACGAGGGCGGCTTCGGCGAGAAGGTCGGTCTGCCGGCTGCGCTCGGCGGCGGCGACGGCGCGTTCGTAGAGGATCTCGAGCGCTTCCCACCGCTCGAGCGAGGTCAGGATCTGCTTCAGGCGCCCGAACGCCCGTTCGTTGCCGGCGTCGCGCTCGAGCACGCGCTCGAGGTACGGCCGCGCCTTGTCGACCTCGCCGAGCATCTCGTCGTACAGCGTCGCGATGCGGTCCGAGAGGTCCATGTCGACGGCCGGCGGCAGCCCGCTGTCGCCCTCGGGCGGCACCGCGCCCACGAGCGCGTCGACGAACGCCTGGGTGCGCTGCGTCCTGTTGGCCAGCACCCCGAGCCGGTCCCAGAGCGAGAGCTCCGCGGAAAACTCCTGCGCGGCGCGCACGGCGGCGTCGAACGCCGCTCCCGCGTTGCCCAGCCGCTCCTGGACGTCCATGAGTTTGTTGTACAGGGCGATGCGATCGCCCTTGGCGGCCGCCGTGGCGATGAGGACCTCGATGACCTTCGCCTGCTTGGCGTGATCGCCGGTCGATTCGTAGTGTTGCTCGAGCAGCTCCGCGGCCTTCGAGCGCGTGTCCGCGACGTCGAGCAGCCGCTCGAGCAGCGCGATGGCCTGCGCGTCGCCCGGCTCCACCTCGAGGGCGCGCTTGACCGCCGCGAGCGCCTCGCTCGGGCGGCCGAGCGAACCGAGCTGGAGCTTGGCGATCTCGAGCTCGCGCGCCGCGCGCTCCTTTCCCTCGCGCTGATCGCGGTCGCGCTCGAGCATCGAGACGGCCTCGTCCGCGCTGCCGGTGTTCTGTAGCAGGCGCGCGAGGGCCCGGAGCGCCTTGCCGTGCTTGGGCACGACCTCGAGGATGCGCCTGTAGAGGTCGGCGGCCTTCTCGGGCGCGCCCATCACGTCCTCTTCGAGCGCGGCCCACTCGGTCAAGAGCTCCACCTTCTGCGAGGTGTTCGCGCGCGCGACGCGCACGTCGTAGAGCCACCGCAGGTCCTCGCGGCGATCGGCGCCTCGCAGGATGCCGTCCAGCGTGGCGACCGCGCGCTCGTCGGTCTCGTCCTCCTCGACGAGCGACCGGTACGTCGTGACGGCCTCGTCGACGCGACCCAGGTGCGAGGCGTATGTCTCGGCGACCTTCGCCTTGAGCGCGCGACGCTCCGCCGTCTGGGCACTCTCGGCCGCCGTACGCGCCTCGAGCGCGGTGACGAACGCGGGCCACTGCCCCGCGGCCCCCGCGGTCTGCTCGAGCCGCGCCAGCGTCCCTTCGCCCCCAGAAAACGATGGCTGCGGCGCGAGCTCGTAGGCCCGCTGCGCGTATCGGAAGGCCGCCGCTCGGTCCTGCAGGTTGTGCGACGTGATGGCGATCAGCTTCTCGAGGATGGCGACCTTGCCTTCGACGTCCTTGGCGTGGCCGAGGAGCACCTCGTAGAGCGCCGGCAAGCGCGCCCACTTCTCTTCCTGCTCGTAGAGCGGGATGAGCGCGCCGGCCGCGCGCTCGTCGTCCGGGCGCGTCGCGAGCACGCGCTCGTAGGCGCGGAAGGCGCGCTCGGGCGTGCGGAGCTTGTTCTCGTAGACGTCGGCGGCGCGGAAGGAAAGCTCCACCTTCGCCGCGGCGTCCGTCGCCCGGTCCGCCGCGCTCGAGAGCACGTCGGCGAGGCCCTCCCAGTCGTTCGACTGCGCGAAGAGCTCCGTCAGGCCGTCGTAGTCGCCCGCCCCGAGGTACGAGTCGCGGAGCACGCGCAGCGCCTTGGCGTGGCCCGGCGAGAGCTCGAGCACGCGCCGCCACGTCTTCATCGCCGACCCGTGATCGTTCAGCCTCTCGGCGTAGATCGCGCCGAGCTTCTGCAGCACGCCGAGCTTGGTGGCGTCGTCCTGGGCGGCAGCCACGCGCCGCTCGAGCGCGTCGGCGACGGTGGTGAAATCCTTGTCCCGCTCGGCCTGCTTCTCGAGGGCGTCCAGCGCCGCGAGGGCGCCGCTGTCCTCGTCGAGCACCTGCTTGTAGAGGCGCGCCGCGTCCGCGCCTCGATCGAGCCGCTCGGCGGCGAGCTTCGCCATCTCCATCCATAGCTCGCGCCGCTCTGGCCCCTCGGCCATGCCGCTCGCCTCGCGCTCGAGCAGATCGTAGAGCGGCTTGAAGGCTCGACGCTTGGCGTAGAGCTCCTTCAGGCGGGCCGTCGCCTCGGGGTCGTGGGGCTCGGCGTCGAGCACCTTCTCGTAGGCCTCGACGGCGTTCTGCACGTTCGAGAACTGCTCCAGCCACTTGC
>Ga0316628_100001494_pt1 | contig 16559 bp, 15 predicted proteins | sample OWC_Aug_M2_C1_D5_FD_207648 | JGI IMG/M metagenome (GOLD analysis project Ga0316628, IMG submission 207648) | Wetland soil microbial communities from Old Woman Creek delta, Ohio, United States - OWC_Aug_M2_C1_D5_C | ecosystem: Environmental > Terrestrial > Soil > Wetlands | place: USA: Ohio... | reverse complement strand
TGCTGCGTTCTGCCCCGGCAGTCGGGGCGCTCTCGATGTCCCTGTTCCTTGCGCGCCGTCCGCTTCGCCGGCGGGTCGGCAGGACCATGTTCAGGGCCGTCGCCATTTTCGGCCTCGCGACCATCGTGTTCGGGCTGTCGAAATCGCTTCTCCTGTCGCTCGTCGCCCTTGCCGTACTCGGCGCTGCGGATGTGATCAGCGTCGTAATTCGACACTCGCTCGTACAGATCGAGACCCCTGATGAAATGCGCGGCAGGGTGAGTGCCGTGAACTCGATGTTCATCGGGACCTCGAACCAACTCGGAGAATTCGAGTCCGGGGTGACGGCGGCATGGTTTGGCGTGGTCCCCGCGGTGCTTCTGGGCGGAGCGGGAACGATCATTGTCGTAATCGTCTGGATGCGGATTTTTCCGCAGCTTCTGTGGGCCGATGTGCTCGAGCCGGCGAAGAAAGTGGCATAATGGCATGGATAAACTGAGAACGCCTATTGAGGTCTACAAACTCCTGCCGAAATCCAACTGCGGTGCCTGCGGGGCTGCGACGTGTATGGCCTTTGCCGCGGCAGTCATCAAGCAGGAAAAACAACTGGCAGCCTGCACTCACCTCGATCCGGCAGTACGCGCCCGGTACGGCGAAAGTATCGAGAAGCAGGTGAACTTGGAAAGCATCCAGGAAAAGTCATTGAAAGACCTGCAATCGCAGATTTCCGGCATTGATCTTTTCTCGCGTGTGGAGCTGCTCGGTGCGCGAAGGGGAGGCGACGGGATCGTGGTCTCCTGTCTCGGCAAGGATTTTCTCGTTGACGCTCAGGGAAGGGTAAAATCGCAATGCCACACGCATGCGTGGTTTTCCGTGCCGCTCCTCAGCTATATACTTTTTTGCCGGGGAGAAAAAGAGAGCGGCCGGTGGGTGCCCTTCCGTGAACTGGAAAACGGCAGCACCTGGGCCCCGCTTTTTGCGCGACGCTGTGAGCAGCCGCTCAAGGAGATTGCCGACGTTCATGGCGAACTTTTCGAGGACCTGGTCAGCATGTTCAGCGGGAAGTCGTCATACAATAATTTTTCATCGGATATATCGGTGGCCCTCTATCCTCTGCCGAGAGTGCCTGTCCTGATCTGCTATTGGAAACAGGAAGGCGACCTTGAGTCGAGGCTCCATCTCTTTTTTGACGATACGGCTGAAAAGAACCTTCCCATCGATTCGCTCTTTACGCTCGCGACCGGCCTGGTCCAGATGTTTAAAAAAATTATGGACAAGCACAGCCAAAGCGTCAGTCCTGCGCCCTAAACGGCGAGCCCCGGACACAAAAAAGGCCTCCCTTTTTCGAAAAAAAAGGAGGCCTTGGTGGTATCTGTGAGAACCCACTCCGCCTAAACGGTCATGATCTCTTTTTCCTTGTGGCTGAGCAGCTCATCGATCTTCTTGATGTAGCTGTCGGTCAATTTCTGGATCTCATCCTGAAGCTTTTTGGTCTCGTCCTCGGAGATGTGGGCTTCCTTGTCCTTGCTCTTTTTCTTGATATCGTCGTTTATGTCGCGGCGTATGTTCCTGATCGCCACCCGGCCGTCCTCGGCCAGCTTCTTTGCGTGCTTTACGATCTGCTGGCGTCGCTCTTCAGTAAGGGGCGGAATCGTGAGGCGGATGATCTTGCCGTCGTTCGACGGCGTCAGGCCGACGTCGGACTTCAGTATGGCCTTTTCGATCTCGCCCAGCATCTTCGGCTCCCAGGGCTGAATCGTGATCTGCCGCGGGTCGGGCACGGCCATGTTTGCCACCTGGTTGAGCGGCGTCGGATTGCCGTAGTAGTCGATGGTGATCCCGTCGAGCATGCCGAGCGAGGCCCTGCCCGTACGCAGGGTGGCCAGCTCCTTCTTGAGCACGTCGAGCGCCTTGGCCATTTTCTCTTCAGCTTTCTTTTTCTGTTCGTTAGGCATTGTTCCTCCCGGTGACGAGAGTTCCTACTGTCTCTCCCAGCACGATCCGCTTAATGTTGCCGTCGGTGTTGAGATTGAACACGATTATGGGAAGACTGTTATCCATGCAGAGGGAAATGGCCGTCGCGTCCATGACGCGCAGGTTCTTCTGCAGCACTTCGATGTAGGTCAGGTGGTCGAATTTGGTTGCCGTCTTGTCCTTGACCGGGTCGGCGCTGTAAACACCGTCCACCTTTGTCGCCTTCATAATGACCTCGGCGCCGATCTCCATGGCCCGGAGCGCGGCAGCCGTGTCGGTGGTAAAGTAAGGATTGCCCGTGCCCGCGGCAAAGATAACGACGCGTCTTTTTTCCAGATGCCTTACGGCGCGCCGCCTGATGTAGGTTTCGGCCAGTTCGCGCATTTCGATAGCCGACTGCACCCGCGTCACCACACCCTTGTTCTCCAGGATGTTCTGGAGCGCCAGGGCGTTCAGTACCGTCGCGAGCATGCCCATGTAGTCAGCGCTTGCCCGTTCCATGCCCTTTGCGGCTGCTGAAAGTCCCCGGAAGATGTTGCCGCCGCCGATCACGATAGCAACCTCGACGCCGAGGTTGTAAACTTCCTTTACCTCGGACGTAATTTTATCGAGCACGGCATGATCGATGCCGTACCCCTGATCTCCCATCAAGGCTTCGCCGGAGAGCTTGAGCAATATGCGTTTATATCGCGTGCTGGGCATGGTTTTATTTGAGCTGTGCGGCCACTTCGTCGGCAAAGTTTTCCTTTTTCTTCTCGATCCCTTCGCCCAGCTGATAGCGCACGAAGCGCGCGAGTGTGGCGCCCGCCGCTTTTTTCAGAAGGTCCTTGATCTTCAACTTGCCGTCCGGGTCCTTGATATAGACCTGATCGAGGAGGCAGGTGTCGCCATAAAACTTTTCCATCTTGCCGTCGACGATCTTCGATATGACCGCCGCGGGTTTGCCCGACTCTTTTGCCTGGGCCTCGTAAACCGCGCGTTCGCGCGCCAGCGCGTCAGCGGGCACCGACTCGCGCGAAAGGTAGAGCGGGTTCGCCGCGGCAACGTGCATGGCGAGGTCTCTTCCGAGCTGTTCGTCGCCGCCGGTGTATTCAACCATGACGCCGATGCGCGTTCCGTGCAGGTAAATCGCCACGGAGTTGCCGGTCTCATAACGGACGAACCGACGGACCGCGATGTTCTCGCCTATTTTCTGCACCAAAGCCTGGCGTCTTGCCTCGACGGTTTCTGCACCCAACGTGAGCTGGGAAAGAGCCGCGACATCGGCGGGGTTCTTCGCCGTTACCAGCTCGGCCACTTCCTTGGCGAATTTCTGGAACTCATCATTTTTTGCCACGAAATCCGTCTCGCTGTTTACCTCGACGAGCGTGCCTACCTTGCCGTTCAGGACAAGGGAAGAGATCATCCCTTCAGCGGCTACGCGCGCCGCTTTTTTCGCGGCCGCGGAAAGGCCTTTTTTTCTCAGAATATCGACGGCCTTCTCAAAGTCTCCGGCCGCTTCTTCAAGCGCCTTCTTGGCATCCATCATGCCGGCGCCGGTTTTTTCACGCAAATCCTTCACTGCTGATGCAGATATTGTTGCCATTGTCTCTAAACTCCCTTCGTACAATTCGCTGTTTTTGGAGAATGCTATTCTTCGTCGCCCTCGACGTCCGGCTCGGCTTCCGCACCGGCTGCCGGGACCTCAGCCTGGACTTCTCCCGCTGCCTTGGCAGCCTCGGCTGCCGCTCCTGCTTCCTTCACGATGGCCTGCCTGCCTTCGATCACGGCGTCGGCGATTTTCGAAGCCATCAGGCGGATGGCGCGAATTGCATCGTCATTGCCGGGAATGACATAATCGATGTTGTCGGGGTCGCAGTTCGTATCGACGACGGCAACCACCTTGATTCCCAGTTTGTTCGCCTCATGGACGGCAATCGCTTCTTTGCGAGGGTCAATCACAAAAATGACCGACGGAGGCTCAGGCATGGTCTTGATGCCCGAGAGGATTTTTTCCATTTTAATGCGCTCTTTTTCGAGCCCGGCGACTTCCTTTTTCGTGAGCTTGTCGTAAGTGCCGTCTTCCTTCATCTTTTCGATTTTCTTAAGACGGTCGATGCTCTTCTTGATCGTGGCGTAGTTCGTCAGCATTCCGCCGAGCCAGCGGCTGGAAACATAGTACATGCCGCAGCGCTTCGCTTCCTCGGTAATGGAGTCCTGGGCCTGCTTCTTGGTGCCGACGAACAGGATGTCTTTGCCTTCCGCAGCCGACTGGCGGACGTAATCGTAGGCTTCCTTGAACAGCTTGAGGGTTTTCTGGAGATCGATGATATAGATGCCGTTGCGCTCTCCGAAAATATACTTCTTCATCTTGGGGTTCCAGCGCTTTGCCTGATGGCCGAAATGGACCCCTGCTTCCAACAACTCCTTCATCGTGATCGTGGACATTAGTGTCCTCCTTTGGGTTTTTACCTCCGCGCCGATCTTTCCCCGCCAGGTCCTCTCCTTAAAGTGGAGCAGGACACCCTGACAAGAGTCCCGTGCGCGTGTGGATTTAGAATATGCCTCGGAAAAGGCGACCCTTAAAATAACATAGAGTTAGACCTTTTTCAAGGGAAAACTACGGTAAAACAAATTATGGCGTAAAAATGTAAAAGGACAGCCCACTAGGAACGTCTTCGCATTTTTTCAGAACTTAAGGACAATCTTTCTCACTGCTGCAAAAGAATGAAGGATGGTTGTTATTTAAAATCAACCAGTTACGCTTTGGCATGCATGATGCAATTTACTTGGGCAAGAGCAGCCGAAAGGAGGAAACAGCCATGAAGACCTCGATTGCAAGAAAAACAGCTTATATAGGAGCAGGCGCAGGACTGGTGCTCTTTGCACTTTTCGGGCTTCTGCCCGGCAGCCTTTTAGGCGGCGCCATGGGCATCAACATCGCCGGATGGCTCTTCGGCCTTCCGCTCCAGCCGGGGCTCATCTCCCGCTTGATCGTCCTGGCCTCGATGCTCATCGGCGTGCTCGTTGCCGGTATCGTGATCGTAACGGCCTCGTCCACAGTGGGCTGGCTCGTGGGAAGAGTGTTGGAATCGGGAGTCCATGCAAAAGAAAGCGCAGAATCCAAAATATCCAATATTGAGGAAAGGAGATAATATCATGAAGAACGAGACGGTAAAGGCAGGCATGAAGATCGGTGCATCCATCGGGGGGCTGGTGTTTCTGGTAGCGGGCATTGTTCCGGGGTTCTACTTCGGGAGCTACGGGACGTTGATTCTGCTGCAGAAGCTTTCAGGCGGGGCGGTTGAGCCGACGCTCTTTGTGCGGGCGGCGGTGGTGATGGGAATCGCGGTGGGCATCGCCTGCGCGGCAGCGGTGAGCATCGTGGTAGGCGGGCTTCTGGGCACGGCCATGGGCTACATCGTATCAGCGCCTGCGGCGCTCCGGCAGAAGAAGGAAGCGGAAGTTAAGGCGTGAGAAGCAGCATACAGTAGACAGTAGTCAGTATGCAGGGAAGAAGAAAAAGGCGGTGGGGTAAACCCTCACCGCCTTTTTTGTCGTGAATAAGCGGTATTCATACGTAAAGACGTGCCATTTTTTGTTGAAGCTCTGTTCCTGCCGGAATAGCAAACATTGAATAATTTATTGATATTAAATATCTTTTGCGTTTAATCCGGCATGGCGTCATATCTGCCCTTTAAGCCGTTTGCCGTACAAAAATGCTTGACAAAGCAGATGAAATTGTTTATATTCGCTTTTCTACAAAAATCATCAGGTAGAATAAATTTAGTGAAGGCGGGAATTATGGGAACCTATTCTGCAAAGCAAGAAGACATAGTAAGAAAGTGGCATGTCGTTGACGCGAACGGCAAGACCCTCGGCAGGCTGGCTACTGCCGTTGCGTCGGTGCTCAAGGGCAAGACCAAGCCCATCTACACCACCCATGTTGATACCGGCGATTTCGTGATCGTCGTGAACGCGGACAAGGTGCACCTCACGGGCAGGAAGCTCGATCAGAAGACGTACTACAGCCACTCCGGTTTCCCCGGCGGCCTCAAGTCCGTCACCGCGGGCACGCTCATGAAGACCAAGCCCGAAGAGATCATTAAAATGGCCGTTGAGGGAATGCTGCCGAAGACGAGGCTGGGCAAGCAAATGCTCTCCAAGCTCAAGGTGTACGCGGGAGAACAGCATCCCCATGCCGCCCAGCAGCCGGCGGAAATGAAAGTTAAATAAGGTACCGGAATACCTGAGGAGGATTTGATGTCAGCGGCAACAGTTTCCAGATACTACGCAACGGGAAGAAGAAAGAATTCCATCGCCAGGGTGTGGATGATGGCCGGCAGCGGCAAGATCACCATCAACGACAAGCCCATGGACCAGTACTTCGGCAGGGACGTGCTGAAGATGATCATTCGCCAGCCCTTCGAGGTGACCGGGACCCAGGATAAGTTCGATGTGCTCGTGAGCGTGCTCGGCGGCGGAAACTCGGGCCAGGCCGGCGCGATCAGGCACGGCATCTCCAAGGCCCTTCTCGCCGTGGACGGCGAGTCCCGCGGCAAGCTCCGCAAGGAAGGGCTCCTTACCCGCGACCCCAGGGCCAAAGAGCGCAAGAAGTACGGCCAGAAGGGCGCCCGGGCGCGGTTCCAGTTCTCCAAGAGATAAGGGATCATATACCTATTATCTGTGTTCTATTGCGTTACAGATCCTGTTACGAAGAAGGGAAGGTAGAGATGCCTTCCCTTTTATTTTGCTCGTTGGCCACGGCCTGAGCAGGACTATACCGTCATGAACAGTGCAAAGATGAAAATAGCGATCGTGGGATCAAGCGGCTACACCGGCGGCGAACTCTACCGGATCCTCCTGCACCATTCAAAGGTCACGGTCACGGCCGTCACGTCTGAAAAGTCTGCCGGCAAGCCGTTGACCGATATTTTCCCGCACCTGAGCGGGTTAACCGACCTCGTCTGCGAGCCCCTCGACCCTGCAGTGATCGCGAAGAAAGCCGACTTCATTTTTCTGGCGCTCCCCCACGTAACGGCCCAGGAGGCAGCATTCCGCTTTCATGAGCTCGGCAAGAAAGTGGTCGACCTCTCGGCAGATTACCGGCTTGCGGACCCGGCAGTGTATGAAAAGTGGTACGAGCACGAACACCAATACCCCGAGCTCCTGAAAAGCGCTGTGTACGGCCTGCCCGAGCTGCACCGGGAGAAGATCAAAAAGGCCTCGCTCATCGCGAACCCCGGCTGCTATCCCACCAGCGCGATCCTGGGGCTTGCCCCGCTCTTGCAAAAAAGCAGCGTCGATCTGCGCGGCATTATCATCGACTCCAAGTCAGGCGTGTCCGGCGCCGGCAGGAGCGCATCCCTGGCGCATCATTTCCCGGAAGTGAACGAAGGCCTGATGGCCTATAAGATCGGGACCCATCGCCACACGCCGGAGATCGAGCAGGAGCTCTCTCTCATGGCGGGAAAGCGGGTGACGGTCTCATTCACGCCGCACCTCATTCCCATGAACCGGGGCATCCTGACCACGATCTACGCCCCGCTCGCCGGGGAAATGAACACGGCGGCTCTGCACGCGCTCTACGCCGAATTCTACCGGAACGAGCCCTTCGTCAGAGTGCTCCCACTGGGGCAATTCCCGAACGTGCGAAATGTGCGGGGCTCGAACTTCTGCGATGTCGGCGTGTATGCCGACCCACGCACAGGACGCGCGGTTGTGGTCTCTGCCATCGACAACATCGTCAAAGGCGCGTCAGGCCAGGCGGTCCAGAACATGAACCTGATGACCGGATTTGACGAAACCGAGGGACTGAAATTCGCGGGGTTCTTCCCGTGATGAGGTATCCAAATTAGACCTGACAGGGGTAGAAGAATGAGGACTCTGGACACGAAAAATTTTTCCGTTGCCGGCTTCAAGGTCTGGGGGATTCACTGCGGCATTAAAAAGACCGAGAAAAAAGACCTGGCGCTCATCTGCTCGGACCGCGAGGCAGCCGTGGCAGGCGTGTTCACCACGAACCGCGTGAAGGCTGCCAGCGTTCTACTCAACGCGGCGCGGGTGAAATCCGGGAAAGGCCAGGTAATCATCGCTAACAGCGGCTGCGCCAATGCCTGCACAGGCAAGCGGGGCATGGCCGATGCCCGGGCAACAGCCGAGATCGCGGCCCGGGAACTGGGTGTGAAGCCCGACATGGTCTATGTCGCCTCGACCGGAGTGATCGGAGAATTTCTGCCCATGGCCAAGGTCGAGACGGGCATCAAAACCGCCGTGGGGCTCCTGTCCGCAACCGGGTGGGAGCAGGCCGAAGAGGCCATCATGACCACGGACATTTATCCCAAGTTCTCGGTCGTCCAGGAAGAGATCGGGGGAAAGACCGTCACCATTGCCGGCATCGCCAAGGGCTCGGGCATGATCCACCCCAACATGGCGACCATGCTTTGCTTCATCGTCACCGATGCGAGCATCGCTGCGCCTATGCTCAAAAGAGCGCTCCTTTCTTCGACGGAACGGTCTTTCAATAATATTACCGTCGACGGCGACATGAGCACTAACGACATGATCCTCTGCATGGCGAACGGTGCCGCGGGAAACAAAAAGCCGGCTTCCGGCAGCAAAGATATGAAGAAGTTTCAGGCCTGCCTGGATACGGTGACGAGCTCTCTTGCGAAGCAGGTGGTTCGCGACGGCGAGGGCGCGACCAAGTTCGTCGTGATAGAAGTGAAAAACGCGAAGAACCCCGTCGAGGCCAAGCGTGCAGCTATGGCCGTGGCCAAGTCGAGCCTGGTCAAGACCGCGCTCTTCGGCGAAGACGCCAACTGGGGCAGGATCATGGCTGTGCTGGGTTCTGCCGGCGTGGACATGGACGAAGCGAAGACCGACATCTATTTCGGCAAGGCCAAGATCGTCGAAAGGGGGCTCGGTCAGGGGAAAGCAGCCGAGCGCGAAGCCACCCTCGCACTGAAACAGCGGGAAGTGCAGATCGTGATCGATCTGCACAAGGGCAAGGGCGCTGCCACGGTCTGGACCTGCGACCTCTCCTACGAATATATCAAGATCAATGCGGCCTACCGAAGCTGAGAGGAGCGTCGTTTGAGACTCTTTCGGGCAGCGGAAGGATTTGAAAATTGAGCATATTTTTCTCTTGACATTCAAGGGGCGAGTTGTTAATTTTAGTGATTATGCCGCTTTGCGCCGTAGAAAAGCGGTTTTCCTGTTTTTTTAAAGACGTACCGTAGCTCAGCTTTCCGGCTAAATTCAAGAAAAACTTAAATATACAAAGGGATATGAACAGGAGGGGGGTGTAACGAAGTTGCCGAGCATCAGATTACGCGAAAATGAGCCTTTTGAGGCGGCACTCCGCAGATTCAAAAAAAGCATCGAAAAAGAAGGCGTGCTTTCCGAGGTAAAAAAGCGGGAGCATTACGAGAAGCCGAGCGTAAAGCGCAAGAAGAAGGCGCTTGCCGCGAGAAAGAAAGCCGCAAAGACTGCACGTATTTTCAGACAGAACTAATGCGCCGGTCGCTCCGCGCTGCTTCGCAGGGTGGAGCGATTTGAGACGATGCGTTATCGCGAGGAGAGGGACGGATGGGGTTGCGGGAGAAAATCGAAGCGGATACGAAAGATGCCCTCAAGTCCGGAGCAAAAGAGAAGCTTTCCACCTTGAGGATGCTGAATGCAGCCCTCAAGAACAAGCAGATCGACAAACGGCGGCCGCTCACCGAAGAAGAGGTGAGCGAGACCGTGCGTTCCCTCATCAAACAGCGGAAAGACTCGATCGAACAGTTTGCCAAAGGGGGCCGGCAGGACCTCGTGGACAAGGAAACCGCCGAGGTCGCCGTGCTCGAAGCCTACCTGCCCCAGCAGCTTTCACGGGAAGAACTGGAAGCCCTGGTGCGTGACGCCGTTGCCCAGACGGGGGCCCAGGGCGCCCGGGATATGGGCAAGGTCATGAAAGCACTCATCCCGATGGTGGGGGGCCGCGCCGACGGCAAGCTCGTGAGCGAGCTGGTGAAGAATGCGCTGGGGTAACAACCTGTTTCAGGGTGATGAACGCACTGTTCTCTAACGACGGGACCGAACAGGGGGCCGGGAAGACCGAGGCCCCCTGATTTTTTTAGGAGTATGCCGCATTGAAACTGCAAGAATTCTACGAGCTGGCGATTCAGGCCGGCATTGACGCCGATCCCCGCGGCAGGGCGATGGTCGAGGCCGAGCTCAAGGACAACCTGAAGGCCTTCGAAGAGCTCAGGCCCGACGACAAGACGGTTTTCGACGGCGAAAAGCTCAAAAATCCCTACGCGGACAGCCGCATTCTCCATGGAAACCCGGATCGGCAGGTGAGGACCGTGCTGGTCGGCATCGACATGGAAGCCCCGGAACTCCTCCTTGCCGACCGCCTGAACCAGAAGGGCGCTGGCATCGACCTCGTCCTGGCCCATCACCCCGAAGGACGGGCATACGCGAATTTTTACGAAGTGATGAAGATGCAGGCCGACATCCTGAACCGGTTCGGCGTGCCGATCAACGTAGCCGAAAGCCAGCTCAGCGGCAGGATGAAAGAGGTGGAGCGGAGCCTGCTCCCGGTGAACCACACGCGGCCCGTGGACGCTGCGCGCCTTCTCGATATCCCCTATCTCTGCCTCCACACCCCGGCGGACAACATGGTGTCGCGCTATCTCCAGGCGCTCTTCGACCGGGAGGCGCCTTCCCGGCTCAAGGATGTAGTCAGGCTCTTGAAAGAGATACCCGAGTATCAGCAGGCCATCAGGAACAACGCAGGCCCGCGGGTACTCATCGGCTCCGACGAGCAGCGGACGGGCAGGGTGTTCGTGGACATGACCGGCGGGACCTCGGGCTCGAAGGAGACGCTGGAAAAACTCTCTCAGTCGGGCGTGGGCACCATCGTCGGCATGCACATGTCGGAAGACCACCGGAAAGAGGCGGAAAAGCACCATATTCGCGTTGTGATCGCAGGCCACATTTCGAGCGACACGCTCGGGCTTAACCTGCTGCTCGATGCGCTCGAAAAACGTGAGCCCCTTGCCGTGCTCGAGTGCTCGGGATTTAAACGGGTCAAACGGCAGCCCTGATGCTGGTATGAACGAACATACCCTGCGGGTCCTGGAATTCGACAAAGTAAGAAGCATTGTCGTCTCCTGCGCCGCGTCAGAGCCGGGAAAAACGGCCGCAGCGGGGCTGTTTCCTGCGAGCGACGAGGCGACCGTCGGCCTGCGGCTCAAGGAAACGAAAGAATTTACGGCGATCCTCCGGAGCGGCGAGACCCCCCCGCTCGACGGGATTCTCGATATCGGGCAGGCAGTCGACAAGCTCGGTGTTTCCGGCAGCGCGCTTTCGCCGACCGAGCTTCTGCATACGGCCACAACACTCGGCGCCGGCCGCCGCGTGAAAAGTTTTTTTCAGCGTTATGAACAGCGGGCAGCGACGGCACAGGCGGCGCCGCTCCTTTGTGCCATGGCGTCCCGCATCGAACCGCTGAAGCCCCTCGAAGACGCCGTCTTTTCGGCGATCGACGAGAAGGCCGAGGTCAGGGATTCGGCCAGCCCGGAGCTCAGGAAGATCCGGAAGCAGCTTGCGCGGACGCGCGACGACATCTTGGGCCGCATGTCCGCCATCCTGCAGGACAGCGGCCACCAGAAGGTCATCCAGGATCCCGTTGTTACGGTCCGCGACGACCGCTATGTCCTTCCGCTCAAGCCGAACTTCAGGCAGAGCCTGCAGGGCGTGGTGCATGGCCAGTCGAGTTCGCGGGCAACGCTCTTTGTCGAGCCCCTTGCCGTGCTGGAGCAGAACAACCGCCTTGCCGAGCTCCGCATGGAGGAGCGCGAAGAGGTCGAGCGCATCCTGCGGGAGCTAACCGCGCTCCTGGCCGGCGAGGCCGTCAGGATCGAGGCAACCATCGGGGCGCTGGCGGAGATCGACGCGGTCTATGCCAGGGCGCGCTTCGGCCTTGAATTCAACGGCACGGTCCCGAAGATCTCTCCAGACCGGGGCATCCGGATTCGGGCAGCGCGCCATCCGCTGCTCGTCGGAAAGGCAAAGGTCGCAGCGCAGGGGAGCGTTACGCCGAATGACATCATCGTCGAAGGCGACCTCCGCGCGCTTATTTTGAGCGGACCCAATGCCGGCGGCAAGACGGTGATCCTCAAGACTGTCGGGCTGCTCTGCCTCATGGCGCAGGCAGGGTTGCCGATAACTGCCGATGAAGGGAGCGAGCTCCCCTGCTTCCGGTCGGTTTTCGCCGACATCGGCGATGAGCAGAGTCTGGAACAGGACCTGAGCACGTTCTCGTCCCACGTGAGCCAGATCGCGGCTATTCTGCGGCAGGCGGAGAGCGACTCTCTTGTTTTACTCGACGAACTGGGCTCAGGCACCGATCCGGGAGAGGGCGCGGGGCTGGGCGCAGCAGTGCTCGACAGTTTGATCGAGCGCGGATGCTGCACCGTTGTCACGACGCACCATAACGCGCTCAAGCTCTTCGGCTCCCAGACAAGCGGGGCTGTGAACGCGGCCATGGAGTTCGATCCCCAAACGCTCAAGCCCACCTACCGGCTCATCCCGGGAAGGCCGGGACGAAGCTACGGGCTCGATATGGCGGCCCGGCTCGGCGTCCCGCCTGCGGTGATCGAGAAGGCGCGGGCCCGCATCGGCGAAGACGACATCAGCCTTGACCGACTGCTCAAACAGGTGGAGGAGGATTCGCGAGCCCTTGCGCTCGAGCGCCAGGCGCTGGATGCGGCGCTGACAACGGCGAAGCAGGAGCGGACCGAAGCCGATACGGCGCTCAGCGCGGCTAAAGAAGAGGCCCGGAACCTGCGGTCCAGGGCAAAGACCGAAGCACGGGAAGTACTTGCATTGCTCAGGCAGAAGCTCCGGGAGCTCTCGCGCGCCGCTCGGCTGGAACAAACCGAGGTGAAGCAGGCGAGCGCCGAGGTGGAATATCTCGGCAGAAGGCTCGAACCCATCGTCTCCGAAGAAGCGCCGAGGAGCTCTGTTTTCGCAGGAGACCTTCACGCCGGGGACCGCGTGCGCATCACCAGGCTGAACAAGACCGGCACGGTCCTTACTGCAGGGCGCGGCACGGTCGAGATCGAGGTTGGCGGCAAGACGATCAGGCTTTCGGCATCCGAAGTCGCGCTGTTGGGACCAGAAGTCCGCTCCCGCCAGACGACAACGGCTCCCGGATGGAGCGCCGAGGTCGGCGGGGAAGAAGGAGCAACGGACCGCCTGAACATCATCGGCCTTCGCGTGGAAGAGGGCCTGGCAGAAGTCGACCGCTTCATCGACCGGGCCGGGGCGCACAACCTTTCGGTCATCACCGTGATCCACGGCCTGGGGACCGGGGCGCTCAAGTCCGCGGTCACAGAGTTTTTGAAAAGCCATCCCCTGATCGCAGCCCTCCGGCAGGGCGAGCCCGCAGAAGGCGGCGCAGGCGTCACGGTGGCGGAGTTGAAAAAATAACGTGTTTTCCGATGATATCATAGGCCGCGTCAGGGACAGCATTGATATCGTTGATCTCGTTTCGGGATACGTGTCCCTGAAGAAGACGGGCAAGAACCATACGGGGCTCTGCCCCTTTCACGCAGAGAAGACGCCGTCGTTCTCGGTGAACCCGGACAAGCAGATCTTTCATTGCTTCGGCTGCGGCGCCGGCGGCGACGCATTCAAGTTTCTTGAACTGCAGGAAGGGTTGAACTTTCCCGAGGCGGTGAAGAAGCTGGCTGCCCGGGCGGGGATCACGCTTCCGGCAGACAGCGCCTTTCGCGGCGCCGATAAAAAGACCCAGGACGAGCGCAAGGCCCTGCTCACGATCGTGGCCGACGCGGCCCTGTACTACCGTAAAGAGCTCGACGGCCCCGCTGGCAGCGCGGCGCGGGCCTACTTGAAGAAGCGGGGCGTGAGCGACCAGGTCGTTCAGGACTTCGGCCTGGGCTTTTCCCGGCCCGAATGGGACGGCTTGCTCAAGCATCTGCGGCAGAAGGGCTACACCCCGGGGCAGATCGAGCGGGCAGGGCTCATCGTCAGGCGCAGCGAAGGCGAGGGCCACTACGACCGGTTCCGCGGAAGGCTCATGTTTCCCATCCGCGACATCAGTGGCAACGTGATCGCCTTCGGCGGCAGGGTGATGGACGATTCGCTGCCCAAGTACCTGAACTCGTCGGAAACGCCGCTCTACAGCAAGAGCAACACGCTCTACTGCCTTGATGCGGCAAAGGAAGGTGGCCGCAAGCAGGGGTATTTCATCATCGTCGAGGGCTACCTCGATGCGCTCGCCTGCCACCAGTACGGCGTGCGGAACGCGGTCGCAACGCTCGGCACGGCACTCACCGAGGGCCATTTGCGGCTCATGCGGCGCTTTGCCGACAAGCTGGTTTTGATCTTCGACCCCGACCCGGCGGGTGTGCGCGCCTCGCTTCGGGGGTTCGATCTTTTCGTGGCGAGCGGGATGAAGGTGAACGTGGTGTCGCTCCCCGACGGGGACGACCCGGATACGTTCCTGCAGAAGCACGGGGCCGAGGCCTTTGCCGCCCGGCTCCGGCAGTCGGTCAAGTTCATGGACTTCGTGCTCGGCCAGGTTGCGCAGGGCGGCGCGTCGGCACCCATCGACGAGAAAGTCGAGAAGGCCGACGAGATGCTCGGGTTCATTGCCCGGCTTCCCAGCGGCATCGAGCGAGATCACTATTTGAAGAAAACGGCCGAGGCCCTGGACCTCGACGAAACCGTGCTGAGGCAGGAGATGCCGAAGCAGGCCAAGGGCCAAATGCACCGGGCCCCGGCAGCGCCGGCCGCGTCTTCGCAACCGCAGTCGCAGGCGCACCGGCCGCGGGCCGAGGAGATCCTTATCCACCTCATGTTGAAGGACGAGGGGATCGCCGGGAGCCTGAAGGACCGGATACAGCCGCAGGACTTTACCGACCCGCTCTTCCGCCGCGTGGCACAGCGGATCTTCGAGGTCCTGGAGGCGGGGGGCAAGCTCGACACGAAGGCCCTGCTGATCGAAGGGGACGAGGACTTCAACACCGTCATCCTGCACTATTCCGTGCTGGAGATGGACTACGAGGACCCGCAGAAGCATTGCCTGGATTGTGTCGATCTGATCAAGCAGCAGGACCCGGAAAAGAAGATGAAGTCCCTGGTAAAGGCGATCAAGGCGGCGGAGGCAAAGGGCGACTGGGAAGAGCATCGAAGGCTCCTGGAGGCACAGGGACACTTGAGCAAGAGGCCGGGCAGAAGGATCCCCGGTTTGTAGGAGCAGGGCAGGCAGCACATCGCGATCGTGAGAGACCGAACACGCATTTTTTTAAAGGAGCACCACAGTATGTCAAAGCGGGGCAAGGCAGGAGATTCAAAAAAACCGGCGGCTGCGGCCAAGGAACGGAACTACGAGCCCTTCGAGGAGGCCGCAGACACGATACCGCACGAGGACGTGTCCGCGGAGCAGCTCGACAGCATCATCTCCCTGTTCGGCGACGGCGAAATGGACATGGATATCGCCGATTCCCGGCACGACGGCAAGGTGCGCCAGCCCGCCGAGGATGAGCTGGAGGAAGGCGTCGAGGCCGAAGACGGAAGCCTGGATGAAGCCGTCGAGGAAGAGGCCGAGGAGGAAGAGGTGGAGGTCGGCGTCGGCAAGACCGACGACCCCGTTCGCCTCTATCTCAAGGAGATGGGGACCGTGCCGCTCCTGTCCAAGGAGGGCGAGGTCGCCATCGCGAAGCGGATCGAAGAGGGCAAGCGCGACGCCGCCCAGATCCTCTACGGCCTGCCGTTCGCGCTCCAGGACGTCCGCGACCTGGGCGATAAGCTCAAGAAGGGCAAGATCAGCATCAACGAAATCGTCCACTCCGGCGAGGACGACCTTGATGAACTGCAGACCCAGAACGAAGAAGAGCTCCATGCACGGGTGATCAAGCTCATCACGGGGATCGACAAGCACAGCAAAGAGCTCAACACGCTCGTCAAGCACGTGACCAGCAGCCGCTGCAGCGAGGCCCGCAAGAAGAGCCTGCGCGAGAAGATCATGACCACGCGCTACGCGCTCTTCGATAAACTCGAGGCGCTCAACGTACACTGCCGCCAGACGGAGCGGCTTGTAATGAAGCTCCGGGAGATGGTGAGCGAAGTGCTCCTGTCGGAGCGCGAGATTCACGGCCTCGAACGGAAGTCGGGCCTTTCCATCGTCGAGCTGAAAGAGGTCTTCAAGAAGATGCGCCAGGGCGAGCGGGAGCTGAAGAACGCGGCCCGCAGGCTCGAGATGAAACAGGACGCGCTCCTGGGGCTCGAAAAGACCTACCGCGGCGCCGTCAAGCGGATCAAGAACGTGGAAGAGCAGTGCGGCGTGTCCGGCGAGGACCTCAAGAAGGCGCTCCGGGCCTATGAGCGGGCCGAGGAGCGCGCCAAGTACGCCAAGAGCGAGCTCGTGGAAGCGAACCTCCGCCTCGTGGTCTCCATTGCCAAGAAGTACACCAACCGGGGGCTCCAGTTCCTCGACCTGATTCAGGAGGGCAACATCGGCCTCATGAAGGCCGTGGACAAGTTCGAATGGCAGCGCGGGTACAAGTTCAGCACCTACGCCACGTGGTGGATCCGCCAGGCGATCACCC
>Ga0316628_100001493_pt1 | contig 16560 bp, 16 predicted proteins | sample OWC_Aug_M2_C1_D5_FD_207648 | JGI IMG/M metagenome (GOLD analysis project Ga0316628, IMG submission 207648) | Wetland soil microbial communities from Old Woman Creek delta, Ohio, United States - OWC_Aug_M2_C1_D5_C | ecosystem: Environmental > Terrestrial > Soil > Wetlands | place: USA: Ohio... | reverse complement strand
TCTGGCCGCCGATGTCCACGCCTTCATACAGATTCTGCGCGGTGCGCATGGTGCGATCCGCCGACATCCCCAGTTTGCGCACGGCTTCCTGCTGCATCGTTGAGGTGGTGAAAGGTGCAGCAGGGTTACGCTGCTTGGCTTTCTTTTCCACGCGCACCACCTTGGGTGGCAGTTTGGCGGAGGTCAGGGTGTCGAATATCCTGCGGTATTCGGCCTCGCTGCCTATGCTTAACTGTTCCAGCTTCTTGCCTTGATACTGGAACAGCCTGGCCGAGAACGCCACACTGTTCTTCTGGCTGTCGAGGTGCACCGTCCAGTACTCCTGGCTCTTGAACGCCTCGATTTCCAGCTCGCGCTCGACGATCAGGCGCAAAGCCGGGCTTTGCACCCTGCCCGCGGAAAGGCCGGGGCGAATCTTGCGCCATAGCAGCGGCGACAGGTTGAAACCGACCAGGTAATCCAGGGCGCGCCGGGCTTGCTGCGCATTCACCAGCGGAATGGAAATATCGCGCGGGTGCGCGACGGCTTCTTTCACGGCGCTCTGGGTGATCTCGTAGAACACCACGCGCTGCATGTGCTTGTTCTTCAGCGCCCGCTTTGCCTTGAGCAACTCCGAAATGTGCCAGGCGATGGCTTCCCCTTCGCGGTCCGGGTCGGGCGCCAGAAAGATGTTGTCGGCCTCCGCAGCGGCCTTGGCGATCGCATCCACATGCTTGCTATTGCGCGCGATCGTTTCGTAGTGCATGGCGTATCCGTGGTCCGTGTCTATTGCCCCGGACTTCGGTATGAGGTCACGGACGTGACCGTAAGAGGCCAGGACTTCGAAATCCTTGCCCAGGTATTTCTTCAGGGTCTTGGCTTTGGCCGGGGATTCGACTATGAGCAGGTTGTTTGCCATATTGGGTTCTATTCGTCTCGCGGGGTTAGTGCAGGCCGGCACCGGCAGGGACGATCAGGTCCTCGACCAGCATGGGGTCGAGCTCGCTGCGCAGATTCCACAATACCATGAGTGCGATCAGCTTTACCCTCTCCAGTGATAGCTCTTCGCGTCCCATGGCAACCGCACGGTCGAGGATCATCTCGCGCTCGACCGGGGTGATGATCTTGTTCTGTTCCCAGAACGTGATGAAGCTCAGTCCCTCCTGGCTGATGCGATCAATCTCCAGCCCGGCATAACAGCGCGTGCCGCCAAGGTTGATCGAGGCGGGATAGTTTGCCGCGCTCAGCTCTTTCAAGCCGGACAGCCAGGTCAGCGCCAGGTGTATTTCGTTGTCCTCGAAGCCCGCCGCGGTAAGCTTCACGGAGAGTTTTTCGGTATCGGGATAGTTGCCGGCATCGAAATAGCTTTCGAACAAAAACATTAAGATTTCAAACATGATGCTCCGGTAACGATGGTTTCAGACGGTACGCTGATATAGGCCTCCGGGCAATGCCGCGACATGACCCTCCAGCTCCAACTGTAACAGGATGGCCGATAGCGCCTCAATCGTCAAGCCGCTGCGCAGGCTCAGGCTGTCCATGTCCAGCGGATCGAAGCCCAGCTGCGCCAGCAGGGGGTGCTCCGGCGAAGGCGCGGGGCCGGCCGCCGGGGGGCTCTCCATGGCCGCTTCACGGACAGAGTGTCCCAGTTCATCAAGGATGTCCTGGGCGCTTTCCACCAGCTTGGCACCTTGCTTTATCAGGTGGTGGCAACCTTTGGCCTGCGGAGAGTGGATGGAGCCGGGGATGGCGAATACTTCGCGCCCCTGTTCCAGCGCCAGGCGCGCCGTGATCAGCGAGCCGCTTTGCATGCTGGCTTCGACGACCAGGCATCCCAGGCTCAGGCCGCTGATGATGCGGTTGCGGCGCGGGAAGTTGGCTGGAAGCGGCGGCGTGCCCAGCGGAAATTCGGAAAGCAGCAGTCCGTCGCACGCCAATGCGTGTGCCAACTCGCGATTGGCTGCGGGATAAACGCGGTCCAGTCCTGTTCCCACCACGGCGATGCTGCTACCCGCTGCGCGCAAGCCGCCGCGGTGCGCTGCGGTGTCGATGCCGTGCGCCATGCCGCTGATCACGCACAGCCCCGCGGAACTCATGGCGAGCGCAAATGCCTCTGCATGGCCTACGCCTTGCGCAGTCGCGTTGCGGCTGCCGACCACGGCGACAGAGGGCCGGTTAAGCAATGTGCGATTACCTTTGGCATACAGCAGCGGGGGAGGGTCCGGGATGTTGAGCAGCGACTGGGGATAATCGGCGTCCGCCAGGGTGATGATGCTGTTGCCCGGGCCCGCCAGCCATTCCGCCAGCGGAGCGGTTGCCGCCTCATCCATGCCCTGCGCGATCCTGTCGGCCACGGCGGGCTTGACGTGCTGCCTGAGCGCGTGGGCGGGCGCGGCATAGACGTGTTCGGCTGAACCGAAAGCCTGCAGCAGGCGGCGCAGGCTCTCATCCCCGAGTCCTGGGACTTGGGTGAGTGCGACCCACGACGCAAGCTCCGCGTCCATCGCCATCTGCTTCAGGGGGTCTGTGCGACGTCCAGCATTTCAACCGGCAGGGTGGCCTGCATCACCAATGCGTAGGAGACGTTCTCAAAGGTGCGGAACACAAACAGCAGACCATAGCGCATGTTCGGCAAGTCAATGTCGCGCGAGTTGAAAGGCCGGCCCTTGATGGTTTCGCCCTTGCGGTACAGTGCCAGCACATGGCCGTTCTGCACGCCGTCGCGCCGCCCCTGGTTGATGATGACGACCGCCTTTTCGCCGGCCATCGTTATGCCGTTGACAATGTTCATCACGCGCGCGGAAATTTCCGAGTCCGGCGCGCGCGGGATGAAGTTCTCCGAAAGTTCGGTGGCAGCCTGCACCAGGCGGTCGCCCGGGTAGATTTCTTCTGTCGCGCCGAATATCCGCATGGTGCTTACGTCACCGAATTTCTCGACGCGCGCGTTGCCGAGGAAGGTTGCCTCATATCCCAGAATCTTCTTGGTGAGCGGGTCCTTCAGCGGATTGCCCGGACGGTAGATTTGCCACACCAGCCCCTTGTCGGTGGGCAAGCCCTTTACGTAGGCGACGTCGTTGTTGCTCAGCAGTGTGCGCTCGAAACCGCTTACGATGATGGGCGCATCGGCGAGTTCATCCTTTTCGATTATTAGCGCCTCCTTGAGGAACGGGGCGATATCCGCCATGGGAATGCTGGGGATCGCATCATGCTCCCCGGGTACCGCGCGCACCCTGGGGTTGAGCTTGATCCCTTTGTCGGTTACCGTCTCCACTTCAGTTTCCCCCTTGGCCGGCCCGGACGGGCTGCCTGGCGGGGGCAGGACAACGACGGGGCCGCCTTCAGGGCCGGGCTTTGCCGGCCCGCCCTCGACCTTCAGCGTACGTGTGGCGTGATCCAGTCTCACCACGTCTCCCGGATAGATCCAGTGAGGATTCTTGATGGCATCCTTGTTCAGGCCCCAAATCTGCGGCCATCTCCAAGGATCCTTGAAGAATTTCGCAGAGATGTCCCACAGAGTGTCTCCCTTCACCACGACATAGTGATCCGGCGCATCATCACGAATGGTCAGCGTGTCGGCGAAAGTGAGCGCCGGCAGCAAACAGCAAATCAGCGATATAATTAGTTTTTGCATGGAAACCCCTGCGGAATTTTAGTGGTGTCTACGGCCAAATGTTCACGCGCCAAGTTAAATTCTGCATCCAATTGTCTAAATTAGCAAGCATTTATGGCTATCCTGAAAATATTGCAGTACCCTGACGAACGTCTGCACAAGATCGCGAAGAAGGTGACGTCGGTGACCGACGCCACGCGCAAGCTGGTGCGAAACATGGCTGAAACCATGTATGCGGCCCCGGGCGTGGGGCTGGCCGCGACCCAGGTGGACGTGCATGAGTGCGTCATCGTGGTGGACGTATCCGAAATGCACGACGAGCTGCTGGTCCTGATCAATCCAGAGATTGTCGCGAGGAGCGGCAACGTGGTGCGCGAGGAAGGCTGCCTGTCGGTGCCCGGCATCTACGAGAACCTGGAGCGGTCCGAGCGCATCACCGTGCGCGCGATGAACGAGCACGGGCAGCAGCTCACGCTGGAGGCGGAGGGGCTGCTGGCGACCTGCATCCAGCACGAGATGGATCACCTGCTGGGCCGCGTATTCGTTGAATACCTGTCGCCGCTCAAACAGTCGCGCATACGCGCCAAGCTCAAGAAGCGCAGCCGCGAAATCCTGTGAAGATCATCTTTGCCGGTACACCGCATTTCGCCGCCGCGGCGCTGGAGGCGCTGCTCGCCCGCCGGTTCGAGGTGGTGGCGGTATTGACCCAGCCGGACCGGCCATCCGGCCGCGGCATGCAGCTTCATCCCAGCCCCGTCAAGGGGGTCGCCTTGCAGCACGGTTTGCCGGTGCTGCAACCGCTTACCCTTAAGGACCCGAATACCCGGAATGAACTTGCCGCCTATGGCGCCGACGTAATGGTCGTCGCGGCCTATGGCTTGATCCTGCCGCAGGCGGTGCTGGACCTGCCGCGCTACGGCTGTCTCAACATTCACGCTTCGCTGCTGCCGCGCTGGCGCGGCGCGGCTCCGGTACAGCGCGCAATCCTGGCGGGCGATGCGGAAACCGGCATCACCATCATGCAGATGGATGCGGGGCTCGATACTGGGGGCATGCTGTTGAAGAAAAGCTGCCCGATTGAGCCCTCGGACACCGCGCAAACGCTGCTCGACAAGCTCACGGTCTTGGGTGGAGAGGCCATCGTCGAAGCGTTGCCATTGCTGCAGAACAACCGGTTGCCGAGCGTGGTTCAGGATAACGCGTTGGCGACCTATGCCGCGAAGCTGGCCAAGGCCGAGGCGCAGATAGAATGGGTCAACGAAGGGGAGCACCTTGCGCGCGCAGTGCGTGCCTACAATCCGTTTCCGGTTGCGGCCACGACGCTCAACGGGGTGCCGGTCAAGATATGGCAGGCCAGCGTGCGCCCAGGCCTTTCCGGCGCGCCGGGAGTCGTGCTTGCTGTCGAGAGGGGCGGGATCGTGGTGGCCTGCGGAAAAGACGCGCTGTGTCTGGAGGTGTTGCAGCGGCCGAACGGCAAGGCGCTGGGCGCGGCGCAGTTTTTGCAGGGCTTCGCGGTGCAGCCCGGCGACCGCTGCACCTCACCCGCCTGATCATGGATGTCGTGCAACGGGGTGCCAGTCAGGTTGTCTCCAGAGTATTGGGCGGACGCAACCTGAATCAGGTGCTGAGCGAGGCGCTGCAAAGCACACCCCCTCTTTCGCCCCAGCAGCGCGCGGCTCTGCAGGACTTGAGCTATGGCACGCTGCGGTTCTACGGCCAGCTGGACCGGCTGCTGCAGCAGCTGCTGCACAAGCCGGTTCAGAATCCACAGTTGCGCTGCCTGTTGCTGGTTGCGCTGTACCAACTGGAGTATAGCAAGGCGGCTCACCATGCGGTGGTGGATCACGCGGTGCGCGCAGCGCGCAAGATCAACGCCGGGGCGGGCGGGCTGGCGAACGCAGTGCTGCGCGGCTACTTGCGCAAGCGGGAGGGGCTGCTCGCTGCCGCTGCCGGCAGCGACGAAGGCCGCTATTCCTACCCGCAATGGTGGGTGGACGAAATCAGGCGGCAGTACGGCGCGCAGGCGGAGGCAATATTGCTCGCGGGAAACAGCCACCCGCCGATGACATTGCGGGTGAATCGCCGCCGCATCGCGGTCGCGGGCTATCTGACATTGCTGACGGCGCAGCATATCGGCGCGACTCAAGTCGGCGCCGAGGCACTGCTGCTCGAGCGTCCGGTGCCGGTGGAGAAACTGCCTGGATTTGCCGAGGGCATGGTTTCGGTGCAAGACGCGGGAGCCCAACATGCCGCCCACCTGCTGGATGCGTGCGACGGCATGAGCGTGCTGGACGCCTGTGCCGCGCCGGGCGGCAAGGCCGCGCATATCCTGGAACTGGCGCAGGTCGACCTGCTCGCGCTGGACAAGGATGAGCAGCGCCTGCAGCGGGTGAGGGAGAACATGCAACGCCTGCAATTGCCGGCGCGGCTGCGCGGCGGCGATGCGGCGCGGCCGCAGGACTGGTGGGACGGCAAGCCGTTCGAGCGCATTCTCGCCGACGTGCCCTGTTCCGCCTCCGGCGTGGTGCGCCGCCACCCCGATATAAAGTGGCTGCGGCGCCGGGAAGATATAGTCGGTTTTGCGCAACAGCAGGCGCAAATTCTGGGCGCGCTGTGGCAGACGCTGGCAAGTGATGGTAAATTGCTTTACGCGACGTGCTCTGTTTTTGCGCAGGAGAACCGGGGAGTCATCGAGGAATTCCTGCGGCAGCACAGCGACGCGCGGCAGCTCTCGCTGCCGCTATCCGCTACCGACCAAGGACAATTACTGCCCAACGACCAGCATGACGGCTTTTACTACGCTTTATTGCAGAAGCAGGCGTGATGGGGTGCGGGCGCTTCTGGCCGCGCTGCTGGTTTGCGCGGGTGCAGCGGCTCACGCCGGTGGTATAGCCGTCGACAAGGCCGAGCTGCGCCGCATCGATGAACGCTACCAGCCGGTCGCCGATTTCACCATCACCCCCAATGCGGTGGTCGAACAGGCACTGACCCATGGCGTGCCACTCTATTTCACCGGGGAATTTACCCTCACACGCCATCGCTGGTACTGGCTGAACGAGGTCGTTGCGCAGGACGAACAGACTGTCAGGCTGTCCTATAACGCGCTGACGCGCCAATACCGCCTGACTTATGGTGCATTGTTCCAGAACTTCGGCAGCCTGGATGATGCGCTGCGCATCCTGGGCCACCAGGTGTTTGTGCAGTTCCAGGCGTCAGCGCTGAGACCGGGCGGGCGCTATACTGCGTCGGTGCGCATGCACCTGGATCTCAGCCAGTTACCCAAGCCGCTGCAGATCAATGCGCTGGTTAATACCGACTGGGGTCTCGATTCTGACTGGTACCATTGGAACATGAATGCGGATACTCCCGCGGGCGGTTCGACCAAAGGCTTCTGGGATATCTTCTAAATGCAGGCCGTGAAATATCTCGTCATTCTTAGCGCGGTGCTGGGTGTATTGCTCATCTACCTGCTGTCCAGCGCGGCCGCCAACAGCGACTTCTTCCTGCATAACTACTACGGTTTGCTGGCGATCGCCGGCGGGCTGGCATTGCTGCTTTCCCTGCTGGTTGGCTATCAACTCTGGCAACTCATAAGCAAGATCCGCAACCGTGTGTTCGGGGCGAGGCTGACCCTGCGCCTGGCATTGTTCTTCTCCCTGATCGCCTTCCTGCCCGGTCTGCTGGTTTATTCCGTCTCGGTGCAATTCCTGGATAAGAGCATCGAATCGTGGTTTGACGTGCGCGTGGAAAAGGCGCTGGAAGGCAGCCTGAATCTGGGCCGCGGCGCCCTGGAAAACAGCCTTGCCGAATTGTCCCGCAAGGGCCGGTTCATTGCACTCCTGATGTCGGAAAAATCCCCTGACCAATACGTCGCCACGCTGCAGCGCCTGGTTGACGAGGGAGCGACCCAGGAGGTGTCACTGTTCAGCAAGAACGGCAAGTTGCAAGCGTTTGTGACCCGCCTGGCGGGCAGTTCCGGGCCGGACATGCCGGATGAGGCGATGTTGCGCGAAACCGCCACCAAGGGGATATACAGCTTTGTGGATGCCGAGGCCGACAAGCGCCTGGAGCTGCGTGTCCTGGTGCTGCTCACGCCGCCGCGCCTGCCGCCGGGCGAGGTGCGCGTCCTGCAGTTCACCGAACCGGTGCCAAAACAGATTTCCGACGACGAAGAAACCGTGCAGTCGGTCTACCGCGATTACCAGCAGCGGACCATGTCCAGGCTGGGCCTGAAGCGGCTGTATGGCGTCACGCTCACGTTGTCGTTGCTGATCGTCCTGCTGAGTGCGGTGTCGGCCGCCTTCTTCCTGAGTAACCGGATGAGCGCTCCCCTGGCGGCGCTTGCCGAGGGAACGCGCGCGGTTGCGCAGGGCGATTTTTCGCGCCTCAACCCGATCAGGAACAGCGACGAACTGGGTTTGCTGACCGTGTTGTTCAACCGCATGACCTCGCAACTGTCCGAAGCAAAGGATATCAGTGAGCAGCGGCAGTTGCAGGTGGAAAATGCCCGCACCCATCTGGAAAGCGTGCTGGGGCATCTGTCATCCGGCGTGCTGGCGCTGGATGAACAGTTCCGGTTGCGTTCAGTAAACAAGAGCGCGACCCAGATACTGGGCGTGCCGCTCTCAGAAATGCTGGGAACGGCCCTGCCGGAAATCGGGGCGCAATATCCGTTGCTGCGCACATTCGTGCGCACCATCGAACAGGCTTTTACCGAATCGACCGGCGCCGAATGGCAGCGTCAAATAGACCGGCTTGGCAGGAACGGCACCCAGGTGCTGCTGGTACGCGGCACCTGGTTGTCCACGGCGGCGGACAGGGGGTGCGTGATCGTGTTCGACGACATCACCCACCTGCTGCAGGCCGAACGCCAGGCGGCATGGGGTGAAGTGGCGAGGCGCCTGGCGCACGAAATCAAGAATCCGCTGACCCCCATTCAGCTGTCCGCGGAGCGCCTGCAGCACAAATTGAGCGCGAAGCTGGACGAAGGCGATGCCCAATTGTTGAAACGCGCGACCACGACCATCGTCAGCCAGGTAATGGCGCTGAAGAACATGGTGGTCGAATTCGCCGACTATGCGCGCGCGCCATCCCCGAAGATGGTGCCGGTGGATATGCACCGGCTGCTGCACGAAGTGCTGGGGCTGTACGAGGCCGCCCACATCCCGATCATCCTGCATCTGGACGCGGCGCGGTTCATGGTCAGGGGCGACGCCACGCGTTTGCGCCAAGTCGTGCACAATCTGCTGCAAAATGCGCAGGACGCGCTGCAGGAAGCGAGTGCCCCGGACATCGTGCTTGGCAGTTTCAGCGAGGGTGATGGGCTCAAGCTCTGGGTGCAGGACAACGGGCCGGGATTCCCTGCGGAACTGCTGGCACGCGCGTTCGATCCCTACGTGACGACCAAGGTCAAGGGAACCGGGCTCGGGCTGGCGATAGTCAAGAAGATCATTGAGGAGCATGGTGGTGCTATCGAAATCAGCAACATGGCACCTAACGGCACGCGGGTTGGGATTACCCTGCCTTTACTGACAGAGGAAATGTGATATGGCGGCGAAAGAAATTCTGGTGGTAGACGACGAAATAGGCATACGCGAATTGCTCTCGGAGATCCTGTTTGATGAGGGATACCGCGTCCACCTGGCGGAAAATGCGGCCGCAGCCCGGGAATTCCGCAACAGGCAGACGCCCGACCTGGTATTGCTCGACATTTGGATGCCCGAGACCGACGGAATCGCCCTGCTCAAGGAATGGGCCGCGCAGGGCCTGCTCACCATGCCGGTGGTCATGATGTCAGGCCACGGCACCATAGAGACAGCCGTCGAGGCGACCCGTATCGGGGCCTTTGATTTCCTGGAAAAACCCATCGCGCTGCAGAAACTGCTCGATACGGTGGCGAGCGCCATCCAGCGCGGCATGTCGCGCAGCCGCCAGCCCAGCGCACCCGAGGGAAAGGCAGCGCCTGACGAGCAGCCCGGCGGCGCTGTCGGCGCGCTGCCGGAATCCTGGCTGAACATGCCGCTGCGCACGGCGCGTGAATGCTTCGAAAGCGCCTATTTCAGCCACCATTTGCGCGCCGAAAACGGCAATATCACCCGCGTGGCGGAAAAGGTGGGCCTTGAACGTACCCACCTTTACCGCAAGCTCAAGCAGCTCGGCATCAAATTCCCCAAAAAGGACCAGGAGGACTTACAGTAGGCCGTTTTTGGCCGGTCCCGGTTCTTTCTTGTCGAGTACACGTATTTATTGCCCGCGGCCGTGCTTGTCGCTATAATGCGCGACTTCGCGTAGGCCAAGTAGCTCAGTCGGTAGAGCAGAGGACTGAAAATCCTTGTGTCGGTGGTTCGATTCCGCCCTTGGCCACCATATATTTTCAAACGAGTCAGTGCGCCCTGAACTCGTTTTTGTCAGAGGCGCCCAACCGTGAAACAGATCGAGTCCCGGCGCGTTGCGGGCGAGTTGTCCGGTTTCAGTCATCATCCTTACCGATTGAATTAGGCAATGACTTTGGCAGAGCGTCTATCGCTGTACCTGCAGCTCACCCGGTTGAACCGCCCCATCGGCATCCTGCTGCTGCTTTGGCCGACGCTGTGGGGGCTGTGGATCGCTGGTGCAGGGCACCCGGCATGGCACATCGTTGCGATATTCCTCCTGGGGACGGTGCTGATGCGCTCGGCGGGCTGCGCGATAAATGATTACGCAGACCGCGATTTCGACAAGCATGTGAAGCGCACGCGCGAGCGGCCGGTGACCAGCGGGCGCATCGCCCCGCGCGAGGCGTTGCTAGTCGCTGCTGCCCTGGCGCTGCTAGCGCTGCTCCTGATCATGCCGCTCAACAAGCTCACGCTGCTGCTGTCTATCCCGGCGGTGTTTCTGGCTGCCAGTTACCCTTTTACCAAACGCTTCCTGGCGATCCCGCAGGCCTATCTCGGCATTGCGTTTGGCTTTGGCATTCCCATGGCGTTCGCCGCGCAGCTGGGCGAGGTGCCGCCGCTGGCCTGGCTGTTGCTGGCCGCCAACGTGTTCTGGTCCATCGCCTACGACACGGAATATGCCATGGTGGACCGGGATGACGACGTCCATCTTGGCATCCATTCGTCGGCGTTGTGGTTCGGGAAATACGATGTGGCCGCGGTGATGGGCTGCTATGCAGCTACCCTGCTGTTGCTCGCCTGGGCGGGGCAATTGGCGGGTCTGGGTTGGGTCTTTTACGCCGGGTTGGCGGCGGCGGCGGCAATCGCCGTTCATCACTACACGTTAATCAAGGACCGCGGGCGCGAGGCGTGCTTCAAGGCGTTCCTGCACAACAACTGGTTCGGTGCCGCTGTGTTTGCGGGAGTGGCGGGCAGCCACTTGTTGAACTAGCGGCGTCAGACCTCAAGCGATGCCGGCATGGCCCGCGCGGCGGCCAATATGACCGCGCACTGATTAGACCCAGTTTTTCGGCACGAGAAACTTTTCGTAGAGTTCCGCTTCGCGCGTGCCCTTTTCCGGATGCCAGTCGTAGCGCCACTTCACCAGGGGCGGCATCGAGAGCAGGATGGATTCGGTGCGGCCATTGGATTGCAGGCCGAAAATGGTGCCGCGGTCTATCACCAGGTTGAATTCCACATAGCGCCCCCGGCGGTATAGCTGAAAGTCGCGCTCGCGTTCGCCGTAGGGCGCGTCCTTGCGCTTTTCCAGGATGGGCACGTACGCGGACAGGTAATGGTCGCCCACGCTCTGCTGGATGGCGAAGCAGGTGTCGAAATCCGGCTCGCTCAAATCGTCGAAGAAAATGCCGCCCACGCCACGCGGCTCGTTGCGATGCTTGAGGAAGAAATACTCGTCGCACCACTTCTTGAATTTCGGGTGCAGCGAAGGATCGAACGGTGCGAGCGAGTTCTTGCAGATCTGGTGGAAATGCACCGCATCCTCTTCGAAGCCATAGTAGGGCGTGAGGTCCATGCCCCCACCGAACCAGAACACGGTGCCGCCGTCGGGTTTCTTCGCCATGAACATGCGCACGTTGGCATGGGAAGTGGGCGCATAGGGATTGCGCGGGTGCATCACCAGTGAAACGCCCATCGCCTCCCAGCTGCACCCGGCCAGTTCCGGGCGGTGCGCTGTGGCTGAAGCGGGCATCTTGTCACCTTGCACGTGCGAGAATGCCACGCCGCCGCGCTCAAGCGCGTTGCCTTCCTCGATGATGCAGCTGATGCCCTCGCCTTGGCCTATGCCGCCCGAGCCCGTGGCGCGCGTCCACTGGTCGCGCAAAAATTTCTTGCCATCTACCTGCTCCAGGCGTTCGACGATGAGTTCCTGCAGTTCAAGCAGGTATCCCTTTACTGCGGCGCTGTCCATTGATTTTCCCCCGGGACTCTATGACTTCACTTTCTTACAATTCTACCATCTGCCCACGTCCTTATTGTGGACGGCCGCTTGCGCCGTCCGATGCGCCCGGGCAGCACCAACACCTCGCGGCCGAAGCGCCTGCTGCAATCGCCATAGCTGCGCGCCGGCCTATCCCCCCGGATATTCGCGCTGGTGGAAACCAGTGCCATGCCCAATGCGCGGCACAGCGCAGAGGCGCCCGGATGAGCCGTGATGCGGACCCCCAGCGTATCGTGCGCGCCGCGCAGCCAGCGCGGACATGAGGGCAGGGCCGGCATCAGGCAGGTGATGGCTTGTGCCCCTTCGTTCTTGAGGGTGAGCTGTTCGGCCGGGGTGAGCGCTTCGATGAAGCGCGCCACCTGATGGTAGCTCGATGCGATGAGGATCAGCCCCTTGCGCTGCGGGCGCTGTTTGAGCCTCAGCAAGCGCTGCACCGCGGCGCGGTTGCGGGGGTCGCAGCCGAAACCGTAGCACGACTCGGTGGGATAGGCGATCACCCCGCCGTGTTTGAGATGTGCGGCAATCCGCTGGAAAGTTATAGCGATGTGTCGCAACGGGTTCCCCCTCCCCAAAACCCTCTCCCGGCAAGAGAGGGACCGAACGTTTATTTTCTATTTATTGCGCGCCAGCCGATGTCGCGGCGCATCTGGCGGCCCTCAAAATGGATGCCGTCCGCCACTTCATAGGCGCGTTTCTGCGCCATTTTCAGCATGGTGCCCAGCGCGGTGACGCACAGCACGCGCCCGCCGCTGGTGACCACCTTGCCGTCCTGCAAGGCTGTGCCCGCGTGGAACACATGCGCATCTTCCTGTTTCTTCGCCTGCTGGCTATCAGGCAGCCCGGTGATGACATCGCCCCTGCGTGGAGCGTCCGGGTAATTCGCAGCCGCCAGCACCACGCCCAGCGCGGTTTGCCTGTCCCATTCCGCCTCCACCTTGTCCAGCGTGCCGTTGATGGCATGTTCGACTATGACGGCAAAATCGCTCTTCAGGCGCATCATGATGGGCTGGGTCTCGGGGTCGCCCATGCGGCAGTTGAACTCCAGCACCTTGCTGCTGCCGTCAGGCGCAATCATCAGCCCGGCATACAGAAAACCGGTGTAAGTGACGCCTTCCTTTTCCATGCCGCGCACCACCGGCTGGATGACTTCACGCAGCACGCGCGCATGGATGGTGGGCGTCACCACGGGCGCAGGCGAATAGGCGCCCATGCCGCCGGTGTTGGGGCCGTGGTCGCCATCCAGAAGACGCTTGTGGTCCTGGCTGGTGGCCATGGCCAGCACGTTCTTGCCGTCCACCATCACGATGAAGCTGGCTTCCTCGCCCGTGAGGAACTCCTCGATCACCACGCGCGCCCCGGCATCGCCCAGCTTGTTGTCGGACAGCATCATGTCTATCGCGGCAAACGCTTCGTCCTTGCACATCGCCACCACCACGCCTTTGCCCGCCGCCAAACCATCGGCCTTGATGACGATGGGCGCGCCGTGCTTCTCGACGTAGGCTTTTGCAGCCGCAATATCGCTGAAAGTCTCGAAGAACGCGGTGGGAATGTTGTGGCGCGTCATGAAACGCTTGGCGAAATCCTTGGAAGATTCGAGCTGCGCGGCCGCCTTGGTGGGGCCGAATATTCTAAGCTTCTCCGCACGGAAGGCGTCCACGATTCCAGCCGCCAGCGGCGCCTCTGGCCCGACCACGGTCATGTAGATGTCTTCGCGCTTCACGAAGTCGATCAGCTCCGGAATGGCGGTGATGGCGACGTTCTCGACGCCCTCTTCCGCCGCCGTGCCGGCATTGCCCGGCGCGACATACACTTTTTGCACCTTGCGCCCCTGCGCCAGACGCCAAGCCAGCGCATGCTCGCGCCCGCCGGAACCGATGACCAAAATTTTCATTCGCTTTACTCTTATTTCTTCAACAACCTGTAAATAATGACGGTATTTTTCAGATTGCTGTCATCGGTAAAATAATGCGATTCAGCTACTGAAAATCCCTTGTCCATTAATTGCTTAATTAACACAGCGCAGTCCACCCTCGACGTCGTTAACGCGGGGTTGGGAATGAGTCCCGAAGAGGATATGGAGAACGCAGTCACCCGCGTGAATTCTTCTTGCGATAACTCGCATCGGACGAGTGCCATATCCCCGGCGTGACCATTTGGGGCGCTGAAGGTGGTCGCCATCAAGAAGCTGGTTATCGCCAGCACTTTCAAAATTCGCATCTTTATCTCCCGACGCCGTACATATCCGCAGCCGTAGGCCGGCTTTGCCCGACCACCCCTCCACCCGCGAGGGGAGAGGGGAGTTGAGGTTAATGCCTGAAGTGGCGGTAGCCGGTAACCACCATCGCCAGCCCATGCTCATCCGCCGCCGCGATTACTTCCGCGTCGCGCATCGAGCCGCCGGGCTGGATGACCGCTTTCGCGCCCGCCTGCGCCAGCACGTCCACGCCGTCGCGGAACGGAAAGAAGGCGTCGGAGGCCACCACGGAATCCTTCAGGCTCAGCCCGGCATTCTGGGCCTTGATAGAGGCGATGCGGGTGGAATCCACGCGGCTCATCTGGCCCGCGCCCACGCCCAGGGTCTGGCCGCTCTTGCAGAACACGATGGCGTTTGATTTCACATATTTTGCGACGCGCCATGCGAACAGCAGGTCTTGCAGCTGTTCCTTGGTGGGCTGAGCCTGGGTGACCACTTTCAGTTGCGATGCCTGCACGTTGAGCGCATCGGGCGTCTGAACCAGCAGTCCGCCGCCCACGCGCTTCACGTCGTACTGGTTGTGCGCGTTGGAAAGCGGCACCGTGAGCACGCGCACGTTCTGCTTGGCGGCGGTCACCTTGAGCGCGGCGTCAGTTGCGGATGGCGCAATGATGAGCTCTACGAACTGGTTGGCGGTGATCTGCGCGGCGCTCGCCTCATCCAACTCGCGGTTGAAGGCGATGATGCCGCCGAATGCGGAGGTGGTGTCGGTGGCATAGGCCAGCTTGTAGGCGTTGAGCGGCGTGTCGGCGATGGCCACGCCGCAGGGGTTGGCGTGCTTCACGATCACGCAGGCGGGCTGGTCGAAGGTCTTGACCAGTTCCCAAGCCGCATCGGCGTCGCCGATGTTGTTGTAAGAAAGCTCCTTGCCCTGCAATTGGACGTACCCGGCAATGCCGCCCGCCACGGGATTGAGGTCGCGGTAGAACGCCGCGCTCTGATGCGGGTTTTCGCCGTAGCGCATGTCCTGCACCTTGGCGAAATTGAAGTTGATCTGTGCGGGGAATTCGCTCTTGCTGCCGTCCGCATTGATCGCGGTGAGGTAGTTGCTGATCGCGCTGTCGTAGGCGGCGGTGTGGGAGAAGGCCTTCTTCGCCAGGTCGAAACGGGTGGCGTCGCTTACCGCGCCCTTGTTGGTCTGCATCTCGGCCAGCACGTCCGCATAATCCGCCGGGTCGGTGACGATAGCGACATGCGCGTGGTTCTTGGCCGCCGCGCGCACCATGGTCGGCCCGCCGATGTCGATGTTCTCGATGGCGTCTTCCAGCGTGCAGCCGGGCTTGGCGACCGTCGCCGCAAACGGGTAGAGGTTGACCACCACCAGGTCGATGGTCGGAATGCCGTGTTTTTCCAGGGTGGCGACGTGCTCAGGCAGGTCGCGCCGTGCCAGTATTCCCGCATGGACTTTCGGCTGCAGCGTCTTGACGCGTCCGTCGAGCATCTCCGGGAAGCCGGTGTAGTCCGCCACCTCGGTGACCGGGACGCCGTTGTCCGCGAGCAGCTTGGCTGTGCCCCCTGTGGAAAGAATCTTTACGCCGAGCTGGTGCAGCCCCTTGGCGAATTCCAGTACGCCGGACTTATCCGATACGCTAATGAGTGTTTGTTTGATTGCGGCCATGCCAGTTCCCGATATTTGAGTTGAATTGATCCTAGGATTTGATCTTGTGCGTCTGGATCTTCTTGCGCAGGGTGTTGCGGTTGAGCCCGAGCAGCTCCGCCGCACGCGTCTGATTGCCGCCCGCGTGGTGCAGCACGGTCTCGATCAGCGGCTTTTCCACGCAATTGATGACCATGTCGTATACCGCACAGGACGGTTCCTCGCCATCCAGATTCGTAAAATACTCGCCCACTGCCTTGCGCACATAACGCGCCACATCGTTTTCATCCAACACGCCACGGTCCCCTTTTTTCATGCCGCCAGTTCCTCGGTGTAATTCTGTTCTCCCTCGGTCAGCAGCTCCCCGTCAAAAAAATCCTTCACTGCCTGCAGTTGTTCGGCAATCGATTCCAGCTGGTTCATGCGATGGCGAAAATGCGCGGAACCGGCCAGCCCCTTGGTGTACCAGGAGATGTGCTTGCGCGCCACGCGCAGGCCGGTGTGTTCGCCGTAGAAAGCGTAGAGTTCGTGCATGTGCCCGATCAGCACGCCGCGGATTTCCTGTGCCTGCGGCGCGGCCAGATGCTTGCCGGTCTCGATGAAGTGCGCGATCTCGCGGAACAGCCAGGGGCGCCCCTGCGCTGCGCGCCCTATCATCACGGCGTCCGCGCCGGTGTACTCCAGCACGAACTTGGCCTTTTCCGGCGTTGTGATGTCGCCGTTGGCAATCACGGGAATGCCGATTTC
>Ga0316628_100001492_pt1 | contig 16560 bp, 13 predicted proteins | sample OWC_Aug_M2_C1_D5_FD_207648 | JGI IMG/M metagenome (GOLD analysis project Ga0316628, IMG submission 207648) | Wetland soil microbial communities from Old Woman Creek delta, Ohio, United States - OWC_Aug_M2_C1_D5_C | ecosystem: Environmental > Terrestrial > Soil > Wetlands | place: USA: Ohio... | reverse complement strand
TTTTCTGTATGGGTAGTGGCAATCCCCTGTATAGCGCAAGAAAAATTTCCAACAAAGCCGATCACTTTGCTAATAGGGTTTGGTCCTGGTGGTACAGGAGATTTGCCACTCCGATATTTGGCCGAGTCTGCTTCTAAAAGCCTAAAGCAACCTGTGGTTATAATCAATAAGGAGGGGGGCGGAGGAACAGTGGCGCTCGGCGAACTCAAGAACTCAAAGCCTGACGGTTATACCATTGCCTTTATGTCGACTGGCGGAGTTTTAGGTGCTCATATGCGGAAACTTCCCTATCATCCAGTCAAAGACTTTGACCCGATCGTTCAACACGCTATCAGTATGTATGGGTTAGCAGTCCAGGCAGATTCGCCTTTTAAAACAGTAAAGGATTTGATCGAATATGCCCGGGCCAATCCTGGAAAGGTTACCTACAGCACCGCTGGGGCTGGTACCCCTCAGCACGTCGTCATGATCCAGTTAGGAGAAGTAGAGAAAGTCGAATGGACTCACATTCCCTTAGGGAGTGGGGTTGCAGCTGTTACACAACTTCTCGGTGGGCATGTGACTGCTTGTTCGCAGGCCACGGAATGGAAGCCCTATGTAGATTCGGGTCGGCTTCGCCTGCTCGCCATGTTTACAGACAAGCGAATAGATGAATATCCAAATGTTCCCACCCTTATCGACCTGGGCTACAATATTGTGGCGTTCAACCTTTACTGCGTCGTTGGCCCAGAGGGTATTCCCAAAGACAGGGTGCAAACGCTTCATGATGCCTTTTACCAAGGGATGCAGGAACCCGGATATAAAGACGTTTTGAAAAAACTAAATATGCGGTTCACCCACCGGAATCCCCAGGATCTCAAGAAATTTATCGAGGACCTTTATGAAAAGAGTAGTGAAATTCTTAAAAAAAGCGGGAAGAAATGAAGGAATGAATGCTTAGAGGGAGAGGAGGTTTACAAGGCCTTTTCCTCCCTCTTAGATAAAAAATAATGAAAAGGCATGATTTAATAAGTAGTGTTGTATTTTTTTGTGTTGGTCTATTTATTATCCTTTATGCCCCTCAATTTGACCTCGGAAGTCTGAGGAGTCCTGGATCTGGTTTTATGCCTTTTCTTAGTGGATTAATTGTATGTGGCTTAGCAACCACCACGTTCCTTAGGGCATTCTTCGATAAATCAGCTCGGGTTGAAAAAATATGGGCTGAAGTCAAGCTTCTGAAACTCCTTTCAACAATATTGATACTTATCGCTTATGCTTTCTTAATAAGTCTGCTTGGTTATATTATTTGTTCATTCTTTCTGATTCTGTTTCTCACCCGTTACATAGGTTCTCAGACCAGGCCAAGAAGCGTTCTATTGGGGGTCTTGAGTTCAATTTTGTCATATCTATTGTTTGAAACGTGGCTCAAAGCCCAACTCCCGAGAGGGATTTTTGGATTTTGAGATAAGAGATGAACTTACTTAATAGCGTTTTAGTTGGATTTAGTGTCGCCTTGCAACCAATAAATATTCTTTTTTGTTTTATTGGGGTTCTGATAGGAACGCTTGTTGGTGTTTTACCAGGAATAGGACCAGTTGCTGCCATTTCTCTCCTGCTGCCGATGAGTTTTCATCTGAACCCCATTTCCGGAATTATCATGTTGGCAGGCATATATTATGGGGCTATGTATGGGGGTTCCACTACGTCGATTCTGGTTAATATCCCGGGGGAGGCGGCCAGCGTCGTCACCTGCATTGACGGATACCAGATGGCCCGGCAAGGTCGAGCTGGTCCAGCACTGGGGATAAGTGCCTTTGGAAGTTTTATTGGTGGTACGTTCAGTGTTTTAGCCCTCATGGTGCTAGCCCCACCGCTTGCAGAGATAGCACTTAAATTCGGACCACCTGAATATTTCTCGCTCATGGTCCTAGGCTTGACCTTACTCGCTTACCTCTCTTCCGGCCCTATAAGCAAGGCACTGCTGATGGCAGGTGTTGGCCTTTTCCTGGGGACTATAGGAGTCGATACCTTAACTGGAACAACTCGATTTACTTTTGACACTGTTACACTGATGGATGGGGTGGGTCTCGTCCCAGTGGTGATGGGAATCTTCGGAATTGGCGAGGTTTTATCCAATTTGGAGCTTAAAATTACCCGAGACATTTATAAAACGAAAATTAGTCATTTACTCCCCACGCTTCAGGACTGGATTGATTCCAAGTGGGCGATAGTGAGAGGGACCATTATCGGTTTTTTCTTAGGGATACTTCCCGGCGGGGGAGCAGTGATCTCCTCATTTGCTTCTTATGCAATAGAAAAGCGTTGTTCTAAAACACCGGAGAAATTCGGCACCGGCATGATTGCTGGGATAGCCGGTCCGGAAACAGCCAACAATGCAGCCACAGGCGGAGCCTTCATTCCTCTTTTAACCCTCGGAATTCCGGCCAATGCAGTGATGGCGGTTCTGATGGGGGCGTTGATGATTCACGGAATTCAACCCGGCCCTCTGCTGATTCATAAATATCCGAACTTATTCTGGGGCGTAGTGACCAGCATGTATATCGGAAATGCTCTGCTATTGGTCCTAAATCTGCCACTTATCGGACTCTGGGTGAGAATCTTACGAATACCTTATGGTATCCTTTTCCCGTTGATCCTGTTATTCTGTCTCATTGGGTCTTACAGCATGAAAAATAATATATATGACATATTTATTATGATCATCTTTGGGATCATCGGCTATCTAATGAGAAAATATAAGTATGATGCCCCACCCCTCGTGCTCGCCCTTGTTTTAGGCCCTATGATGGAAGAATCGCTTCGGCGTTCACTCCTTATGTCACAAGGAAGTCTGTTAATCTTTTTCCAGCGTCCTATTTCGGCTTTGATAATCCTTACTGCTTTCTTCATGTTGGTTTCTTCACTGATTCCGGGTTTTAGAAAGAAGAAGGAGAAAATTGAGAAGATTGTTTCTGAAAGCGAGCCCTGATAAAATTGAATCCTCATGCCTTTCCTCAAAAACTTCATATCTTAGGTGTAGATAAAACAGGAATAATGAATACAAAGGCAGGTACTATTTTTATCAATGTATTAGGCAAATATTACTTAGGCTTTTTGAATCGAAATAGGAGTGAAAAGAGGGGAATCAAATGAAATTAGAAAACAAAGTTGCTATGGTAACGGGAGCCGGTGGAGGGATTGGCGAAGCAACGGCTATTCGCTTTGCAAAGGAAGGGGCTCATCTGATTGTCGATGATGTCTCGTCAGAGACCGTGAAGAAGGTGGCATCCGAAATCAAAGGGATGGGACGAAAAGTCATAGCTCTAAAGGCAGACGTAACCAATAGTAAAGAGGTTAAACAGATGGTTAAGAACGCACTGGACGAATTTGGAAGGATAGATATATTAGCAAATGTTGCAGGCGGAGCTGCCCGGGGTGAAAAGCGAGGTTACTTTCATGAGGTGTCAGAAGATGCTTGGAACTCTGTGATCGATCTGAATCTGAAAGGGACACTGCTGTGCTGTCACGCGGTGATTGAGCCTATGATGAAGAATCGAAGTGGAAAGATCATCAATATTGGTTCTGTTGCCGGGATGATTGGTGCCTCCATGGCTATGGCAGATTATTCGGCAGCCAAGGCAGGTGTCATTGGTTTCACCAAGGCATTAGCCAAAGAATTAGGTCCTTATGGGATCAATGTGAATTGTGTTTCCCCGGGACCCATTGGAACCCCCCACTTCTTTACGCTGGATCAAGAAACCGTAAAGAGGCTTGAGAGCTTTACCTATTTGAAGAGATTGGGAAAACCTGAGGAAGTTGCGAATGTAGTCGTTTTTCTGGCGTCTGATGAAGCCAGTTATATAACAGGTCAGAATTATGCAGTCTGCGGAGGACGGAGTTTAGGGTGGTAAAGGAAAGCTATCGTTAAAAGTTATAGAAGGAGGAAACAATGAAGAAATTAGAAAAATCAAAGGCATTAGGCAGGATCATTCGCCAGGACAACCCCGAAGAACTTGTCATACCCACTTGGACATTGGTTCGCGATGCCATTCGGGCAGGCAAAGTTGAAGAAGCGCTTAACTATCTCGACTACGGTTATAACGAAGCGAAAATGATGCATGATAGTATGTGCTCATTTGTCGAAGATGCTTTTAATCATCTCGCGACCTTCGGAGAGGACGAGATCTATAAGGTGCTAAGAAAGAGATATGAGCCCGTGATGCGGCGTTGGCTGGCAGATACGCCGGAGCTGAAGGAATCGCTCGAAAGGGCTGTTGAGTTCCAGAGAGGACATGGCGGGCATACCACGATCGTTGAGGAGACGGACAGGTATGTCGTCACATGTGACCCATGCGGCAGTGGTGGCCAGCTCAGGAGAACGAAGGATGTGGGGAAAGCAAAGAAAGCCTACCCCTGGACATGGGGCAAGAGTGGTGTTCCCTACTACTGTGTTCATTGCTGCGTGATGTGGGAGATTCTGCCCATTGAACTACGTGGATATCCGGTAAGAATTAATCTCATCGGGGATAAGCCTTCAGATCCATGTATTCACCTTTATTATAAGAAGCCCGATTTAATCCCTGAAGAATATTTCAAAAGAGTAGCTCTATCATCAAAGAAATAGGAGCCGTTGAATGACGTTATGTTAAAGAAAGACGACTCAAGGAACCGGAAGAAAAAGATGGGAGCCGAAGATGTTTTCAGCTGTGACATGCCGAGGCGGCTCATCGGAAGGGTTGCGATTGTCACTGGCGGAGGGCACGGGATTGGAAAAGCTTGTGTGTGGCGTCTTGCGAAAGAGGGGGCAAGGATCGTCATCGCAGAAGTTGACGCACCTGCTGCGACAAAGGTAGCAACACATCTAACGGGAGAAGGATACGAAGCCTTGGCAGTACCCGCTGATGTTGCAGATGAAGCAAGCATGCAAAGGATGGCAAAACAGGCGATCGAAGCATTTGGGCGTATCGATATCCTAGTTAACAACGCAGCAATGGTTGTCACTGTGCCCATCTCCCGTCTCCCCTTCGATGAGATCGACTCCGACGAATGGGATCGGGTGATGCGGGTGAACTTAAAGGGAATGTGGCTGGCCAGTCGGGCTGTGACCCCGCAGATGCGGGAGCAGAAATACGGCAAGATTATTAATATTGGATCGGGAACAGCGTTTATTGGGCGTGCGGAGCGTATCCACTACGTCACCTCGAAAGCAGGTGTCATCGGATTCACCCGTTCTCTTGCACGGGCCCTTGGAAAAGACGGTATCACGGTGAACTGCGTTGCCCCCGGAGGGACCCTGAGTGAAGAAAATCCAGATGAAGATACGATTAAGAGAAGGGAGAGCGTGGTTTCGTCTCGTGCGATTCCCAGGATAGAGAGACCGGAAGATATTGTGGGTGCTGTTGCCTTCTTTGCCTCTCCTGACAGTGACTTCATCACAGGTCAGACTCTTCTCGTTAATGGAGGAGACTTCATGCACTAAAAAGGACTGTTTTTGGAGAGAAAATGGAGAGGGGTTTCAGTCATTCTGTGCCAGAAAAAAAATAGATAGGTTTTCCATAACATTTTTTGAATTTTTGAGATGATTGATTAACCTTATTCCGTCGAGGAGGAGGGAAGAATGCGCCAGCTGACGGCTCATGTTTATATTAAGGAGGAATTGGGTGTTTTTCCGAAATTCCGGGGGTGCGATTCGGGTTTTGTGACCACCTCAGAGGGAATCGTGATGATCGATTCTCCCATGCTTCCGACGGATGCAGTTCGATGGCGAGAGGAGATAGCTAAACGAGGGCACGTGCGTTTTATTATCAGTACACATCACCATCTCGATCACATTGCAGGGAACTTCTTTTTTCCCGGAAGCGTGATTTTCCATGAAGGATGCAGAGAGATTTATGCCTTACCGCTAACGCGGGAGTTGGATTCTGAGGTGCCTGGAGAGCCTCCGAAAGTGGTAACGCTTGACCCCGCAGAAAGTTATCGTCTTCGAGTGAGGGAGTTAGATCCGGAAGGTCTACCTTTGTTGAAACACTATCAGCTCAGAGCGCCGGAGATTACTTTTTCGAAGCGACTTAGGATGGATGTGGGTGATCATACCTTTGAACTGACTCATATGCCTGGTCATACAAAGGGCGACGTGTGTGTTTATATCCCCCAGGAAGGCGTTTTTTTCGCCGGGGACAATTTTACTTATGAGGTTCAACCGAGTCTTGCACAATGCCTCCCCCTCGAGTGGATTGAATCCCTTCAAAAGATTGAACAGATCGACTCCGATTTCATCGTCCCCGGTCATGGAAAAGTAGCTGGGAAGAAAGATGTTCAGGGATTCAGATACTTCATCCAAAAATGCGTCGAGAGGGTCAGAGAGGCGGTTCAAAAAGGGATGAGCAAGGAGGAAGCCGCCGATCGAATTTCGTTCCTGGATCTATGTATTCCGATCCACCCAGGGCCATGGCAACAGCGTATGAATGTCCTACGATTGTATGATCAGCTGACAGACCAGGGTAAGGATTAACGCTTTATGTCTATTGTTTTGAAAAAGAATATGGGTGACGGGTTTCCGATGGATTGCAGGAGGGACGGCCAATATGAAGATTGAGGTAAGGTTATTCTCGTTTCTTTGCAGATTGGCTGGGAAAGACGGGAATCGCTATATCTTTAATGTGGAGATAGGAGAAGGGGCAACATGTGCTGATCTTTTGACCGTGCTCCATATTCCTCAGAATCTTCCCAAAGTTATCCTCGTCAATGGAATGGTGAAAGACGAGAAAGTTCTCTTGCACGAAGGTGATGAGGTAAGTGTTCTACCTCCTGTAGAAGGAGGATGAATGATGATGGAGACCGTGGTGATTGGAAATGGAGTAGCAGGAGAGGCTGCTTGCTCAGCAATTCGGTCAAGAACCAAGGAGATAAAGATTACCCTGATTTCGGAGGATCCCTATCCCTTCTATTCTCCCTGCATCCTGACGCAATATATTTCACGAGATCTTAAGAGGTCACAGGTCTTTCTGAAAACCCTGAGGGACTATGAAAAGGAAGGCATCAATGTTCTGCTCGGTAGCAGGGTTGATAAGATTAATCCTGTTGGCAGGACGGTTTTTTTGAATGAACGGGAAATCGCCTATGATAAATTAATTCTGGCAACAGGCAGCCGACCGATCGTTCCAGACATGGAAGGGATTCAGAAGAAAGGAGTAAGGGTACTCAAATCCATGAGAGATGCGGATCGCCTTGTAAGGGCCAGGGGGGGTAAGGCGATCGTTGTTGGTTCCGGTCCAATTGGCGTCGAATTGGCTATCGCCCTTCGGAAGAAGGGCTGGGAGGTTTGCCTCATCGAGGTTTTGGATTGGATATTACCGGGCCATTTCGATAGAAAGGCGTCGTTGATTGTAAGAAACATTCTTGAGAGGCAGGGAATTGAGGTCCTGACAAGTGAAATGATCTTATCCATTGAGGGGAGGACGCATGTGAATGGGGTTATGGCCAGCAGGACGGGGCGACACACGGCCGATATGGTCGTGTTTACGATTGGGATGCATCCTTCTACAGAACTGGCAAGGGGGGCAGGAGTTGAGATTGGGGAATTAGGAGGAATCCGGGTAAGCGACGAGATGGAAACGAGTATTAATGATATTTACGCGTGTGGGGATTGCGCGGAAGGAAGAGACCCGTTTACGTTGAGGCCAAAATTGAGTCTCCTCTGGCCTCACGCTGAGAGGCAGGGAACGGTGGCTGGGTTTAACTGCGTTGGGGAACATTGCTCGGTGCGCTGGATGCCAGATTCAATTAATTTAGACGTTTTTGGAAAATTTGCAGGCGCTATGGGCCAACCCGCAAGGAAAGTGAGCGGCGAAGTGAGACTGTTGGAAAAAGAGGACGAGGAACGTTACTGCTGTTTGGTTATTTCGGAGGGGACGTTAATAGGAGCGCAGTTTATTGGAGATCATGACGGAATAGGAATCCTTTGGCCACTTCTTGGAAGGAGCTATCAAGAGATCTGCCAAAGGGCCAAGGATGAAGAAATGATGGCACGGTTTCCTTGGCACCATCCAGTTAAGAATCTATTCTTTTAGATGGAGACAGCTCGATGGACAATCAATTTCGTTTTCTTTTCGAACCCATTCAAGTGGGTACCGTCACATTGAATAATCGGATTGTCAGTACCGCCCACAGCACGCGTTTTGCCGAAGACGGAATAGTCGGAGATCGATTCTGCGCCTATCATGAGGCCAGGGCAAAAGGGGGAGTTGGTTTAATCATTACTGAAGCCCAGCCTGTGCACCCTTCCTCTGTCCCCAGGCTTGGCATGATTCACAATTGGGACGATCGGGTGATTCCTGGTTTTAGGAATCTGGCTAAAGCTGTTCACCGGTACGGAACCAAGATCTTTGGACAGATAAGCCACCATGGCAGGCAGATGAGTTCTGCCCTCAGTGGGCAGCCCATCCTTGCCCCCTCGGCCATCCCCTGTCCCTTAAAACGGGAAATTCCCAAGGAGATGGAGGTTGAAGAGATCGAGGAAATTGTGGGGAATTTTGGGAAAGCAGCCAGGAGACTGAAGGAAGGAGGATTTGACGGGGTAGAGGTGATGATTGGCCATGGCTATTTGTTGAATGAATTCTTATCACCCGCAATGAATAAGAGAACGGATGAATATGGCGGAAGCCTCGAAAATAGAATGAGGATTATCTTTCAGATTCTCGACTCTGTCAGGAAACATGTTGGCAATGACTTCACCTGCGGGGTAAGAATGAGCGGTGATGAATTCATTAAGGAGGGGCTTACGCTTGAAGATATGAGAGAGGTGGCACGTCTGCTCGAGGGGACTGGACAAATTGATTATCTCAATGTGAGCGCCGGGAATTATGCTGTTCCGCATTTTATCGTTCCCCCCTGGTATGTGCCTCCGGGGGCATTTGTTTATCTCTCAGCAGGGATAAAGGAAGAGGTGAATGTTCCTGTAGGATGTGTGGGGAGAATCAATGATCCCATTCTGGCGGAAAAGATCCTTGAGAATCATCAGGCCGACCTGGTCGGGATGTGCAGGGCACTGATCGCCGATCCCGAACTGCCTAAGAAGGCATTGGAGGGAAGACTCGAGGATATTCGGCCCTGCATCGGATGCCGTCAAATGTGCTCAGGAGTGGGGAGTGCTACCACGCTTTTCCTCGGGTGTACGGTTAACGCCTCCGTGGGATACGAAAGGGAGAGGGAAATATTAAGCCCCTGTGAGAAAAAGAAAAAGGTCCTGGTTATTGGTGGAGGTCCAGCTGGGCTGGAGGCCGGCAGGGTTGCGGCATCCCGCGGTCACCAGGTGATCCTTTTCGAAAAAAACAGAGAACTGGGCGGTCAAGTGGAGCTCTTTACCCGGGACCCCATGCGAGCTGAATTCGGGGGCCTCATCCGTTTTCTCATCAAACAGAATGAGAAGCTTGGAGTGGAGGTCAGATTGGGGGAGGAGATGACTCCTGAGATGATTATGAGAGAAAATCCTGATGCAGTCATTTTGGCAAATGGATCAACGCCGTGGAGGCCACCCATTCCGGGGATAGAAAAAGAGGAAGTCCTTGATACTTGGCAGGTCTTGAAGAAAGAAAAGGAGGTGGGGGCCAATGTCGCGATCATTGCAGGCCGGGAAGGGCACCAAGCCCCTTTGAGTCTGGCAGAGTTTTTGGTGGACCAGGGGAAAAAGGTGATGGTTTTTAGTGAACTTTCCGTAGTAGGAGCGGATATTGAAGTCAACACGTTCAGAATGCTCTATCAGAGACTTTATGAAAAGAAAGTTGATTTACGCCCTTTCACAGCGGTGAAAGAGATCAAGGATCGGAAGGTGGTCATTCATAACGTTTTTACCAAGAATGAAGAAGAGATCGATGGCATTGATACAGTGGTCATCGCGGCAGGGAACCGGAGTAATAATCAAATGTACAGAGCTCTGAAGGGCAAGGTGAAAGAGCTCTATGCCATTGGCGACTGTGTTTCTCCCAGGAAGGTGAATGATGCGATGATAGAGGGGAATCGAGTAGGGAGGCTTGTCTAAGAAGATGGGAAAGGGTGATCTGTGGGTTGTCGTAGAGCACCGGGATAGCGAACTTCTCGATATATCAAAAGAGTTATGCAGCCAGGGAAGGCGGATGAAAAAATCTTCATCAGCACTGGTTGCAATCCTTTTTGGAAATGAGAAGAACGGGCTCGTCAATGACTTGGCCCGGTATGGTGTTGAAAAGGTTTATCTCACCAAGGGAGAAGAGTGGAAATCATTCAACCCCGAAGCATCCGTTACTCTTTTGTCAAAGATGATTTTTGAAGAATCTCCTTCGGCGATTCTTTTCGGTTCAAGTTCCTTTGGAAATTCCTTAGCGTCACAGCTGGCCATTCGCAATCGAGGAGCTTTGGTTACTGACTGTATCGATCTGAAGGAGTATCGGGAAAGCTGGGTCGCCGTGAAGCCGATCCAGAGGGATAAGATCAATGTGAAAATGGTTCCGGCTTCAGGGATGTTACCACTTTTCACCCTCAAAGCAGGAGCTTTCGAAATTGAAGAATCGACTCTTACAAAACCCATCGAGGTCGAAGAAATTCCTTCTCAAATATCCTGGGAAGAGATGTTGACCAAGGTGGTAGGTTTTATCAAAGCTGATCCCCAGAGCGCCTCCATAGAGGAAGCAGATTTGATCATCGCAGGGGGTAAGGGTGTGGGCGATCGGGAAGGATTCAAGTTCCTCGAGGAGATGGCAGATTTGCTGGGAGCAACCTTGGCGGGTTCCCGGGTAGCAGTGGATTTGGGGTGGATACCCTACGAGAGGCAAATAGGATTAACGGGAAAGAAAGTAACCCCTCGGCTGCTCTTCGCCATAGGGATCTCAGGTGCCTTTGAGTTCACCATAGGGATAAAGGAATCAAAATTCATTGTGGCGCTCAACAAAGATCCGAATGCACCGATATTTAAGATCGCTGATGCAGGAATTGTCGGAGATCTCCGTGAGATCCTGCCGAGGCTGAATGAAGGGTTGCGAGGCATAATGAGGTAGAAATGGAAGGCCGAGAGATCCTTTGGAATATCAGTCAACCGGAGTGGATGTACCTACTGACATTCCTATCCGTATTGTTTTTCTTCTACGGGTTTTACAAACATGTGAGGTTTTGGGGGAAGGGGGAGGAGGAGGGAGAGTCCACCCCCTTTCTGCCAAGATTTAAATCCTTCCTCTCACAAGTTTTTCTGCAAAGGAGAATTTTGAGAAGGCCGTACTCCGGCCTGATGCACCTTTTCATCTTCTGGGGCCTGTTGGTCCTTTTTTTAGGCACCCTCATTCTCGCAGTTCAGTATGATCTTTTGGGCCCATTAGGAGGCCGCTCCTTTTGGCATGGTTATTTTTACATCCTATACTCCTTCCTGCTCGACCTTTTCGGTATCCTTGCTCTCGCGGGTACTGGGATGGCTTTGATCCGAAGATATTTTCTTCAAAAAACCGATGCGGTCAGTCCGTGGCAGGACGGTTTTGCCCTTTGGTTACTCCTTTCCGTGCTGGTGACGGGATTCGCCGTGGAATCGATGCGGATTGGGGTCGCCGGCACGGTTTGGGAGCGATCGTCCTTTCCCTTTTCTTATCTAACCGGTTTACTCCAGGGTCTTTTCAGTGTCGAAAGGGCCAAGGCCCTGCATCTGGTCTTGTGGTGGGCTCATCTCATTCTTGCACTTGTTCTGATTGCACTGATTCCTTATACCAAACTGTTTCACATGATCTCCGCTTCTTTTCTTGCAATTTCCCGAGCGCCAGGGACGAGAAGCGCTCTGGCCCCGGTTTTTTCAGAGCCTCTGCGGTTGAATCCTGACCGGCTGACGCATCTTTATCGCAAACACTTGGTGAGCCTTGACGCCTGCACCCGATGCCGGAGGTGTGAGGAGATCTGTCCGGTTGCGGGGGAAGAAGACGGTTTTTCTCCGATGAGGATCGTGGAGGAGCTGAGGAGAGGGCTTGATGATTCAAATAACGATTTAGGCTGCCTGAACGACGGAGGACCACTGGGCAAGGTCTGGGAATGCCTCACCTGTCGGTCCTGCGAGGAGCAATGTCCCATATCATTGGAGATGGTGGAAAAAATCGTGGAGGTGAGGCGGCACCGAGTGCTGGCCCTTGCCCGTTTTCCCACGGAGATCAAATCGCTCTTCAAGAACATGGAGACTTTTGGAGATCCCTGGGGAATGGGCAAGTCCTTTCGCGAAGACTGGATCCAGGAAGAGGAGAGCAAGAAAAGGTTGCGAGATAAGAAAGGTTTTTTAGTATGGATTGGGTGCCAAACCGCTTTTCATGAGCGCAACAAAAGGGTTGCATTGTCTTTTACAAAGCTCCTCAACGCAATCCATGTTGATTATTTCCTTCTTGGAAAGGAAGAGGTCTGCTGCGGCGATCTGGCCAGAAGAACCGGGAATGAATATCTTTGCCGAAATCTCATTTTGAAGAATATCGAAACCCTTCAAAAACACGGGGTCGAAAAAATTGTCACGCTTTGTCCGCACTGTTTCCACATTCTGAAAGAAGAGTACCCCCACTGGGGTGGAAGATTTGAAGTGATGCATTATACAGGGCTTATAGAAGACCTTATCAACCAAGGGAAACTCCCTGCGCAGAAGCATCTGGATCGGGCGGTGACTTACCATGATTCCTGTTATTTGGGGAGATATCATGGCCAATGTGAAGGCCCGCGGTCCGTCCTGAGAAAAATCCTGAAGGGTGAGCTCGTAGAGATGGAGAAGAATAGGACGGATAGCCTCTGTTGCGGGGCAGGGGGAGGGAGTTTCTGGCTGAGGGGGAATACCGGAGAAAAGATTAATGCGCGAAGACTGAATGAGATGAGAGAGAAGAAAGTACAGGTGATATGCACGAGTTGTCCCTATTGCCTTGTCATGTTTGAAGAGGCGATCCGAAATAAAGAAATAACAGATCTCGCGGTGATCGATCTGGCAGAGTTAATCAACTCAGCAGGGTAATGTCAAAGATGGAGAAGAGAGGGCTGAGAATTGTCGTCTGTATGAAAGTCATTCATCAACTTAGCTCCGAGAGGGGGTTTGATGCGGCGAAAAGGGCATTGGACCCTGAATATCTCGTCCGGATGATCAATCCGGCGGACGAACATGCCTTGGAAACGGCACTTCTTGTGAAAGAGCGGACTGAAAAAAGGAAAGGCCAGGCTGAAATTTTCGTTATTTCCGTCGCTCCTGATGAGGAGGAGGGGATATTAAGACATTCTCTTGCGATGGGAGCAGATCAAGCCTTCCGGGTCTGGGGAGAGGGATTCGGAAGTCTTAACGCAGTGGCAGTGGCATACCTGCTCTCCATGGCTATTAGGAAAATTGGCGGAGACCTGATCCTTTGTGGAAAGAGGTCCTTGGATATGAATGGGAACGAAGTGGGAGGGTATTTGTCTGAGTTTCTTCGTCTTCCGAATATTTCCGAAGTTTCCTCAACAGACTTCTCTAAGGCAGGAGATAAGCTTGTCTGCCGCCGACGCGTGGAAAGGTTGGGTTATGATCTGGTAGAAACTCCCATCCCCGTTATTTTGACCGTGGAGCGTGGGGAGAACGAACCTCGCTATCCCAACCTTTACTCGATTCTTGATTGGCTTGAAAAAAAGATCGAAGTGTTTGATACGAACTCCCTGGAAATTGATTTAAACCGACTCGGAGACTTGAAATTGGCCGTCCAGGCTACAGAATTGACTCGTCCAAGACCCAAGAAGGTGTTCACTCCAAAGAGCGATCTTCCTCCTGAAGAGCGGATAAGGTTGGCCATGACGGGAGGCATGGAAAAGAAAAAGGCAACATTTTTGCAGGGTGATGTAAAAAAGATAGCAGACCAGGTGATCGATCTCTTGTTCAAACAGAAGTTCTTAAAAAAGGATTGAGAGAACGTGATGGAAGAAAAGGATAAGAAAAAATTCGTGACGAGTTGGGGAGACGAAGTAAAACCTTACTACACGGAAAGAGATTTGAAGGGTATTGGATTTGACCCAAGCGAGGATTTGGGGTTGCCGGGCCATTATCCTTTCACTCGAGGGATCGATTCTGAGATGTATCGGAAGGATCCTTGGGTCATGGGTCAATATGCAGGGTTTGGAACTGCCGAGGAAGCCAATTTGCGGTACAAATTTCTCCTGAACCAGGGGTCAAGCGGTTTCTCTCTCGCTCTCGACCTACCCACTCAACTGGGATACGATTCCGATCACCCACTGAGCCAGGGAGAGGTGGGCAAGATCGGCGTAGCGATTGATTCCCTCCGTGATATGGAATTGATCTTTGACGGGATTCGGTTGGACCAGGTGAAACATATCCGTACAACTGCTAACGCCATCGGTCCCTTGGCCTTAGCCATGTTCATCGCCTTATGCGAGAAACAAGAGGTAGACGCCGGTCAAACTCAAATTATTATTCAAAATGATGTTTTGAAAGAGTTTGTGGCCCGGGGGACCCAAATTTTTCCTCCTCAGCCATCGCTGGAATTCACTGCAGACGCGATCGAGTATTCCGTGAAGCATTTCCCGAGTTGGCAGCCGCTAATGGTTTGCGGTTATCATTATCGAGACGCAGGAGCAAATGCGGTGCAGGAAGTTGCTTTCACATTTGCCAATGCCATTACCTATATTGAGGCCGTCTTGAGAAGAGGATTGGAGATCGACGAGATTGCTCCTAAGATACGGATTCACTTCGGGGCCCATATGGACCTGTTTGAAGAAGTTGCCAAATTGAGAGCGGCTCGAAAAATGTGGGCAAGGATGATGAAGGGATATGGGGCCAAAGACGTGAAATCCCTTCTCTTCAGGCATCACAGCGGAACCATTGGAGGGGCCCTTGTTGCCCAACAACCTTTGACTAACTTAGCGAGGGTGACGATTGAGGCACTTTCTGCCATTTTGGGCGGAAGCCAATCTCTGAGGACTTCTTCTTACGATGAGGCTTACGCGATCCCTACAGAAGAGGCTGAGATGTTAGCGATCCGAACCCAACAGATCATTGCCTTTGAAAGCGGGATTACGAAAACGATTGACCCCCTTGCAGGTTCTTATTATGTTGAAACCTTAACGCACCAGATAGAGAAGAAGGCGAAAGAATACATCGAGAAGATCAAACAGATGGGAGGTGCGGTGGCGGCCATTGAGAATGGGTTTATCGAGAAGGAGATTTCGGAGGATGCCTATAAAACCCAGAAGGAGATCGAAAGAGGGGAAAAGATCATCGTCGGTCTGAATCGATTCAGAGTGGATGAGAAAATCAAGATAAAAACGTTTAAGGGAAAAGCTTCTACAGAAAAAAGACAGCTCAAAAGGTTGCGTCAGCTAAAGAGAGAGAGAGATAATACGGCAGTCAATAGAAGGTTGGCCAATTTGAAAGAAGCGGCTATCCAGAAAATGAATCTGGTGGAACCCATCCTCTATGCGGTTAAAGAGTATGCCACGGTCCAGGAAGTCTGTGACATCCTGAGAGGGGTTTTTGGCGAATATCGATCCGTGACTCAAAATTTCTAACTCAGAGCACGAGAATATCGAAATCATCGACAACCCGTTCTGCCCTGCGGAGGGAGGACATGGATCTTCTGAAGTTTTTCAAAGAAGTGCTCTGTACAATGCAATTGATGAGGGAGACCACCGCCGTAAGGGAATTAAAATAACCTGGAGACCTTGAATCCACTTGGATGGCTAGATCTGAGAGCCGGCCAAGGGGGGAAGTGATTCGGTCCGTGACACCGATGATCTTGCATTGTTTGCCCCTGAGATACTGCACCACTCTCAAAGTATATTTGGAGTATCGAGGAAAGCTAAAGGCGAGGACAATATCTTTTTTATTCGCCTCAGCCAAGATGTTATAAAAATTATGATCTTCCATTCTTAATAGAATGACATCTTTCGAGATCCGTCCCAGGAAGAAGCTGCAAAGATAAGCCATGGAATAGGCAGTTCTAAAACCGAGAATATATTTTTTCCTTGCTCGGATAATCAGTCTGCTTACCTGCTCAAGTTGGGATTGGGAAAGGCTTCTTTTAAGTGTGACAAGGTGGTTCATGTCATTATCGACAAAAAGAGTACAAATATCCTTTTTCCTTTCTCCTCGAGAAGCCTCTTTCAGTTTCTGGGAGGGTTGGATTTTTCTTTTAATCCATTCTGCCAAATCTCTTTGAAGCTCTGGGTAACCATTGTATCCAATGAGTTTTGTAAACCTAAGAACGGTTGACTCACTGACACCGATTTCCTTCCCTAAGTTTAAGGCGGAAATGAAAGGGATCGCCTCCCGATTTTCGAGGATGTATTCTGCAACCTTTCGGAACCCCCTTGAAAACGAATCAAAATGTTTTTTAATGGTGGATTCTAATTCTACCTTCATCCGTACCACCCATCCTTTTGATTTTGCAGACAGGAATTTTAGTCAATTTTATCGAGAAGGATATAGATTAATTGGGCAAATGTCAAGGTCAATCAAACACAAAACAGATGAAAGAGTTTTTGTGAATATTGGACTTGGGCAATTCAACGAGCGGGTACGTCAAACTACAAGTTTTAAGATTCCCCGATATTTAAAATATCAAAAAAATCTTC
>Ga0316628_100001491_pt1 | contig 16561 bp, 12 predicted proteins | sample OWC_Aug_M2_C1_D5_FD_207648 | JGI IMG/M metagenome (GOLD analysis project Ga0316628, IMG submission 207648) | Wetland soil microbial communities from Old Woman Creek delta, Ohio, United States - OWC_Aug_M2_C1_D5_C | ecosystem: Environmental > Terrestrial > Soil > Wetlands | place: USA: Ohio... | reverse complement strand
CTCAGTCGCCAGGCGCGCCCGAAACAGCTCCTGCCGATCACGAGCAACCGAAGCCTGCTGCAGGAAACGGTGGCCCGCGTACGACCGCTGGTAGCGCTCGAGTGCATCGTCGTGGTCACGGGACGAGAGCACGCCGCGGCGGTTGGTGAGCAACTGCCGGAGTTGCCCGCGGCGAACATCCTGGTCGAGCCGATGGGCAGGAATACGGCTCCCTGCATCGCCCTGGCGGCCGAGTGGATCCACCGCCGGGCACCCGAGTCGGCGATGGTGGTGATGCCCTCGGACCACGCCATCGGCAATGCCTCGGCATTTCGCCGCACGCTTCGGCGCGCGTTCGAGGTCGCTGAGCGCGGCGACAGTCTGGTGACCCTCGGGATCAAACCGACGCACCCCGAGACGGGCTACGGCTACATTCACGCCGGTGGTGCGATCGACCACCGGCGGCCGCGTGTATGCCGGGTGGCGCGCTTCCGTGAGAAGCCGCCACCCGCGGTGGCGCGTCGGTTCGTCGCCTCGGGCCAGTACTTGTGGAATGCAGGAATCTTCGTCTGGCGAGCGGCGACGATTCGCTCCTGTCTGCAGCGTCATCTGCCGCAGGTGACGGCCGCGCTGGCGAAGGTGCGGTTTTCGACCGCCAGCACGCGCGTGGCAGCGACGGTTTACCGCGGATTGCCGTCGGTATCGATCGACGTCGGCGTCATGGAGCCTGCCTCTCGCGCCCGTGATACCGAAGTTGCCGTCGTCCAATGCGACTGTGGGTGGAGCGATGTCGGCAATTGGGCGGCGCTGCCGGCGGTGTGGGGCCGCGATCGCCATGGAAACGCCGCTCGCGGAAGAACGGTGCTGCTCGAGTCGTCCGGAATGACCGTGTACGCGGGGACGAGGCTGGTGGCGACGCTCGGCGTACGCGACCTGGTGGTGGTCGAGACACCGGACGCGGTCCTGGTGTGCCCCGCTCGCCGGGCCCAAGATGTGCGGTTGGTCGTCGACGCGCTCAAGCGACGCCATGGTGAGTCGTTTTTGTGAGGACGGCTTGTGCTAAGCTGGCGGTGATGAGGAGGAAACGAGATGAGTGAGCCGGCGGCGGTGCAGCCCGCGGCGGGGCGTGCGCAGCCCACCTCTCCCATGCGGCTGGGTGGGATTGCCAACTTCTTCTGCCGCCGCTTCTTGTCCGAAGTGCGGGTGGATCCCGATGCCGTTGCGAGACTGCGTGAGTTGGCCGCGCGCGGCACGCTCGTCTATGTCATGCGCTTCCGATCGGTGACCGACTATCTCTTGGTGATCTTCATCCTGGCACGCGAGGGCCTGCCGGTGCCGCAGTTTGTCAATGACATCCCGTCGCTGCTGCTCCGGCCGGTGCGCGAGATCGCGGTCACGCTCTGGCGGCGACTCCGGGCGATGCGCGCTTTCGGGCGGGAGGTGCGCACCTTCGAGGACCGCGACCGTTGCCAGCGCATGGTGCGCCAAGGCCATCCCGTGCTGATCTTCATGCGCAGCCGCGCCTCGGGCATGCGTTTCTTTGCCGGACGGCGGGGCGCCGTCAGCCGCGGGCGCTCGGGGTCGGACTACCTGCGCGAGATCGTGCACGTGATGCCCGCCTGCTCCACGGACGTGTTTCTGGTTCCGGTGGCTGTGCTGCGCGGGCGCGGCTATCGTCGCAAGGAGTCGCGCCTGGCCACCCTCGTCTACAGCCTGCAGGAGACCCCCGGTGACGTGAAGCGGCTGATCTCGCTGTTGTGGAACGGCCGCGACACTTCGGTGAGCCTCGGCAGGGAAGTCCGGCTGGGCGAATTTATTGAAAAGTATCGTGCCGACGGGGAGGACCGCATCGTGCGGCGGCTCGCGCGCGCGCTGCAGATCTTTCTCTACCGCGAGGAGCGCGTGGTCTGGGGCCCGCCGCTGCTGCCCAAGCGGCAGGTGCGGCAGATGGTGTTGCAGGGGCCGGAGATGGCGGCGACGGTGCGCGCGGTGGCGCAAGAGCGCCAGGTCCCCGAGTCAGAGGTGTGGCGCACCGCCGAGCGTTACTTCGATGAGATCGCCGCCAACTTCCATGGCTCCTACTTCAGCGTGGTGGCGTTCCTTTTCAACCGGATCTGGCCGCGCGTTTTCCAGGGCTTCGAGTACGAAGGCCTCGACAAGGTGGTGGAGTGCGTCAAGGAGCACCCGGTGGTGCTCGTGCCCTGCCACCGCAGCCACTTCGACTACCTGATCCTTTCGTATCTGTTCCATGCCAACTTTCTCAGCCCACCGCACATCGCGGCCGGCATCAATATGGCCTTCTGGCCGTTCGGATCCCTGTTCCGCGGCGCCGGCGCGTATTTCATCCGGCGCACCTTCGATGGAAACATTCTCTACAAGACCGTCTTCCGCAACTATCTGACGTTTCTGATCCGCGACGGCTACACGCAGGAGTTTTTCATCGAGGGCGGGCGTAGCCGCACGGGCAAGATTCTCACGCCGAAGCTAGGCATGTTGTCGGCCGTCGTGAATGCGTTCGTAGGCGGGGTCCGGCGCGACCTGTACCTGGTGCCGGTTTCGATTCACTACGGGCGCATCGTGGAGGAGGAAGCGTACAAGCGCGAGCTGACCGGTGCCGAGAAGGAACGTGAATCGTTCTGGGCGCTGCTGAAGGCCCGCTCCGTGCTGCGGCAGAAGTACGGGACGGTGTACATCACCTTTGCCGAGCCGATCTCCTTGAACCAGGTGCTCGGGCCGCGCAAAGAAGCGTGGCGCTCGGCCCACGACGAGGCGACCGAGGATGAGAAGCGCCGTTTCATCCAGAAACTCGGCTTCCGCCTGTTGCGCGAGGTCAACCGGGTCGAGGTGGCGGGAGCCACCTCGGTGTCGGCCACCGTGCTGCTGAGCGCTCCCCACGCGGCCCTGCGCCGCGCCGACTTCGTCGCCGGGGCGCAAGCGCTGGCCGCTCTGCTGCGCCACCTGGGAGTCCGCTTCACCGCCTCGCTCGAACGCAACGTTCAAACCGATTTCCGCGAGAGCATCGCGTTCATGGAGTCGGGCGGCTTGGTGCAGCGAATGCCGGGAGAGCAGGATGGGGTGCTGCACGTGCCGCGCGACAAACGCATGAACCTCGATTTCTACAAGAACAACTCGATCCACTTCTTCCTCCTGCCGGCGCTGCTCGCTCACGCTTTGGCGATCGGGAAAGGCGACACCGCGCGGGCCGACGAGATCTGGTGGTGGCTCGATCTGTTTCGCTGGGAGTTCCCGCTGCCCGAGCGCGACACCATGGCGCGGGACAGTGCCGAGCTGCTCGCCTACTTCCGCGCCCAAGGTGTCCTTGGCTCCGGCAATCATGACACGCTCGACCGCGAGCACGTGCTCACCCGCAATCTCTTGGGCATCCTGGAGAACTTCCGCGAATCATACTGGACCGCGGCGGCCACCCTGCTGCAGCTTGGCGAGAAAGGGGCGACGCGCAAGGCTCTGCTGCAGGGCATGCGCAAGCGCTTCGAGACAGCCACTCTGCTGGGGGAGGTATGCAGGAACGAGGCAACCTCTTCCGTCACCCTGGGAAACGCGCTCAGTCGTTACGCCGAGCTCGGCCTGGTGAGTCTGTCTCGCGGGAAGGGCCGGGAGCAGATCGTTCGGCCAGGTCCGAGATTCGCCGGGCTCGCGGCCCTGGCCGCCCGACTGCAGGCGCCGTTCGGTGAGTCACCCGCCGCGCCCTGACTGGTTGATCTTGGGCGGGCGCGGTCCTAGAGTCAACTCGGAGTTCGGGACGTGATGAACAGTTTGTGCCGTCCGTGGACGCAACTGGCAGCAGCACTGCTCTTCGCGCTCGCTGGCGGTGCCGGATGCCGATCGGCGGACAGCAGCGAGGTGGAGGTCGAGGTCCGCAGCATTGGTGTTGATCAGGTTTCGCGCGCGCCGGTGATCTTGCTGCAGGACAAGGCTAAACGTGTCGCCCTGCCAATCTGGATCGGCCCGAGCGAGGCGCAGGCGATCGCGATGCAGCTCGAGGGAATCACGCCGCCCCGCCCCCTCACCCATGACCTGATGAAGTCGGCGCTGGAACAGGCCGGCGTCTCCTTCGACAAGGTAGTGATCGAAAACGTCCGCGACAGCACCTACTTCGCCCGCATCTTCCTGCACGGCAACGGCAAGAAGGTGGAGCTCGACAGCCGGCCGAGCGATGCCATCGCGCTGGCCGTGCGCTTCCACAAACCGATCTTCGTGTCGCGCGCGCTCCTGCGACTGGACACCACCATCGACCTGCGCCAGGAGGCGCTCGACGCGGGTGCGCTGACGCTCTCCGGGATCACGATGCAGGACCTGACCGACGACCTGGCCGCCTACTTCGACCTCCCCGCCGGCAGCGGAGTGCTGGTCTCCAACGTCGCTCGAGATGCCCGCATCGGCCTGCAGCGCGGGGATGTGATCGTCGAGATCGACGGCAAACCCGTCAGCGACTTGGCCGCTCTGCAGCCGAAGCTCGATTCGCTGCGCCCGGGGACGCGGGCCGACCTCTCCGTTCGGCGCGGCACCAAGATGGTGCACGTCGACTTCACCGCCCAGTGAGTGGCCCCCCCGGTCGCTCGAAATCACGGGAGTCGGCAGACGGACGAGGCGTGCCATGTTCTATCTCGCCAAGTTCATCCAGGCGGTCGGCTTTAGCGATGTCGCGTATGCCTTGTACGTCGGGCTCAGCGATGCGCAGGGTATGGGCCGCGAGCTGCGGCTACTCCTGATCGGAGTTGCGATCTTCTACGTCGGCCGGGTCGTGGAGAAGCGCATAGCCAGATAGGCGAGCTGGGTTCTCGCGGAAACCCGGGGTTCGGGAAACTCGAGAGGGAGGATCGAGCATGAGATCGAAGATGCGAGTGTTCGCTGCCGCCGCTGTCGCGCTCGGTTGGAGCGTCGCTTGGGCCTACGACGGTGGTACGGTGAGCGACGGTGGCGGTATTCGGGGCCAGGTGAAGTACCAGGGCACGGCGCCGGCTGCCAAGACCATCGAGATCACCAAGGACAAGGAGGTCTGCGGCGCCACGCCGAAGAGGGACGAGAGCCTGCTCGTCGGCGGGAACGGCGGTATCGAGAACGTGGTCGTGTTCATCAAGAACATCAGCAGGGGCAAGCCGATGCCGAACGCTACCCCGACCCTCGACCAGAAGGGCTGCCGCTACGACCCGCATGTGTTGCTGATCCCGGCCGGGGCAACCATCGACATCAGGAACGACGATGGCGTTCTTCACAACATCCACACCTACGGCAAGGCGAACCCGCCGACGAACATGGCGCAGCCGAAGTTCAGGCAGGTGATCCATCAGAGATTCGAGCAGCCCGAGATCTTCGAGGTGCGGTGCGACGCACACGGCTGGATGCAGGGTTGGTTCGTGGTCCAGGACAATCCCTACTACGCCGTCACCGACGAGAACGGCAACTTCGAGCTGACCGATGTGCCCCCGGGCGACTACGAGCTCGAAGCCTGGCAAGAGACGTTGGGAACGAAGACCCAGAAGATCACCGTGCCCGCCAAGACCGAAGTCACGGCCAACTTCGAGTTTGCAGGGAAGTAAGGTCCGTGCGCCCGCGCCAGGCCGCCGCTTGGAGGTGGTCGGAGGCGAGTCCTCCGGCCAGGGAGATCGGATCGCCGCTTCGCGGCGGGCACCGCTGATGCCCGGGTAAGATTTGCTTCTTGCCAGCATTCATTTTGTTCAGCACCGTAGGGCTTCGCAGGGGTTGGCGGATTCAAATCGGGCGTATATACTCCGGCGCCGTACGAGTAACCGACAGAGTGTTTGACACCGTGAGCGCTTCTGCCCCTGGGTTGATCACGCTTGCCCTCGCGAGCGGCTACGTGCCCTTCGTGATCGCGCAGTCGACGGAGGCGCGTGTCTCGGGGCCGAACGGTCGGTACGAATCGAACGCGTCGTGCGGCTCCGGAGTCGCCCTGGCTGAGAAAGCCGGACGGGATTGGCAGGTGTGTACGATCATGTCGACTGAAGATTTTTCGACGAGTTGCCCCGGGTGGGGGATGACGTGGCCGGAGCGCAACTCGGGCCAGCAGGTGCAGGGATGATCACGGACGGAAGCGCGTTGGCGATCGCCGTACCGCAGCGTCGCGCGGCCGACTTCCTGGCCCTCACCAAACCGCGCGTGGTTGCGATGGTGCTGCTGACGACAGTGGTCGGCTTCTACCTCGGCGCGGCGGGCGAAGTGGACTACTTGCGCATGATTGCCACGGTGGTCGGCACCGGGTTGGCCGCAGGCGGTACGCTCGCCTTGAATCAGTACATGGAGCGCGACCTCGACGCGCGCATGAAACGCACGAAGTCGCGACCGCTGCCCGATGGCCGTTTGCTGCCGATCGACGCGCTCGCCTTCGGAACGTTGTTGGTGACGGCGGGCCTGCTCTTCCTCACATTTCAGGTGAACGCCGTCAGCGGCTTCGTCACCGCGATGACCGTGGTCACCTACCTGTTCATGTACACGCCGCTGAAGCAGAAGACCGCTCTCTGCAGCATCGTCGGCGCCATCCCCGGAGCGTTGCCCCCGGTGACCGGATGGGCAGCGGCGCGCGGCGATGTCGGCGTCGAGGCGTGGGTCCTCTTCACCATCCTGTTTCTCTGGCAGCTTCCGCACTCGCTGGCGATTGCGTGGCTGTATCGCGAGGACTATGCCCGCGCCGGCATGCGGTTGCTTCCCGTGGTTCAACCCGACGGGCGCAGCACCGGCCGCCAGGTCGCCGTGAACTGCCTTTTCTTGTTCGCGGTCGGGCTGTTGCCCACCCTGCTCGGTGTGGCGGGTGACGTCTACCTGGTCGTGGCGAGCGTGCTGGGTGCGGGCCTGCTGGCATTTGGAGTGTCGCTGGCGTCGACACGGACGTCGGCGGCCGCGCGCCGTCTCCTGTTCGCGACGCTGGCCTACCTGCCGATCCTCCTCGCCGCGATGGCGATCGACAAGGTCCCGCTCTAAGCGGTGACGGAGGCGCGGCGATATGCGCCGAGTCGTCTTTTCAGGCGGGAGCCGTGCAGCGAAGTGAGACGTCGGGCCGACCCTCAGCGCTAACGCCGCCGCGGGCGCTGTGGGTTGGGTTTATCCTCGGGCTGCTGATCGTCGGGGCGATCGGCCTGCGGGTATGGAGCCGTTCGTCAGGCCTCTTCGGAGCTCGAACGGGCGGGTCCCTCGCGATCTACGGCACGGTGCCACCGTTCTCGCTCACGGAGCGCAGCGGCCGTCCCGTCACCCAGGCCGATCTGGAGGGCAAGATCTGGGTGGCGGACTTCGTCTTCACCCGCTGCGGCAGTATCTGCCCGACGTTGAGCGCCAACATGGCGCGGCTACAGACGGCGCTCCGAGAGCGCGGCGGAGAGACGCCGACGCTCGTCTCGTTCACCGTGGACCCCGCGGCAGATACGCCGCCGGTGCTGACCGACTATGCCAGCCGCTTCCACGCCGATCCCCAGCAGTGGCTCTTCCTCACGGGCGAGCGCGCCGCCCTCTACGACCTGATCGGCGAGGGCTTCCACCTGGGGGTGGCGCAGCGCGAGGAAGCTGGCGTCACCGACCCGAACCAGTTGATCACCCACAGCGACCGTTTCGTTCTGGTGGATCGTGCGCTGCGCATTCGCGGCTACTACCACGGCCTCGAGGCCGCCACCGTAGCGGAGATTCTGCGCGACATCGACCGACTCCGATCCGAGCAGTGACGCCGGCGAGTCTGCCGGAGACTGAAGATCCGCCCCCCATGTCCGTCCGTGATCTGCCGACTCTGAATGCGATGCTCAACGCCACCAGCGCAGTCCTGCTGGTGCTCGGGTATCGATTCATCCGCCGCCGACAGGTGAACGCCCATCGCGCGTGCATGCTCGCGGCGTTCGTCGTATCGGTGCTGTTCCTGATGTCGTACCTGACCTATCACGCGCGGGTCGGGTCGGTGCACTTCCCGCTACCGGGTCCGATCCGCATCGTGTACTTCGCGATTCTGATCACGCACACGATTCTCGCGGGCCTGGTTCCCCCGCTGGCGATCGTCACGCTGACGCGCGCGCTGCGGGGCCAATTCGACCGCCACCGCCGCATCGCGCGCTGGACGTTGCCGATCTGGCTCTATGTCTCGGTGACCGGAGTGGTCGTGTACTGGATGCTCTATCGCCTGGCGGGGGCCAAATAGCGGCCCGCTGTCACGGATCGTCTCGCGGGCGCCGGCTGCGACCGCTTCTCCGGGTGTCTCCATTTGAAATCCGCCCGCAGCAACCGGCTTGCTCGTTCACTGCGAGCCGCAGAGCCTGTGAGAGCTTCCGCAGTCGTCCGTGCCCTCGGACCCGCGTTGTGTCACGCAAGCGGAACGGGTGAACTCGATCCGTCTCCTGCGGGCTTCGCCCTGCGCCCGACGAGGGGGAAACCGAAGGGCGCGGTTTCCCCCTCGTGCTCCCCTTTCGCGCCCGCTGCGCTCTGCTATGGGTCGCTGCCTGCCGAGTCGGCCTCGCCCGCAAGGCTGGTGATCAACGGCAGCAGGCGCTCCCGCCAATGGTGGGCCACTCAATCCAGCCGACGGCCTCTGAACTATGTGAATTGAGAGTGACAAGCTCCAAGCCACAAGCTTCAAGTCCGGCATACGCCCTGCGGCTTGTCGCTTAGGGCTTGAAGGTTGTCGCTCTTCTTCTCTGTGCGGGCTGGTCCTTCCCTCGTGGGGCGCAGGGCGCCAGCCCCGCAACCGTCGTCCATCAATGCGATCCGTCGCGATCACGCGCAGACGAATCCTCGGGTCATCGGCGCTGACGGTTCTAGCTGAGACACTGCGCTTCTCTGGCCTCGGTTGCGGGGCCGGCGCCGACGTCGGGTGAAGGCAGACCTCAGGCGGCAGATCGGTTGGCCATGCGGACGGCGGCCCAGAACGCCGCCAGACCGAACCCGGTCAAGATGAAGAGCGACGGCAGCATCGCCGGCACGTGTCCGACCGCTGCCGGGTTGCCGAGATACAGGCAACGTCGCAGCGCGGCCATGCCATAGGTGAGCGGATTGAGGTGCATCAGCAAGGCGAGCGGGGCCGGGGCGCCGTGCGCGGGAAAGAAGGCACCCGACAGCAGCCAGATCGGGATCAGGATCAGGTTCATGATGGCGTGGAATCCCTGGGTCGACTCCATCCGCCATGCGATCAGCAACCCGAGGCTGGTGAGGCTCAGCGCAATCAGGAGCATGACGCCGACGGTTGCCAGCACCGACGCGAAGGAGAGCGGGATGCCCACCAACGGAGCGAGCAACAAAAAGAGGAAAGCCTGCCCCACCGCCAAGGTGGTCCCGCCGAGAGCCTGACCTAGAGTGATGCTCCAGCGCGGTACCGGCGCCACCAGTACCCCCTGGAGAAAGCCGGCCTGGCGATCCTCGACCGTGGAGATGGTGGCGAAGATGGCAGTGAAGAGCAGGATCAGGGCAATCGTTCCCGGGTAGAAGTACTGCACGTAGCTGGTGCCCGATGGCGTGCCCGCAGGCTGGAAGGATGCGTTCAGGCCGCCGCCGAGGAGCAACCAGAACACCAGCGGCTGGGCGAGGGCGCCGCTGACGCGGCTGCGCTGGCGCAGGAAGCGCACGATCTCGCGGCGCCAGAGGGTGTAGACGGGCAGGAGCGCTCCGGTCATGCGCCAGTCTCCGTTCCGTCATCGGAGACCCAGAAACGATGACCGGTGAGGTGAATGAAGACGTCCTCGAGTGTCGGCTTGCCGTAGGTCACCAAGGTCACCTCTTCGGGGAAAGCGTCGACGAGGTCGCGCACCAGCTCGTGGCCGCGCTCGCGCTCGATGCGGAGCGTGCCGTCGACCAGGGCCGCCTCGCAACCGAACCGCTCTTTGATGCGTGCGCGCAGTCCCGTCGCGTCCCGTGCCTGCACGACGACCACGTCACCACCGACGCGGCCCTTCAGCTCGGCGGGCGAGCCGACGCTGACCAGCTTGCCCTGGTGGAGGATGGCGACGCGGTCGCAGCGCTCCGCCTCGTCCATGTAGTGGGTGGTGAGGACGATGGTGGCGCCGTCCTGCTCGCGCAGCTGAGCCAGGTACTGGATGAAGTCGCGCCGAGCGCCGGGATCGAGGCCGGTGCTGGGTTCGTCGAGCAGCAGCAGGGGAGGGCGATGGAGCAACGCCTGTGCCAGCTCGGTGCGGCGCTGCAAGCCGCCCGAGAGCGTTTCGACCCGATCGCGGGCGCGATCGGATAGCCCGAGGCGCTGCAGGACCGCGTCGGTCCGATCGTTCAGCGGCGCTCCGTGCAGACCGTAGAGATGTCCGTGGTGGATGAGGTTCTCGCGCACGGTCAGCTTGCCGTCGAGGCTGGGCCGCTGGAACACGACCCCGAGGTGTCGCCGGGCGGCGGCGGGGGCGCTGTCGACCGCGTCGCCGAAGACGAAGGCGTTGCCGCCGGTCGGCCGCATCAAGGTCGACAAGATACGGAACAGGGTCGTCTTGCCGCCGCCATTCGGCCCCAGCAGGCCGAAGATCTCGCCGGGGCGGACGTTGAAGCTCACGTCGTCCAATGCGACACGTGCGCCGTTCCGGCCCTCGTACACGTGCCGCAGCTTCTCGACTCGGATTGCGTCGTTTTCCATCGAGCCAGGAACAATCAGCGCGAGCGGCCGGAAAAGGACGCGGTCAGGAATCGCGTTGGAAAAAGCGTCGGGAGGGTCTTCATCGAGACCGACATCCTGCCACAGGGTGTGCGGCAGAGATAGTCCCGCGGACGGGACAGTAGGTTAGGAACTCATCGCCACGCCTCTCGAAGTGGCGCTAGTCGCTCCAAGGGCTGTGGACGGCCTCGCTGGCCTGCTCGGGTGTGAGCTGCTCGATCGCAATCGTGTCCGGATACGATTGCACCATGAACCAGGCGGCCGGGTCGCCCGACTTGGGGACGACGCGGATCTCGATCGGTTGTCCCGGTGTGATCTGAGCGGCGGGAACCGAGAGCAGGGCAATGCCCGAGTTCCCGGCCACGTGGGCCTTGGGGACGAACGTCAGCGCGTAGTCACCCTGGGAGGCGCTGCGCATGTCACTACCCGGGCCGACGTGGAACGTCAGCGCGTGCGTACCGTTGACATAAAGGTCGAAATCCCCTTGCTCGTCCGAAGTCGAAGCATGGAAGGCCACGACCGTCGGCTTCTGCTCGGGGCAGGGAGCCGATTGCCACACCAGATCAGTGCCCTGATCGCGCACGGCAACCGACCATGCCTGGGCTCCGGCGCCACGATAGTCGGGATATTGGTGATAGTCGGTCTTGAAGCGCACGATCGCGCCGAAGCCGTCGACGAGCTGTGGCAGCTCCTGAGGGGCGCTGCGCGCCGGGCCCGGCACGGTTGCGGGGATCTCGGCGGCCGTGGTCACGCCGGGGAGATCGACTCCCTTGTCATCGACGACGCGGGCACTGAAGTACCAGCTTCCGATGGTCTCGCAGCTCTTCACCAGCAGCTCATTGTCGCCTGCGTTCAGCTCGATCGGCCGTCGCTTGGGGTCGTCGCCGAGCAGCAACGGCCAGGTGGTCAGCGACTGGCCGTTGAGCCATACCTGAGCGCTATCGTCCGAGCCGGCGAGCTCGAGGAAGCCGGTCCGCGCCGTCTCGGATCGCACGGTGGTCACCGCGTACGCGCACACCCACTCGGGATTGCCCAGGTAGCGCGGATGGCTGCGCGCGTAGGTGACATTGAGATCGACGCGCACGAACTGCTGCGCGATGCGCGTCCACTCCACGTTTCCGAAGGCTCCCGCGACGGGGCCCCGTGGAAGGTTCTGCGAGTCGATGAAGTTGCGCGCGACGCCTGCCTTTGCCTCGTTGTCGAACAAGCCGAGGCCGAGCCAATGTGCCAGAAAATGCTTGCGCGCGCGCACCTCGGCGATGACGAACTCCACCTGCCCACCCGGCGCAACGATCTCCTTCTTGACGGTATAGTCGGTGAACATGTCGAGGTTCGACGGCCGCAGGGCGTAGAGCACTCGCTGCTTGACGGAGTAGCGAGCGTACTCGGAGGGATCGAGAATCAGATAGCCCAGATCGTGCCGCTTGAGCCAGTCGCGTGGGTCCACGTGGTTGTAGAACAGGGGGAAGACCTGGGGCTGGTTGACGTCGGTGGCCGTCAACATCAACAAATCGTAGTTGGATCGCTGGCTCTCCATGTAGTGGATGGCGTCGCGGTAGCCGTACTGGAAACCGCCGTAGGTCGGCGCCGAGTACTTCGGATAGTCGACGAAGTACGCCTGCAGATAGCGGGTCACCTGAGGCACCAGAAAGTACGCCGTGACGGCGATCGCCGCCGTCTGTGCCGCGAGGGCCAGCGGGCGCCAGTGGGCGATCCAGGCGAGCGCCTTGAGCGCGGCCGCCAGGCCAATCGCCGCCAGCAGGCAAAACGCCGGCGCGCCGATGATCCCGCGAGAGGCGCTCGGAATCTCGGTCATCAGGGACGGCGCCAGCGGGTACAACGCCAGCCACCACAGCACCACCTTGGTAGCCCGGTCGCGCCAGAACAGACACACCACCGCGCCCAGCAGCAGGAAGGGCGCGTAGACGGGAAGCAACTCCCCGAAGCCGCGCACCGAGTGGCGCACGATCGGGTCGCCACTCTCGAACAGGAAGACGCGCGAGAAGAACTCCTGGTAGTTGTGCAGCAGGCGCTCGCCTTGCTCGCGCAGATTCACCGTCTCCGCCAGGTTGGTCGTGTTGCGAAAATACTGCGTGCCGGTCTGCTGGTGGCGATAGAGGAACAGCGCGGCTGGGCTCACCGTCGCGCCCAACACCAGCAGGGCGAGAATCGTCTCGCGCCAGCGGCGCACCATCGTCGGCAGATACAGCAAGCCGAAACCGATCAGGAACAGGGGCACGAACAGGTACGCCACCGCATAGGCGTAGATACAGGAGCTGCAAAAGAAGAGCCCGGCGGCCAGCGTGCGGCGGCCTTGCGTGTAGCGGACCAGAAACACCAGCCCGGTGACGAACAGGAAGGGGAACGAGATCAGCTCGAAGGCAATGCGACTGAAATGGAGATGCCACGGACACACCGCCAGCAGAATCGCCGCGAACAGTCCGACCCAAGGGTTGAACAGCGCGCGTCCGAGAAAGAACAGCGCGATCACGGTGCCGACACCGTACAGAGCCGCCGGTAGCCGCGTGGTGAACTCGTCGAGGCCGAACAGCCTCACCGGCAGCGCCGTTGTATAGATGTAAACGGGGTTCTTGTAGCTGACACCGAAGGACCAGACGAAGAGCGGAAAGCGGACGCCGTTCTCATCCATGCCGGCGGTGCCGAGGCAGTAGGCGTTGTAGCCCAGGTCCGCCTCGTCGCAGAAGAGGCCGGCGGGTACGTCCTTCAGACGGTACACGCGCAACACGCTCGCCAGCGCCACGACCACCAACAGCGCCAGCATCTGAGCCCGCCGGCTCATGCCACCCCCGACCGCCAAGACCCGTTCGACATTCCGGCACGCATACGTGGATGAGGGGGGCAGGGCAAGTCTTGCCGGTGCCATTGGCGGGGTTGACTCGCGTCGCAAACAATCTGGATTGACTCGGGCAGCGACGACAAGTAGCCTTCGCGTGGGTATGAGCAGGCGAACCGTAGCGCTCTTTCTGACGTTGGTCGTGGGTATGGCCGGCTTCACGGTCTGCCCGCCGAGCGCCCGTGCCTGCGCCATGTCCGAGAGCGGCCACTCGTGCTGTGCCGGCAAATCCAGCTTCCGCGCCCCGTCTTGCTGCCAGGACGGAGCGCCGTCGACGTCGCTGGCCAGTGGTATCAAGTCGCCGCTCGAGCATCACCACGGGCTGACCCCTCTGCTTCCGGCCGCCGTGGCGAACGTCGACTGTGACCACGACGCCCTGACGCTGCTCTGGGCGCGGCAGCTCCGCCTGCATGACGGGCTGCCTCCTCCCGACACGCTCGTAACCCGTCACACCTCGCTTCTCCTCTGAGCTGCTGACCGACGGCCTTTCCGGTTCGGTCTAGCAACGCACCCTTGCGCCCAGCGACGCGCGCGAGGGCAACTCAGAGGAGGACGTATGCGTCGCTCATACGCTGTAGTGGTGCTGGTCTTGGTGGCCGCGGTCGCCGATCCGGGGATATCCCCGGCCGCGGCCGATGAGGTTGTCGGCGATCCGCTCAAGCTGGAGGCGCTGATCGGGTATGCCCGGGAACACAACCCGGAGATCCGCGCCGCGGCCGCGCGGGTACAGGCCGCTGAGGCAAAGCCGGCGCAAGCGGGCGCGCTGCCTGATCCGATGCTCGAGTTCGCCTATCACGACGAGGGCTTCGATCGCCTGCGCCTGGGCGACACCGACTTTGCCTTCCTGCGCTTCGGCGCCAGCCAAGAACTACCTTTTCCCGGCAAGCTCGGCCTGAAGCGCGAAGCGGCCGCCTATGATGTCGATGAGGCGCGCGAGGACGCCCGCCGCGTCGAGCTCGACGTGATCGCGCGACTCAAAACGGCATACGCGGAGTACGCCCACGTCGACGAAGTGCTCGACCTGGTTCGGCGCAACAAGGACCTGCTCGACAAGATCGCTCGGTCCGCCGAAGCCAAGTATTCGGCGGGGGAGGGAATTCAGCAGGACGTCCTCAATGCCCACGTCCAGCTGTCCCTGCTGCTCGATCGGGAGACCAAACTGGATCAGGAGCGGCAGAGCCGCGCGGCCGCCCTCAATGCGCTGATCGATCGTCCGCCGTGGGAGTCACTCGGAAAGGCGGAACACCCGGTGGTGCAGTCGCTGACACAGACGCTCGAGGGCCTCACCGCCACCGCGCATGAGCACGCACCGTTGCTGAAGATGGCCGACTCGCGAGTGGCGGGCAGCAAGTCGAGCGTCGCGCTTGCCCGCCGCGAGCTGCTCCCCGACTTCGTCGTCAGCGGCGAATACATGCACAAGTCGGCGCTGCTTCCCGAGTGGGAGGTCGGGCTCGGGATCAAGCTGCCGCTCTACTTCGCCACCAAGCAGCGCAGCGGGATCGCCGAGGCGAGGGCGACCCTGTCGCAGGCCGAGGCCACCCGCGACGACGTGCGCCGCAGCCTCGATTTCCAGGTCAAGGACCTCTATCTGCGCGCGCGGGCCTCCGAACGCCTGATTTCCTTGTACAGCTCCACCGTGTTGCCCCAGGCGCGTCTTTCGCTCGAGTCCGCGACCAGCGCCTACCAGGTGGGCAAGGTCGACTTCCTCACTCTGCTCAACAGCTTCACCGTCATGCTCGAATACGAGATGCGATACCACGAGGAGCTCGCCAACTTCCAGAAAGCCATCGCCGAGCTGGAAGCCACCATCGGCGAGCCGCTCAACGAGGTGGTGCAATGAATCAGGCACAGAGGCGGCATAGTGGCGTATGGGCAGGGCAGCGGCCGTGGCTCCCAGCTCTCTTCGGCAGCGTCTTGATTCTCGCCCTGCTCCCGGGCTGCAACGGCGACGCCATTACCCCCGTGGCCGGACATGGACATTCGCAGTCCGCCACCGTCCCGCCGCAGCCCACGGGCGAGCGCAGGATCGTCTACTGGTACGACCCGATGCATCCCCAGTACCACTCCGACAAGCCCGGGCTCGCACCCGACTGCGGCATGGAGCTGGTGCCTCGTTATGCGGATGAAGTCGAGAGCGCGGCTTCGGGCGGCACGGTGGAGATTTCGCCGTGGAAACAACAGGTCACCGGCATCCGCAGCGCGCCGGTCTCGCGGCGCACGCTGGAGCATCACATACGCACCGTCGGCGTCGTCAGGCCCGACGAGACTCGGGTGCAGAAGATCAATACGAAGATCTCCGGATATGTCGAGAAACTCTACGTCTCCTCCACCGGAGAGGCGGTCGAGCGCGGCCAGGCGGTGCTGTCGATCTACAGCCCAGAGCTTCTCTCCACTCAGGCCGAGTACTTGCTCGCGCTGCGAGGCGACGAGGCACTCCATCACAGCCCGTTCCCCGAGGCGGTCAACAGCTCCAAGGCGCTGCTCGATGCCACTCGGCGGCGACTCCTGCTGTGGGACATTCCGGCCGACGAGGTGAAACGTCTCGAGGAGAGCGGCAAGCCGCAGAAAGCGCTGACCCTGCGCTCGCCGATCAAGGGCTACGTCACCGCGAAGGATGTCTTCGAAGGAAGCTACGTCACCGCGGGGAGCGATCTCTACACGGTTACCGACCTCAGCCGGGTATGGGTGCTGCTCGACGTGTACGAGCACGAGATGCCCTTTGTCCGGGTGGGCATGCCGGTCACGCTGCGCCTGGTCGCCTACCCTGGCGAGCCGATCAGCGGGGCGGTGACGTACGTCTATCCGTATCTCGACGAGAAGACGCGCACCAACAAGGTCCGCGTCGAGCTCGACAACCCCAAGCTGCGCCTGAAGCCGGACATGTATGCGACCGCGGAAATGAGCGCATCGCTCGGCGACCGTTTGGCACTGCCCACCGACGCCGTCATCGATTCGGGAACAGAGCAGGTGGTCTTCGTGGCCGCGGGGGACGGCCGCTTCGAGCCGCGCACCGTTCGACTGGGCGAGCGGGGCGACGGCTACGTCGAGGTGCTCGACGGTGTCCGCGAGGGCGAGCAGGTGGTCGTCTCCGCGAACTTCATGGTCGACTCGGAGAGTCGCCTGAAGGCCGC
>Ga0316628_100001490_pt1 | contig 16562 bp, 10 predicted proteins | sample OWC_Aug_M2_C1_D5_FD_207648 | JGI IMG/M metagenome (GOLD analysis project Ga0316628, IMG submission 207648) | Wetland soil microbial communities from Old Woman Creek delta, Ohio, United States - OWC_Aug_M2_C1_D5_C | ecosystem: Environmental > Terrestrial > Soil > Wetlands | place: USA: Ohio... | reverse complement strand
AGTGCGGCCGTTTGTTTGCCGGGACAACGATGCTGCGGCTCTTTCCGCTTCTCCTGGATTTGTTCCCGTCAACTCGGCCCTGTTGCGGCATAGCCGTCTCTGGCGCTATGGGGGCGGCTGGCTCTCAGCGCAGCGGCAGAAGCCTGACGTGATCTTCAGCCCATCGACAACGACCTTGCAGCTTGCCTCCCGCGCGGCCAGGGTCACCACCATACATGACGTGACGCCCGTGGTCATGCCCAACTTCGCTCCTGAAAAGATGTTGCGCCGGATGAGATTTTTTCTTTCCCACGCAGTCAGAGGCTCTGACCAGCTGATCGCGATTTCGGAATCGTGCAAGCGCGACTTGATGCGTGTTTACGGCGTTCCGGAGTCACGGATCACCGTGGTTTACTCCGGCTATGACAAGTCGCGGTTCAATACATGTCCTGCCGATCCCGAGCTGACGGCAGTCCTTCGGCAACGCCACCAACTGCACAAGCCGTACATTTTTCATCATGGTCTGATGCAGCCAAGGAAAAACTTGAAACGGCTGATCCATGCCTTTCGACTGTTACTCTCGCGTTACCGCAATCTAGATTTGGATCTCATACTCGCGGGGCCGCTGGGATGGCGTGGTGAAGAACTTCTAGCAGCGGCCGCGCAAAACTCGGTAGGCAAGGGCCGAGTGATTCTCACCGGAGCATTGCCTGACGAGGAGCTGGCCGTTCTACTCAAAGGCGCGACGCTGGTCGCAATACCGTCACTGTATGAAGGATTCTGTCTACCATTGGTCGAGTCCATTGCATGTGGTGTCCCCACGGTTGCCGCCGGTACTTCGTGCCTGCCGGAAATTTCTGGCGGCGTGCTCAGGTACTTTGATCCGGAATCGGTGGAAGAGATGGCTGCGAGCATGGAAGGGACGTTGGAAAGCGAGTCAGTTCAGAAAGAATTGGCAGCCAAGGGCCTGGCGCGCGCGCAGAAATTTGACTGGCGGCAGTCGGCAGAACAGACGTTACAGGTTCTCCTGGATGCCGCGCAGGCAGTATCGTAAAGAAGAAAAGCATGGCCAAACCGGAGATTCCTAAAACAGACGCGATCGTAGTAGGCTCCGGGCCGAACGGCCTGGCTGCGGCGATTCGTCTGGCGCAGGCAGGATGGTCCGTGGTGGTGCTGGAGGCGGCAGAGACCCCGGGCGGCAGCGTGCGTTCCGCAGAACTTACTCTTCCCGGATTTGTGCATGATGTCTGCTCGTCAGTCTATCCCATGGCAGTCTGCTCTCCGTTCCTGCGGACGCTGCCGTTGGACAAACACGGCGTAGAGTGGGTGTTTCCTCCGGCGGCATACGCTCATCCCATGGACGATGGCACGGCCGCGATGGCCTATAACTCTCTGGAAGAAACCGTTGCCGGCCTGGGCGAGGATGGGCATCAATACCAGCGTTTGATCGGCGATTTTGTGCCCCACGCAGACAGACTGCTGGGTGATGTGCTGTCCGGGCCAAGGCTTCCTCGTCACCCTCTGCTGATGGCGAAGTTCGGAGTGCGCGCGTTACGCCCGGCCCACAGCCTGGCCAAGGCTTTTTTCAAGACAGAGAGGGCGCGCGGTCTCTTCGCCGGCATTGCTGCGCATTCCATGTTGCCGCTGGAGATGCTGAGCACCTCCGCTGCGGCGCTGGTTCTGGGTGTCGCCGCTCACGCCGCAGGCTGGCCATTTGTCCGCGGCGGTGCGCAACAGCTCACCAGTGGATTGATTTCATATCTGCGTTCACTGGGCGGGCAGGTGATGACCGGCTGGAACGTGGAATCGCTGGACGAATTACCAGCGGTGCGCGCCCTGCTGCTGGACGTGACGCCTCGCCAGCTTCTCCGCATGGCCGGCGACCGTTTACCCGGATACTATCGCCGCAACCTCGAGCGCTATCGTTACGGCGTAGGCGCGTACAAGATCGATTGGGCCTTGCGTGAGCCGGTACCGTGGCGGGCGCCGGAGTGCCGGCTGGCCGGGACCGTCCATTTGGGCGGGTCGTTGGATGAGATCAGCGATTCGGAACGTCGCGCCTGGCGGGGCGAGGGTTCAGACCGTCCATACGTTTTGTTCGCGCAGCCCAGCCTGTTCGATTCCACGCGCGCATCTGATGGCCGGCACACAGCCTGGGGCTATTGTCATGTGCCTCATGGATACAACGGCAACATGGTGGATCGTATTGAAACACAAGTGGAGCGATTCGCCCCGGGTTTTCGTGACTGTATCCTGGCGCGTTCGGTGATGGGGCCAATTGAGTTAGAACGACACAATCCAAATTTGATTGGCGGTGACATCGGCGGTGGGGCGCCGGTGCTCGGCCAGCTCTTGTTCCGTCCCTCGTTCAGTCTTCATAGAACGCCTGAGAAAGGACTCTACCTGTGTTCATCTTCCACACCTCCGGCACCGGGGGTGCATGGGATGTGCGGTTATCTCGCCGCCCAGGCCGCGCTAGCAGACGCGAAACGTTAAATTTAGTGAAGTTTTCGTATATCAACTTGCTGGCAAGCGTGCCCCATACACTATGGGGCCAATTAGCGTCTGGCAATAATTTCTTGTTCCACGCTGTTGAATTCCTGTGTCTTAGTAGGTTGAAGCCGCAAAATCTGGTCCGGAGACAACGCAATAAGACGGTAAAATAGACGTTCTTCCGGCAGTTTAGGAGTACACATGGTAAGCTCGTCGCCCCAGGCCCAGTCGTGTTCTCGCAGGTTGGGAATCGCATTATCCGTTCTAACTCTCGTTGCGCTGATCTCCGTCGGATGCGGCGGTGGTGGCGGCGCAACCGGTACTGGCGGAGGGGGCGGTACGCCTACTCCGACTCCTACCCCAATTCCTACTCCCACACCCCCGGTGGGCCCGACCGCCATTGAGGTCTCGGTGGGCAGCGCAACGGTGCCGCCGGGCGGCATCTTCCAGTACCAAGTGCTGTTGACGGAGCCAAAGCCGATCGGCAACAGCAGCAGCCGGCCAGCAATGCCTGGCTCGACTGGTCCGGTACGCGGTGTGGCCGTTAACGATGCTTCAGGACAGGCGGCCGGAATCGCGGTAATCGATGCTGCGGGTAATGTCGCAGTCAAGCTGACCTCGCCCAACGTCACCCTGGGTACGGACAACACCTATCCGCTCTTCACCATGACCATGCCCGTGAATGCCACCGCAACTCCAGGCCAGGTATTTCCCGTGAGTCTCAATGGAGCCAGCTTCCTGGATAGCACCGGACAGGCATATACGATATTGGCTAACACCCCAGGAAATCTGACGATTGGCGATGCAGCCGCGCAGTCCATCACAGACGTGCTGCCCGGCGGTGGCCTTTTGCCAGATCGTTCCACGATCCGAGTGCTTGGAATCGGGTTTACGGCCAACACCAGGATCGCCATTGAAGGAACAACAGTTCTCTTCGTTCCCGGGGAGACGACTTTTGTCAGTCCGAACGAAATTGACGTGAAGATTTGCAATGGCGTTGTTGACCCGCTGGCCGTAACCTGCCCCAACAATGGCGGCAACTTCCAGTTGGATGGCGAGCGCGTGCGCGCGACCAACAAGGACACAAATGCGGTGATCGAGTATTTCAGCTATGCGCGGACCGTCGACGAATCAGGCGCCTCGGCGAACCTTCTGGTGACGGAAGTCCATCCGATGTTTTCGCGGCAAACCTATACCACGGCCACTATTCCGTATGTGAATGACGCCACCCACTTCACCGGAATGGCGTTGCAGAACACGTCGGCTACTGACGCCACCTTCAATGTTGAGTTGTTGGATGCAACTGGAACTCCGCTAGCGAATGCCGCTCTGGGGGTGACGTTGCGCGCCGGCAAGAAGATTGTTCGTGACATCCAGGATTGGATCCCGGTCGTCGTTGGCACGCCTGCCACCCTCCGCGTCACCGTGGCTTCAGGCCCGCCCGCCTTGCAGATGCTTGGCATGGTGGGAGACACCGCGGCCGGCACCGTTTCGCCGGTGGTGGTCACCGGTCACTAACCGCATCAAGGGGAAAGTAGCGGCCCTGGTTGGGGCCGCTTTTTCATAGATGGACTCTGTAAGGTTTGCGTTCCCTCCATGGCGCCTGGAATCAAGAAAAGCGCTCCGCCCGCGAATCGACCTGGAAGAGCTGCATGGCTCGCTCCGAGTGTCGCACGTTCAGACGATTGCGGCGCCCGCGAGTGGTATCCGGCTGAGTAACCAAGAGAGTGGTTCCGCTTCCCGTTGTTACCGTACAATAACCCAATCTTGCGTGAGTTGCTGCAGGAACTGAGATTGCCGGATCAAGGCATGGGCAGGACTGATCTTGGGTTATTTGCAGGGGAGTCATTTTGAATCGAGGAAACACTTTGATTCGTGGGTCACGAAGCTTTTTCCTGGCTTCTTTGGGTTTCTGTCTATTTTTTTGTTGTTTGTCGCTCGCGCCAGGGCAGCAGCCGCCATCGCAGCAGGCTGCGGACCTGCCGGCTGACGAGATCATCCAGATTCTGCAGGAAAACCCGGACCTGCTAGCTGATGCCAAAGCGGAGATCGCCAGCCAGTTGCAGGCGCGCGGCTATCCGGTTAGCGAAAAAGAGATCACGGACCAGCGATTGTTTGGCGAGATCCGCTCGGACGAGCGTGTTCAGCACCTGATGAGCGAGGCGTTGAAGCAGCGCGGTTTCGGCGAGGAAGAGGCTGCGCAGCCGGCCCAGGGTCAGCAAGCCGGAGGTCAGGCGGGCACGGCGCGGGCTGGTCAACCTGCGCCCGCGGCCACCCCCGCACCGGGACAGGGCGGAGGAGCAGCCTTGCAGCCTCGTGCGGCCACACGCCAACCGAGCCGGGGGCCCTCGCCCCAGCAATACCCTCTTCGTGATCTGCCCGCGGTGCGCGACCTCTACACGCAGGCGCTCAACCCTGCCGCACACCTGGAACGCTTTGGGGCGGCACTGTTTCGCAATAGCGTGGAAACAGCTGAGAAAAGCGCGCAAAAGGCGATTTCGGATGTTCCGATCGGGCCGGATTACGTGGTAGGCCCGGGCGATGAACTGATTATTGAGTATTGGGGCCGCAGCACGCAGCGGCTTCAGATCACAGTGGACCGCGAAGGACGTGTGCTGCTTCCGGAAGCGGGTAGCGTGATGGTTGCGGGCCGCACACTGGGCGATGCCGAACAGAGCATTCAGAAGGTACTTGCACGTCAGTTTCGAGACATCACCGTGAACGTAACGCTGGGCAAGCTGCGCACGGTGCGCGTTTACGTAGTGGGTGATGTCAAGAACCCGGGAGCTTACGACATCAGCTCTCTGTCCACTCCGCTGTCGGCGTTGATTGCGGCCGGCGGTCCTACCGAAACAGGCTCTTACCGCATCGTGAAGCATTTTCGCGGCAGAAAGCTGGTGGAAGAGGTTGATCTCTATGACCTGATGCTCAAGGGCATGGCTGCCGGCGAAGTGCATATGGAGTCGGGCGACAGCATCCAGGTTCCAACCATAGGCCCGCAAGTGACGGTTGCGGGATCAGTGCGGCGGCCGGCCATCTATGAACTGCACACTGAGCAGACCCTGGACCAGGTTCTGAATCTTGCCGGCGGCGTCCCTGTGACCGGCGCGTTGAACAACGTGAAGGTGGAACGGGTGGAGGCGCACACGCGCAGGGAGATGTTGAGCGTCAGCCTGCCTGAAGGCGGCCCGACTGCCATTCAGGAGGCATTCAAAAGGGTCGAGATTAAAGATGGTGACACGGTCACGGTTGCGCCGATTCTGCCTTATATCAACCAGGTTGTATATCTTCAGGGGCACGTGTTCCGTCCGGGCAAATATCCCTATAAAGCAGGTTTGAAGGTCACCGACATCGTCACGTCCTTCAGTGATCTTCTGCCGGAAGCGGCTGATCGCGCGGAGATTGTGCGTCTGCATCCGCCGGACTACAACCCGGTCGTTATCAATTTCAACTTGCGCGACCTGATGGAGAAGCACGCCACCGCACCGAACCTGGAGCCGTTCGATACGATCATCGTATTTGGCCGCTATGAAACGGACGCGCCCAAGGTTTCCATTTATGGCGAAGTGCTTCGTCCGGGAGAATATCCTCTTTCCGAGCACCTGACCGCGGCACAACTGGTGCGCCTGGCCGGAGGATTTAAGCGCAGCGCTTACCGGGATTCGGCGGAACTTTCCAGCTACCAGATCATCAACGGCGTGCGGGTGGAACTGGAACACAGACAGATGCCCATCGGGCGGGCCGTCGCTGGTGAACCTGACACGGATGTTCTGTTGAAGCCCGGCGACGTGCTTACCATCAGCCAGATCGGCGGCTGGAACGATATTGGCGGCGCCGTCAACGTGGTGGGGGAAGTGCTCCATCCCGGCCGCTACGGAATTCAGGCCGGCGAGAAGCTCAGCGCTGTTCTCAAGCGCGCCGGCGGCATGACTGCCGATGCATATCCCTACGGGGCGATTCTTGAACGGGCACAGGTGAGGGAGTTTGCGGCGAGAAACCGCGACGAGATGATCGGCAAACTTCAGGAAGCGAGCCTCGCTTCGGCGCGTACCACCACGACAGCGGCCTCGAAGCAAAACCAGGGGCTCATCGACCGTCTTAAACAAATTCAGCCCAGCGGGCGGCTGGTCATTCACATCACCGGGCAGATCGAAAAATGGGAAAACACTTCCGTGGATATCGATGTGCGTCCGGGCGACAGCCTGTTTATCCCTAAAACGCCCGATTTCGTGATGGTGGCGGGACAGGTTTATAGTTCCTCAGCCATTACCTTCAGCAAAGGCAAAAACGCAGGCTGGTACCTGAACCAGGCCGGCGGTCCGACGACCACCGCAAACAAGAAAGACATTTTTATCATCCGTGCCAACGGTACGGTGGTGGGCCGCGGCTCGGGAGAGTGGTGGTCCGGCGGCGTGACCAGCGCAGTGCTTCAACCGGGCGACACCATTTACGTGCCCGACAAAGTCAGCGGCAGCGCGCTCTTCAAGAATATCAGCCAGTCGGTGCAGATCCTCTCCGGCGCGGCTGTGGCTGCAAGCGTCATCAGGACCTTCTAACGGAGATTTACCGTGATCCCAGGGCTACAGAAGCAATTTGCGTTTGCAGCTTTGCTGCTGACGCTGGCTTGGAATTCGCTTGCGCAGGCACAATCACCTGATGCCAAGCCAGACACCACGCAGAACTCCACGCCGAGCGCCCAGCCCGCGCAAAGCAGCCAGACTCAACAAGAAGAGCCAAGGCCGGCGCGTGCGGCTCCCGTGCCTTTCGCCTTGAACGTGTTGCACGACCAGAAGACCATCTGGGCCAGTCCGTATAAAGCCAGGGTCCAGGACTTGAACTGGATTGTGCCCATCATTGGGGTCACGGCGGGCCTGATCGATTCTGACGCGGAACTGTCTTCGCGAATCGACACGACGAGCAGTTTTGCCCAGAATGCAAACGCCATTTCCAACGGAGGGTTGGCTATTGCTCTGGGCGGTTCTGGCGCCCTTTATCTGCTGGGCAAGTACCACTACAATCCGCATCAGCAGGAAACTGGCATTCTGGGCATCGAGGCGGCGACTGACGCCTTGCTGGTGACCGAAGCGCTGAAAGTGGCCACATGGCGCCAGCGTCCGAACGTGGGTACGGGGAAGGGCTTGTTTTTTCAGAGCAGCGTGAGCGGCCTGAACTCTTCCTTCCCATCCGCCCACGCCATGCTCACCTGGTCTGTCGCCAGCGTGATATCACACGAATATCCAGGACTCTTTACCCAGACCTTCGCCTACACTGTGGCCACCGGAGTCAGCCTGGCCAGAGTTTGGGGTAAAGACCACTTCCCAAGCGACGTATTTGTGGGCAGCGTGGCAGGATGGCTGATCGGCCGGCAGGTGTATGCCGCGCACCACAACGCCGAGCTGGGAGGTGGAAGCTACGGTACTTTCCATCGCGACCCGGCGGAAGAGCTTCCGCCGGCGGCCCGCTTTTCACGCTATGTTCCCATGGATAGCTGGGTCTATCCGGCACTCGATCGTCTGGCGGCTCTGGGCGTGGTCCACACAAACTTTCAGGGACTGCGTCCTTGGACACGCACGGAATGCGCGCGACTTCTCACCGAAGCGCAAGCTGTGGTTGACGAGGGATCGGGAAGCGAAGTGGCGCGCCTGTATGCCGCACTGGGACGCGAATTCGCGGAAGAGCTGACCGGAACGGTCAAAAACAACGTCACGCTTGATTCGCTCTATGCCAGGGCCGGCGTGATCTCTGGTCGACCGCTCACCGATGATTTCCACTTTGGACGCACTATCGTGAACGACTACGGGCGGCCCTACCAGAAAGGTTTCAATTCCGTGGATGGGTTCTCCACAAGCGGCTCCAGCGGAGCGCTGGGTTTCTATGTACGCGGCGAATTCCAGCACGCGCCTCCGGGCGTCACATTACCCCAATCTGTCCAGGATGCGATCCAGGTGGCGGATGAGAAGCCGCTCATTCCCACCTTCGCAGTTCCAGCGTTCAATCAGTTCCGGCTGCTGGATGCATACATAAGCCTCAACATCCGGGGATTCCAGACATCCTTCGGGAAACAGAATATGTTCCTCGGCCCAACCACGGATCCTTTCCTCTGGAACATCAATGCTCCGCCCATTTATATGCTGCGGATTGACCAAAGCACACCGAAACGGTTTCCCTACCTTCTCAAGTATCTGGGCCCTTTCCGGTGGGAATTCTGGGTGGGCGCGTTGACCGGGCAGCATTTTGTGCAGACTTTTGGCAGTTTGGGGCTTGTGTCTTCGGTAGGCCGCACTCTTTCCCGGCAACCGATGGTGAACGGATTCAAGATCAACTTCAAGCCGACGCCGGCCTTTGAGTTCGGTGTGGGCCGGACAGGGATGTGGGGTGGGCCGGATTTCCCCATCACCGCGGACAGCACAGTCCGCTCGATGTTCTCAACCACGAATGCCGTTGGTCGCGGCCATGATCCCGGTGACCGGCGGTCCACCTTCGATTTCAACTGGCATTTGCCCGGCTTTCGCAACCTGCTGACGCTGTACGATGACTCTTTCATTGAAGACGAAATCTCGCCCCTCGGTTACCCCCGGCAGTCGGCGCATAACGGGGGCCTCTATATCAGCCGGCTTCCCGGCGCCTCGCACATGGATCTGCGCCTGGAAGGCGCATACACCAATCTTCCCGGGCTGAGACAGCCTCCGGGTGGCGGATTCTTCTATTGGAACGTACGCTACCTGGATGGCTACACGAACAAGGGCAACATCATCGGCAACGCTGCGGTGGGACGGCAGGGAATCGCCTTGCGGGCGCAAACCACCTATTGGGTCGCGGCGGACAAGACCATCTCGGTCGGGTACCGCAGCAACATTGTCGATAATTCCTTCCTGCAGGGCGGGAACCAGCGCGATATCTATTTGCAGTCCAAATGGAGTTTCAAGCAGAATGTTGAACTTTACAGTTTCGTGCAATATGAATACTGGAATTTTCCCCTGCTGAGTCTGGGGAACAAACAGACCGATTTCACAGCCGCGTTTACTCTGATATACCGGCCGCACTGGAGTTTCAAAGGTGGAAGCTAGCGGACGTGCCGTCCCGATTTACGAGCCTCCGGGCGAAGAGCCGGGGAATGACGGCCCCGTCAGCAAGTTATGGTCGATCTGGCGTGAACGCGGCCTGCTCTGGGGCGTGGCCTGGAAGACAGCGTTGCTCTCCGCAATTGTCGTTCTGCTGTTGCCCAACCAATATGAAGCGGTAGTCAAAGTCGTTCCCGGAGAAAATTCGGGCGGTGGCATGGGCATCATGGGCAAGCTGGCCGGCGCGAGCGCAGCGGGCAGCGGAATGGGGATGGGACTGGACGCAGCCACCCTCCTCGGCATGAAGACACCGGGAGCGTTCTATGTGGAGCTGCTCAAGAGCAGGAGCGTTCAGGACCGGATCATCGATCGCTTCGATCTCCGCCGTCATTATTGGAAACTGGGCCGGCGCTATCCGCAGGACTACTACAACACGCGCAAGAAGCTGAAAAGTTTCACCGAGATCGAAGAAGACAAGAAGAGCGGCGTAATCACAGTCGCGGTAACGGACTACGATCCTGTGACCGCCGCGCGGATCGCAAACGCTTACATCGAAGAGATGAACAAGCTGGCTTCCGATCTGAATACTTCAGACGCGCACCGGGAAAAGGTGTTTTTGGAAGAAAGGCTGAAGCAGGCCAAACAGGACCTGGACCAGGCATCGCAGGCGCTCAGCCAATTTTCCAGCCGCAGCACAATCATGGATCCCAGCAACCAGGGTCGGGCCATGGTTGACTCGGCCGCCAGGGTCCAGGGTGAGATGATCGCAACAGAGGCGGAACTCAAAGGCCTGCAGCAGATTTATTCGGACGACAATGTGCGCGTGCGCACCCTGCGGGCCCGTTTGGGCGAGTTGCAGGGACAGTACAGGAAGTTGATGGGCAGCAACGCGGGGTCGTCGGGAAACGGGTCCTCTGACGCTGCGCCCTCCATGCGGAAGCTGCCGCTGCTCAACTATGAATATGCCGATTTGTACCGGCAGACGAAGATCCAGGACACGGTATATGAATTCCTGACCCAGCAGTACGAACTGGCAAGGATCCAGGAGGCGAAGGAACTTCCGACCGTGCGCGTGATGGATTCGGCCGTGGCCCCGGAGAGAAAGTCAGGCCCGTTTCGCACTTTGATTGTTGCTCTCAGCACGTTTTTTGGCCTGCTGCTGGCCGGTTGCTGGGTACTGGGAAAAAACGCGTGGGAGGAGATACCCAGAGACGATCCGAAACGCGCTCTGGCGGCGGATGTTCAGCGCGTATTGCAGCGGAGGCTGAGGCGCGGCCAGAGAACCTGATACAATTCAGCGCGGTTTCTTGTGAGAGAAAAAAATGGCTGCTCTCAACGATCACGCGACGCGCTCATGGGAAAGACCGGGCCTCGGTTCCAGCGAACATTATTTTCAGCGGCTGTCACGCCTCGCTCTGCAGCTTCCTTACCAGAGCATTGATGCCATTGCCGGTGTTCTTTCGCAGGCCTTCGATGAAGGGCGCACGGTTTTCGTTTTTGGCAACGGAGGAAGCGCCGCTTCGGCTTCGCACATGATGTGCGATATGAACAAAGGCGCAGCGCCGTGCGGCCGCGCGCGCCGTCCGAAGGTCATGGCTCTTACTGACAACGTGCCGCTCATGACGGCGTGGGCCAACGACTCAGGCTACGAACAGATTTTTGCCGAGCAACTGAGGAACTACCTTGAGCCGCGGGACGTGGCTTTTGCGATAAGCTGCAGCGGCGATTCCGCCAATGTACTGCTGGGACTAAGAACAGCCCGCGAAATGGGAGCCATTACGGTTGGAGTTGCCGGGTACCAGGGCGGCGAAGTAAAACACTTGTGCGACGTCTGCGCGGTGGTGCCCAGCAACGAGATGCGGATCATCGAAGACATGCACCACGCGATCCTTCATTCGTTGTCGGAGACAGTGACCGGGCACGTTCAGGCGCGCGAGGCCCAGGTTCTTGCTGCCGCAAGAAAAAACGGAAGATGATTTCCGTGCTTCATGAAGATCGCATTCGATTTGCGGCGCGTCAAAAACCCTGGCATCGGCAGATACATGAAGTGCCTGGTCGAGGCCATTCTGGCACTGGCGCGAGAGCACGAATACCTGCTGATTTTGCCCCCGGACGCGCCCGGAATTGTTAGACCATCTGGTAGCAGGGTCGAAGAGGTGGTTTCTCCGCTGAAGTACTATTCGGTTGGCGAACAAATCGGGCTGCCGCGGATACTGAGCAGCCACAAAGTCGACCTGTTACATTCGCCTCACTTCAACGTGCCGCTGGCCAGCCCTTGTCCGGTGGTGGCCACTTTTCACGACGTGATTTATCTGGCGTGTAAAGAAGATCTACCGTCGCGGCTTGGACGCGTGTATTACCGCGCGATGATGGATGCAGCGGTCCGGCGGGCGGATGCCATCATTACCGTGTCAGAGTTTTCCCGAAGCGAGATCGCGCGTTTTCTCCCTGCCGCTTCCGCGAAGGTCGAGGTAATTCACTCCGGGATCGACGACGGATTCACAAGAGTGGATGACGTGAAGCAGGCGCAGCGCGCCCTGACAAGTTGCGGGATCTCAGGGGAATACATTTTGTACACCGGCATCTACAAGCCCAGAAAGAACCATGTCGGATTGCTGCGCGCGTTCCAGCATTTCTTGAAGATAGGTGCGCAGGCACAGCTGGTGATTGCCGGTCCCATGGCAGAGGGAGAGCGGGAACTGCGGCGCTTGGCGTTGGAGTTGGGAATCGCCAGCCATGTGGTATTCACGGGTCTTGTAGACGATGCCGGCCTTCGCGCACTGTATTCGGCGGCGCGCGTTTATGCCTGCCCTTCGTTGTATGAGGGATTCGGGTTTACTGTTCTTGAGGCAATGGCGTGCGGTACACCGGTTGTGTCATCGCCTGAAACTTCGCTGCCTGAGGTGGCGGGCGATGCAGCCTTGTATGCCGATGCACGCAATCCCGAGGCATTCGGCTCAGCCATGCACCGGGTATTCACAGGCCCGGCACTCAGTGAGCAGTTGGTGGATGCGGGTTATATAAACCTGAAGCGATTCAGCTGGGCGGACGCAGCAGAGCGCACGCTGGAGGTATACCAGCGGGTAGCGGGTACGACGGTCCAAGGAGTGGCGTACGCATGAGCAGCGCAAGCAGTCCGGAAGTTGGAAGTTTCGGTCCGCCCGGAACTCGCCAGGCCAGGGCCTCGACGCTGCTTGCGGTCTTGGCGGCGTCATCCGTTCTGCTGCTCCTCCATGTACCTCTGGCCGGCGTTGCGCTGGCCATCGCAGCGGTGATGACAGGCTCATTTTTGTTTTTCGATCCGTTACTCTACGCTGCGATCTTCTTACTCCCCCTGGCGCCGATGGTTGAGCTGGAAAGTCTTCCCATTCATGACTGGGCGTCCTTCAGCCGGATGTTGATCTTTGCGGGAGTATTGGCCCGGAAACTTCTGGACCGCGAACCGCTCAGCGCGTGGCTGTGGAAGGGACGCTTCAACAAGTGGATGCTAGTGTATGTGGCGGCAGCAATCGCTTCCGCGGCCGTGATTCATCCGTTGGAGGGCGGGGCGGAGCGGTCGCTCTCTCGTCTGGCTTCATACGTCTGCTTCTACTACGCGGTTACCGCATGGGTGAAAGACTCAGCGCAGTTGAGGAAGATCATCATGTCCGTGCTGGTCTCAACCATCGCTGTGTGCGTGCTGGCGTTTCTTCAGGTTGCAGGCGGCAGTTTCGGCGACTGGTTTTACCGCCTCTACTCCAATCAGAGCGAGGTGATCCCGCCATGGACCGGGCGGGTCAGCTCGGTGTTTCTCGGCGTGAACTTTCTTGCCGGTTATCTGAACATGGTGCTTCCTCTGGCGATGGCGGTCCAAATCTGGGCAGGGGACGCATCGTTGCGGCGAGCTGCGAAGAGCTGTTTCTTCCTGGGAGTCATCGCCCTGGTCCTGACGCAGAGCCGGGGCGCCTATCTTGGATTCCTGGCCATGCTGTTGATCGCGTTCAAGACGGTCGTCACGAAGAAGCGCGCGCGCCTGAAATTGCTGCCTGGTTTTGCCCTGGCCGTAATCATCGGAGCAGGGATCTCCTATGCGGCAACTCAGGCCGTCAGCGATACCGGCGTGGCAGGACCCACGGCCAGGGAGCGCTTTACCAGCGTAGATGAAACCACGCTGGAGAGAGTGCAGATCTACGCCGCCGCCTGGAACATGTTTGCCGGCTCCCCGGTGATGGGAATCGGCTACGGCAACTTCCGCGCCCGCTTCAATTCGTTCACCGGCGATGCCCCTACCGACCTTTGGGACGCACACAGCCTGTATCTGAAAGTGCTGGCGGAAACCGGCGCCATCGGCTTTGCCTGCTTTCTTGCCATGATCGGCTCGTTTGCCGTACTGGCGCGCGGGATTTGGAAGAATTCTCCGCGTGAAATGGAAAGAGTTCTTGCAGTGGCCGCGCTGGGCGGTATCGCCACGGTGCTTACGCAAGGGCTGGTTGAGTCTCTGGTGGATCTGCCACAGTTCGGGTCAATGTTGTGGCTGTTGTTTGCATTGGTGATGGCCGGGAGCAGAGTGGAGCAGTCTTTTCTGCAACCTCTCCCTTTGGCAAGGAAACCATCAACGGCTTAGGACCGCTTGCGAGGCTGGCTTAAGGGAGTTTGACGAATTGAGGATTGCGCTTGATTCATGGGTGCTGGCAAGCCGTTTTCGCCGCCAGGGAACACACGTCTACGCGGAACACGTGTTTCGCGAGTTTCGTTGTGCGGCCAAGCAGGATGCGGAGCTGAGTTTCTTTCTGTTTACATCTTCAGGCGACTTGTACAACCCTGCGGCATTCGGCGCTGGGCCGGGTTTTGAGGTGAGGGCGTCGCGCCTATTGCGGTGGGACCGTCTCTGGCGGCTGGGGGGAGCGAGTATCGCAGCTGCGCGGGCGGATGCCGACGTGCTCTTTGCGCCGGTGCCCGCGATGTTGCCGCTGGGGCGGGTACCGGTGGTGTGCACGATCCACGACATCACTCCGGTGATGGCTCCTTCCCATTCCCGGGCGGTGGTGTGGCAGCAGCGGTGGTTTCTTCGCGCAGCCGCAAGTAGATCGCGGCGGATCATTACTGTCTCCGAATGCTCCAAAGCAGACCTGGTGAAGGTGTTCGGGCTGCCCGAGGAGAAGATTCAGGTGGTTTACAACGGCGTGGACAAGGCCGTATTCAACGGCCAGCCGGCCGACCTTAACGACCAACGGCGGGTGCTGAGCAAGATCGGCGTGGAGAAGCCCTACATTTTTCATCACGGAACCATCCAGCCGAGAAAGAATCTTGCGCGGCTGATTCGGGCGTACCGGCTGATGATGGCGAGTAATCGCAATCTGGACTTTGATTTGGTGCTCGCAGGGCCCTTGGGCTGGCGATATGAGGAGACCGTGAAAGAGGTCCATAGGGCCGGAGGCGGCCGGGTAGTGCTGGCCGGCGCAGTGGAAGATCATGAACTGGCGCTGCTTCTGAAGGGAGCAAGTCTGGTGGTGGTCCCGTCACTGTATGAAGGCTTCTGCCTGCCGATGGTTGAAGCGATGGCGTGCGGAGCGCCTGTGATCGCCGCGAAAACCTCTTGCCTTCCGGAGATTTCCGGCGGCGCGCTGCGATACTTCGATTCTCTTTCCGTAGAAGACATGGCCGCTTGCATGAAGCAGGTGCTGGAGGATTCCGAGGTGAGGAACGCTCTCGTCGAAAAGGGCAAGGAGCAGGCGGCAAAGTTTGACTGGCGGCGTTGCGCACAGGAGACGCTGGCGGTCCTGCGGCAGGCCGTGAATTCATGAGCCAAGCGGAAAAAAGACTGCGGGTTGGATTTGACGGCAGATGGCTCAACGATTCCGGTGTGGGCACATATGTTGCAGAGTTGCTGCGCGCCATGGCCTTGGCCGAAGAGGTGGGACTGGTGGTTTACGAAGATCCAGCCAATCGCGTGCCCGGACTGGAAGCCTGCGAGTTCGACAGGGTCGCGGTCAGGGCTGGCAAGTATTCCGTCGCCGGACAGATTGCGCTGGCGCGCCGCTGCCGGCAGGACAGGCTGGCTGTGTTCCACAGTCCCTTCTATGTGACGCCTCTCATGGCGGGCTGCCCGGTAGTGGTTACTGTCCATGATCTGATTCCGTTCTTGTTTCCGGCTTATTCACGCGCGAAGTCGACGCTTGTGAAGGCGGGATACCAGATTGCGACGCATAAGGCAGCACAAATTATTACAGTTTCACAGAACACCGCGGAGGACGTGCATAGGATCCTCAAGGTGGATCATGAGCGGATTACGGTAGTGCACAACGCCGCCAGCGATGTTTTTCACCCGCGACGGGAAGCTTCAGAACTTGCGGTGCTGAAGCAAAAACACGGAGTGAAGTGGCCGTACGTTATGGCGGCAAGCGCGCGCAACTGGCGTACCAAGAACCTGGAAGGCGCGCTCAAGGCGCTGGAGATCGCGAGAAACAGAGGAGCACAATTTCAGACGGTCATTTATGGGCCGAAGGACGGAATTGAAGCTGCGGGCGGCGTTGAGCGCTGGAGTTCGCTCGATCCGCAGATGACCGGGCAGATTGATGCCCAGGAGCTGGCCACGCTGTTTCGTCACGCAGCTGTCTTCATCATGCCTTCGTTATACGAAGGCTTCGGGCTACCGGTGGTGGAAGCCATGGCGTGCGGCTGCGCTGTTGTGACTTCCAATCGTGGCTCCCTGGCTGAGATTGCAGGAAATGGCGCTCAACTATTCGATCCGATGGATGTGGCGGGAATGGCGGAGGCCGTGGCCAGGCTGCTGATCGACGAGGAAGAGTTGAAGAAATGGAAAGCGGCGGCGCTCAAACGCGCCGCTGATTTTTCCTGGAAGAAGGCCGCTGAGGAAACGATCTCCGTTTATCATCGAGCGTACCGCGAAGGGACCGCAGGAGGATGAACGTGCCGGCAACAGCAGCGAAGCGGCTTGCACCAGGATTGACGATGACAACGGCGGGCCGGGCGGCAAAAAGGACCATAGACGTGCTTGGCGGCGGCACGCTCTTGCTGCTGTGTTCGCCG
>Ga0316628_100001489_pt1 | contig 16568 bp, 12 predicted proteins | sample OWC_Aug_M2_C1_D5_FD_207648 | JGI IMG/M metagenome (GOLD analysis project Ga0316628, IMG submission 207648) | Wetland soil microbial communities from Old Woman Creek delta, Ohio, United States - OWC_Aug_M2_C1_D5_C | ecosystem: Environmental > Terrestrial > Soil > Wetlands | place: USA: Ohio... | reverse complement strand
GGGCGATGCGCCCAGGAAGGCCGCGGTCCGTGGTGCACCGCCGGGAGCACCCGCGCCCGAGCATCGCTGCGCAGCGCGGACCACGGAGGACCCGGATGCCACGAGCGAGACGCTCGGCTTTCGATGCTGCAAGGGCGCGCGCAACGCCGCTCTCGTCGAGGAGCCGCGATCGGGGCAGACCTTCGTGCAGGCGCAGATCACGCCGGCTCGCGTTGCCGAGCTGCTCAAGTCCGATCGGCGGACCGAGCGCATTTCGAAGGACGTCCGCTTTTACCGCGAGCCTGACGGCGCCGAGACGGTCGTGTCCCGCGGCCCCGGTGATCGGAAGGGTTTCTTCTTCACCGTCGCACCGCTCCGGTGGAATCCGGTCGCTGGGGCCGAGTTTCTCGTGGTGCCGGGGCGCTCGGGCGACGACACCGCCTTCGTCGTCGTGTTCCACGTGATGGGGAAAGACGAGTATCAGCTGGCGTCGAGCTTCATCATGGAGCACGAGGCGGGCCCCGTGGCGCTCGCGTACAACGGCTACATCCGCCCGCGCCTGCACTTCAGCACTTGCTGGGGCTGCCCGGGAGAGACCGGAAAGATCCTCTATCGCGACCCCGACGCCGCCGTGATACTGCAGCCGTGAGGCCAGCTTCCCGCCGCAGCCGTCGAATTGAAGGAAGGCGTCATCGGGTACGCAGGTACGAACCTCGCACGAGCGCTCCCGATGTGGGATGCCCACGCCTCACTCGCCGAGAGACGGTCAGCCGGCGTCCGGCTCTTCGTCGTCGGCGATGTCGTTCACGCTCGGGATCTTCTTGATCTCCAGCCGGGCGATCTTCCAGGCCCGCTGGACGATCCAGGAGAGAGAACGATCGAGGCGCGCTGCCTCGTCTTTGATTTCCTGGAGCATAGACTCCGGGAAGTAGAGGCTCTGCTTGCGCTTGTCGCTGCCCTTGGTGCCGCTCTGGTTCTCGCCCATCAAGGAAACCTACCTTGCATCAGATTCGGTAACATACGGCCCGCGCGAGAACAATCCGATAATGCCCGACAGTGACCACCATTCAGTTACCGAGGTCGCCCGTGTGGCCTCGGCACCCGGGGAGACCCGGGATGCCGGAACGCCCCCGGCGCGCGGAGAGGACGCGTCGATAGCGGAGGTCGGGGCGACCTCGGCGCGCCAGGAAGGCCCGGTGCCCGCCGCGCGCGCTGAGGGCTCGGCTCGTGGTTTTCGGGGGATCACCAGGATGAAGGGCGTCTTCCGGGGTGTTTTCGGGCCGGCGAGGGTGCGCGTGGGCGCGCTGTGCGCCGTTTCCTTCGTCGCGGGCGCCCTGACGCGGCGGGCCGCAGCAGGCGAGGGCCCGTACGACCTGGTTCGCCAGCTCGGCCGGGTGCTGGTGATGGTCGAGAACGAGTACGTGGACCCGGTCGATCGCTCGCGCCTGCTCGAGGGCGGGCTCAAGGGCATGGTCGGCGAGCTGGACCCGCACTCCTCTTATCTGCCCCCCGACGACTACAAGATCTTCGAAGCCGACACGAAGGGCGAGTTCGGCGGCATCGGGGTCGAGGTCGACTTCCGCAACGAAACGGTGGTCGTGATCGCCCCGCTCGAGGGCTCGCCCGCCGAGCAGGCCGGGATCCGCTCCGGCGACCGCATCGTCGCCATCGACGGAGCCTCCGTGCGCGGGCAGTCGATGCAAGATCTCGTGCGAAAGATGCGGGGCAAGCCTGGAACGACCGTGGTCGTTTCGGTGAGCCACGGCGAGAGCGAGAAGCTCGTCCACTACACGCTCACTCGCAAGATCATCCAGGTGGAGAGCATTGCGTCGAAGCTCCTCGAGGGCAACGTCGCATACGTCCGCATCAAGCAGTTCCAGTCCGGGACGCACGACGAGCTCCTGAACGCCGTCGGCAAGCTCCGCGAGTCTTCCCGGGGCCCCATCGCCGGCGTGCTGCTCGATCTACGTAACGACCCCGGCGGCCTCGTCGATGAAGCGAGCGCGACGGCGGACGAGTTTCTCGACGGCGGCATCATCTACTCGACGCGTCACCGGGGCAAGACGGTGGACGAGGTGCGCGCGGGGAGCGGCGGCGCGCTCAGTCGGGAGCCGATGGTCGTCCTCGTGAACGAATACAGCGCGAGCGCCGCCGAGCTGCTCGCCGGAGCGCTCCAGGATCAGAAGCGGGCGACGATCGTCGGCGCGACGACGTTCGGCAAAGGATCGGTGCAGTCGATCGTCGACTTGCCGGGAGGCGCGGCGCTCCGCCTCACGACGATGCGCTACTACACGCCGGGCGGGCACGCGATCCAGGCGCAGGGCATTCGCCCCGACGTGGCCGTGCCCTCGGGCGGCAGTGGCTTCGGCGTGGTGCGCGAGAGCGATCTCGAGAACCACTTGCCAGCCGAAGGCAGACCCGAGGAGCCCGGAAGCGGAACGGCCCGTCCGTTCCGGATCGAAGGGGCCGACGGCGGCGCCCCGCCGCCACCAGTCCTGATCACCGGACGCGACGTCCCCACGGATCCGTCGAAGGGTAAAGACGTCGCTCTCGCGACGGGCTACCGGATCCTCCGAGAAAAGCTGAAGAGGTGATGCCGCGCGCAGCGCGTTGGCGCGCAGCGTCGGAGCACGGGCCGGGGCACATCTGATGGACTCGTGACCGAGCCGTGACAGGGCCGAAGCTACGGTTTCACACCGTGACAACGACCACCTCGGACGCCGTCCTTCGCTCCCTCAGGACCTCTGCCCCCGACGCCGAAATCTCGACGCGAAGCGGCGCGGCCTCCCACCGAATCGACTGGGTCAAATCGATCCCGTTCTTCGCGATCCACCTCGTGGCCATCCTGGGAGTCGCATGGCTCGGATGGTCGTGGAAGGGCTTCGGACTGGCCGTGGCGCTCTACTACGTGCGCATGTTCGGTGTGACGGCCGGCTACCACCGCTACTTCTCGCATCGATCCTTCCGGACGAGTCGCGCCTTCCAGTTCGTGCTGGCGCTCCTGGCGATGTCGAGCGTGCAGAAGGGCGTGCTGTGGTGGGCGTCGCACCACCGGCTGCATCACAAGCGCTCGGATCAGCCCGGCGACGTGCACTCGGTGAAGCTCGACGGCTTCTGGTGGAGTCACGTGGGCTGGATTCTCTCCCGGAAGTATCACGGCACGGACCTCGACAAGGTCAAGGACCTCGCGAAGTACCCGGAGCTCCGGTTCCTCGAGCGATTCTACATTCTGCCTGCCGTGGCGCTCGCGGTGGGGCTGTTCCTCGCAGGATCGTGGTTCGCGCTGGTGTGGGGCTTCTTCGTGTCCACGACGCTCCTCTGGCACGGCACGTTCACCATCAACTCGCTCACGCACGTGTTCGGCCGGCGAAGGTACGAGACGACCGACGAGAGCCGCAATCACCTCCTGCTCGCGCTCATCACCATGGGCGAGGGATGGCACAACAATCACCACTACTATCAGAGGTCCGTGAACCAGGGCTTCTTCTGGTGGGAGATCGACGCGAGCTACTACGTGCTCCGCCTGCTCGCCGCGGTGGGGCTCGTTTGGGATCTGCACACGCCCCCGCCCCACGTGCTCGAAAGCCATCGCGTCGCAGCGTAGGCGTGGCCGGGGCCGAGCCCCCGTCCTCACCACCAGGGGCCGTCGAGCACCACGTCGCACAGCTCGCACGGCCTCGCGGGATCGTCCGGGTCGATGACGACGAAGGCCCGCGTCGGATCGCCGGGATCGAGCACGACCCCTTCCGTCTTCTCGAGGAGCGGACGTCCGTCGGTATCGGAGAGCGCCGCCTGGCGTGCCCGCGTTGCCGAGATGACGCCAATACCGGAGCCCATGACCGGACCATCGCGAACGGCATCGGGAGACGCCTCGGCCGCGGCGAGATAAAGCAGCGCCCCGGCTGGGCCCGACGTCGCATCCGTGAACGTGAGTGGCACGCCGCCGATCGCTCCCAGATCGTACTCCGTGACGCGCTCGAGCTCGAGGAGCGGACTCGCGCCCGACAGGAGCGCGATCACGGAAGCGAGCGGGAGCGCACCGAGGGCGTTCTTCGGTTCCAGGCCGTCGCGGGCCTCGCCATTGCCGCGCTGGACGAGCCACAAGAGACCGCTCGAAGCCACGACCCCCTCGACGTTGAGCTCGCTCCCGGAGAAATCGCGGCGCGCCCGGAGCATCGCGTAGAGGGACGGAACGTGGAGCACGCGGACGTCGGCGATGCCGCCCGAAGCGGGGGCCCGAACCACCGCCACGCGCTCCCGCCGGGGAGTGGAGCCGGAGCCGAACGCGAGGAGAGCGTCAGCGCCGTCCAGGTCGATCGTCACGCAGGCCTCGAGGTCGAGCTTTTCTGCCTTGTTGCCGCGCAGATCGTCGAACTGCCGCGCGCCAGAGGGGCCTCGCGGTAACGGGACGGGTTCGACCACTTTCGTGGACGGGTCGACCAGCGCCACGAACGCCGCGTCGTCCTGGACGATCGCGAGCCGCCCCGCGAGCCACGCGATCCCGCTTCCGGCGCGGACGTGCGCGGGACGGTCCTCGCCGGCGTCTGCACCAAGCGCGTAGCGCAGCGCGGTCCTCGTAACGACGCGCGCCGAGAGCGCGGGATCCCTGGTAGCGCGAACGATCTGTGCCATGGCGCGCCGCGGACTATACCCCGCGACGAGTCCCGCTCACGCGGCCGCGGCCCTCCGCGCGTCGAGCTTCTCGATCAGCGCTCCGTAACGCAAGAGCGCGTCGATTCCGAGATAGCGCTCGAGCACCCGGGCGCGTCCGGCCTGCCCCATGCGCTCGGCGAGCGCCGGGTCACCGAGCAGGCGCTCCACTGCCGCTCCGAAGGCGTCCAGATCCCGGGGATCGCGGAGCAGCAGCCCTTGCACCCCGTCCTCGACCTGATCGCGGATCCCCCCCACGGCGCTGGCGATCACGGGGCGCGCCTTCCACATCGCCTCCGACACCGTCAGTCCGAACCCCTCGTGCGTGCTCTTCTGCACGATGATCGCGGCGTGGCGCTGGATGGCATTGATGATCGCAGCGTTCTCGTCCGTGTCCACCGTCGGGACGGCCACGACGTCCACCCGCGAACGCGCCTCGTCCGGCAGCGTGCGCCAGGCCTTCACCACTTCCCCGTACACCTTCCCGTCCTCGGGATCGTCCGCCGCTGCGCTCGCCGTCGGACCCACGAGCAGCAGGCGGGCCCCATGGGCGGCTTCGGCCTCGATCCGTACGAAGCCATCCATCACGCCGATCGGATCCTTGAGCCTGTCCCATCGCGAAACCTGTACCACCAGCGGCGTATCGAGCGTCGGCGGGCTGCCGTGCCTCAGGACCTCCGCGTAGCGGTCGACCCGTCCCGGCGTGCCGTCTTCACGGGTGAACAGCGGCAGGCCTGCGTCTACCGGCCCGGTCGCGATGCCGGCGCGCACCAGTATCGCTCGAACCGTCTCGTCTCCGAGCGGCTGGTTCTTGGCCGAAAACGGATCGATGCTCGGCGTGATGATGGTGACGCGACTCGCGTCCAGCTGCGCCGGGACGTAAGCCGCGCGCGAGAACACGTACGCCGACGCGACCCGGAGAAAGGGCTCGAGGAAGCTCCAGCCCTGGTCGGTCTCCGCGTTGACGACGTCTCCGCCGATGTGACAGCGCCAGACGACGTGTGCCCCGCACTGGAGCAGCCGCGGGATCATCGCGGCGGGCTGCGGGTCGTGGATGATCACCACGTCGTTCGGGCGCACCATCGGGCAGAGCTCGTCGCAGCTCGCGTCCGCCACCGACTGGTAGACGCGCAGGGCATCACCGTCGAGCGGCGATCCGTCGCCCGGGCTACCGTGGATGGCGTTGTGCAGACGCTTGGTCACGTGGAAGAACTCTTGCGGTCCCTGGATGACCACCCAGCGGGTGTCCACGCCCGAGCCGCGGGCGTACGCCAGGAGCGAGCGCACCATCTCGGCGACTCCTCCGCCCGCGAGAGTGGAGCTCACGTTCCACACGGCCCGGCCCGCTAGCCGCGATCGGAGCTCGGCCAGCCGCACCGATACCTCGCGCATCCGCTCGGCGCCGAAGAACACCACGTAGCGCTCGAGCGGCAGCACGCTGACCGGTGGCATCCGGAACTTCACGCTCCGTCTCAGAAGCAAGATCGCTGCCATTCATCCGCAGCGAGCCGCCATTCCCGCGCACGCGGCGCGCGCGGGTCGGCAGTAACTCTACTGCCAGATCTTGCAGTCGCCCGCCCGCAAAGCCCGGTCGCGGCCGTAGTTTTCGGCGAGCACCGGAGCGTGAGCACCGGAGCGCAGCCAAAACATAGGCCCCGGCCGGGATCCGCGGGCGTCCCGAGTAGCAGTAGTGGTAACGACTCAGGCGAGCAGCTGCCGCAGCACGTACTGCAGGATCCCTCCGTGCCGGTAGTACTCGAGCTCCACGATCGTATCGATGCGGCAGAGCACGCTGAGGTCCTTCTTCGTGCCGTCGGCCGCCGTGGCGCGGACCGTGAGCTTCTTTCCGGGCGCGAGATCCCGGGCGATGCCTTCGATGTCGTACGTCTCTTCGCCGGAGAGCCCCAGGCCTTCCCACGTCTGCCCGCTGGCGAACTGAAGAGGAAGAACGCCCATCCCGATCAGGTTCGAGCGATGGATGCGCTCGTAGGATTCCGCGATGACCGCCCGAATGCCGAGCATGTACGTCCCCTTCGCGGCCCAGTCGCGCGACGAGCCCGAGCCGTACTCTTTGCCGGCCAGAACGATGAGCGGCACGCCCTCGGCCTGATACTTCACCGAAGCGTCGTAGATGCTCGAGAGCGCACCGTCCGGCAGATGCCGCGTGAAGTTGCCCTCCTTGCCCTGGGAAAGAGCGTTACGAAGCCGGGTGTTCGCGAACGTCCCGCGCACCATCACCTCGTGATTTCCCCGGCGGGCACCGTAGGAGTTGAAGTCCGCGGGGGCGACGCCGTGCTCGCGGAGGTACTGCGCCGCGGGCGAATCCTTCGCGATGTTGCCCGCCGGAGAGATGTGGTCCGTCGTGACCGAATCGCCCAGGGCGAGCAGCACGCGCGCGCCGCGGATGTCTCCGATCTTCGCCGGCTCGAGCTTCAGGTTCTCGAAGAAGGTCGGCTTGCGGATGTACGTGCTCGACGAGTCCCAGGCGAACCGCTTGCCCTCCGGGACCGGGAGCTTCTTCCAGCTCTCGTCGCCCTCGAACACCCCGCCGTACTCCTTCTGGAACATCTCTGCCGAAAGAGCGCCCGAGAGCACCTTCGCGACCTCTTCGGCGGGAGGCCAGATGTCCCGCAGGAACACGTCCTGGCCGTTCTTGCCCTTGCCGATCGGTTCCTTGTCGAAATCGATGTCGATCTTGCCGGCGAGCGCGTACGCGACGACGAGCGGCGGGCTCGCGAGGTAGTTGGCGCGAACGTGCGGGTTGATGCGCCCCTCGAAATTCCGGTTGCCGCTCAGCACCGCGGCGGCGACGAGGTTGCCCTGCGTGACCCCGCTCGCGAACGGGTCCGGGAGCGGGCCGCTGTTGCCGATGCAGGTCGTACAGCCGTACCCGACGACGTTGAACTTCAGCGCCTCGAGCGAGGTGAGAAGACCCGCTTTGCCGAGATACTGCGTCACCACCTTGGACCCGGGAGCGAGGCTCGGCTTCACCCACGGCTTGACCGTGAGACCCTTGTTCACCGCGTTCCGGGCCAGGAGCCCCGCGGCGATCAGCACGGACGGGTTCGACGTGTTCGTGCAGCTGGTGATCGCGGCGATGACCACCGAGCCGTGACCTACCTCCACCTGCTGTCCGTCGATCGTGATGGGCACCTTCTTGCCGGTGTCCTTCGGGTCCCCCTTGGCGGCCGTGATCAGATCCGGCAAGACCTTTTGCCAGCTCGCCTTGATGTCCTTCAGTAGAACCTTGTCGTGCGGGCGGCGAGGACCGGCCATGGTCGGCACCACGGAGGACAGATCCAGCTCGAGCGTGTCGGTGAACTCCGGATCGCGGGCTCCCGGTTCGCGGAACAGGCCCTGCGCCCTCGCGTAGGCTTCGACGAGCTTGGCGCGATCCGCGCGGCCCGTCGCCTCGAGGTACGCGATCGTCTCCGCATCGATCGGGAAGATGCCGATGGTCGACCCGAACTCCGGGCTCATGTTCGCAATCGTCGCGCGATCGGCCAGGGGCAGGCTCGCGATGCCGTCCCCGTAGAACTCGATGAACTTGCCGACGACGCCCTTGTCACGCAGCATGCGGGTGACGGTGAGCACGAGGTCGGTCGCGGTCGCGCCGGACGGCAGCTTTCCGAAGAGGCGGAAGCCGATGACCTGCGGCACGAGGAGGTTGATGGGCTGACCGAGCATCGCGGCTTCCGCCTCGATGCCGCCGACGCCCCAGCCGACGACGCCGATGCCGTTGATCATCGTGGTGTGGCTGTCGGTGCCGACGAGCGAATCGGGGTAGAGCACACCCTCCGAGTCGAACACCACGCGCGCCAGGTACTCGAGGTTCACCTGATGCACGATGCCCTGGTCGGGTGGGACCACCTTGAAGTTGTCGAATGCCTTCTGGCCCCATCGAAGCAGCTGGTACCGCTCGATGTTCCGCTCGAACTCGAGCTTGGCGTTCAGGCCGAGCGCTTCCTTCGTGCCGAAGTGGTCCACCTGGACCGAGTGGTCGATGACGAGCTCCGACGGGAACAGGGGGTTGATCTTGGACGGGTCGCCGCCCATGGACGTGACGGCGTCGCGCATGGCCGCGAGATCCACGACGGCCGGTACGCCCGTGAAGTCCTGCAGGATGACGCGCGCCGGATGGAACGCGATCTCCTTGTCCGGCTCGGCTTTCGCATCCCACCCCGCGAGACCGAGCACGTCGTCCCTCGTGACCGCCTTTCCGTCCTCGTTACGGAGCAAGTTCTCGAGCAAGACGCGGAGCGAGAACGGGAGCCGTCCGACGTCGACCCCTGCCGCCTTCCCGAATTTCTCGAGATTGAAGTAGGCGTATTTCTTCGAACCGACGACGAGCTCCGAGCGCACCGAAAACGAGTCGAGACTGCGATCCGCCATGCTCGAGTGACTACCGCAGCGGACTCTGCGCAGCAACGCTCAGCGAGCGGACGTCGCGGACCGCGCGGCGGCGATGCCAGCGCGGGCGGCCTCCAGCGCGCACCGCGGTCGGTCTGCGACACAGTCGCCGGCAACGAGGAGCCCGGTGCCCCCGCGCGCCGCGGGCCCGTCCGAGAGGATGCCCACCTGCTCGAGCGCGGCCATCCCGAGCGAAAGCAGGTCCAGCCCGTGGAGGGACGACACGTGGTCGAGCACTCGTCCGCCGCGGCCGAGCAAGAGGTCGGCGCCCACGCAGGAACGGAACCGGGGCGGCTCGGCGACGAGGTCCCCTGGGTCGAGCACGATGCCGCCGCCGACGAGGCCGCCGGTCGCGAGCACGACCGCGTCGAAGCCGCTGTCTGCGTCGGTGCTCTCCGGGCTCGTGCCCACGAGCTTGAAACGGGTCCCGCGGCGGGTGACGGAATCGATCCGCTCTCTTCGCAGTCCGATCGAGAGGCTCGCGAGCAGCGCGTCGCGCGATGCCTCGAACCGCGCCCCGGCGGGTCCTCCCGGCGGCGAGGTCGTTTCCCCGCAGGGTTTACCGACGAGCGCCGACAGGCGCTCCGCGGCGCCCGGAGTGGTCCCGATGAAGCCGCCGAGCAGCCAGGCGTCCACCGACGCGGAGGCCGACGCGAGGCGCTCCGCGAGCCGCGCCGCCCGGTCGGGGTGGTCGTGGAGCAGCGCGATGTCGAACCAGGGGACGCGCCCCTCCGGCTCGTCCACGATCGCCTCGACACGAACGGCCTCGAATCGTGTCTTCGTCTCGATGGCCCATGGGGCCTCCGATAGCGAGCGGGCGACGGCCCGCGCATTCCAGCCGTCGATGGGCGCCTGCACGACGCCGATCGTTCGCCCCGCGAGCGGCGCAAGGTCCAGCAGGGTGGAGTCGATGCCACGGGCGGCGCGCAGCACGCCTTCGTGAGTCGCGATGCGCGCGCTCTTCGTGCCGACCGACCATGCCTCGAAGGCCGTCGCAAACGCGAGCACGTCCGGATCGACCCTCGCGTCCACGGCGGCGTCCCATGGCGAGAGGTCCAGCGCACCGGCGTAGAGCGAGCTTGCACCGGGGCGGTCGAACGTCATGACGACGTCGGCCCCGGCGCGCCGCGCTGCCCAGGCGGCGGCAGTGCCCGCGACCCCGCCTCCGATCACGCCCACCTTCATTCGGGCTCCTCGGGCCCGGAGCAAGGTCCGAGCGCAGAGCGAATGGTGGCGAGCTGCAGCGCCTCCTGTCGCGCCTGGAGGGGGCCTATCGCGGAGGCCCGCCTTCGCGCCGCGAGCGTGAAGAAGTCGAGCGCGAGGCGACGGCCGTGCTCGGGCGATCGATCGGTCATCTCGGCGATGATCGCGCCGCAGCGGGCGGCGCAGCGCATGCCGCCGCAGGCGCCGAGCCCGAGCCGGGTGCGCCGCGCGACGTCGTCGACCGTCCGGGCCCACTCGTTCTCGACGCTATAGCGAATCTCCGCCTCGAGGACGGGCTCGCAGGGGCACGTGATTTGAGCCTCCGTCGGCTCGCGCTTCACGCGCTCGAGCACGCGCTCCGCGCGGCTGCCGTGGCGATACTCGAGCCGCGTTCCGACGACCGGGTCGACGCCGTAGCTGCGGGCGAGCGCGAGCGGATCCACCTGGGCGTCACCGCCGGGGAGCGCCGTCGTGTGCGTGCGCCCGGGCGTTCCGTTTCCGAGCCTTGCGGCGATGGCGTCGGCCATCTCCTCGGAGAAGAGCCGGTAGCTCGCGAGCTTTCCGCCGACCATCGAGTAGAGGCCGTCCGCCCCGTCCGCCGCGTGATCGACGATCCGGTGATCGCGGGACAGCGCGTCCTCGTTGGGCCCCCACTCGTAGAGCGTCGGGCGAACGCCGGCCCAGGTGCCGATCGCACGGGCGGCCGTGACCGCCGGGAACACCCGCGCGACGGCCTGTACCAGATAGCGGACCTCGTCCGCGGTCGCGACACAGTCATCGAGATCGCCGTAGTAGTCGTCGTCGGTCGTCCCGATGACGCTCATGTTCTGCCAGGGCTCCAGGAAGACCTGGCGACCGTCGATCGCCTTCGCGGCAATGGCGTAGTTCGTGAGCCTCCGGTCGAAGAAGACGTGAATCCCCTTGCCCGGGCGCACGCGGGCGGCCCTCGACGCCACCTTCCCGAGCGCGGTCGTGATCGGCGCCCACGCTCCCGTCGCGTTCACCACGACCTTGGACGTTCGCTGACCGGTCTCGCCGGTGATTCGATCGCGGTAGCGCACCCCGACGACGCTTCCGCCGTCACGGCGCAGGATCTCGGTGACGGTGCAGTGGGTTCGTATCTCGGCGCCGTGCTCGCGCGCATCGACCGCGCTGCTCGTGCAGAGCCGGGCGCCGTCGATTCCCCATTCGTCGAAGCTCACGCCGCCCTCGAGCGCGCCGGCGAGGCCCGGCTCGAGCTTCCGCAGGTCGTCCGCCCCGAGCAGCACGTGGGGCTTTCCGTGCTTGAGCGGCTGATACCGATCGTACAGATCGAAAAAGGCATCCAGCAGAAGGAGGTTGACCTTCGAGCCCGGCTGCTTGTCGACGGGCATCAAGAACGGGATACGAAAGAGAAGGTGCGGCGCGATGCGCTGGATGTGCCCCGAGTCCAGACACGACGTGTACGTCACGTCCGGGTCATAGGTGAGATACCGGGGCCCGCCGTGAATCATGCCGCTCGAGTTGCCGCTCGCCCCGAAGGCGATGTCGTTGCGCTCGAAGAGCGCGACCTTGAGCCCGCGCAGCGCGCAGTCCCGGGCCAGGCCGGTGCCGTTCACTCCACCGCCGATGACGACAACGTCCACGTCCGGCTGGTCGACGGTGAGTGCGACGGACATGACTCGGCGGGGAACTTCCTCTTCTGGACCATTAGCGTCAAGGGTGGATCCGGCACAGAGGCTCGAGATCATGGGGTTTCGACGCAGTTCGAGTCCCGAGCCTCGCCGTTTTCTTGTCCGACCTCCAAGCCGCCCGTAGGGTCTCGCCCGTGAAGCGGCTGGCCCTCCCCCTCGTCCTCGCGGTGCTCTCGGCGGCCGTGAACGGCGCTGCAGCCGGGGGCGACCCAGATGCCGCGGGAAAGCCCGCCGGCCACCCCTCGGTCACGCTCGATCGGCTCGATCTGTCCGCGTCGCCTCTACCCGCGTCGGAAGAGAAGTACCTGCGCGACGTCCTCGCGCGCGAGGCCCACAACGCCGATTGGGGGGCCGGGAGCGGGGCCCGTATCGAGTATCGCTTCCGCCTCGAGGAGCTTGCCGTCACCGAGACGTCCGGAATCGTCCGGGTACGCTGCTCCGCAACCGGCTTCCTTCCGAAGGGCAAGCGCGCCCGCGGGAGGCTCGCGGTCGGCGGCGCGCCGAAAGACCACGCGAAGCTCGTTCACCACGCTCTGGAGGTGGTGATCCAGAGCGTCATCACCCGACTCGCGGACATCGAGCGACAGCGACGGCGACGGTAGCCGCCGTCGCCGTGTTGCGAGCGCGCTCGAGTCTCGCGGGTGGATCGGCTCAGGGCAGCGTTCCGCCAGCGCCCGTCAGCCCACCCGTGCCGGTCCCGCCGGCTCCCGATGCGCCGCCGGTGCCCGCTCCACCGGTGCCGCCCGAACCGGGATTGCTGGAGTGGCAACCGCTCGTGTCGAACTGGCAATCCGTGCCGCACTTGAGCGTGCCGAGCGGCAGGGAGTTCAGGGTCACGCTCGCGCAGGTGTGGTTCGCGAGCCCGCGAGTGCCGTCACATTGCTCACCCGGATCGATCACGCCGTTGCCGCATTTCGACGCGGTGGTCGCGCCGCCGCTGCCGGTCGTGCCGCCGACCCCGGTGGTCCCGCCGGTGGCATCTCCACCGCCCACCGATCCATCGGGAGCGTTGCCGAAGCCGCCTCCTCCTGCATCCGCGCCGCCGAAAGACCCTCCGAAGCCAACGTCCGCGCCCGTCCCGTTGAAGGTGCCGCCGGCTCCGAACCCGCCGGAGCCGCCGTTCACGGTGCCGCCCGAGCCGGTGTTCGCGGTGCTGCCGGAGGCAAACGGGTTACTCCCGTCGGGCCATCCGCCGTAGCCCCCCGACTCGCCGAGACCGCCGATGACCGATTGGTCGCTGCCGCAAGCCGGCAGGGCGACACCCAGGCACAGAGCAACGAGCGACCAAGAGGACCTGAAGCTTGCCATTCGTGAGTTCCCGAGTGTGAGGCGCGCCGGATCGAAGGATAGGCGGTCGACGGCGCTCACTCCACGGCCTCGGGCGAGCCTCCGCGCGATTGGTCGCACAATGGACGACCGGCCCCTACACTCGCCAGGGGGGCCTTTGCCACCGGCTCGCCACGAGCTCGACGAACGCTCGAGCCTTCGTCGCCGGCTGCTTTCGCGGGGGAAATACTGCGCTCACGACGAAACGATCGAGCTGCCACGAAGGGAGCACCCGGACGAGGCGCCCCTCTGCGACCTCGTGCCCGACCTCGTACTCCGGGGCGACGACCAGGCCCTGTCCCGCCGCCGCCGCTGCCACGATGGCCGCGCCGTCCAGGCACGCAAATCGGCCTCTTCCGACGACCCTGGCCACGGTCTTGCCCTTCCGGAATTCCAGGCGCACGGGCTCCGAACGGGCCGCGTGGATCACGAGCTCGTGATGTTCGACGTCCCGAGGAGTCCTGGGGGTTCCCCGCCTCGACAGGTACGACGGCGCCGCGCAGAGCAACATGCGAACGTCCGCGATCCGACGGACGATCATCGTCGAATCCGACAGGCCTCGCCCGACGCGCAGCGCACAGTCGATGCGCTCGTCGACGAGATCCACCACCTGGTCGCGGAGATCGAGCTCGACGTCGACGCGGGGATGCTGCTCGAGGAACTCCGTCACGAGGGGGACGAGGTAATCGCGACCGAGCACCGCCGGCGCCGTCACGCGCAGGTGCCCCACGACGACCGAGCGGTGGGTGGCTGCGGCTTGCTCGGCGGCACTGACGTCTCCGGCGAGTCGCGAGCACGAGGCGTACACGCGCTCGCCGACCTCGGTCAGCGCGAGCTTGCGGGTCGTCCGCACGAGGAGCTGGACGCCGAGGGCCGCCTCGAGCCCCGCGATCATTTTGGAGACGGCGCTCTTCGTCACGCCCAGCCGCTCGGCGGCGCCCGAGAAGCTCTTCTCTTCGACGACGTGGGCGAACACCAGCAGCGCGCGGAGATCCTGGAACATCGTCAACCAAAACTACACAGTGATGTTACCGGCATCAACCTTGCCGGACGGGGCCGCGGGCCTACTCTCCGCTGGCCGCAAGGTCGCGGCGCGAAGGAAGGATTCTCTCGATGCGAACAGGTTCGTGGGTCTCTGCTCTGCTGCTCGTCGCCGGCGCCGCTCACGCCGAGCCCTGGACGGTGGATCCCGCCCACACCCGGGTCGGATTCAGCGTCACGCACATGATGGTGTCGAGCGTCGAAGGGCGTTTTCACGACGTGAAGGCCGCGATCGACCTCGACGAGAAGGACCTCGCGAAGAGCAGCGTCGACCTCACCATTGCCGCGAGCTCGATCGACACCGAGAACGAAAAGCGCGACACGCACCTGAAGAGCCCGGACTTCTTCGATGTCGCGAAATATCCGGACATCACGTTCCACGCGACCAAGATCGTCAAGGCGGGAAAATCCAAGTTCAAGGTCACGGGGGATCTCACGATTCGCGACGTGAAGAAGGCGGTCACTCTCGAGGCCGACGCGAGCGATCCGGTGACGTCCCCCTGGGGCAAGCAGGTCCGGGGCGTCCGGGTGCACGGCAAGGTGAACCGCCGTGATTTCGGCCTGAACTGGAACAAGAGCCTCGACAAGGGCGGCGTCCTCGTCGGCGACGAGGTGACGCTCGACGCCCAGTTCGAGCTCGACAAGTAAAGCGAGGAACGCCCCGCTCCCGCTCCCGCTCCCGCCCCCGCTCCCGCTCGCGGGGGGCCTTGCCCCCCGAGGCTCGCTTCGCGACCTCTCCCCCCGCCGCCTTCGGCGGGCTCGCTGCGCTCGCAGGCCGTGTGACGGCTTGACCAAGCGGTTTCCCGCTCCCGCTCCCCTGGAAATCGCAGCGCAGAGCACGAGTTTGCTGTAACAGGAGGGCATGCCCGTCGCGAGCGGGAGCTGCCCGAGCTGCGGAGCGCCGATCGACTTTGCGGTGGGCGCCAGCGTCAGCAAGATCTGCGACCACTGCCGGGCCACCGTCTACCGCACCGACCGCGGCCTCGAGGATCTGGGCAAGGTCGCGGCCATCGCGAACGTGCCCTCGCTCATCGCCGTGGGGGACGAGGGCACCCTCGGGGGCAGGCCATTCCGGGTGCTCGGCCGCGTGCAGCTCGACTACGGAGCGGGGCCCTGGGACGAGTACTACGTGGCATTCGAGGACGGCGCGGCATGGGGCTGGCTCGCGTACGCCGAGGGCAACTGGTACGCGACGGCGCTCTTCGACGAGCCCGTGAAGCCCCCGCCATTCGAGTCGCTCGCCCTCGAGGGTGACGTGGAACTCGGCAGCGCGGGGCATTTTCGCGTCGTCGAAGTGAGAACGGCGCGCATCGTCTCGGCGGAGGGCGAGCTCCCCGGCAGATTTCCGAGCGGGCTCGTCCGGTACTACGCCGATCTCCGGGGCCCCGGCTCCGGATTTGCCACCCTCGACTACGGCAGCGGCACGGAGGGCCCCGAGGTCTTCGTCGGGCGAAGCTTCGAGGAAGGAGATCTCCGCGTCACGGAGCAGGGGCCGCGCACCGCGGAGCGGGTGGCGGTCGCGATGGTCCGGTGTCCGAGCTGCGGCGGCGATCTGCCGGCGCTCTCCGGTCAGCGTGCCGAGCGGGTCGGATGCCGGTACTGCGGGGCGGTCAGCGACGTCGCCGAGCGCCGCGTGATCACCGCTCAGGACACGTCGCGCGCCGCGCCGCCGGTGCCGCTCGGTGCAAGCGGTCTCCTCGGCGGCAAGCAGTACGTGTGCATCGCGTATCTGCTCCGATCCGCGAGCTTCGAGGGCGAGCGCTTCACGTGGGAGGAGCTGCTGCTCTTCGGCGAGGGAGTCGGGTTCCGCTGGCTCGTACGGGACGACACGGGGTGGCTCTTCGTGGCACCCGTGAACGTCGCCGAGCTCGATCTGCGCGGCGCGCCCGCCGTCGTGCGATTCGAGGGACGGCCATACCGGCTCCGGAACCGGAGCTCGGCGCGCGTCGAGTACGTGCTCGGGGAAGTGTACTGGAAGTGCGAGATCGGCGAGACCGTGGATACGAGCGACTACCAGCTTGGTCGGAACGTGCTCTCGCGCGAGGCGACGACCGAGGAGGTGCGGTGGAGCCAGGCTTCACCGATCCCATGGCCCGTGATCGCGCGGGCCTTCGGCGTCTCCGCAGCGCGCGACGAAGAGCAGGGAGCCCGCGGACCGAGCATGCTCGGCGGAACCAATGCCCTCGTGCTGCTCGTCGTGGCCGCGGTCGTGATCATCGTGCTCGCGGAAGCGCTCGGAGACGGCAGCTCGGGTGGAAGCTACGGGGGGGGAGGCTCGGCCTTCGG
>Ga0316628_100001488_pt1 | contig 16569 bp, 10 predicted proteins | sample OWC_Aug_M2_C1_D5_FD_207648 | JGI IMG/M metagenome (GOLD analysis project Ga0316628, IMG submission 207648) | Wetland soil microbial communities from Old Woman Creek delta, Ohio, United States - OWC_Aug_M2_C1_D5_C | ecosystem: Environmental > Terrestrial > Soil > Wetlands | place: USA: Ohio... | reverse complement strand
GAAGACGCATAAATCGTTTGACCGGACGGGATGGGCACAGTATCATCCCGGCCCTTTGGAGAGATGGCCGAGAGGTCGAAGGCACGCCCCTGCTAAGGGCGCATACGAGCTTAAACTTGTATCGAGGGTTCGAATCCCTCTCTCTCCGCCAGATACCTAGTAATGGTGCGGGTTTCGCAGGGTGACTAGCAAAAACCCATCAAAGCGCCCATCAATCGGAAAAGTGGTTGGAGGCAGTCGCCTCATTCTGATTTTGGCCTATGAACACGTGGAGTTCTCAGGATAAGTTGGCCTCGTTTCCTGAGGTCAGACTTCAACGCTCTACACCTGCGCCGCGGTCTGCGTTAATCAAATCCGGGTATCACCGATTTGGTAACGCAGCGGCAGCCATCCTCATATCCAGGCCACGTATACTTGCCATCCAGAAACATTCCCTCGGCAATCTTGTATCGTTTCCCGTTTGCGGCTTTATGCGCGGCGTCTTGATGGCCAGATGGTTTCTTGGGATCCATTTCGCAGGGGGCGCCAGAATACAACCAAACGGCCTCCGTAATGCCAAGAGATTGTTGCTGCTCGCGATCAAGCAGTGCGGTCGCCTTGTTGATTAGAGCGCGTGCAATCTGGGCTGCCCGCTTCTTTGTCATGCCGTCGATATTCAGTTCCCAAAGGGCATTAGTCAGCAGAGCTAAATCTCTTCCTGCCAATACTGAACGCACAGCCGCGCTATAGACTTGGTCAATATGCACCGGGTCTAGCCCTTCGATCACCTCGACATTTTTTCTAATGTCGGCTTTGATTGCGTCAGTCACCCGCGAAGCGTCAAACTTTACTGTAGGCATACGCTTTTCTGATTCGGATTTTCCCGTCAAGAAGTCAAAAATTCCCATAGCGGCACGTTCCATAATTTCGGCGGCTCATGGTATGACGGCCTGCGTGGTGGTGCAACTGCTCGGCCAGCGAACGCGCAGAAACCTGCGCAGAAACCGGAAGTGCCGAAAATCGCGTTTCTACCGCAACAATTTGTTTCGCTACCGCTTTTATTTCTGCGCTCTGCGTAGAAACGCGCGCTCGAATTTCGGCTTCTGCCTTAGATCGCCCGCCTCAGTTCCATGGCCTTGGCTTGGCTGCATCCAACAAAGGCACGAATCCCGGCCACCGTAGGCTTGAGTTCGCCTGCCTTGATAGCGGCGCGAAGGTCGGCAAGCGGATTCGATGCGGCGGCTTCGTCCCAGCCGGGCGTCGGTGAGGGCGCGAACGTCTTGAGGTAATCTTGGGGTGTTTCTGACGGTCGGCTGAGCGCCTCGATCCACAGCAGCGCCCCCAGCAACTCCACCAGTAAGGAGAACAGCAGCCCTACCGCCAGGCTGATACTCGCCTCGTTACTGCCCAGAGTAACGGCCAGCCGCGCGATAACCGGATCAGTTGCGCCCGTGACTTCGGCCTGTGTCTGGGTCGCGGCCAGCCGCACCAGCTCATCCCGCAGAGACGCGGCCCGCTGGGCCTCGGCCAGTTCCAGGCGCAGCGCGGCGCGTTCCCGCCGCCCTTGGGTATTGGCAAGCTGGCCAGCGATTACCGCGACAGGCCGGGCAGTAATGGCGGCCAAGGCGTCCCGTACCGCGCCAACCTGCCGCCCGGTGCCGGTAACGGCTGCCGATTGATGCGCCTGCGCTTCCCCCGCCCTCATACTGGCGTGGACAAAGAGCGTCAGATGCCCGTAGACCGTGCCCAGCAGGCAGCCAGCCCACAGCAGCCATGCCAGCTTGCGCCGGGACAGGGCAGGGATGAGATGCACTCCGGCTACAATCGCCACGGACAAGGCCGCCAGCAAGCCCCTATCCAATACCGTGCCGCCTCGATCTAAGGCGGCGACAGCAGCCATTGTCGCAGCCGTGCCGGTCACGAATACCGCAAGGGTGCGCGTCAACAGTATTGGAGCTTTTGCTCATGCCTGATTCAACAGCGGCGGGATGCCCTTAGGGATACACCGATTAAGTCCACCAAGAGGGGTAGCTGTGCGTTAATGGCGTATACCCTCAGATGAGATGACCGACATGAAACAACAGACCTTTGCGATAGACGGATTTGAAGCGCACCGTAAGACGACGCGCAAGGCGGAGTTCCTCTCGCGTATGGACAAACTGGTGCCTTGGTCTGAATTCTGTAAGGTGATCGCACCGTTCTACCCCAAAGCCGGGAACGGTCGGCCTCCCATCGGGCTCGAACGCATGCTGAGGATGTACTTCATCGCCAACTGGTTCAACCTGGCCGATGAGGCATGCGAGGACGCCCTGTATGATGTCGAGCCATTCCGCCGCTTCTGCTAGATAGACCTTGGGCGCGAACGAGTGCCGGATGCCACCACCCTGATGAACTTCCGGCACCTGCTGGAACAGCATGAACTGCACGCAAAATGCACCAGGCCAAGAAAGGCAACCAGTGGTACTTCGGCATGAAGGTGCATATCGGCGTGGATAGCCGCACCGGCTTGACCCACAGTGCCACGGTCACGCCAGCCAATGTACACGACAGCCAGGAACTCCCCAAACTGCTGCACGGAAGCGAGACCCGTCTGTACGGCGACAGCGCCTATGCCAACCAGAAGGAAACCCTCAAGAAGGCGGCCCCCAAGGCAAAGGACTTCACCAACAAGCGAGCTTACCGCAACACGCCGTTGACTGATCCTGACAGGGAACCCAACCGGAGGAAGTCACAAGTACGCGCCAAGGTCGAGCATCCATTCCGGCCGCTCAAGAGCCTCTACGGATTTGCCAAGGTACGCTACCGTGGATTGCTCAAGAACGCCACTCGCGCTTTTGCCATGCTGGCGTTGATCAACATCGACAAGTGGGGGTGTCCGCTGACGGGAGAGGTGCGTCCTGCGTAGCAGGAAACGGGGAGAAATCCCCTGGCTGAAGCGCGAAAATGCGCGATATACGACGAAAAGCGAGTTTCTGTTCAACGACTCGGATTCGTCAGTTCAATTCCTGCGCCACGCAGGTACTTGTTCGGCGTTTCCCTAGTAAATCCATCACGACCTTGGCGCCTGATCCCATCAGGGGAAGTAGAGGCGTATGCCATTACCTATCAGAATTGATAGTTTACCCGCGATAATGAATGGGTTATTATTCTTGGTTTCGCAAGAACAATAACGTGGGACTGCCTCCCGACGAAAAGGGCGGGCAAGGCAATTGAGGTTGGGGGGATATTGTTTAATTATGCGCGGCCAAATGCGGTCATGGCTTTTTGTTGCCGCTTCGTATGCTCCGGCGCTTCTGCCTGCTTCCGCCCAAACAGGTGTTTATTTGCACCATTCTCCAGTTCGCGAGGCGAAGGCAGTAGGATAGTCACCCAGAAAGGCTATTCAATGCATAAGACGCTCAGGGCATTTGCCTTGGCGCTCGTCGTGACGATTCCCAATGCCTGGCCCGCCGTGGCGCAAGCCCTTGAAACGGCCGATACAGAAGAACAGCGCAATCGCATAAAGCAAGAAGCGGCCGAAAGAGAGCGCCTGCTGCATGCTCCCCGCGTAAATCTGCAGGGAGCGGCGCAGCCTCCCTCTCTTGTCGTCGCGCTGCCTCCCGAAGCTGTCTGCTTTAATATCGGGAGAATCTCGCTTAAAGTCTCCGAGGAACTACCGATTAAGGCTCGCGAGTTGGGTGCAAGCACTCTGCCATCGGATAAATTCCGTTTTGCGCAAGATTACCTGGAGCGATACAGAGGAAACTGCATAGGCCGTATCGGGATCAACCTCATTGTTGAACGGTTGACTGAACAAATACTTCTCAAAGGTTATTCGACGACGAGGCTTGGGGTTCCCGAACAAGACCTATCCAGCGGTGCGCTCACGCTGACTCTCATCCCTGGTGTCATCCATCAAATTCGTCTTGCCGATCCATCGATCAAAAGCAGGCTGAATGCTTTTCCTTCCGGATCGGGAGACCTGCTCAATCTGCGCGACCTTGAGCAAGGGCTGGAGCAGATGAAGCGTGTCACCAGTCAGGACGTGGACATGCAAATTGTCCCGGCCGCTACGCTTGGCGAAAGCGACGTAGTCATCACACTAAAACGTATCAAGCCATGGAAAATCACAGCCAGCCTCGATGATTCCGGTGCAAAGGGGACAGGAAAGACACAAGCTGGATTGAACCTTGGCTGGGATAATCTGCTTGATTCAAGCGATGTGTTCAGCGTCGGAGTCAACTCGGATGGGGACCGGGACGCCAGGACCAAGGGCACGCAAGGATACAACACGAGTTACTCCATCCCCTTTGGCTACACGACATTATCGTTATCAGCCAGCGATTTTAAATATCACCAGCGTCTCGCGGGTCTTTTTCAGACATTTGTGTCAAGCGGTAGATCGCAGAACTTTGAGAGCAAGATCGGATACTTGTTTTACCGCGACCAAGCCATAAAAGACACTCTCCAGTTCCGCCTCGGCAGGCGCTGGAGCCACAGCTTTATTGATGATACAGAAATAACTGTGCAATACCGCAACACCACCTTTGCGGAACTTGCGCTGCTTCACAAACAATATTTTGGAGAAGCACAGCTGGATGTGACCGGCGCATACCGATGGGGAACGCCCTGGTTCGGCGGGCAAAGCGACCCAGCCAACATCCCGGGAGGCAGCCCGCGGTTCAAATATAAGCTGGAAACCATCGATGCCACCTTGGTTGCCCCTTTGGGTTTGCTTGGCAAGCAGCTGAACTACACAGCCACGCTGCGGGCCCAGAATGCGAACACTTCCTTGTACGCTACCGAATGGTTCTTGATCGGCAACCGGTGGACGGTGCGCGGCTTCGACGGAGAGAACTCATTAGGCTCAGAAAAAGGCTTCTTCCTGCGCAACGAACTTGGAATACCCATTACCGCTTCACATTCGGCATACATTGGATTCGACTTCGGCAAGGTTTATGGGCCAAACACGGTAAATCTGATAGGCAACAAACTTGCGGGCGTCGCGGTTGGATTAAAGGGCGAGGTGGCTCGCGCAGTGAACTATGACCTATTCGCAGGCTGGCCTGTATATAGGCCCCATGGCTTTCGTACCGCCGTGCCTGCCGCCGGATTCACCCTGAATTACCGGATTTGAAAAAAGCGTCGCTCACTTAAGAACCAGTATAACGAGGCTACCATGCAAAAGCACACCGACAACGGAACGCCCACCTTCACTCCGGCATCAGGCATGAGCCGCGCCATCGCTCTGTTGACCCTGGTTGCCTACATCGGCCAACCCCTTGCGGCGTACGCCCAAGTCATTGCCGCCCCGACGGCGGCTCCCGCCAATCGCCCCATAATCGATGCCGCGGCAAATGGCCTTCCCCTGGTGCAAATCACCACCCCCAGCGCAGCAGGCGTTTCGCGCAACCAATACACCTCGTACAACGTCGGCCCCGGGGGCGTCATCCTCAACAACAGCGCCACTAATGTCCTTACCCAGCAGGCCGGATACGTCACCGGCAACCCCAACCTGGCGGGCGGCCCGGCCCGCATCATCCTGAACGAGGTCACCAGCGCCAATCCCAGCCTGCTGAACGGGTACACCGAAGTCGCGGGATCTCGGGCGGACGTCATTATCGCCAACCCCAATGGCATCACCTGCAATGGATGCGGCTTCATCAACGCCGGCCGCGGTGTGTTGACCACCGGCACGCCGGTCTTCGGTGGCACCGGCAGCCTGGACGCCTTCCGGGTCACCGGCGGACAGATCAACATCGGAACAGGCGGGCTCAACGCAGCCAACACCAGCCAACTCGACCTCATCGCCCGTAGCGTCCAGGTAAACGGCGCTTTATGGGCCGGAAACCTCAACGTCATCACCGGCGCGAACCAGGTCAACTATGCCAACCTAGGCGTGCAGATTATCGCCGGGAGCGGCAACAAGCCCACCGTCGCCATCGACCTCGCCCAACTGGGCGGCATGTATGCCAACAAGATCCTGCTCGTTGGCACCGAAGCAGGCGTTGGCGTCAACAGCCTGGGCCACCTCGCAGCCCAGGCGGGTGACTTCACCCTGAGCAGCCAGGGCCAGATCACCCTGGTCGGCAGCACCACCGCCAGCGGCAACATCAACATCACCAGCAACACCGGCATCACCAACAGCGGCGCGCTCTATAGCCAGCAAACGGCCCAGCTTGCCAGCGCAGGCAGCATCACCAACAGCGGATTGATTGGTGCACAGGGCAACGTGAGCCTCGGTGCCGCCAGCCTTAGCTCTACCGGCACACTGGCCGCGGGCATCAACGCCGGCGGCGCAGCCACGCAATCCGGCAACCTTAATATCTCCACTCAGGCCCAGACCGCCGCCACGGGAACCAACATGGCGGGCGGCACCATGACCGTCGCCGCCACGGACATCAGCCTTGCTAACAGCCGCACCACCGCCCTCGGCGGAATGAATCTCGGCGCCTCGGCAGGCAACATCAACCTTGCAGGCGCATTGACGCAATCCGCGGGGTCCGTTTTGCTGAATGCCACGGGAACAGTGGACAATACCGCCGGCATCCTTTACGGCGCGGGCAACCTCAGCATCGCGTCTGCCGGCAACCTTGTCAACACAGGCGGACAGATCGGCAGCGGCCAGGATCTCTCCATCACCGCCGCCACGATTGCAGGCATCGGTCAGGCCATTGCAGGCCGGGATGCCAATATCAGCCTTCAAGGCAGCTACACCAACGCCGCGGGCAACGTGCTCAAGGCCAACCGCAACCTGACCCTCAATACGACCGGCGCCTTCGTCAACCAGACGGCGCTGGCATCCGTGGGCGCTTTGACCGTCAATGCGGCCAGCATCGACAACCAGGCCGCCGCGGGAATCACTTCCGCATCGACCCTGCTCAAAGCCACGGTAGACATCACCAATGCCGGCAGCATCTACGGCGCCACCCTCGAAACGCACAGCAACAACTTCACCAACACCGGCACGGTGATGGGAAACACCATCAACCTGTACGCCAACAACCTTAACAACCAGGGCGCCACCGCGCACATCGCCGCAGCGCAGAGCGCCAACCTCATCCTAACCAACGCACTGAACAACCTGGATGGGGCAACCATCTTCAGCCTCGGCGACGTCAATATCGGCTCCAACCTTACGCTGGACGCAAACGGCTATTTGACCGGCAGTATGGCAAGCGTCACCAACTCGTCCGCGACTATCGAAGCGTGGGGCAACCTGCGCATCGCCGCAAACAACATCACCAATACCCGCACGGTGCTGGGATTCACATGGGGGCCTTCGACACCAGGCCCGTCTGCAACCGGGACCGTCGCCTATAACGGCGCAGGAGGAAGTCCCACTTACACCTCAACCTACCAGACCCAACAATTCACCGCCGCCACTACGCCTGCAGGTCAACTGCTGGCGAATAACGGCATGTGGTTCAGCGGCGGCGCGCCGGCCGCCACGCTGACCAACAACTACAGCACCATCATAGCTGGTACTGCGGTACATGCGCAGACGGGCATCAATAATGTCGGCACCTTCATTACCCAGCAGACCCTCAGTGGCACCATACCGAACTACAACTGGGGGATTACAGGGACAGTAAGCTGCGGCTTCTTCAGTTCCTGTTACACCTACGGCTGGATTTGGTCGCCGATCCCATACAGCGCGGTGGTTCAGACGACCAGCCCCATTTCCGGCGTGACCTATCAGCCGAACACAGGGACTAAGCAAGCAGCAACCGGGCCTGCGCCCGTCGCCCAGGCGGTGGCAGGCAGCACGGCGGGCAGCGTGCCGGCGGGGGGCGCCGTCACCGTGCCCAGCGGCGGGGTGTACACGCTGCAAACGCAGCCCCGCCAGCCCTACCTCGTCGCAACCGACCCGCGCTTCACCAATTACCAGACTTTTCTGTCCAGTGATTACATGCTGAGCCACCTCTCAATCGACCCGATAGCGGTTGAGAAACGCCTTGGCGACGGCTTCTATGAACAGAAGCTCGTGCTTGACCAGATCGCCGGGCAAACCGGACGCCGCTTCCTCGGCAATTATTCCAGCGCCAACGATCAATACTTGGCGCTCATGAATGCTGGCGTCTCGGCTGCCAAGGAACTCAAGCTCGTGCCCGGAATCGCGCTGACCGCCAAGCAGATAGCTTCGCTCGCCTCGGACATCGTCTGGCTCGTTGACGAAGTCGCCGTACTGCCCGATGGCAAGAGCCAGCACGTGCTGGTGCCTAAGGTCTATCTCACCCGCATGAATTTTGGTGACATAAAACCCTCCGGCGCGCTGATTGCCGCAGACGCGATCGATTTCAAAACCAGCGGCGCCGCAAATAACAGCGGAACCATCAAAGCCGGCAGCCAGCTCTCAATCCGGGCACAAGACATCGTCAACACGGGCGGGACGCTCGCCAGCAAGGGCGCCACCCTCATGAACGCGGCCAACGACATCCGCAACCAATCCGGTTCCATCAGTGGACATCGCGTGGCGCTGGTGGCGGGGCGCGACATCGTCAGCGAAACCACGACCGAAACCGTTACGATGGGCAACGTCACCAGCACGCTGGTCAAGGGCGTGGCGGGCATCACTGCCACAGATACACTGGATGTGACAGCCGGGCGCGATGTCACGCTCGCCGCGAGCAACATCAAATCCGGCGGCGATGCCTCTATCAGCGCGGGGCGCGACCTCACGGTGAGTACTGTCGCCACGCAGCAAACCGCCACTAACGGCGTCACCAGCGCCAGCAGCACGAAACAGCTCACCAGCAGCATCCAGACGGGCGGCAACCTCAGCCTGGGTTCCGGCAACAACATGAAGCTCATCTCTGCGTTGCTCGACGCGGGCGGCAACGCCACCCTCGCCGCCGGGGGCGACCTGACCCTCGCCGCCAGCAAGAACACTGTCACCACCGGGTACATCACTGATTTCGCACAGGCGGGCGCCTACGACGAGACAGTGCTTGGCTCCACGCTCAAGGCAGGCGGAAACATCACCCTGGCCGCGACCACCGGCGCACAGACCAGCGACAAAGAGAAAACCAAGGGCAACGTCGCCCTGGAAAGCGCATTCGTCACCAGCAAAAGCGGAAACATAGCGATTGTTGCCGACGGCAACGTCGACATCGGTACTGCGAGCGAGAAGCACACCTCGTACAGCGAGGTCATGACCGAATCCAAGAGCGATCTGACAACCACCCAGCGCACCGAGCGCACTGACACTTCGCGCACCGATGCCAAAGGCAGCAGCCTGTCCGGCGACAAGGTCACGATCTTCAGCAAAAAGGACATCGGCATCACCGGCAGCGACGTCAGCGCCAACAACAACATCGACATCGTTGCCATGGGCAACGTCAACATCTCCGCCGCTACCAACACCTCGAGCTCCGAGCACTACAGCCACGAACATACTAGCGGGCTGCAAGCGGGCGACGGCCTGAGTCCCACCGACAGCGGCCCCGAGACCACCGCCAAATCCCGCACCGACAGCACCAGCCAGAGCTTCAGCCGCAGCCACTTGTCCAGCAAGAACGGCAACCTCAGCATCGTGGCGGCGGGCGGCAACCTCCTCGCCAGCGGCACCGACCTCGCCGCCAAGTCGGGCGATTTGTCTCTCACGGCAGCCGGCACCGTGGCCCTCCTGGCCGGCCAGGACACCCTGACAAAGGACAGCAGCATAGTCACCGTCACCAACCCCAACGTCGTCACCAAACAACGCAAAACCATCACCGACGCATACAACAGCATCGACAATCAGGGCAGCACCGCCCAAGGCATGAGCGTCAAAGTCAGCAGCGGATACGACATCATCCTGCAGGGGGCGCAATTCAATGCGGGCAAGGGCGGCATCGACCTCAACGCCGGGCATGACATCCAGTTGCTCGCGGCGATGAACGGAACCTTCGGCAGCCACCACGAAACGCTCAGCACCGACGGCATGAACGCCGACCCCACCAACGACCGGCGCAAGGACAACAAGGCAGAATTCCAGAACCAGACAGCCCAGGTCACCAGCCTGGTGAGCCAGGGCAACATCACCACCCACTCCGGACGCGACACCCGGATCGAGGCGAGCAACCTGGACGCCCAGGGCGCAATCGACATCAGCGCAGGCACGGCCGCCACGTACAGCGCTGACGGCACCGTCAAGGACAAGGAAGTCGTAGGAAACATCACCTTTGCTGCGGTGAAAGACACCACCTACAACGCCGTGACCGACAGCCACTCTTCCGCGACCTGGCAGGGCCAGAGCGGGCACGGCGACTACAAGGAAAACGTCAGGCTCGCCAACATCAATGCGGGCAAGGGGCTGAGCGTCAACGCCAACGGCAGCATCACTGTGGAAACCCCCGAAGTGGCTGCCGAAGCCGCGCCCCCAGCGCCGCCCGCACCGGCGCCCCGGACCGTCACCACCTGCCACCATGGACACTGCACGACCCATACCGTGACGCCGCCCGCTCAGGACAAGCCCAAGCTGACTCCGGAGGAGCAGGCCCATGCCGATGCCGAGAAGAAGGCCCAGGACCAAAAGCGCTTCGACGACCACATCCAGAACCTCGCCAAGCAGCCCGGCCAGGCATGGATCGCCAAGCTCGCCAAAGACCCCAAGACCAAGGTGCAGTGGCAAAAAGTGCACGCCGCAGCCCAGCACTGGGAGTACTCGCATGAAGGGCTGACGCCGGAAATGGCGGCGGTAATCGCCATTGCTGTGACCGCCATGACCTCTGGGGTGGCTGGTAGCGCCGCAAGCGCCCTGACGCAAGACGTCATCGCCCAGGCCGCACTCACCGCCGGATTCACCACCCTTGCATCCCAAGCCTCCGTAGCCCTCATCAACAACAAAGGCGACATCGGCAAAACCTTGAACGACATGGGCCAGAGCAGCAACGTCAGGGCGCTGGCAGCCGCCATGGCCACGGCAGGAGCGCTGCGTGGACTGAACGATGCGTTGGGCTTTCCGCCAGACATGAACCCAAAAACAGCGAGCTTCAACCAGCTCCTTGCAAAGAACGTCATCGACAACGTCGCCAGCGCCACCATCAGCCACGCGATCAACGGCGGCGACCTCAAGCAGCAGCTCGAGCAAAGCCTGAAGACCGCCTTCATCGACACCAGCGCCGCCAAGGGGGCCAACTGGATCGGTGACATGTGGCAAAAGGACAAGATCAACGACTTCACCCACAAACTCACCCATGCCTTGGCCGGGTGTGCCGCAGGCGAGGCCAAAGCCCACGATTGCAGCAGCGGCGCCCTGGGGGCCGTGGTCGGCGAGATCGCCGCGGAGGCTTTTGCGCCCAACGACGGCACGCTCACCGCCCAACAGAAAACCAACGCCATCAACTTCGCCAAGACGATGGCGGGCGTGGCCGCCGCGCTGACCGGAGGCGACGTCAACCTTGCGGCAGCGGCGGGCGCGAATGCGGCGGAGAACAATGCGCTGCTCCATCCCAAGGAAATCGAGTGGATCAAGAAACACGCCAAGGAGTACGCAGCCCAGCATCAGAACATGAGCGTGGAGGAAGCCACGACCATACTGGCGCGACAAGCCGCGCGCAGCCGGGACGCCTCTGCCGCCACATGGCTTGGGGCTGAGCCAAACCAGGATGCACAGAAATTCCTGAACCAGGCCGAAGGCACATATCTGAACGAAAAAGGTCAACCGCAAGCGCTGTTCAGCAACCTGAGCGGCGACTACATGAACGTCCTGACCAATGCCTATGAAATCGCAAAGGATCAATCCGCCAAGAACTTCTACTTCACCTACATCGCACCAGCCACAGCCCACAGCGACACGTGGCCCGGCGTTGGCCAACTCGTGAAAGTGAAGGCAGGGGAGCTGCCCGGAGATGTGGCGCGAGGGCTCGGCAACATGAGCGCCGACTTCCAGGAAAACCCATGGCACGCCACTGCACCGTACCTCCTGTACCAAATGGGCAGCGGATTGGTGGATAGCTTGGGCAGCGCGGGGAACAGCGTCGGTGCAGGCTTTGTGCTTCTGACGGATCAGACCTCGCAGGACTTGATCAACTCACTCTATGGCCGGTCGGATGCCTACCTGGTGGGTGCCGCCTATGCGTTCGTACCCGGCGCCGCCATGGTGGGAACGGCGCTGGTTGGCGGCCCGGGGATGCGCGCTGCCGGGAATACGTTTAAAGACGTAAAGGCGACGATAGCTGCCAGAAGTGCTGCGGCAGCGCCCGTGGTTGCCAAGGTGGCTCCGGCGGCTGCGGCGGCAGCACCGGAAGTCGCTGCGGCGGCGGCACCGGAAGTCGCTGCGGCGGCGGCACCGGAAGTCGCTGCGGCGGCGGCACCGGAAGCCGCTGCGGCAGCTCCCGAAGCCGCTGCGGCAGCTCCTCAGGCGGGTGCGGCACCGGTTACGTCTGGCGGCACTGCAAACGCTGCAACTGCGGTACGCTTGAAAAATGACTTGGCGCTTGCTCAGTCTCAAGACCCACTGATTGGGACAACTCTGCCAGGCGCGAAATCACCCGTGACGGTGACGGCAGAAAGTAACATTGGCGGGCAAACGCTAGTTGACACCAATCAGACGGCCCGGCCTGTGTCGGCGGCTGATCCAAATAAGCCGACATTGATTTCATCTACTGTTCCTCCGGGTGAACCAAACGCCAGCATGGCAACTGCACACGCTGAGGTTGGAGTAATCCAACAAGCGTATGATGCTGGACTGACAAAAGGACAGCCAATGACGATTGTGGTACGCGGTCAGTCAGTATGTTCCTACTGTCAAGGTGATTTGATGCTGATGGCAGATAAAGCTGGTCTTTCGAGCTTAACCGTTGTTGACGGTAGCACTGGATCAGTCGTTCAATGGATTAGAGGAAGCAACGTATGGAAGCCAATACAAACACCGATACTGAAGAAATGATCCAGCCGGATTTATTGCTTGAGGCAACAGACAAGGAAAAAGCGTTTTCTGGTGGATATGCAGAAGATCCCGTTTGGGAGCATGTTGAAATGCGAATTGAACGTGCCTTTCAATATGGGGGTACTGTACGGCTGCATGCAGGGAAGGCGGGTCATGAACGTAGTCAAGGATTTGTGTCGATTGAATTTCTTGCGATGGAATCCTTGCCGGGGAAATACAGGCTAATCTTCTCTCCCGAAATAAAGAGCCTTGGCGAAAAAACGAAATTGTGCGAATGGTGGGAGCCAGGGGATGCACCATTTCGTGGCACTATGCGATTTGGCGATGATGAGTGGGACGTTCGTACGGTATGCACCGACGTTTTGGTTGCAAAAAATCTGTTCAAAGATTTTTTTGACCATCGAAGACTTACTGAGACTGTTAAATCTCAGATGCGATCAGTCTGGGATCGTAAGCCGCGTTAGCACCCGTAAATTTGCCACCAAAGTGAAGAAGGCGAAAGTCGGGGTCAGGTCTTGCAATCCAACATTTACACGGGGTGCATGGGATTGCGACCTGGGTATTCTGTCAGGGGGCAGCAGATTGGTTTATTGTATATTGTAAGCTATGCTACCGTTCGCTTGGCCCTTGGCGGCGGATAGGAATGTGTGATTGCAAGACCTGACCCCGGCACTTCGGGATACGTTGTAACCGGTCCTGGCGAGACGGGTTTTAACTACACGTTGCTCGACCCTAGCTTCCAAAATCGGCCGCTGAACATATTCAGCAACTCAACGACTACAGTAAACCCTGCGCAGTTATCCAACTTCCTGGAACCCAATATGGGATGCGTGTTTTGGGCGGCTTGTACCCTAGCTGTCCCCTACATACCGAGGTAATGCAGTGAGTGACGAATATTTTGATGACTTAACCCCTTACTGTCGTCTGATGGCCCCGTACACGCTGCCCGGAGTATTTAATATCGGGTGGCTTGACGTGAAGTCACAGTTCACTATGGGGAGCGTGCCGGCAAAGCTTGTTGAGCGTCTTAGGGAGATCATGGTTGGGGGCGGCGATTTCAAGGCGCTGGTTGAGCCTATTCGCGAACCCCCAAAATCAAAGGGGTCAGACTCCATTGAAGTCCCGTCGAGGATCAATCGAGTCTGACCCCATTGATTCTGCTACTTACCAGAAGCGGCGCGTGTTGTATAGCCTGACGGGCAGATAATCATAAACTCCACAATTAGAAATCGTTTCGGTGACCTGCCGAATACTCAGATCTTGCAGGATCTGGGGTTGACCATTATCCAAGACAGGGGGCCGTTGCTCCCTCAGTTCCAGGGCCAGCAATTTTTCAAAACTGATGGTGGTTTGATTCCACCAGGTAAGGTCAAGACAACGATCCTGCAAAAGACAGGTGGGCAATGAAATGCGGGTATACACTGAATATTTTGACAAGATTCATTTTACGGAAAGCAAGCTTGAGGCGCCCGTTATTTCGGACAGTACAATGCGTATTCGGGCAACTGATCTCTTTCTCCTTCGAGGACATCCGTTAACGGCGGAGGGTTTCGGGCCGCACGCGGGGCGGCTTGTGTTCACTGGCGTAACACGCTCTAGCAGAGAGGTGACGGAATATATAGGGGGGGGATGGCGCCTGGTGGATTCAAGCAACCATACCAGCTTGAGGATGGCCCATTCCCATCCCCAGTCCCGGGAAATGGCGTACAGAAAGAATACGCCTTCGAAGGAAGACAAGTCGATCCTTGGGCATGGATAGATAACTGGGTTGTGAGAGCGGAGTCGTTTCGGTTGGAGGTTGACTGATGGGGGAATATTGCCCTAGGTCAGTTGAGGGACGTTATACATAACTGGCTGATCGGACTGAATGCGGAGGTTTCCGCTGTCATTCCACGTGCCATCGAATGGCTGGATTGGGCAATTGCCAACAATGAAGTATTTGGCCAGTACGCTCCTACCATCACCTCAGGCTGCATTGGGCCAAGGCGATGGGGCTGTGGATGCGTGATGCGGTTGACGCGGCGGCGGAATGGGAACAGGCCAGGCAATTTGATTTGGGAGCGCTGGTTGAAGAGTACCCGATGCCAGGCATCATGCCGGGCTCATTCAAGATGGCCAAAGGTGCTTGGAGCATAAAGGATATTCCCACCTACCGTCTAGATGACTATATGCCATGACGATCGACGTAAAGGATTTCTTGCTCGCGACAAAATGGGAAGCTGGTCAAAAAGTTGATTTGACCGGATGGTTGGTAGATAAAGATACTGGGCTCTGCCTCTTGGGTGATCACAGTCCGGAAAACTATTACTACGATCAAGAAGTGCAGATATCCAATTCGGACATTATTTATGCAATTTTGAAGGTTATTCCCTCTCTGGGTGGCGGTCTTTCGTTATTGTTTTATAAGGCAAGAGTATTGGGATATATCGAAAGGCCCGGAAATATTAGAGCCGAGGAAATTTACGTCCAAGCAGATCGGTCGCGGGACGAACTATTGAAAATTGACATATCCGATGAAGTGGTGGCTGCGATGGTTAAAGCGCATGGCAGCTATAAATTTACTCGCCCATTAGGTCCATTCCATGATTGGCTTGATGATGTAGGTTGATTTAGAGCCGAGGGGCAGACCGAGCTAACCCGGCTGTCACCGACGGCTTTATTGGCTATATCTGTTGCTGCTGAAAGGCCTCACGTGGTACCGTTCTCGGGTGTATGGTTTTCTGGTACATTGCCGACGAAACTTTTTGAGAGCCCCACTCGTGAGGGGAGGGCAGGCTTTAGCCCTATTGCGCGGTATTTCGCAGTCCGAATCTAACCCGAGAAAGGGATAATCATGAAACTAGAGTCGAGGACCAGGGGTCGGGTCTTGCCTTTTGCCTCTTAGAACATTTATTGCTCTAGGGGGGGCATCCGCGGCAAAAGGCAAGGGCCCGGCGCAAAGACCCTTTTCGAAGTCAGGGGTCAGATACCGTCTTGAATTGCAAGTCCCGCATAATGGAAATTCGCGTCAAACGGCTGCCCCGATTTAACGACCCCGTAAATCAAATGCGCCAGCTTGCGCATGACGGCTCCCACAACAGCCTTGGGAGCCAAGCCAGCAGCGCTCAGTCTGTCTCCGAATATTTTCAGCGCCGGATTGTGCCGCCTTGCCACCAAGCCCGGCATATATAGCGCGCGGCGCAACTCGCCGTGCCCGGTGCGGCTCATCATCGTCCTGCCTTTGACAGAGCTGCCGGATAGCCGTTGCCGGGGCGTTACGCCGATGAAGGCGGCCAACGAAGTCCGGGGTCAGGTCTTGCGTTTTGCCATCACCCATAATCTTGTGGTATCGTGTTGTCATGCTCTGTCCGTCTCAGCGCGGTAGAGAGAGGCAAAAGGCAAGACCTGACCCTGAAGTTCTGCAGGAAGGAAGGCAACGGGCAGCGTCCAGCATGATGGTGATCCGGCGGTGCACAAAGAAGACCCCCGCAGCGGGTGTGCCGTGGGATTTTCAGGGGGTTCGCGATTCGTTGCGCCTAAAGGAGTTTGGGCGCGAAACTGGGTAATTTGATTGGTATTTCACTTGGTGACGGCGTTTACCATATGGGCTACCAATTATCGCGTTTTCCGTACCATGTTAATTACCATGTCCGCACCAATGAAATTACCAGTGTAGATACGCAATTTGATTTGCGGGTTGGGGATGCCAGCATAAGCCAGCCCCTGGCTTTTGCCTGCCCACCGGACTGCGGAGGCAC
>Ga0316628_100001487_pt1 | contig 16569 bp, 19 predicted proteins | sample OWC_Aug_M2_C1_D5_FD_207648 | JGI IMG/M metagenome (GOLD analysis project Ga0316628, IMG submission 207648) | Wetland soil microbial communities from Old Woman Creek delta, Ohio, United States - OWC_Aug_M2_C1_D5_C | ecosystem: Environmental > Terrestrial > Soil > Wetlands | place: USA: Ohio... | reverse complement strand
AGCGGCGACCGGCATGGGCTCGGGCTTCGGCTCTGCCGCGGGCTGCGGCGCGGGGGTCGGTGGCGGGTTCGCCGCAGGCGCGGGCTGCGCTTCCGCCACAGGGCCCGGTTGCGGTTTCGGCACGGGGGCCGCCGCCGGGCTGGCCGCAGCGGTGGGCGCGGGCTGCGGCTCGCGCGCGGGCCCCGACAGCAGCCAGTGGGCGCTTACTCCTATCAAGATCCCCGCGGCAAGCACGCCAAGGGCATACAGCGCGGGGCGCCTGGCGCGCTTGAGCGGCGCGAATTCGGAGTCGGCGATCGCGGCGCGCGCATGCTTCGCAGTAACCGCGTGCGTGTCGATGGTGAAGGCGGACAGCAGCGATTTGTCGGCGAGGATGTTGATTCGCCGGGTGAGGCCGTCGGCCGCGCGCGCGATGAGAGACACCGCCTGCGGCGTGAAGACGTCCGGGCCGCGATAACCCGCCGCGCGCATGCGAAATGCGAGGTACATGCCGACTTCGGCCTCCGACAGCGGGCGCATCCGGAAGCTGTGCGTGATGCGATCCTTGAGCTGACGCAGCGACGGCTTGGCGAGCGCCTCGTCGAGCTCGGGCTGGCCGAACAGCACGATTTGCAGCAGCTTGTGGCGGCTCGACTCGAGGTTCGACAGCAGTCGCACCTGCTCGAGCGTTTCCTCGGGCATGGCGTGCGCCTCGTCGATCAGGATCACGACCCGGCGGCCGGCCGCGTACAGGCCGATCAGGTGCTCCTGCAGCTCGCGCAGCGCCACCGATACGCGGCTCTGCGTGAATCCGAGCTTCAGCTCGTCGGCGATGGCGTACAGGATCTCGTCGCGCCCGAGCGACGGCGTGCTGAGGTAGATCGTGTCGACGTGCCCGGGCAGGCGCTCCATCAGGACCCTGCACAGCATGGTCTTGCCGCTGCCGACCTCGCCGCTCACCTTGACGATGCCCTCGTCGTTGAGGACCGCGTAGATCAGGGCGTCGAGCGTCGCGCCGCGATCCGCGCCATCGAAGAAGAAATCGGTGTGTGGCGTGATGCGGAACGGCGGCTCGGTGAGCCCATAATGCTCCAGGTACATTACGCGTCCTGCCCGCTACCTGGTTTTCGCCGGGGGAAGGGGCGCGGGGGAGCCGCCGTGAGGTTCCCCCGCGTCACCGGCGGCCATGCGACTGTACAGCGTGGTGCGGTTGATGCCGAGCAGCTTCGCCGCCTGGCTCACGTTGCCGCCGCTTAGCTTCAGTGCCGCATCGATATAGCGCCGCTCCCAGCTGCGCAGCGTCTCGTCCAGATTGAAGCCGCGCTCGCGCTCGAGATGCCTGCGTGCCTGTTCGACCAGATCGGTGCCCTCGCCGGCGCCCGCCGGGCTCGGGTGCGGCGCTTCGAGGTCGAACTCCTGTTCGAGCTCGGCGACCGACAGGCGCTGGCCGGCGTGCTTGGTGGTGAGACGGATGACGATGTTGCGCAGCTCGCGCACGTTGCCGGGAAACTGGTAGGCGAGCCAGCGCCGCTCGGCCGCGGGATCGAGCGAGAACGGCTGCGCGCCGGACTTCTCGGCGTACATGCGTCGGAACTGCTCGAGCAGCAGCAGCTTGTCGGCATCGAGCTCACGCAGCGGCGGGACCGACAGCGTGAGCACCGAGAGACGGTGATACAGGTCCGCGCGGAAAGTGCCGCGCTTGACCTCGTTGCGCAGGTCGCGGTTCGTCGCCGCGACCACGCGCGCGCGGGAGACGCGCTGCTGCGTCTCGCCCACCCTCTGGTACTCGCCGTTCTCGAGCACGCGCAGCAGCTTGGCCTGCATCTCTAGCGGCAGCTCGCCGATCTCGTCGAGGAACAGCGTGCCGTCCTGCGCGTCCTCGAAGTAGCCGGACTTGTTCGCCGTGGCCCCGGTGAAGGCCCCCTTGACGTAGCCGAACAGCGTGGGCTCGACCAGCGTCGGCGAGATCGCCGCGCAGTTCAGCGCCAGGTACGGCCTCGCTGCCCGCACGGAGCGGCGGTGCAGGCTCTGGGCCACCAGGTCCTTGCCGCTGCCCGACTCGCCTTCGATCAGCACCGGAAACGGCGAGTCGGCGAACTGCGCGAGCTGGCTCTTCAGCTTGGCGAGCGCGGGGCTCTCGCCGATCAGAGTTGCCGCGTCATCCGGGCGAACGCCGATCTCGGCGACTTGCATTTCGAGCGCGCGCGACAGCGTGCGCTTGAGCGTGGCCGGGTCGCAAGGCTTGGCTATGAATTCGATCGCGCCCAGCGTGCGCGCATGGCGGGCGTTGGCAGCGTCGTTCTGACCCGACAGCACGAAGATCTTCATGCTGCGCGAGTGCGCGAGAAGGTCGCCGATCAGCTGGAAGCCCTGGTCCGGGGAGTGCGGGGTCGGCGGCAGGCCGAGGTCGACAAGCGCCAGCTGCGGCGCGCGCGGGAGCTGGCGCAGCAGCTCGATCGTGCTCGGACGCGAGTCGCAGGTGTATACCTCGAAGTCGGCCCCCAGCGCGAACGCGAGCGAGTCCGTGATCAGCGCATCGTCGTCGACGATCAGCAGCGCGGGCTTGCCCTCACGCGCTTCGTGCAGGTTGGTCGCCATGGCTGCGTATGCACCTCAGAAAGGCCCGCTCAAGCTGGGTCTCGGAATAGCGGCCGCAAAGCTCGGCCGGCGTGCCGCGGAACCTGATCCGCCCCGCGTCGAGCACCGCCACTGACGAGCACAACTCCTCGACGTCCGAAAGGACGTGCGAGGTGATGAGCAGCGCCCGACCCTCGCGTGTGAGGCGCCGGAGCACCGATTTGACCGCGACCCGGCTCGCGGGGTCAAGGCCGCTCATCGGCTCGTCGAGCACGTACAGGTCGCGCTCCAGGAGAAAGCAGGCTGCGAGCCCCAGCTTCTGGGTCATGCCCTTGGAAAGTTGCCGCACCGGCTGCCCGAGCACTCCGGCGTCGAGCTCGAGCTCGGCGAGCGCGGCCAGCGCACGGCCGCGCTCGTAGCGCGCGCCGGAGAGCGATAGGACCAGCTCGAGGAACTCGCGGCACAGCAGGTAGTGCGGCGGCATGAAGCGCTCGGGCACGTAGGCGAGGCGGCGCCGCGCGCGCGGCTCGCCGCCCGGCAGCCCGAACAGCTCGACGCCGCCGGCGTCGTGGCCGCACAAGTCGAGCAGGCACTTGATGAGCGTCGTCTTGCCGGCGCCGTTCACTCCCACCAGACCGAGCGCCTCGCCCGCGGCGAGCTCGAGGTCGATGCCGCCGAGCACCGGGTGCTCGCCGTAGCGCTTTTCGAGCCGGGTGATGCGCACCGCCGGGCCGTCTTCGGATGCCAGCATGCCGCTAATATATAGGCGAAACGCGGTTCAATGCCGTGCGGCGCTTCGGGCAGCATCCCGTACGTCGAGTAAAATCCGCGTTTTCACGGCGGCGCCGCTCCCCCTTTGGCCGATTCCAACATCGTCGAAGTCGAGAAGCTCTGGTTCGGCTACGATCCGGCGCGGCCGGTGCTGCGCGAGGTGAGCTTATCCATCCCGCGCGGCAAGGTGGTCGGCATCATGGGCCAGTCGGGCTGCGGGAAAACCACGTTGCTGCGCATCATCGGCGGCGCGTACATGCCAACGCGCGGCAGCGCGCGCGTGCTCGGAGCGGCGACGCGCGACCTCGACCGTGACGGGCTGTACGCCATGCGCCGCAAGATGGGCATGCTGTTCCAGTTCGGCGCGCTGTTTACCGACATGTCGGTCTACGACAACGTGGCCTTCCAGATGCGCGAGCACACCGACCTTCCCGAGGACCTGATCCACGACCTGGTGACGATGAAGCTGCAGGCGGTCGGCCTGCGCGGCGCCGCGCAGCTCATGCCCTCGGAGCTCTCGGGCGGCATGGCTCGGCGGGTGGCGCTGGCGCGCGCCATCGCCCTCGACCCGCAGCTGATGCTCTACGACGAGCCGTTCGCCGGCCTCGATCCGATCTCGCTCGGCGTCATTGCGCGCCTGATCCGCGAGCTGAACGACTCGCTCGGAGCGACCTCGATCATCGTCAGCCACGACGTCCAGGAGTGCCTCGACATCGTCGATCATCTTTACTTCATGGCCGATGGCCGCGTGATCTCGGAGGGCACGCCGCAGTCGGTGCGCGACTCGAGCGAACCGTTCGTCGACCAGTTCGTGCATGGCAAGCCGGACGGCCCGGTGCCATTCAACTACCCGGCGCCGCAATACGACGCCGACCTCGAGCTGGCCGGGACCTGAGATGACGGGCGGCGCGCTGCGCGAATTCTTCGAGCGGCTGGGTACCCAGGTGACGGCGCGCATCTGGCGACTCGGCTTCGCCAGCCGCTTCCTCGGCTACCTGCTGCTTCACTCGGGCACCGCATTGCGGCGCTTCCGGCTGACGATCCGCGAAGTCTATTTCGCGGGGGTGCTGTCGCTGATCATCATCCTGGTTTCCGGCCTGTTCGTCGGCATGGTGCTCGGCCTGCAGGGCTACAACACCCTCGAGCGCTACGGCTCCTCGGAAGCGCTCGGCGTGCTGGTGGCGCTGTCACTGGTGCGCGAGCTTGGCCCGGTCGTGGCGGGTCTGCTGTTCGCCAGCCGCGCCGGATCGGCGATTACCGCCGAGATCGGGCTGATGAAGGCGACCGAGCAGATCTCGGCGATGGAGATGATGGCGGTCGATCCGATCGCGCGCGTCGTTGCGCCGCGCTTCTGGGGCGGCGTGATCTCGATGCCGCTGCTCGCCGGCCTGTTCTCGGCGATGGGCATCTTCGGGGGCTACCTGGTCGGGGTGAAACTGATCGGCGTCGACGAAGGGGCGTTCTGGTCGCAGATGCAGGCCGCGGTCGACCTGCGCGAGGACATCGTGAACGGCGTCATCAAGAGCTTCGTATTCGGCATCGCGGTATCGTGGATCGCGGTATTCGAGGGCTACGACGCGCCGCCCACGGCGGAGGGCGTGTCGCGCGCGACCACGCGGACCGTGGTCACCTCGTCGCTTGCAATCCTGGCGCTCGACTTCATTCTTACGGCGCTCATGTTCACCGGAGGTAACGGAAGATGAACCGCTCCACCATCGATCTCTGGGTCGGCATATTCGTCGCCGCGGGCTTCGGCGCGCTGCTATTCCTCGCCCTTAAGGTGGGTAATCTGGCCGCCTTCTCGACCTCCCAGACTTATCAGGTGCAAGCCAATTTTGCTAACATTGGCGGGCTCAAGATTCGCGCCCCGATCAAGAGCGCCGGCGTGGTGGTCGGCCGAGTTGCGGACGTACGATTCGACGACCAGAACTACGAGGCGATCGTCACCATGAGACTCGACTCGCAGTACAAGTTTCCGCGCGACACGATCGCGAAGATCCTCACCTCGGGCTTGCTCGGCGAGCAGTACATCGGCCTCGAAGCCGGAGGCGACAGCAAGATGCTGGCGAACGGCGACCGGCTGCGACTGACGCAGTCGGCCGTGGTGCTGGAGAACCTGATCAGCCAGTTCCTGTTCAACAAGGCGGCCGACGGCAAGGACAACAACAAGTGAAGTCGCTCGAAAGGTTCCTCGGCTGCCTGCCCAAGGGACGCCGGCTGGCGCTAGCGCTCGCGGCGTTGCTCGCCTCGGGTTGCGCCACGGTGCAGAACCCGGACCCCCGCGATCCCTACGAGAGCGTCAATCGGGCCGTATTCTCGTTCAACGACGGCCTGGACAAGGCGGTGCTCAAGCCGGTGGCTACCGTCTACCACGACGCGCTGCCCGGGCCGCTGCGCGTGATGGTGCGAAACTTTTTTTCCAACATCTCGGACGTGTTCATCGGGGTCAACAACATGCTGCAGGGCAAACCGCTCGAGGCGGTGAACGACTGGGCGCGCGTCGCCTTCAACACGACCTTCGGTCTTGCCGGAATAAACGACGTGGCGAGCGAGATGGGCCTGGAGAAGCACAACGAGGATTTCGGGCAGACCTTCGCGGTCTGGGGCGCAGGCAGCGGACCCTACCTGGTGCTGCCGTTGTTCGGCCCGAGCGACGTGCGCGACGGCATCGGGCTCGGCTTCGACCTTTACGCGTCGCCCCTTCTCGCTTACCACAACGTCGCGGTGCGCAACTCGATGGCCGCGGTGCGGACCGTCAACGAGCGCTCCGAGCTGCTCGAAGCCAGCACGATCGTGGAGCAGGCGGCGCTCGACGAATACTCCTTCCGGCGCGATTTCTACCTGCAGCGCCGCAGGAGCCTGATCTACGACGGAAGCCCGCCGCGCGAGCGCCTGCCGGAGGAATGAGCCATGTTGCGCGTCATTGAACAGGTCGCGATCTGGGTCGCATGCGCGATGCTCGCCGTGCCGGCGTTCGGCGCAGGAGCCGACTTGGCACCCGACGTGCTGGTGAAGCAGGTGACCCTCGAGGTGCTCGACATCGTCAGGCACGACAAGGAGATCCAGGCCGGCAATCACCAGAAGGTTCTCGCGCTCGTCGATCAGAAAGTGCTGCCGCACTTCAACTTCACCACCATGACGCGCATCGCGTTGGGCCGCAACTGGCGGCAGGCCTCGCCCGAGCAGAAAGAGCGCCTGGTCGCCGAGTTCAGGACGCTGCTGGTGCGCACGTACTCGAGCGCGATTTCGTCCTACCAGGAACAGAAGTTCGAGTTCCGGCCGCTGCGCGCCAAGGCGGACGACACCGACGTCACGGTAAACGTGCGCGTGATCCAGTCGGGCCGGGAGCCGGTGGCGATCGACTACGACATGGAAAAGACTGCCAACGGCTGGAAGTGCTACAACGTGTACGTGGCCGGCGTCAGTCTGGTAGCGAATTACCGCACCGAGTTCGACGCCGAGGTGCGCAAGGGCGGCATCGACGGCCTGCTGAAGAGCCTGCAGGCGAAGAACAAGTCGCTCGAGGACGCCCCCCTCGCGGGGAAGAAATGATGCGGCGCGACGGCGCGCGGGTGGTGATCAGCGGCCCGGTGACGCTCGCCAACGTCGGAACCGTGCTCGACGAAGGCGCCCGCCAGCTGCGCGACGGCGCGCGCACGTTCGACCTGGGCGAGGTCACCGAGATCGACTCCTCGTTGCTCGCCGCGATGCTGTCCTGGATGCGCGAAGCCCGGCGCCAGCGCACCGAGATCGACTTCGCCAACCTGCCCGAAGGCCTCGCCACCATCGCGCGCCTGTACGGCGTCGACGGGCTGCTGCCGGTGCCGGGCGCGCGACACTGACGGCCGCAATCGAGATCCGCAACGTCGAGAAGCGCTACGGCGCGCTGAAGGCGCTCGCCGGCGTGAGCCTGTCCATCTCGCAGGGCGAGTTTTTCGGGCTGCTGGGGCCGAACGGCGCCGGCAAGACGACGCTGATCAGCGTGGTCGCAGGCCTGGTGCGCGCCGACGGCGGCTCCGCGTCGGTGATGGGCGCCGACGTCCGCGCCGAATACCGGCGCGCGCGCCGCATGCTCGGCGTGGTGCCGCAGGAGCTGGTGTTCGATCCCTTCTTCACGGTGCGCGAGACGCTGCGCTTCCAGGCCGGCTACTTCGGTGTGCGCGCCAAGGACGCCTGGATCGACGAGGTGATGCACCACCTCGATCTCGACGCCAAGGCCGACGTCAACATGCGCGCGCTCTCCGGCGGCATGAAGCGCCGCGTGCTGGTGGCGCAGGCGCTGGTGCACAAGCCGCCGGTCATCGTCCTGGACGAGCCGACCGCCGGGGTCGACGTCGAGCTGCGCCAGGGGCTGTGGCAGTTCGTGCGGCGCCTGAACCGCGACGGCCATACGGTGGTTCTGACGACGCACTATCTGGAAGAGGCCGAGTCGCTGTGCACGCGCATCGCGATGCTCAAAGCCGGACGCGTGGTGGCGCTCGACTCGACGAGGAACCTGCTCGCGACGCTCCCCGGGCTCTACCTGAGGCTCGGGATGGACCGCGAGCAGCTGCCCGAGGCCTTCGCCTCGCGCGTGGTGGCGCGCGACGGCGCGCGCGTCACCCTCAGGCTCGACGGCTACGCGGAGCTCGAGACGGTGCTGGCGCAGCTGCGCCAGGCCGGAGTCGCGATCAAGGAATTCGAGCTGCAGCAGCCGGACCTGGAGGAAGTGTTCCTAAGCGTGATGGGGCGGCACTGATGCAAGGGTTCGCGACGCTGTTCCGCAAGGAGCTGCTGCGCTTCTGGAAGGTGAGCTTCCAGACGGTGGCGGCGCCGGTGCTGACGGCGCTGCTTTACCTGCTCATCTTCGCGCACGCGCTCGAGGACCGGGTGCGCGTCTACGAGGACGTGCGCTACACGGCGTTCCTGGTGCCGGGCCTGATCATGATGAGCGTGCTGCAGAATTCCTTCGCCAACAGCTCGTCGAGCTTGATCCAGTCGAAGATCACCGGCAGCCTGGTGTTCATCCTGCTCACGCCGATCTCGTACGTTGAGCTGTTCCTCGCCTACGTGCTCGCCTCGATGGCGCGCGCCGTAGCGGTGGGCCTCGGCGTGCTGCTGGTCACGGTGTGGTTCGTCGAGCTGCGGCTCGCGGCGCCGCTTTGGGCGCTCGCCTTCGCGGTGCTCGGCAGCGGGCTGCTCGGCGCGCTCGGGCTGATCGCCGGCATCTGGGCCGACCGCTTCGACCAGCTGGCGGGGTTCCAGAACTTCATCATCGTGCCGCTCACCTTCCTCTCGGGCGTGTTCTACTCGATCCATTCGCTGCCCGCGTTCTGGCAGAAACTGTCGCACGCCAACCCGTTTTTCTACATGATCGACGGCTTTCGCTACGGATTCTTCGGCGTGTCGGACATCTCGCCGGCGATCAGCCTGGCGGTGGTCGGTATAAGCTTCGCGCTGGTAACGGCCGCCGCGCTCGCGATGCTGAGAAGCGGCTATAAGTTGCGGGGATAGACCATGGTCACGGTAGAGAGCGTCAAGCAAGGTATCGAAGCGGGGCTCGCTTGCGAGCGGGTCGAGGTGGAGGGCGACGGACAGCACTTCCAGGCGCTCATCGTTTCGCGCGAGTTCGAGGGGCGCAGCCGGGTGCAGCGCCACCAGCTGGTGTACGCGGCGCTCGGCGAGCGCATGCGCGAGGAGATCCACGCGCTGTCGATGCGCACCGTGACGCCGGAGGAGTGGCAGGCCCGTGGATAAGCTGCGCATCACGGGCGGCAGGCCGCTCGAAGGCGAGGCGCGCATCTCCGGCGCGAAGAACGCTGCTCTGCCGATCATGTGCGCCGCGCTGCTCAGCGAAGCGCCGCTCGCGCTGGAGAACGTCCCGCGGCTGATGGACGTCTCGACCATGGCGAAGCTGCTGGCGCAGATGGGCGTCGAGCTCGACGCCGGCGACGGCGGGCGCATCGTGCTGCGCGCGGCGCGGCTCGGCGAGCCGGTGGCCGCCTACGAGATGGTGAAGACCATGCGCGCCTCGGTGCTGGTGCTCGGGCCGCTGCTCGCGCGCTGCGGCCGCGCGCGCGTGTCGTTGCCCGGGGGGTGCGCGATCGGCCAGCGTCCCGTAGACCAGCACGTGAAGGGGCTCGAGGCGATGGGCGCCGAGATCGAAATCGAGCACGGCTACATGAACGCGCGCGCCAAGCGGCTGCACGGCGCGCGCATCGTGATGGACCTCGTGACGGTGACCGGCACCGAGAACCTGATGATGGCGGCGGCGCTGGCCGAGGGCACGACGCTGCTCGAGAACGCCGCGCGCGAGCCCGAAGTGGTGGACCTGGCGCGCTGCCTCGCCGCGATGGGCGCGCGGATCGAGGGCGCGGGCGGCGACGTCATCCGCATCGAGGGGGTACGCGCGCTCGGCGGCGCGGCGCACCGCGTGATGCCCGATCGAATCGAGACCGGCACCTATCTCGCGGCGGCGGCCGCCGCCGGCGGCCGGGTGCGCCTCACCGGCGCTGCGCCCGGGACGCTCGAGGCGACGCTCGAGAAGCTGCGCGAAGCGGGGGCCCGGATCGAGCTCGGAGGCTCGACCATCGACATCGAGATGTCGGGGCGGCCGCGCGCGGTCGGCCTGCGCACCGCGCCCTACCCGGGATTCGCGACCGACATGCAGGCGCAGTTCATGGCGCTCAACGCGATCGCCGAGGGTACCGCGGTGATCACCGAGACGATCTTCGAGAACCGCTTCATGCACGCGCTCGAGCTGCAACGCCTGGGGGCGGACATCACCATCCAGGGCAACACGGCGGTGGTGCAGGGCGTCGAGCGGCTGCAGGGCGCGAGCGTCATGGCGACCGACCTGCGCGCCTCGGCGAGCCTGGTGATCGCCGGGCTGGTGGCACAGGGGGAAACGCTGATCGAGCGCATCTACCACCTCGACCGCGGCTACGAGTCGCTCGAGAAGAAGCTCGCGGGCCTCGGCGCGCGCATCGAACGGGTTCGTTGACGCGGTGCGGTAAAATCCCGCGCTTGGCCTCGCGGGTTCGACTTCCATGACCATCAGCATCGCCCTGTCGAAGGGGCGCATCTTCGCGGAGACGGCGCCGCTGCTCGCACGCGTCGGCATCCGGCCCAAGGACGACCCCGAGACCTCCAGGAAGCTCGTGATCGGCACCAACCGGCCGGGCGTGCGGCTGATCATCGTGCGCGCCTCCGACACCCCGACCTATGTCCAGTATGGCGGCGCCGACCTCGGCATCGCGGGCAAGGACGTGCTGGTCGAGCACGGCGGCGAGGGCCTCTACCAGCCCGTCGATCTGGGCATCGCGCGCTGCCGCATGATGGTGGCGGTGCCCACCGGCTTCGACTACGAGGGCGCGGTCCGACGCGGCGCGCGGCTGCGCGTGGCCACCAAGTACCTGCGCGCCACGCGCGAGCACTTCGCCGCCAAGGGCGTGCACGTCGACCTGATCAAGCTCTACGGCTCGATGGAGCTGGCGCCGCTTGTGGGCTTGGCAGACGCGATCGTCGACTTGGTCTCCAGCGGCAACACGCTGCGCGCCAACAAGCTGGTGGCGGTCGAGGAGATCATGCCGGTATCGGCGCGCCTGGTGGTCAACCAGGCCGCGCTCAAGACCAAGCGCGCCGAGCTGCAGAAGCTGATCGACGCGTTCGCGGCGGCGGCGCAGGAAAAGCGATGAAGCTGCGCAGGCTCGATTCGCGCGCCGCGGGATTCGACGCCGAGCTGGCGCGGCTCACGCGCTACGAGGCGGCGCAGGACGAGGCGGTCGAAGCCACCGTACGCGCCATCGTCGGCGAGGTGCGCGCGCGCGGCGATGCCGCGCTCCTCGAGTACACCCGCAAGCTCGACCGCGTCGCGGTGCGCTCCGCGTCCGAGCTCGAGATCGCGCGCGGCGACATGGACGCTGCGCTCGCTGCGCTGCCGGCGCGCGAAGCCGCGGCGCTCGGCGAGGCGGCGGCGCGCGTGCGGCGCTTCCACGAGCGCCAGCTGGGCGAGTCCTGGCAGTACGCCGAGGCCGACGGCACGGTGCTCGGCCAGCGCGTCAGCGCTCTCGAGCGCGTCGGCCTTTACGTACCCGGCGGCAAGGCGGCCTACCCCTCTTCGGTGCTGATGAACGCGATTCCCGCCAAGGTCGCGGGCGTGGCGGAGCTGATCATGGTGAGCCCGACCCCCGGCGGCGAGAGGAACCCGCTGGTGCTCGCGGCCGCCGCGCTCGCCGGCGTCGACCGCGTGTTCGCGATCGGCGGCGCGCAGGCCGTGGCCGCGCTCGCCTACGGCACCGAGAGCGTGCCGCGCGTCGACAAGATCGTCGGTCCGGGCAACGCCTACGTCGCGGCGGCCAAGCGCCAGGTTTTCGGCCAGGTCGGCATCGACATGATCGCCGGGCCGTCGGAGATCCTGGTGATCAGCGACGGGACCACCAGCGCCGACTGGGTGGCGATGGACCTCTTCTCGCAGGCCGAGCACGACGAGGTGGCGCAGGCGCTGCTGCTCTCGCCGAGCGCCCGCCATCTCGACGATGTCGAGATGGCGATCGGCCGGCTGCTGCCGACGATGCCCCGGCGCGCGGTGATCGAGGCCTCGCTCGGCGCGCGCGGCGCGCTGGTGCTGACGCGCGATCTCGACGAGGCCTGCGCGCTTGCCAACCGCATCGCCCCCGAGCACCTCGAGCTCTCGCTCGCCGAGCCCGAAGCCTGGCTTGGGAAGCTGCGCAATGCGGGCGCGATCTTCCTCGGGCGCTGGAGCTCCGAGGCGGTGGGCGACTACTGCGCCGGCCCGAACCACGTGCTGCCCACCGCCGGCACGGCGCGCTTTTCCTCGCCGCTCGGCGTGTACGACTTCCAGAAGCGCTCGAGCCTGATCTCGGTGTCGCGCGAAGGCGCCGCCACGCTCGGGCGCGTCGCAGCGACGCTCGCCGAGGGCGAGGGCCTCGCCGCGCATGCGCGCTCGGCGGAGATGAGGTTCAAGTGACCCCCGACCAGCTGATCCGGCCGGAGATCCTTGCGCTCAAGGCCTACCACGTCCCCGAGTCCGAGGGCATGGTCAAGCTCGACGCCATGGAGAACCCCTACGCGCTGCCGGCGGAGATGCGCCGCGAGCTGGCGCAGGTGCTCGCGGCGGTCGATCTCAACCGCTACCCGGATCCCTCGGGGCGCCGTCTGCGCGAGCTGCTCGCGCGCGTCATGCAGGTGCCCGCCGGAATGGAGCTGCTGCTCGGCAACGGCTCGGACGACCTGATCCAGATCGTGACCTTCGCGCTCGCGCGTCCCGGGGCGGTGATGATGTACCCGGCCCCCACGTTCGTGATGTACGGCATGGACGCGACCTTGGCCGGCATGAAACCGGTCGCGGTGCCGCTGCGCGAGGACTTCACGCTCGACCGCGACGCCTTCGTCGCGCAGGTGAAAGCGCGCGACCCGGCGCTGGTGTTCATCGCCTACCCGAACAATCCCACCGGCGTGCTGTACCGCGAGGAGGACGTGCTGGCGATCCTGCGCGCGACCCGGGGCGTGGTGGTGGTGGACGAGGCCTACCACGTGTTCGCGCAGAAGAGCCTCATGCCGCGGCTCGCCGAGTTCCCGAACCTGGTGGTGATGCGCACCGTGTCGAAGCTCGGGCTCGCGGGGATCCGGCTCGGCTACCTCGCCGCGCGACCGCAATGGGTCGAGCAGTTCAACAAGGTGCGTCAGGCCTACAACGTCAACGTGCTGACGCAGGCGGCGGCGCTGTACGTGCTCGGGCGCCTCGAGGTGCTCGAGGAGCAGGCGGCCCGCATCCGCGCCGACAGGCAGGCTCTCGGCACGGCGCTCGCCGCGCTCGACGGCGTCACCGTGTTTCCCTCCGAGGCGAACTTCTTCATGATCCGCGTGCCGGACGGCAACCGGACCTACGAGGCGCTAAGGCGCCAGGGGGTGCTGGTGAAGAACCTGCACGGCGGCCCGCGGCTCGACAACTGCCTGCGCGTGACCGTCGGTACGCCCGACGAAAACCGTATACTGCTGACTGCGCTGCGCGAAGCGCTTTGAGAGCCTCGATGCGTACCGCCGAGATCGTCCGCAATACCAGGGAAACGCAGATCCGCGTCAGGCTGAACCTCGACGGCCGCGGCGCGGCGAAGCTTGCCACGGGTATCCCGTTTCTCGAGCACATGCTCGACCAGGTGGCGCGCCACGGCGCGCTCGACCTGGAGATCGAGGCGCAAGGCGACCTGCACATCGACGCGCACCACACCGTCGAGGACGTCGGCATCACCCTCGGGCAGGCCGTCGCCAGGGCGCTCGGCGACAAAGCCGGCATCCGGCGCTTCGGCCATGCCTATGTGCCGCTCGACGAGGCGCTGTCGCGCGTGGTGATCGACTTCTCGGGGCGCCCGGGGCTCGAGTTCCACGTCGCCTGGGCGCGCGCGCTGATCGGCGAGTTCGACGTCGACCTGGTGCACGAGTTCTTCCAGGGCTTCGTCAACCACGCGCTGGCGACGCTGCACATCGACAACCTGCGCGGCGACAACGCGCACCACCAGTGCGAGACGCTGTTCAAGGCGTTCGCGCGCGCGCTGCGCATGGCCGCCGAGGCCGATCCACGCGCGGCGGGCACGGTTCCTTCCACCAAGGGTTCTTTATAAGTTGAGAATCGCGGTCGTCGATTACGGCATGGGGAACCTGCGCTCCGTGTCGAAGGCGCTCGAGCACGTCGCGCCCGAGGCCGAGGTGCTGGTGACCGCCGATGCGGCGGCGATCCGCGCCGCGGACCGCGTGGTCGTGCCAGGGCAGGGCGCGATGCCCGACTGCATGAGGGAGCTGGCCGCGCGCGGTCTGGTCGAGCCGGTGCTCGAGGCGTCGCGCGACAAGCCGTTCCTCGGCATCTGCATCGGCCTGCAGATGCTGTTCGAGCGCAGCGAAGAGGGCGGCGTGCGCGGTCTTGGCGTCATGGGTGGTACGGTGCGGCGTTTCGCCGAGGATTTGCGCGATCCGGCGAGCGGCGCGCGGCTGAAGGTGCCGCACATGGGATGGAACGAGGTGTCGCAGGCGCAAACCCACGCGCTCTGGCGGGGAATCGCAGACGGCGCGCGCTTTTACTTCGTGCACAGCTATTACGCCGACGAAGCCGACCCGGCGGTGCGCAGCGGGCGCACGCGCTACGGCGTGGCCTTTACCTGCGCGGTTGCGCGCGATAACATCTTTGCCGTACAGTTCCATCCGGAAAAGAGCCAAGCCGCAGGACTGCAGTTGCTGCAAAACTTCCTACACTGGCGACCCTGATTCTCGCGCACTTCCCGCGCACTCCCGGATTCGAACCCCGATCGTACTTTCACGGCCGCGTGCGCGCCAGCGCGTATCGGCCAGGCACCATCCGCTAATCAAACCATGCTGATCATTCCCGCGATCGACCTCAAGGACGGGCGCTGCGTGCGCCTCAAGCAGGGCGACATGAAGACCGCGACCGTGTTCTCCGACGACCCGGTGGCGATGGCGCGCCACTGGGCCGCCGAGGGCGCGCGGCGGCTGCACATCGTCGATCTGAACGGCGCGGTCGCCGGCCGGCCGAAGAACGAGAAGGTGATCCGCGAGATGATCAAGTCGGTCGGCGAGAAGCTGCCGATCCAGCTCGGCGGCGGCATCCGCGACCTCGACACCATCGAGAGCTACATCGACGCCGGCGTCGCCTACGTAGTGATCGGCACGGCGGCGGTCAAGAACCCGGGCTTCCTGTCCGATGCCTGCTACGCCTTCCCGGGGCGCATCATCGCCGGCCTCGACGCGAAGGACGGCAAGGTCGCCGTCGAGGGCTGGTCGAAGATGACCGGCCACGACGTCGTCGACCTGGCGAAAAAATACGAGGATTACGGCATCGAAGCGCTGATTTACACCGATATCGGGCGCGACGGCATGATGAGCGGCATCAACATCGAGGCCACGCTCAGGCTCGCGCAATCGATCAAGACCCCGGTCATCGCCTCGGGCGGCATCAGCAGCCTGAAGGACGTGGAAACGCTGTGCGAGAAGCTGCATCCCGAGGGCATCATCGGCGCGATCACCGGTCGCGCGCTGTACGAGGGCAAGCTCGACTTCAAGAAGGCGCAGGCCGCCGCGGACAAGGCGACCGGCAAGGACGCCTAGCGCATGGGCCTCGCCAAGCGCGTCATACCGTGCCTCGACGTCACGGCGGGGCGCGTGGTGAAGGGGGTCAATTTCGTCGCGCTGCGCGACGCCGGCGACCCGGTGGAGATCGCGGCGCGCTACGACGCCGAGGGCGCCGACGAGCTTTGTTTCCTCGACATCACCGCGAGCTCGGACGAGCGCGACATCATCGTGCACGTGATCGAGGCGGTGGCCGAGCGCGTGTTCATCCCGCTCACGGTCGGCGGCGGCGTGCGCAAGGTCGAGGACGTGCGCCGGCTGCTGAACGCCGGGGCCGACAAGGTGTCCATCAATACGGCGGCCGTGCAGAATCCGGAGCTGGTGCGCGAGGCCTCCGGCAGAGTCGGCAACCAGTGCATCGTCGTGGCGATCGACGCCAAGCGGCGCGCCGACGGCGCGGGCTGGGAGGTCTACACGCACGGCGGACGCCGGCCCACGGGGATCGACGCCGTCGAATGGGCGCGGCGCATGCAGGACGCGGGCGCGGGCGAGATCCTGCTCACCAGCATGGATCGCGACGGCACGCGCGAGGGCTTCGACCTGGCGCTGACGCGCGCGGTAAGCGACGCGGTGCGCGTGCCGGTGATCGCCTCGGGCGGCGTCGGCACGCTCGCGCACATGGCCGATGGCGTGCTCGAGGGCGGCGCGGACGCCGTGCTCGCGGCGAGCATCTTTCACTTCGGGGACTACACCGTGCGCCAGGCGAAGGAATTCATGCGCGAGCGCGGCATCGAGGTCAGGCTATGAACGAGTGGCTCGAGGAGCTGAGCTGGGACGAGCAAGGGCTCGTGCCGGCGATCGCGCAGGATGGCGCGAGCGGCCGCGTGCTGACGCTTGCCTGGATGAACCGCGACGCGCTCGCCGAGACCGCGAACACCGGCCGCGCGGTGTACTGGTCGCGCTCGCGCGGCAAGCTGTGGCGCAAGGGCGAGGAGTCGGGCCACGTGCAGAAGGTGCTCGAGCTGCGCATGGACTGCGATGCCGACGCGGTGCTGCTCACCGTCGAGCAGGTCGGCGGCATCGCCTGCCACACGGGACGCGAGAGGTGCTTTTTCCGCAAACTCGAAGACGGGAGGTGGGTGACGACCGATCCGGTGAAGAAGGATC
>Ga0316628_100001486_pt1 | contig 16570 bp, 17 predicted proteins | sample OWC_Aug_M2_C1_D5_FD_207648 | JGI IMG/M metagenome (GOLD analysis project Ga0316628, IMG submission 207648) | Wetland soil microbial communities from Old Woman Creek delta, Ohio, United States - OWC_Aug_M2_C1_D5_C | ecosystem: Environmental > Terrestrial > Soil > Wetlands | place: USA: Ohio... | reverse complement strand
CTGGAAAACATGCGCCGCAATGAAGTGGGCCAGGCCTTGTGCGTCGGCGTCACTTTGGACAAGTTTCCGCAGATACTGGCGTTGGCCTCGCAGCACGAAAACATCTTCGCTTCCGTCGGCGTGCATCCCGACCATGAACTGGATGCCGAACCGACCCGGCAGCAACTGGAGCAGTTGGCGCAGCACCCCAAGGTCGTCGCCATCGGCGAGACCGGCCTCGACTATTACCGCCTCAAGGGCGATCTGGAATGGCAGCGCGAACGCTTCCGCACCCATATCCGCGCGGCCCGCGCCTGTCGCAAGCCCCTGATCATACATACCCGCGAGGCCGCCGCGGACACCCTGCGCATCATGGGGGAAGAGGGCGCCGCGCAAGTTGGCGGCGTCATGCACTGCTTCACCGAAAGCATGGAAATCGCCGAAGCCGCATTGGCCATGGGTTTCCACATCTCCTTTTCCGGGATTGTCACGTTCAAGAATGCAACCATGGTGAAGGAAGTGGCAAGGCAGGTTCCGCTGAACCGCATCCTGATAGAAACCGACTCACCCTATCTCGCGCCGGTGCCGTTCCGCGGCAAGCTTAACCAGCCGGCCTACGTCAAACATGTGGCGGAAGAACTGGCGAGACTGCGCGGCATACCGTTGGAGGAAGTCGGACGCGCCACCACGGAGAACTTCCAGCGTCTGTTCCATACGATCCAGTGACGCTGGTGCGGCAGCCTGCGGCAAAAATTGGCCCTTCCGTAAATTCCAAAAATCCAGTACAGTAGCGGCCCCATTACTATAACAAGAGAGTAAACCATGAGCACAAAAGGGCAACATCTACAAGACCCGTTCCTGAATGTTTTGCGCAAGGAGCATGTGCAGGTCGCCATCTACCTGGTTAACGGTATCAAGTTGCAGGGCAACATCGAATCCTTCGACCAGTACGTGGTGTTGTTGAAGAACACCATTACCCAGATGGTATACAAACATGCCATTTCCACCATCGTCCCGGCCAAGGCAGTCACCATACCGTACGACGAAGACTGATGCCGGACCCGTCTGCCGCTAACAGTGCGGTGCTGGTCAGCCTGGATTTCGGCGAGCCGGATTACGGGGAAAGCCTGGAGGAATTGAGATTGCTGGCCGAGAGCGCCGGCGTGAGTGTGCTCGCGCTGGTGCAGGGCAAGCGGCAGCGCCCGGACCCGGCAACCTTTGCGGGCAGCGGCAAGGTGGAGGAAATCGCCGAGGTGGTGGAGCAACTCGAAGCGCCGCTGGTCATTTTCAATCACGACCTCAGTCCCGCGCAGATGCGCAACCTGGCGGCCAAGATCAAGGCACGCGTCATCGACCGCACCATGCTTATCCTGGACATTTTTGCGCTGCGCGCAAAAAGCCACGAGGGCAAGGTGCAGGTGGAGCTGGCGCAGCTCAAATACCTTTCCACCCGCCTGGTCGGCATGAACACCGACATGGAACAGCAGAGATATGCCGTCGGCGCGCGCGGCCCGGGCGAAACGCAGCTGGAACTGGACCGGCGCAAGCTGGAGCGCCGGGTAAACCTGCTCAACGAGCGGCTGCGCCAGCTCAAGCGCCACCGCGAGGTGCAGCGCCGCGCCCGCAACCGTTCCAACGTGATGTCGGTGTCCATCGTGGGCTACACCAACGCGGGCAAATCCACGCTGTTCAACCGCCTGACCAACGCCAACACCTACGTGGCCAACCAGCTGTTCGCCACGCTGGACACCACCGCGCGCAAGATCTTCCTGGAAGGGGAGAGCGAGCGCCAGGTCGTCCTGTCCGACACCGTGGGGTTCATCCGTCACCTGCCGCACGGACTGGTGGCGGCTTTCCGCAGCACCCTTGAAGAGACGGCGCAGGCCGACCTGCTGCTGCACGTGGTGGATGTGAACAGCGCCGAGCGGCATGACCAGGTGGCCGAGGTAAACAAGGTGCTGGCGGAGATCGGCGCGCAAGCCATACCGCAGATCCTGGTCTACAACAAGATAGACCTGGCCGGACTGGAAGCGGGCGTTGCGCGCGACGAGTATGGTAAAATCGCCAGCGTACACTTGAGCGCCAAAACCGGCGCGGGTTTGCCTGAACTGAGGGCTGCGCTGGCAGAGGTGCGCAACGCGCCGGAACCGGAAGCGCAGCCGCAGGAATGGCATCCCCTGAACAACAACTGACCTGACAAGAGGCAAGGCATACTATGGCACTTAATGACCCGCAGTGGGGCAACAAGAAGAACGGCGGCCCGCCCGATCTGGAAGAGATGCTGCGCAATTTCAATAGAAAGCTTTCCGGATTGCTGGGCGGCAAGGGTGGCGGAAATGGCGGCGGCAGTGGGTCTGCCGGCGCCGGCATCGGCCTGGTGGCAGCCATCGTGCTGCTCGTGTGGCTGGGCAGTGGCTCCTACATCGTGGACACCAGCGAACGCGGCGTGGTATTGCGCTTCGGCAAGTACTCGGAAACGACCGAAGCCGGACTGCACTGGCACTGGCCATACCCCATCGAGACCGTGGAAGTCGTCAACGTGGGGCAGATGCGCACCGTGGAAGTCGGTTACCGCGAGAACACCAAGAACAAGATGCTGCAGGAAGCACTGATGCTCACCGAGGACGAGAATATCGTCGAGATGCAGTTTGCCGTGCAGTATGTGCGGCAGGATCCGAAGGCGTATTTATTCAACAACCGCATGATGGATGACACGGAGATCGTGCGCCAGGCGGCCGAAGCCGCCATCCGCGAGGTGGTGGGAAGGAACAAGATAGACTTCGTGCTGTTTGAAGGACAAGCGCAGGTGGCGGCCGAGACCACCAAGCTGATCCAGAACATTCTCGACCGCTACCAATCCGGCATCGTGGTGAGCAAGGTGGCAATGCGCAATGCGCAAGCGCCCGAGCCGGTGCAGGCATCGTTTGCCGACGCCGTGAAGGCCAAGCAGGACAAGGAGCGCAAGAAGAACGAAGGCCAGTCCTACGCCAACAGCGTGGTGCCGGAGTCCAAGGGCCAGGCCGCGCGCCTGCTGGCCGAGGCCGATGGCTACAAACAGGCGGTGATCGCCGATGCCGAGGGCGATGCCAGCCGCTTCAAGCAGATCCTGGTGGAATACAACAAGGCGCCGCAGGTCACGCGCGAGCGCATGTATATCGATATGATGCAGCAAATCCTCTCCAGCACCAGCAAGGTGCTGGTTGACCAGAAGAACGGCAACAGCCTGCTGTACCTGCCGCTGGACAAGCTGATCCAGAGCACCGGCCCGGCCGCGACTCCGCTGCCGGAACCGCAACCGGCGGCCAAGCCCGCCGCCGAACCGGCGCCGCAGCCACTCACGGAAAGAAGCACGCGCGACATGCCCCTGGGGCGTGACAGGAGGGAGCGCCCATGAAGCCAAGCAACATCTACATTCTGCTCACGGCCGTTGTCGCCCTGGTGGTTGCCGGCCTGAGCCTGTTCGTGGTTGACCAGCGCAGGACCGCACTCGTACTGCAGTTCGGCGAGATCGTGCGCGTCGAAGACCAGCCCGGCATCAAGTGGAAAACGCCGCTCGTTCAGAACGTGAAATACTTCGACAAGCGCATCCTGACCGTGGACGCCACCGAGCCGGAGAGTTACATCACTTCGGAAAAGAAGAGCGTGCTGGTGGATGCCTTCGTCAAGTGGCGCATTGCGGACGTGAAACAGTATTACATCAGCGTGGGCGGCGACGAGATGCGCGCCCAGACGCGCCTGATGCAGACCGTGAACTCGGCGATGCGCGAAGAGCTCGGCAAGCACACCATCCACGACGTGGTATCCGGTGAACGCGAGAAGATTATGACCGTATTGCGCGAGAAGACCAATGCGGATGCGCAGAAGATAGGCGTGGAAGTGCTGGACGTGCGCCTGAAGCGCGTGGATTTCACACCCGACATCAGCGATTCGGTCTACAAACGCATGGACGCCGAGCGCAAGAGCGTGGCCAACGAACTGCGCTCCACCGGCAACGCAGAAAGCGAAAAGATCCGCGCCGACGCGGACAAGCAGAAACAGGTGATACTGGCGCAGGCCTACCGCGACGCCCAGCGCGTCAAGGGCGAGGGCGATGCCAGGGCAGCCGCGATCTATGCCAACGCATTCAGCCGCAACCCCGAGTTCTATGCCTTTTACCGCAGCCTGGACGCGTACAAGCAAAGCTTCAAGAACAAGAGCGACGTGATGGTGATAGACCCGAATTCCGATTTCTTCAGGTATCTCAAGAAGGGTGCCGGCAAGTAGCCCGTCTGGTAATCAAAACATGTGGGAATATTGGTTGGTTGCATTCGGCTTGATGCTGGTCATCGAGGGCATCACGCCGTTCCTGTTTCCTGCGATGTGGCGGGCGACCTTGCGCCGCGTGTCGCAGCTTCAGGACGGCCAGTTGCGCTTTATCGGCCTCACCATGATGCTCGCTGGCGTGCTGGTCATTTATCTCTGGGGTTACTGATGCCGAATTGGCTCCTGCCGGAATACATCCAGGACATGCTGCCGGACGAAGCGTGGCGCATCGAGCGCATGCGCGCCAGCGTGCTGGAACTCCTGCGCCTGTCCGGTTATCAGCTGGTCGCCCCGCCGCTGCTGGAATACGCCGATTCGCTGCTGGTCACCGGCAGCAACGACATGAACCTGCGCACCTTCAAGCTGGTGGACCAGATGAGCGGCCGCACGCTGGGCCTGCGCGCCGACATCACGCCGCAGGTCGCGCGCATAGACGCGCACCTGCTCAACCGCCAGGGCGTAACACGCCTGTGCTACGCGGGCAGCGTACTGCACACCCAGCCCTCCGGCCTGATGCGCACGCGCGAACCCCTGCAGATCGGCGCGGAGCTGTATGGCCACAACGGCCCCGAAAGCGACCTCGAGGTGCAGCGCCTGATGCTGCAAGCGCTGGCGGCACTGGGCATCGCAGGCGTACATCTCGATCTCGGCCATGTCTCGCTGTTCCGCGCGCTGGTCAAGCGTGCGCAGATCAGCGAAGCGCTGGAAGCAGACTTGTTCAGCGCATTGCAGGGCAAGGATACGCCCGCGCTACGCACCCTGGTCGGCGGCCTGCCGCAGGACATGCAGCATGCGCTGCTGGCGCTGCCGCAACTCTATGGCGGGATCGAGATAATCGCCCGTGCGCGCAAGACGCTGCCGGATTTCCCCGAAATAGCGGAGGCGCTGAATGAGCTGGAACAGGCGGCGGCACGCCTCAAGCCGCTGGCGCACAGCATCGGCATTGACCTCGCCGAGCTGCGCGGCTACCACTACCACAGCGGCATGGTGTTCGCCGCATATCACGCAGGCAGCCACGACGCCATCGCGCTGGGCGGACGCTACGACGACGTGGGCAAGAGTTTCGGGCGCGCGCGCCCCGCAACGGGCTTCAGCATGGACCTGCGCCAGTTGCATGGCTTGCTGGAGAAACAGGCGCTGCCCAAGGGCGTGCTGGCGCCGCACCGTGACGACGCTGCGCTGGAAGAGAAGATCGCACAGCTGCGCAAGGAAGGCCAGGCCGTGGTGGTGGACCTGCTCGGCAATGCCGCGCACCGCGCAGAACTGAACTGCGACCGCGAACTGGTGCTGAAAAACGGCGCATGGGTTGTGGTTGAATTAAGGAATTAACAGGGTAGGGCGGGAGTATCCCGGAAACAACAGGCGGGTTGCCCGCCGCAAGTTAGGAATCGGCATGTCTAAAAATGTAGTGGTGATCGGGACCCAGTGGGGTGATGAAGGCAAGGGCAAGGTCGTTGACTGGCTGACAGACCATGCGCAGGGCGTAGTGCGTTTCCAGGGCGGTCACAATGCGGGCCACACGCTGGTCATCGGCGGCGAGAAGACCGTGCTGCATCTCATCCCCTCCGGCATCCTGCGCGAACACGTCATGTGCTATATCGGCAACGGCGTGGTGCTGTCCCCGGTCGCGCTGCTCAAGGAAATGGATCGCATCGCGGCGGCCGGCATCAACGTGTATGACCGCCTGCGCATCTCCGAAGCCTGCCCGCTGATCCTGCCGTACCACGAAGCGTTGGACAAGGCGCGCGAAGCCGCCAAGGGCAAGGCCAAGATCGGCACCACCGGGCGCGGCATCGGCCCCGCTTACGAGGACAAGGTGGCGCGCCGCGCCATCCGCCTGCAGGACCTGTTCTACCGCGAGCGTTTTGCCGCCAAGCTGGGCGAAGTGCTGGACCTGCACAACTTTGTGCTGAAGAACTACTTCCACGCGGAAACCGTGGATTTCCAGCAGACCATGGACCACGCGCTGGCCCTGGCCGAGCGCATCAAGCCCCTGGTGCTGGATGTGCCGCGCGCGCTGTATGAAGCGAACAAGGCCGGACAGAAATTGCTGTTCGAAGGCGCGCAGGGCACGCTGCTCGACATCGACCACGGCACCTATCCCTTCGTCACCTCCAGCAACTGCATCGCGGGCGCGGCATGTGCGGGTGCTGGCGTGGGCCCGCAGATGCTGCACTACGTGCTGGGTATCACCAAGGCCTACACCACCCGCGTAGGCTCGGGCCCGTTCCCCACCGAACTGTACGACGCCGAGCAGAAGCAGGACCCCACCGGCAAGCACCTGGCCGAGAAGGGCCACGAATTCGGCTCCACCACGGGACGCGCGCGGCGCTGCGGCTGGTTCGATGCCGCGGCGCTCAAGCGCTCCATCCAGATCAACGGCGTATCCGGCCTGTGCGTGACCAAGCTGGACGTGATGGACGGCATGGAACTGGTGCGCATCGGCATCGGCTACCGCATCAACGGCCAGTACAGCGACATCCTCCCGGTGGGCGCAGAATCGCTGGAGGGTTGCGAACCGGTGTACGAGGAAATGGCGGGCTGGAAAGAGAGCACCGTCGGCATCCAGCGCTATGAGCAACTGCCCAAGGCCGCGCGCGCCTACCTCGAGCGCATCGCGGAAATCTGCGAAGTCCCCGTGGACATGGTGTCCACCGGCCCGGATCGCGACGAGACCATCGTCTTGCGCCATCCGTTCGAGTAATACCCGTCTCGGTGTCCCCGGCCGTTCTGGCTGGGTGGCACACCCCGGCTGTGGGCTTTTTCCCCATATAGCGATGCGCGCAGGGAAGGCGCCTGTGCCGCCCCGATTTTCCCCTCAAAGGATTCCGTTTAAGAATTAAAGTGTTACCTATTCCGCCAAAAAGGCAACCTATCTAGGTAGATAGGTGCGCTTCCCAAATCTTTGCTGGAAAATATGCTCGCTAGAACTAAAAACAGCAACGGAGAGGAGGAAATATGTCGGGAAATAACATGGCAATGGAATTGCAGCCCCACGAACTGCGTAAATTCCGGAGAAAGAAACGCGAAAGTCAGGGCCACTTCTGGTCCCGCTTCGGCGTGACGCAATCGCGCGGAAGCCGTTTTGAGAAGGGTGCGGAAATACCCAGGCCCGTCGCCATATTGCTGGAGCTATATTTCAAGGGCGTGCTGACGGATGGCGATCTCGGGAAAGGCCCGAAACTCGTGCCTGAAGCCGCCGCGCCCGCTCTGCGCCCGGCGCAGCCCATCGCTGCGCAGCCGTCCCCCCAGAAATTCCCCGCGTATGCACGTTCGGGCGAATACCCGGCCATCAGCGCCGCGTCTTCATCCTGAAGTTGGCCCCGGGCAGAGGCTGGCTGCGTCCGGAGTCTCCCATGGAGATTCCGGTGGCAGGCACACCTAAAGCGTGATGAAACCCATACGTATCGCCTTGACGATCGCCAGGCGCCGCGAGGAAGCGCCGAACTTGCGGCGTATGTTGGCAAAATGAAAATTCACGGTCGATTCCGTGCAATTCATCAGTTGCGCAATATCCCACGAACTCTTGCCGGTCGCGCACCACTTGAGGCACTCCAGCTCGCGCGAGGTGATCTCGATGTTGCCCTTGACGAGGGAAGGGCGCGTCATGAAATTGCAGAAAGTCTCGAAGATGAAATCCCGGAAACAGGAAAGATCCGGGATATGGTGCTGGGCAGCCCGAGTGAATCGCTCATCCGGGCTGGCGCCCGAGGCGAAGCTGAGCAGGCCGAACTCCCCTTTGGGGCCATGATACGGCAAAGTCAGGCCGGAGCGAATGCCATGGCTGCAGAACGCCTGGTAGAGCTCGCGCTGCCTGGGCACGGCAAAAATATCGGGTGACCAGACCAGCGCCGTGGATCGCGCCATGCAATGCGAGAGGATGGGATCGATTTCCCCCATATTTTCCCCGTCGTATTTGCCGAGCAGCTCGTCCGGAAAATTGGTGTGCAGGAAAGCATGGGCTAATGCCTGGCTATCCCGGCTCGGGAAGATCGCCAGCAATGTATGCTCGTATCCGAGATCGCGGCCAACCAGAAAAACTCGTTCGCGCCAGGCTTCCACGCTATCATCGTTCAGAAGCTCGGCAAAACGCTCCACGGTATTCATCAGGCAAATCCCCCTTTTGGAAATGCGACAAGCAACCCTTGCCAGAATCCCGCTGATGGAATCACCGGGATGGCGTTATTGTTTTAGCATCATCCGTCATAGGCGGGTTTATGGCAACAGGAATTAAGGACTATATATCTGCTATATATCGGCAGGCAAATGCCTAGATAACCGCGGATATACTACCCCAAACGGCCTATTTCGCCCGGCTGACAGCATTGAGGTAAAGTCCAACGAGTGCCGCAACCAGCCACAGGCTGGCGATCGCGGCGATCCAGAAACCGGGGGCACCGCGCGCCGGGCCAAAGGTGTCGGTCAGGCCCAGCAGGATGCCGCCGCCCAGCCCCAGGCCCCAGAGCGCAGTCGCATAGATCACCATGGGCACCGCCGACTTCTTGTACCCGCGCAAGGCATTGACGGCGACCGCCTGTAGCGCGTCCGCCAGATGGTAGAACCCCACGAGCACGATCAATGGAACTGCCGCGGCCTGCACCTGCCGGTCCGTGGTGTAGAGGGCGGCTATCTGCGGCGCAAATATCCAGAACAAGGCGCTGACCACAACCGCGATGGACATGCCCAGGCCGATTCCCCTGAGGCAAGTGCGGCGGGCACGCTCGGGCTGCGCCGCACCCAAGGCCTGGCCCGCGAGCGCCGAAGTGGCATTGCCCAGCGCGAGCGGCACCATGAACGCGAGCGCCGCGAGGTTCGCGGCAATCTGGTGCGCGCCCGAAACCACCGGCCCCAGGCGCGCGATGAAAATCGCCATGAAGGTGAACGCCGTCACGTCCGCGATGAACGTGAGACCGATGGGCATGCCCAGCCGCAGGAACCCGCGTATCGCCGCGAGATCAGGCGCGGAGAAAGGCGCACGCAACCGGAATTCCGCGTAATCCGGATGGTTGAGGCACCACATCCAGGCAAACGCCGCCATCACCCAGGCATCGAGCGCGGTTGCCACGGCGCAACCCGGGCCTCCCAGCGCGGGCATTCCCAGCAGGCCATACATGAACAGCGCATTGAGCGGGACCTTCAGCAGCAGCGCGAGCAGGTTGAACACCATCACCGGGCGCGGCCGGCCTATCCCGATGGAAAACCCGAAGAATAGGCGCAACGCAAACGTCGCCGGCACGCCCCAGGCCGAGGCATCCAGGTAAGCCCGCACCTTGGCCTCAACCGCTGGCTGCAGTGCGGCGATTTCAATAAACGGACCGGGGAAGTGGAGCAGCAGGATGGCCACGACCGCAAGCACCAGCGAGATCCACACCCCCTGATGAATCTCGCGCCCTATGTCGCCGCGATTGCCCGCGCCATAGAGGTGCGCAATGATGGGCGGCAGCGCCAGCAGCACACTGATCAGCGACATCAGCACCGTGCCCATGATGGAGGCAGCAATTCCAACCGCGGCAAGATCGGTGGCAGACAGCCGTCCGGCCATGGCGGTATCGATTACGGCATTCGCCATCAGCGCCAGCTGGGCGATCAGAACCGGCCAGGCGAGACGGACCAAATCGCGGGTCGGCGAGGCGGGATGTTCCATGTCGGATTTCAATTCATGCGTTGGGCGCTGGAATCGCAGGCCGCGAGTATCTCATGGCGGCCGCGCAGGGCATATGGCAGCATCGAATGGCGCAACGGCTTCGTGAATGTGGTTCGGGATTAGATCAACTTGCGAATAAGGAAGCCATGGAGCTGACTACTTTGATATTTGACATAATATACATTATGCGCAATTGCCATAGATCAGTTCCAGCCAAGCTGGCCCGTCACGACAGCACCTCCGGCGCAAAGCCGCGGCGCATGGTGTTTTCCGTGACCACGCGCGGTTCGAGGAACTGCAGGAGGTAATCGGCGCCGCCAGCCTTGGAGCCGACGCCGGACATCTTGAAACCGCCGAAGGGCTGGCGGCCGACCATGGCGCCGGTGATGCCGCGGTTGATGTAGAGATTGCCTGCGCGGAACTCGCGCGCGGCTTTCTGGATGCTGGCCGGGCTGCGCGAAAAGATTCCGCCGGTCAGTGCGTAATCGGAACCGTTGGCGATGGCGATGGCATCGGCCATGTTTTCGGCGCGGATCACGGCGAGCAGCGGGCCGAATATTTCCTCGCGCAGCACGGGCGAATCGGGCGGAAGATCGGTCACCACCAGCGGCGGCACATAGCAGCCTTCGCTCGGCGCCTCGCCCCGGGCGGCGATGCGCCCCTGGCTGCCCGCGAGGGCGATATACCGCTCCACACGCGCTCTTGCCTTGGGCTCGATCAGCGGCCCCATGAAACAGGCGGGATCTTCCGGCGAGCCGACCCTGATGCCTTTGACGGCCTCGGTCAGCCGCTGCAGGAAGCGCTCGTAACATGCGGCCAAGACGACCACGCGCGAACAGGCGGAGCATTTCTGTCCCTGGTAGCCGAAGGCCGATTGCAGCACCCCGGCGACCGCCTGGTCGAGGTCGGCGTCCGCGTCCACGATGACGGCGTTCTTTCCGCCCATCTCGGCGATCACGCGCTTGACCGAGCGCGCATCGGGTGGCGTGCGCCCCGCGCGCTCTATCAGCTGCAGCCCGACCCCGCGCGAACCGGTAAAGGCGATGAGGTCTATCTCCCGATGTTCCGCGAGCCAGCCGCCGACAGCCTCGCCGCGGCCCGGGATGAAGTTCAGCACCCCGCCCGGCACGCCCGCGTCGCGCAGCAGCGCAAAAAGCTGCCAGCCATTCACCGGGGACAGGCTGGAAGGCTTGTACAGCACGGCGTTCCCGGCGACCAGGGCGGCGGCCGTCATTCCCGCGGAAATGGCCAGCGGAAAATTCCACGGCGCGATCACCAGCGCCACGCCACGCGGCTGGTAGAAATAGCGATTGTCCTCGCCCGGCACGCTCGCTGTTTTCAGCGGCACGCCCAGGCGCAGCATTTCCCTGCCGTAATACTCGAAGTAGTCTATCGCCTCGGCCACGTCGGCATCGGCCTCCGCCCAGCTCTTTCCGGTTTCGAAGATCTGCCATGCGAGGAGTTCCATGCGCCGTGCCCGCGCAATCCCGGCTGCGCGGAACAGGAAGGCCGCGCGCTCGTTGGCACTCCTGCTGCCCCATTCCGGCTGCGCCCTTCTGGCCGCCGCCAGCGCATCCTCCACGTCCTCACGGCTGACGGCCGCCACCTCGCCTACCACCTCCTCTGGCCTCGCGGGGTTCACCGAGATAATCGTGGCCGTGCCCTGCTTCTCGCCGCCGTTCTGCCTCTCGTGGCCGCCCGGGCTCTGCCGATCGCCGGTCACCGCAGGATAGCGTTGCCCCAGCTTCCCGCGCACCAGCTCGATCGCGGCGCGGCACGAGGCGCGCACGTCCTTGCGCGAGAAATCGAGCGGCGGTTCGTTGGCGAACGGCGTTATCCCCTGCACGGCGCTTGTCTCCTGCACCGCCCTGGCCTCCTGCACCGCCCGAGGCGGTGATTCACCGGGCCAGGGCGCGGGCGCCGCGAGCAGCAGGTCGCGCTGCGCCTGGTCCACGAAGGCCTTGCGCAAAAAGCCCTCGTTGGAGGTGTTTTCCAGGAGACGCCTGACCAGGTAGGCCATGCCCGGAATGAGCGCACCTATGGGTGCATATTCCCGGATTGCGTATCCCATGCGGCCCACGGCGCGCTTCACCGGCTCGGCCATGCCGTACAGCATCTGGAACTCGAAGGCGTCCCGGTCCACGCCATGCCGCTGCGCCGCGGCCATGGCGGCGGCAAGGGTGCGCACGTTGTGCGTGGCGAGGGCCGGGGTGACGCTCGCGCTGTGCGCCAGCAGTAGATCGGCGCAGCGCTCGAAGTTCCAGTCGGTATGAGCCTTAATGGCGTACACCGGCAACGGCCAGCCCTTCTGGCCCGCAGTCACGGTTTCGTATTCCCAGTACGCCCCCTTCACCAGGCGCACCGTGATGCGCCGGCCGCGAGCTTCGGCCCACGCAATGAGGTGCTGAAGGTCATCATGGGTATCCTTGAGGTACGCCTGCAGGGCGATGCCCGCCCCTTCCCAGTCACGAAGCTCATCCTCTTCAAGAAGCTCAACAAACACATCCAACGTGATGTTTTTCAGGCCGTATGTCTCCATGTCGAGGTTGACGCAGCCTCCCGCCTCCCGCGCCGCGCGGAAGATCGGGCGCAGGCGCTCCTTCACCAGCGCCACGCTCTCTTCATGGTTCACCGGGCCAATGCGCGAGAACAGCGAACTCACCTTGACCGAAACGTTGAGGCGGGGCAAGTTCCGTTCGCGCTCGCCATCATGCGCGGGCCACCGCGCCATCTCCCGCGCCAGGGTCGCGACCAGATCCAAATAGAGATCCCGGTAGTCCTGCGCCTCCCGCTCGGAGAGCGCGGCCTCGCCGAGGATGTCCACGGTCGTGGCACTCCCCTCGCGCCAGAGTCTTTCCAGCGCCGGGAGAGCTTGCGCAGGGTTTTCTCCGGCGATGAATGCGTGTGAAAAGGAGACGATATTGCGCCGCACCACGTTGGCGGCAATGCCCGCCGCAATGCCGGATTCGACGCCCCCGAGCAGCGTCTTCAGGAGCGGCGGGACATGCGCTCCCGCGTCGAGGAAGTATTCCCGGATATGCCCGGCGACCTGCTCCGGCGTGGTCAAGGCGGGCAGCACATCCACGAAGCGGAACAGGCGCACCTTCATATCCGGGTCGGACATGGCGAGGTTCATCAGCATCCCGCCCCAGCGTTTCCTGTCGAACACCGATGGCTGTTCCGCCTCCATCAGCGCGAACATCTTCTGCCCCAGCAAGCGTATCTTGTCTTCCACGGTATTCATCGCTGCCTCCGTATCCAGACTGATCGGACTGACTATCCCGGGGTCAGTATAACTGCCGCGTGCCTCCCCTGCTCGGCCGTGTGCGAAGGCAGGCCTGACGGTCTATAATGGCTTCGTCCCGAGTTGCTGCGCTGAAGCTTTTCTAGAAGCCTTGACCATTCAGCGCGTGTCCATCAGCGTTCCTTCAGCACCATCAGCCAAAGGAGTTCACATGAGCGACCTCTACAGCTTCTCCGCGAACACCCTCGGTGGCGCCAGCCGAGACCTCAGACAATATGAAGGCAAGGTGGTGCTTGTCGTCAACACCGCGAGCGAGTGCGGCTTTACCCCGCAGTATGCAGGGCTGGAAGCGCTGTATGAGAAATACCGCGCACGCGGGTTCGAGGTGCTCGGCTTCCCGTGCAACCAGTTCGGGGCACAGGAGCCGGCGGACGCCCCGCAGATCGGCGAGTTCTGCCAGAAGAACTACGGCGTGTCTTTTCAGATGTTCGACAAGATAGAAGTCAATGGGCCGGGTGCGCATCCGCTGTACCAGTGGCTGACGCAAACGGCGCCGGGCATATTGGGCACGGAGCGGATCAAGTGGAACTTCACCAAGTTCCTGATCGGCCGCGACGGCACGGTGGTCAGGCGCTACGCGCCCCAGACCGAGCCCGAGGCGATCGCGGGGGACATTGAGGCGCTGCTTGCATGATCTCGCGTAAGGTTTACGTAAGGTACATTTTTAATTAGAATACAAATATATAAAAACGAGAAGCATCGAGGAGAGTTGTCAATGATGTCTGAGGGAGTGTGTTTATGCTGGAAGCATTAGGCGGTTGGCTTGGCCTCACGGCCGGCAAGAAGGAGGAGATCAAGCAGGAGATCAGCATCATGGATGCGATCACTGCGCATATCAAGTGGAAAGTCCGTCTGCAGGATTATCTTAACGGCACATCCACGGAACAGCTCGATCCCATGGTTATCTGCCGCGACGACCAGTGCGCCCTGGGCAAGTGGATACACGGCCCCGCCCTCAAGCACTTCCATGAACACCAGGCGTTTCACAAGCTGCGCGCCGACCATGCGCAGTTCCATTTCGTCGCCGGCACCGTAGTCAAAAAGGCCCAGGAAAATGACCGCACCGGCGCAAATGCCCTGATGGAAAACGATTACGCCCACGCCTCGCACAAGGTCGTGCAGGCGCTCAACGATTTGAACCGTCAGGTAATGGCCGAATAACCCCCGGTTCAGCCCGGCAGGGGGCAATACAGGCCATTGCTCCCCGCCACCCCTTAGCCACGCAGCTCTTTTTCTCCACGCAGCTGTTTCCGCCGCAGCAGCAGCCGAATTTCCGCCATGGCATGACCGGCCATTCGTTGTAGTATTGCCACACGCTAATCTCTGTTTGAGGCAAGCTCTCATGGAAAACCATGTGGAATTGAGGCACGCCTATCCCCGGCTTCACGCCGCCATGCACGGGTGGCGCCGCTTCTGCAGGCAATGGCGTCACGACCTGTTGCTGGTGGCCATGTTCGGAACGCTATGGGCCTTCGCGCCGCAGCTGCTGCCCAAGCTCGACAGGATCCGCATCCTGGGCGGAAGGCACCCCCTCGACGTCCTCTGGCTGATGGATGACCTGAAGTCCATGTGGGTGCCCGTTGCAGCCGGGATAGCCATCTATGCGTTTTCCTTCGTGATCCGCGCCCTCAACACCGCGGCGGCGGTCGCCACGGCCGCGCTCGCGTGCTGCCTGATTCTTCTGGACATGCTCTGGTCGGCCTTGCTGACGCTGGGCTTTTGGTGATTGCGGCAGCAGCCGAAATACGCGCGCACCGGACCCCGGCATCATGCCCCAGATCAGAAAACGCTCATTCGGCATCGTGCCCGTCGCATTCGCGCCAGACGGCTCGCAGGTATTTCTTGTGCTGCGTGCCTACAAGAACTGGGACTTCCCGAAAGGGGCGGCGGAGCCGGGGGAAACCCCGCTTGATGCCGCCAGCCGCGAAATGGCAGAGGAAACCGGCATCCGCGACTTCACCCTGGCCTGGGGCGAGGTATCCATGGACACCGAAATCTATGCCAGCGGGAAAGTCGTGACCTACTTTCCCGCGCAGGTGGAAAAGCAGCAAATCACGCTCCCGGTGAGCGCAGAACTCGGGCGGCCAGAACACGATGAATACCGCTGGGTGTCGTATGCAGAGGCACATGCCCTGCTCCCGGCGCGCCTGATTCCCGTGCTGGACTGGGCATCGGCCATCCCCGTTCCGAACCGCTAGCACGGCTTGCATGCCTGAAATCGATGAAGCGGCTGAACTGGAGCGCAGGACGCTGTGGACACTCCTGGCAATCAACGCATCCATGTTCGCGGTTGAGGCGGTTGCCTCATGGCGCGGCGATTCGACCGGCCTGCTCGCCGACTCGCTGGACATGCTGGCCGACGCATCCGTCTACGGCATCGCACTCCATGCCGTCGGCCGCTCCCCTCGCCTGCAAGCCAGCGCCGCAACCGCAAGCGGCGCCCTGCAGATCGCGCTTGGGCTCGGCGCGCTGGCGGAGGTGGCGCACAACTTCTATTACGGCAGCGCCCCCATGAGCCTCTTGATGATAACGGTGAGCATCATGGCACTCGCCGCAAACACCGCCTGCCTGGCGCTGATAGCCAAGCACCGCAAGGGCGGCGTCCACATGCGTGCCTCGTGGACATTTTCCGCAAACGATGTCATCGCCACCCTTGGCGTAACGCTATCACTCTGAGCCATTGCGCCCTACTCGATCAGCCCGCGTTTCCTTGCCTCTTCCTCGCTCGGCATGATGGCCATGGCGGTCGCCATTTTCCTGAAGCCAAAGCGCTCATAAAACTCCGTCTTTCCGGGTGCGGCATACAACATGATGACGTCAACCTTGGCGGAATCGATCAAGTGCCGCACGATCATGCTGCCAATTCCCCTGACCCTGGTACTCCGGCAGCACCGCAACATCATTTATCGCTGCGCGCCACACGCCGTCGGACGAGGCGCGCCCCGCACCAACCAGCCTGGCTCCGTTAAACGCAAAGACTCGCAGCGCGCTATTGCAGAATGCGGCTTCGAGCTGCCCGGGTTCGCGCTTCTTGCCCCGCGGCGCCAGCTCGAAGAGGCGAGCGAGCTCGTCCCACGAATGCCATCGATGCCTGTTGAGAGATTGACTTCCATAGTAATGGCCCTGCCCGCCCCGTTGGCCATGCTGGTAACATGGATCCTGCAGTAATTTACACGATAAACGGGAGGACGGCATGCATCACATGGGAATTGAAGGAATTGAAGCGGCGAAACATACCCAAACCATCGTTTGGGTGGTGGAAGGCGTCACATTCTTCACGGCGGCAGTAATTGCCTGGGTTGTGTGGCGCGTCAGCAAACGGGCGAGCAACAACAAGAAGG
>Ga0316628_100001485_pt1 | contig 16583 bp, 20 predicted proteins | sample OWC_Aug_M2_C1_D5_FD_207648 | JGI IMG/M metagenome (GOLD analysis project Ga0316628, IMG submission 207648) | Wetland soil microbial communities from Old Woman Creek delta, Ohio, United States - OWC_Aug_M2_C1_D5_C | ecosystem: Environmental > Terrestrial > Soil > Wetlands | place: USA: Ohio... | reverse complement strand
CCTGCTACTCGCATAAATGCTTTCCAGTATCGATGCCGTTGCAGTTGCAATTGTGAGATGAGGCTCTCAGTTTCTCGTTAACCTTCCACCTTCTTTGGACAGACATTTTTTCCACGATTGCTTAGAAGGTGTAATCAGAAAATAACTGTTGTCTGTTGTAAACACTTTTTAGTTCCGACCGTTGCTAATGTAGAACAAAAGGATTAAGACATGAAGGTTAACAAACTCGTCATTGGCTTAGTAGGGATGCCCGGCTCAGGAAAATCCGTAGTGGTTGAAACCGCGCAGAAGGCAGGCTATGAGGTCATAGTCATGGGCGACGTGATCAGGGAGGAGACGAGAAAACGCGGGTTGGTACTGAACCCGAAGAACATCGGCGCAGTAATGCTTGACCTAAGAAAAAAAAGCGGAAAAGGCGTCATAGCCGAAAAATGCGTCCCGAGAATAGAACAAGCAGAGAGCAGCAAAGTTATAGTCGACGGGTTGAGAAGTCTGCACGAAGCCGACGTGTTCAAGCAGCGTTTCCCCAGTTTCAATTTAATAGCCGTGCACGCTTCCCCAGAAACCAGGTTCAGCCGTCTCAATCGTCGGGGCAGAAGTGACGACCCAGACGGGTGGGAAATCTTCAGGGAAAGGGATATGCGCGAACTGAGTGTTGGTTTGGGAAATGGCATAGCCATGGCAGAATTCATGATAATAAACGAAGACGACAAAAACGCCACACAAATCGTCGTTGTCGATGTCCTAGCGCGAGTTGAGGAAAAACGGAAGATGTAACTGTGCTCGTGGAAGCCGAAATCAACCCTACCGAAACTGAGGAGAAGGTGAAGACGGCAGTGGCAAACATGTTCGGAGACATGCTTATCAACGTGAAGCCTCTCCAGGTGGGAAGTGTACTAGTGGCTGAATCGAAGAGTCGAGGTGCAATAGAAAACTTTGGCGCCATTCTTCGAAGGGATCGCGTTCGAGCCGCCGCCCGAAAAATCCTCAACAAAGCCGTCCGAGGGGACACCATTGGCTTCTTTCTCAACAAGCAAGCAGCCTTTGCAGGTCATGCGTCTTTCTCGGAGGAAACAGGAGAATCCCCGCTTGGACCCTTAAAAGTCACGATTAAAACGGAAAACCCGAGGGAACTCATTGACTGGCTCGCGCCTAGAACCGCATAAATCCAAAGTCCAGTTGCCACTGTTCGCCAAAGCCATGGTGACCAAACGCGGCGCCGTCCTCCTTGGCAACTCCGTAGCCTGCGACGCACACGACGACCGACGACCCCTGAGAGTTGTTACCCACGCCCACGCCGACCACCTAGCTGGCTTAAGAACGAGCGTGAAACGTTGCGAGAAGGTCTTGATGACAAAAGCCACCCGAGACCTTATCAATGTTATCGAGGGTCCCGATGCGTTGGCGGGTGGCAACGTGAAAGCAATGGAGTACGGCAAAGCCACTCGGTACGGCGATGAGCGGATAACACTAGCTTTTGCAGACCACATCGTTGGGGCAGCTCAGGTTCTCGTCGAAGAGGAAAACGGGAAAAGAGTTGTTTACACTGGAGATTTCAAGCTTGATGGAACGCCGGTGTTGGAGTGTGACACACTCGTCGTTGAAGCAACATACGGAGACCCTGCCTGCAGGCGCTCATTCGGCCTGGATGTGAACGAGCTTCTGGTTTCCATGGTCGAGCGGCAACTGAAAGACGGTACAGTCTTCGTCTTCGGGTATCACGGCAAGCTACAAGAAGCGATGCAGATACTCACTGACGCTGACGTTACCGTGCCCTTCGTAATGCCCGAGCGCGTGTTTAACATGGCGAAGGTTTGTGAGCGACACGGTATGCGGGTAGGCTGCTTAACGCTATCAACTCAGGATGAAGCCAGAGAAATGTTAAAGGGGAACCTTCCGTGCGTGGCGTTTTACCACATGAACTCGCGCGGGATGGTTGGACTTGATGCGTCGCGAATCAGCTTGAGCGGCTGGGAGTTTCATTCAGCATGTAGGCAAATCAGCCATAGGGAGCATGTTCTTGCGTTGAGCGACCACTCCGATTTTGACGGGTTGATTGAGTATGTTAGACGTTCGAAACCTAAGCGCGTGATTACAGATAATTTCAGGAGCAACGGCGAGAGTTTAGCTAGGGAGATTAACAAACGGCTGGGAATCAAAGCCGTAGCGATGCCACAATAAACCGTGAAAACCTGACGACGGTAAACAGTTAGGCATCTTATTGCGCTAAGGCTTAAAAGCCCATTCCGCGACTTTAGAGTCCTGTGGTGCAATCCTTGGTCAAATCCTCTTTAATCTCAGGCTTCTACAAACTCAGCCCACAAGACCGTTTGGCACTATTGAAACAGTTTGCTGACCTGTCGGATACAGAATGTAAATTACTGCAGAATACGGGCTCTTTGCCTCTGGACCTCGCAGATCACATGATAGAAAACGTCGTCGGCGTCATGCCCATACCCTTCGGTATCGGCGTGAATTTCCTAATCAACAAGCGCGACTACTTGATCCCGATGGTTACTGAAGAGCCATCTGTCGTGGCGGCAGCCAGCTACGCCGCGAAAATGGTTCGTGACGGAGGAGGATTCTATACAAGCAGCACACCGCCAGTTATGATAGGTCAAATTCAGGCTGTGGGCGTTGAAAATCCAGAAGCAGCCAAACTCCGTGTCCTCGCGGCTAAACAAGAAATCCTGAAAAAAGCAAACGAGCAAGATCCCCTATTGGCCTCAGTAGGCGGAGGAGCAAAAGAATTGGAAGCCAAAGTAATCAAGACAACAGTCGGACCCATGCTAATTACAGAGCTGCAAGTTGATTGCCGTGACGCCATGGGCGCTAACGCCGTCAACACTATGGCTGAAGCCGTAGCGCCAATGATAGAACATTTGACAGGCGGCAGGGTTCTGCTGCGGATAATCTCAAACCTTGCGACGAAGCGCTTGGCGAAGGCTTGGTGCACCGTGCCCAAGGAATCGCTCGGCGGCGAAGAAGTGGTCGATGGCATCGTGAACGCATCGGCCTTCGCGGTGGCCGACCCGTATCGCGCTGCAACGCACAACAAGGGCGCTATGAATGGCATCATTGCTGTCGTCCTCGCCACGGGCAATGACCATCGCGCTATTGAGGCGGGTGCCCATGCATACGCCTCGTTGAAGGGCAGCTATACCTCTCTCTCGACGTGGGAGAAGGACGCGAACGGGGACTTGGCTGGGTCGATCGAGTTGCCCATGGCTGTTGGACTCATCGGTGGCGCGGTTCGAACTCATCCCATTGCAAAGATAGCTGTCAAGATTCTAGGCGTGAAGTCGGCCAACGAGTTCGCCGAAGTCTTAGCAGCGGTAGGCTTAGCGCAGAACCTGGGCGCTTTGCGTGCACTGGCACATGAGGGGATTCAGCGTGGTCACATGTCGCTCCATGCGAGAAATATAGCAGTGGCTGCTGGCGTCCCGGAACATCTGGTGGAGCAGGTGGCAGAACGAATGGTCAAAGAACGAAAGATTCGCATGGATAGAGCAATGGAACTGATGCAGGAATTCGGTTCAGCTGGGAAATGATGTCCTCGTTGTTTGCGGTTTGTGTTGATCGCATTATGCTGTAAGTAAAAGAGCGAAAAAACACTCGGTGAAATCACGATACTGAAAGAGAAAAAGAAAAATCAAGAAGCCGAAGCGCTAAGGGATTTAAACTCAAAACAAACGTGCGTCTTATTGGACTGCTTCGACCTTCACAACTTCTGGGACTTTCTTCTTAAGATGAGCCTCAACGCCCGCCTTAAGCGTCATAGCTGACATTGGGCAGCCCACGCAGTGGCCTTGAAGCCTAACCTTAACCACGCCCTTTTCTACGGCTACGAGTTCGATGTCTCCGCCATCAGCTTGAATGTTTGGCCTAATCTCGTCTAACGCTTTCTGCACTTTCTTCTCAATAGTTACACTCATTTGATTTCACCTTTAGGTTGAAGTATCCGTTTCTAAGATTGAGAAGTCTTAAAAGGATTCCGCTTAATCTTCCATGAGGGGGTTTGACTAAGAGGCACTTTAGCTCTCGTGAACGATTTGAGCTCAGCCTTATTAACTATTTAAAGGGTTATAAACTAGCCGTTTATGGATAACTTAAAATGTGTTCAAGGGTAAAACTAAAAGTCAAACAGCCCGTGTTGAGGGAAACCACAAAATGAAGATTATTCTAGGACCATCATCAACTGAGTTAGCAGAAAAAATCGCTGACCTAACAGGGTTCGAGAAAGTTTCTGTGGCTTCGAGAGTTTTTCCTGACGGAGAATCTTACGTTCGCTTAGAAAATTCAGTGATGGACGAGCATGTTGCTATTGTGAATACTACGAGTAAACCGCAAGATAGCAACCTCATGCAACTCGGCTTTTTGGCTAATGCTGCGAAACGAAACGGCGCAAAAAAAGTAACCGCAATTGTTCCATATTTGGCTTACGCTAGGCAAGACAGAATATTCTTGGAAGGCGAAAACGTCAGCATCGAAACCGTGGCTGCAATGCTGAAAGCAGCAGGAATAGACCAACTAGTCACCGCAAACATCCACGCAGAAACCGCGCTAGACAAATTCCCATTCCCAGCCAAAACCCTCACCGCAATCCCACTACTGGCAGAATATTTCCTCAAAAAAGGCTTCACGAAAGCGTTCGCTTTAGCACCCGACAAAGGAGCCATGTACATCGCCCAACAAGCACAGCAAATTTTAGGCGGCGAAGCAGAAAACCTCGAAAAACAACGCGACAGACACACAGGACAAACAACCCAAACAGGCGTACACCTCAAAGTCAAAGGCAAAACAGTCATAATATTCGACGACATCATCAGCACAGGTGGAACAATCGTAGGTGCAGCAAAAATTCTCCGTGAACAAGGTGCAGCAAGAATCTACACCGCATGCGTTCACGGTTTGCTAGTCGGTGATGCAGAAAAGCGAATTCTAGACGCAGGTGTCGAGGAAATCGTAGCCACAGACAGCGTACCAAGCAAAAACAGCAAAGTCACTCTGGCGCCGCTATTAAGCGAAGCGTTAAAGGCGCTGTAGTTGGCTAAACTTTTCTTCCTGATAAGCGGCGAATACGAATCGCTCTCATTCGGGGAATTGAAAGCCATTCTCGAAGCAGAAGGATGCGGTTACATTTTAGTTGAGAAACTCGACCAAACTGTGAGACTGGAAGCCGACGCAAGCAGCGTCCAGCAAATCCAGCGCAGAAGCGCATACACACGCATTTGCGCGCTGGAACTTTTCACTTCAGAAGCAAACGACGAAGCCATAATTCAGGGAGCAGAAGAAACAGACTTTCGAGCGGTTCTAAACGAAGGAGAAACCTTCGCAGTTCGTATACGCCGCATAAAAGAATACAGCAATAGAGACGCAACCATGACGATTGAACGCAAACTCGGCAAACAAATACTCCAGAATACAACAGGCGCAAGCGTCAACTTAAAAACCCCAACAAAAACCTTCTTCGGCATTCTCACAAGCCACAAACTCGTCTTTGGCTTACGTTTGGCAGAAATCCAGCCAAAACCCTTCGTCGAACGCCGACCACGAAAAAAACCATTCTTTCATCCTTCAGCAATGAACGCAAAACTCGCAAGATGCATGGTCAACCTTGCACACGCCAAAACAGGCGAAACCGTTTTGGACCCGTTCTGTGGCACAGGTACAACCATACTCGAAGCGTCGCTGATTGGCTGCAGAGCAATAGGAACAGACGTGCAAAAACGGATGATAAACGGCACTAGAAGAAACCTTGCACATTTTGACGTTGCCGCTGAAGCGTTGCTCATGGCAGATGCGCGTAAACCACCCTTCATACGAATCGGGTGCATGGTGACAGATCCACCTTACGGCAAGAGCGCAACTACCCTGAAATCCACAACAAAAACAATCGTGGAAACCGTCTTAACCTCTGCCAAACCATTACTGAGCAAGGGACAACGGATTTGTATCGCTTCACCCAAAACAATACAAATCGCTAAACTCGGCTTGACGCTGGGCTACAGGCACGTGGAATCACACTTCGCCTACGTGCACCGAACCTTAACACGTGAAGTTGCCGTGTTCGAGAAGGATGATGAAAAATGAGTTTACGTGTGGTGTTCCTGGGAACGTCAGGTGCCATTCCAACCTTGAAAAGAAGCTTGCCAGCGGTGCTTGTCCATCGAGGGAATGAGCAGTTGCTGTTTGACTGCGGTGAAGGCGTGCAGCGGCAGATGATAAGAGCGAAAGTTGGTTTCCACAAGAAGATGAAAGTGTTCCTTTCGCATTTGCATGGTGACCACGTGCTAGGCTTGCCTGGCTTACTGCAGACGATGGCTTTGATGGACAGGACAAGGAAGCTTGAGGTTTATGGTCCAGAAGGCGTAGCTGCTTTCTTGACTTGTGTGAGTGAAACGTTGCGGTTCGGGTTGACGTTTCAAGTGGAAGTCCATGAGGTTCACGCAGCAGGCGAGGTTTGTAGCGAAAACGGTTATGCGGTTGAGGCTGCATGGGCGAACCATGTGACGCCTACGCTGGCTTACTCTTTTCTGGAGAATCCTCGGCCTGGAAAATTCTATCCAGAAAAAGCTACATTATTGGGCGTTCCAAAAGGCTTGTTGTGGTCAAAACTTCAACATGGCGAATCGGTTGATCTTGTGAATGGCAGAATGGTGAAACCAGAAGAGGTTTCAGGTCAAGCCAGGCGTGGACGAAAAATCATTTACTCGGGCGACACACGACCTTTTAAGGGGTTTGCCAAGTTTGCTGCACGTGCGGATTTAGTGGTTCATGAGGCAACGTTTGATGACGCTTTGGTTGAGAAAGCTGAGTTAGATGGTCATTCTACGCCTAGTCAAGCGGGTTTGCAGGCGAAGCGCGCTAAAGCAAAAATGTTGGTTTTGACGCATGTTAGTGCTCGTTATGCTGATGCTGGATTGCTTTTGGAACAGGCGAAAAAGGTATTTCCGAACGCGATTGTTGCTGAAGATCTTATGGTGTTGGAGTTGCCGTTAGGCGAGTAGCTGACGTAGGTTCGTGAGGCTTTCGAGCACGTTGAAGACTGATTCAATCATGATTATTCCGTTGAAGGTTATCTGCTTCAGGTGTGATGTGACTTGTTGCCAGTCGATTTTCCCGTAGCCAATGCCCAAATGCTGGTCACTTTCACCCATGTTGTCGCTGAGATGTAACTCAAAAATCTTTTCAGGCAACTGTGTGAGGAAGCGTTCCGTTTGGGCTTCGAGGTTCGCGTGACCTGTGTCGAGGACTATTCCGATGTCGCTTAAGCCTGTTTCCTCATAGAGCCTTCTGAAGTCTTCTGTGGTTTTCATTATGGAACCATATTTCTGCGGAACGTTCTCGATGGCTATTCTTACACCATATTCTCGTGCGACCTTGTGCAACAAGTGTATGCTCTGAATGTTTTGTCGCCAGTCGCTTCCAGGGTAGAACGGTGTGATGCCTGTTATCTGTCCTGGATGGAGAACCCACAGTTCTGCGTCCAACTCGTTAGCGTATGCCATTGACTGCTTGAGCCGTTTGAGTGAAGCGTTCAGCATTGTATTGCTGGGTGATGCCATATTTATGTCAGCGATTGGGCAGTGGAGGGTGAATTTGATTCCTCTGTGTCTTGCGGCTTCGTTAAGTGCCTTAACTCTTTGCTTGTTCAGTGTGTGCAACCCGTCGTCAACAATTTCAACGTAGTCAGTTTCAATCGTCGCTAAGGTGTTGAGCATTATGTTGAAGGGATCCGCCAGCGTATGCAGCATCGAGATGCCAATCTTCGGCTTGAACATTTGCGTTTTTTCCTCTTCAAAGGGTTACGAGGTTTAACCATGATATTTCGCGACTAATAACTCTACTCTGCGAACTGATGCGCTCTCGGAAACCTATCTCTCTACCGCAAACAAATTCCACAATGAAGTCGACTTGTGCATGATTGCACACATGCAGATTTCAAAGAATAGCTGACAATTATTTTCTTCGACTATGAGTCTGAAATTGAAAAGGGCAACTACTTTCGAATGTTGCACTGGAGCACTTTGGGACAAATTAGGCACTCGTCTGATCGCGGTGCTTCCGTTGGGAGTGCATTCAGATTTCCAAAGAAGTGCGCGCACTTGGCTGGAGACTCGAAGACCCTGTGATAGTCCGTTGCCTTGATATCCTTGATTTTCCAGCCCTCGGTCGTTATGTCGAGTCTAGACATGCAATGGGGGCATGCATAGTAAGAAGAACGTGGAAGGGTTGAGCCATCGGTTAAGACTGTGGGTTTGTCGAATTTCTTCCCGCAGCCATCGTATGGGCATCGAAGCTTCTCGTCTCCGCCGTCGCGTTCTCGGAAAAACGACATGCCCTCATCAAACCTCCAGCTTCATGAAACATCGGGTATAGTGATATTTAATAAACCTTTCCGTCCACAAGTTCAACAGAACTACAAAACGAGAAATGGAGCCTCGAGCGGGCCTTGATCCCGCGGCCTGCTGCTTACAAGGCAGCCGCTCTACCGGGCTGAGCTATCGAGGCAAGTGCATTCCGCTACTGCAGTGATGAATCACGCATTTTTAAAACGTTCGGAAGGGAGGGGGGCGAATACGCCAATCTTTTTAGGCTTAAATGGCTTAACTCGGGATTGCGAGCAAGAAAGGAGACGTTTGACTGATGCGTAAACGCGATGATCGAAGAAGCCTTAGTGAAATTGGGGAACGCTCCATAATCGAAATCGTAAAGAAACATCTCGAACCTATTCCAACTTCGCCAGTGCCCTTCGGTGACGACGTCGTTGCGGTGACAATCAAGGGCAAACGTGTGGCCGTGTTGAAGACAGACATGCTCGTGGGAAAAACCGATGTTCCTGAGGGGATGAGTCTGCGGCAGGCGGCGCGCAAAGCGGTAGTTATGAACGTGAGTGATTTCGCGGCTAAAGGTGCTGTTCCTTCTGCGGTGCTTGTTTCGCTTGGGTTGCCTAGGACATTTTCGGCGAAGGATGTGGAGGAAATCGCGGAGGGGCTGAATATGGGAGCGCGGGAGTATGGTGCCTACGTAGTAGGAGGGGATACGAGCGAGGCATATGACTTGATTATTGCCGTGTCGCTTTACGGAACCGCCTTGAAATCGAAGTTGATGTTGCGAAGCGGTGCGAAACCAGGCGATGTCGTAGCGGTTACTGGCCTTTTCGGAAAACCTGCCGCCGGACTGAGGCTTCTATCAAAAAATGTTAAGCTTGCTAGCAAGATCCGTAACGCTCTCATCGATTCGGTTTTTATGCCGCATGCTAGGTTGAAGGAAGGGCTGGCGCTTGGCGAATGCGGAGCGGTGTCAGCATCTATCGATTCCAGCGATGGGCTAGCTTGGAGCCTTCATGAGTTGACCAGAATGAGCGGCATCGGCTTTATAATTGACAGGGTTCCCTTGGCAGAGGAAGCTCGGCGATTCGCTGAGACATGCCACGTTGATGCTTTAGAGTTGGCGCTTTACGGCGGTGAGGAGTACGAGTTGGTCGTTACGGTTAAGCCTGAAAAGTGGCACGAAACTGAAGCGGCTGTCGAAACAGTTGATGGAAGACTCTTGCCTATCGGGGTGGTGACTGAACAAAAACATATCGTTCTCGATATGGATGGCAAGAAGCGCCTAATCGAACCTCGCGGTTGGGAGCACTTCAAAAGCAGACCTTAGCATAGTTCTGTTCGGTCGAGCAAGTAATTCAAAACGGTAATGCAAGAGGCGGCTAGATACGGCCTTTTGCCCAAACTGATTTTATCGCCATACCGTAGCGTGAAAGTTTCGGCTTTTTTCGGCAAACCCACGTGGTCACCTAAAACAAAAATTGGGTTTGGGTCAATCTCGGTTTCAGCTATATTTCTTCCGCCTTCTTCGAGAACGTAGATGTGACGGGTTTCGGCTTTTTCTTTGAGGAGTGCTTCGAAGCCCGTCTTTGCCACTGTTATTCCAGGATGGGTTTTTCTGCAAATGACTTTCTTCAGTATCCCGTGCCAAGTCTCTATATCTGTACGGACGTCGAAAAGTTCGGCGCCATTTATTTGCAGGTGCAAGGGCGGCTTTGGTGGTCCGTTAAGGATGGCGTGGAAAGTGACGTCTCTGCGCAAACCGTGGGAAAGGAAGAGGCTGGCGACAATGCATTCATGGACGATGTCCATTCTTCCCGCGTCGTGCATGTTAGTCCAGTTTGTGTCGGTTCTGCCTTGGCGGGAGTAGAGGAGGAATTCTCTCAACTTGTTCACGTCCGCTTCGTATTTCGGGGCACAGTTAATAAGACTATAGAAGAATCCAGCAAATCTTGTCTGCTCGTAGATTATACCCTCCCACAAAACTAAAAGAGAAATCACGAACCAAGGCGAGTTACTGAAACGTTTAAATCCCGTAAAAAACGCATAATAAACCACGCGGGCCCGTAGCTCAGCCTGGTAGAGCGCCAGACTCATAATCTGTTGGTCAGGTGTTCAAATCACCTCGGGCCCACCACTGAAAACCCTATTTTTCTATCCTTTTGGATGATTCTTGATAGATTCTTAATTTGTCAGATTGGATGTTGGTGGGAACTATTCTCTTGTCTGTTTCGAGTTTTGCCTGTTGTTTTCTCTTGTTTTTGAAATTCGTTGAATCATGTAAGCAGCGATGATTATTACTGCAGTTATGGTCAGACCGCTCGATATGGTTGTGACCCAAACGTCGTCTGTTTCCACAATGAACGCCACGGAAATTGCGAACAGGAAAACGCCGAAGTAGAGGCTGAAGTTGCTGCTGAAGAATTCGCCGAACTCCCTTGTTAGGGCTTGTCGGTAACTATTGAAAAGAATGAGGACTGTGACTAGAGCTACGAAAACTGTGAGGATGGTGTAGGTCAAGTTTGTCCAATAGTCTCCGAAAGTGAGTAGGAGCCCGACCTCGTCGATAATTAGCCCGCCGCCAGCGCCATAGAGGATTGCCGCCAGCCGGTCGACGTCTACGTCGTTGTAGCTGATTCCAAGCCAACCGCCAACGGCAAGAAGAACTATCCCAAACCAAAAATGGTGAACGTGAATTCCGTTGCTGACCAACACCGTTGATGGGAAGAATGTTGTGAAGGTTCTTGCCACGATAAATGAAAGAATGAAAGATAACAGGGCGATTATGGCAAAATTCGCTCTCGGCTGAAACCGTTTTGCGGAAAAAGTGGTCATCCCCATCGAGAAATACTGCGACGTCAGCCTGTATTTATCATTTGCCGCATTGGGCCATCATTAATCTCGGGCATATGTCGTCTGGGGTGTTTGTGGTAATCATGTTTTCTGGCATGTTTCAATTTGAAAAACCTTGCACGATTTCTTTGATTGTGTTCCAATTTCGAGTGGTAGCTTGAGTTTTGAGTTTTTTCTCGAGGAACGGGTTTGGCAGTCCTCCTTCTCCATGCCCGTGGGTTACGCTGTAAGCTTCGTGTTTGTCGATTCGTATTATTTCTGCCGTGGACTTTGGAATCTTGAGGTGAAGCACAGACTCTGCGGTTTCTGTTGATAGGAACGTAACTAGGTAGCTGGCGCCTTTTTCATCGAGGTTCCTGAAAGTATTGCTCTTCACGAGTTCCTCCAGATAATAAAAGGAACGCAAGATGACTCCTATATTGTTGCCTAATAACGACTTGAGTTTTTTCTGAATAGCTAATTTAATCTGTTCCAAATCAGAGTCGCTTGTTTCGAAAATGACGTTGCCGCTTTGCTTCCAGACAGAAACATGCTCGTAACCCAGCGAAGTGAAAGCTTCCTGTAGCATCTCCTTTTTTACGATGTTTTTGCCGCCGACGTTAATCCCACGCAGAAACGCAACATACTTGGGCATTTCTAGTCAGGGATATCTATGTTTGAATTATTGATAAGGCTTAATAGCTGCTTGCTCCGAGTCATGCACATTAGACGTGTGATGTTGGTATGGTTGATGTTTGGCTTCCCTACGGAAAAACCGACGTGTGCGTGAGAATCCCCGCCCGCAACTTTCTCGGCTCAATCACCCCCAAACAGCTTCCCGCCGCGCCCGACGCCAAGGCCGAAATCGAACGTGCCCTGAAAGAGCCAATTGGCTCCAAGAAACTCGCTGAAGTTGCGAAGCCCGAGAGCAAAGTTGCCATAGTGGTGGATGACGCGACACGTCACGCGCCGACCGACGTGATGATTTTGCCCGTTCTTGCGGAACTCAACGCTGCAGGCGTCAAGGATGAGAATGTTACGGTGATTTTTGGTTGTGGAACTCACAGGGCGGTTACGGATGAGGAAGCGCGGAGGCTCCTTGGGGAAGAGGCTTGCAGACGCGTGAAGGCGGTTAGCCATAATTACAGAGCAACAGACTTGGTTCATGTGGGAAATACCCGAACTCACGGCAACAAGGTCTACTTGAACCGTGTTTTTGCTGAATCAGACGTAAAAATCCTGCTGGGCGACGTGGGCTTCCATTATTACGCTGGCTACGGAGGCGGACGAAAGAGCGTGTTGCCCGCGGTGGCAGGAGAAGAAACGATAAAACACAACCATGCCATGCTTCTGAATCCGGACGCCAGAACTGGAATCTTGAAGGGGAACCCAGTTGATGAAGACATGACTGAAGCGACGAGGCTGGCAAAAGTGGATTTCATCGTGAACACCGCCTCAAATAGCAAGTGTGAAATCGTGAAAGCTTTCGCTGGCGATGTTGAACAGGCGTTCCTCGAGGCTGTGAAAGCCGTGGACGAGATGTACCGAGTGGCAGTTGATCGGCGGGCAGACGTGATCGTTGTCAGTCCAGGTGGTTATCCGGCGGACATGAACCTTTTTCAGGCGTACAAGGCGTTGGATAATGCTTTGGCAATCGTCAAGCGCGGCGGTGTGGTCGTGCTCGTTGCCGAATGTGCTGAAGGCCATGGCAACCCAGTTTTTTACGACTGGATGGCAAGGCTTGGCGAGTTGAAGGCGGTGGAGCGCGAGATAAAACGCAACTTTGTATTGGGCGGGCATAAGGCGTATTATTTGTTGAAGGCGCTACAGAACCATCAGATTATCCTCGTCAGCTCGTTACCCGACTATTATGCTAGTATCTTCAAGTTGAAGACCGCGAGAGCTGTGAACGACGCGTTAACCGAAGCCTTCAAGATCGCTGGTTCAGGCGCCAGAGTCTGGGCGATGCCTTACGGAAACTACATGTTGCCCGAGGTTGGAGTAGCCGAAGAACAGGTGCAGAAAGAGTAACCGAGACTGAAACCTTTTGAAACGCAACGTTTAAGTTATCAACGGAAATCTCGTTTAAGAAGGCGAAAAAATGCTGCAGACCTTCAACATCCGCAAGTTCATGCCAGACGACCTTCAAACCGTGATGCAGATAAATCGCGAAACCCTGCCAGAGAACTACACTGACTACTTCTTCATGGACCTCTTCGAGCGGTTTCCCCAAACCTTCATTGTTGCTGAAGAAGACCACTCAATCGTCGGGTACATCATGTGTCGTATAGAAGTCGGGCTGTCAAACCTTGGCTTAGGCGGCCTAATACGAAAGGGACATGTGGTTTCAATCGCGGTTCTGCCCAGCGCAAGGCGTAAAGGCGTCGCCCAAGCGTTGATAAACACCGCACTGGCCGGCATGAGTTTCTACAAAGCGAAACAATGTTACCTGGAAGTCAGGGTTACGAACGACGCAGGAGTGGCTTTGTATAAGAAGCTGGGGTTCGACGTCAGCCGCACCGTTCACGGGTACTACTCAGACGGCGAAGACGCTTACGTCATGAGCAAGAAACTCTAGCTTTAGACAGATAGAACTTGTCTTTCTCCACTTACAACGAATAATAACTTAAGTTCGCTTCTTGGTTCTCTTGAGTTCATCTTCCAGCTTTTTCACTCGCAGTTTGAGCGTCTCGTTCTCTTTTTCCAACGTGGCGATTCTGGCTAGATACTCTGTCGTCTTCTTTGCTTTCTCCACTTCGTTTATGTGTTCTTCGTCGACCCATGGTGGCGGTCCTGCGCTACCCCAACCCATCCTTCTCAACTCACGTTGGATTACTCTCTTCGAAGATTTAAAAGGTTCTTTGCGCCGGTTGTAGGACACCATTCTCCTCTCTTCAGGGAACGATTGTCCGAAAGTTAAAATGACAAAGACCGTTCTCCGCTAAGGGGCGCCTCAGTTGAACAGCTGCATTGCATTGAATAGCGGATAACGTCGCCTGGCTGATGGATAGCCGCTGTACTGATTAGGTTGAGGCTACGTTTTGCAGCGTTTGCGGTTTCAATCGCCTTTTCCTCTTTTGTTTTCTATTGTTTTTTACCTGCACTTATAACTTGACGTTGACCTGACACGTAATTGGATTCGTGGCGTTTCACTTTAACTCAGCTCTCCGCAGATTGAGAGCTCGCATGTTTCGCGCGTTTTAAATAGTGCTGGAGCAACTCTATCCACGGATTACCGTTGACGAGCTGAGACAGATGTCAGAAGAAACAGAAAATTCAAAAGAAAGTGAAAGCCCGCTATCACCCGGCACAAAGAAATACGAGTTTATCGAGGACCTTCCAGGAGTCGGTCCAGCAACAAGCCAGAAACTTCGGGACCTAGGCTATCACACCGTGGAATCGCTAGCGATGGCAACAGCCCGTGAACTGGAACCCGTAGGCGTGAGTGAGAAGAAAGCTTTTCAAATCATTGAAGCCGCAAGGTCAGCCATAGGCATCAGCTTCGTGAGGGCTGACGAACTTTACAAGATGCGTCAGACTGTTCTCCGCGTAACGACTGGCAGCAAAGCTCTGGACAAGATGGTTGACGGCGGTTTGGAGACCCAGACCATAACCGAGTTCTATGGCGAGTATGGTAGTGGAAAGAGTCAGTTCTGCCACCAACTGTGCGTGAACGTACAGTTACCTCCTGAACGTGGTGGTCTCAGCGGTGGCGCACTGTACGTGGACACTGAAAACACGTTCAGGCTTGAACGCATAATCCAGATGTCTAAGCATTTAGGTCTCGATCCCGAACAAGTGGTTAAAAACATCATTTACGCTGAGGCGTTCACGTCAGACCACCAGATGTTCCTCCTCGAGAACGCGGACGAAATCATAAAAGCCAACAACATCAAACTACTAATTGTCGACTCACTCACAGCACATTTCAGGAGCGAGTACATCGGTCGAGAAATGCTCGCATCCAGACAACAGAAACTAAACAAACACATGCACAAACTAATCGCTTTAGCAAGAGCATTCAATGCTGTAGCAGTCGTGACAAACCAGGTCATGGCCAAACCCGACCAATTCTTCGGCGACGCTACTCATCCCATCGGCGGGCACATCGTGGGACACACGAGCCACACTCGAATCTACCTTCGCAGAGCGTCGCATGGTCCCGTGCGTATCGCCCGGCTGGTCTCAAGCCCGTATTTACCTGAGGGAGAGGAAATCCTTAAAGTCACGGAGAACGGAATAGAAGACGTAACCGAAGAGGAGAAAGCGGAGAAAGCAAGCAAAGGACGCGGTCGCTAAGAATGCCTATACCACAAGCGTTAGTAACAAGGTATTTCCAGCTCATCGTCAACCGACAATTCACAGAAGCCGAACGCGAGCTGGAACGGCTTAAGCAGAAAATGCAGAAAACTGAGTATAACAGAGGTTACTTCAGGGCATTGTACGGTATGCTTCTCTCTCGCAGGAGCAGTAACGACAACTATGCTCTTTTCTCAAAGTTGGATTTAACCGACAAAGCTTCATTGCATATGTATAGACGTGAGTTTCTAGAACATACAAGAAACGGTCTCCATGGCGATTTTGACCGTGGCTACTTCTCGGCATGGTCTGATTGTATGCGAATCCTCGCCAGACTAGACGTTCCGAATGCGACCGCTTCGAGCGAAAAGGATTCCGACAAAGACAAACCGCTTGAGACTCTTAGAAGCGATAAGAGTCAAGCAACGATGGCGAATTTCTTCCAAGGCAAAGAAGCTTAGACTTTTAGATTGGTGGTTGTCCTAAGACAATCGTGTATATGAGGATCCAGGAGACTAGCCACGCGAAGAAGTAGACGCCTATGCCCTGGGTCATGATTTTGGATTGTTTCTCAACTTTGCCCTTGAATTGGGCTTTGAAGATGTAGAACGTTATCAGGTACACGAGTAGGGCTATGGTTAACCCGTTTACGAACGTGGTTAATCCTCGTTCTCCTAACGTCAGGGCTATTGCTGTGCTTATGGCGCCTGCAACTACTGCTAATGCCAGCCTCGTCCAGTAGATCAATGTCAACGGTCTCATGGGTCGAGTCCACCTTGATGTTTCAAGTCCATGTTATGAAGTTGAGGGGTTATTAACCATTTTGCCTGCTCACGGCAAGTTTTCTAGGTGATCACTTTTTCCGTCGTTCTGCGGTAGAATATCCAGGCAAGCAAAACCGTAAGCCCTGTAACGAGGATTGTGACGGAGAAGGGTAACGGGTTTAGGATTTGGGTCGAAACTGCAAAGGAATACAAATTGTTGCCAAAGTGCAGGGCGACAGCTAATGCGTAGAATATCAAGGGTCTCTTTGTAGCAATACCGTATGCCGCAATCGCGGTGCTTGCTGGATGGAAGAAGAATCCTGGCAGGCGGAAAAGCGCTGGGGTTCCGAGCAGG
>Ga0316628_100001484_pt1 | contig 16588 bp, 15 predicted proteins | sample OWC_Aug_M2_C1_D5_FD_207648 | JGI IMG/M metagenome (GOLD analysis project Ga0316628, IMG submission 207648) | Wetland soil microbial communities from Old Woman Creek delta, Ohio, United States - OWC_Aug_M2_C1_D5_C | ecosystem: Environmental > Terrestrial > Soil > Wetlands | place: USA: Ohio... | reverse complement strand
GCTGATCATCGTCACCGAATGGAAGGCGTTCAAGAGCCCGGACTTCGACGAGGTCAAGGCGCGCCTCAAGCAGCCGGTGATTTTCGACGGGCGCAACCTGTTCGAGCCGGCGGATATTGCGGCGCAAGGCGTCGAGTACTACGGCATCGGCAGGGAGTCGGGCGGCTGCGGAGGGGGCGGGCCAATTTCCAGGCAGCGATTGGGAGATTTGCTGCCACAGGTGATTTCTCTAGCCCGCCGGGCTGGCGCGGCCGTCATGGGAGTCTACAACAGCGGAAATGTCGTGGCCCAAACCAAGCACGATTCATCGCCGCTTACTGCAGCGGATATCGCGTCGCATCAGATAATTCTGGAAGGTCTGAAGAAGCTGACGCCGGGTTGGCATGTTCTGTCCGAGGAGGCATTAGAGGTATCCTTTGAGGCGCGCCATGCATGGCAATGCTACTGGTTGGTTGATCCTTTGGATGGGACAAAGGAGTTTATCTCCAGAACCGGTGAGTTTACAGTCAATGTCGCATTGATCGAGCATGGCCGTCCGGTGTTGGGCGTTGTCTACGCCCCCGCCATCGGCAGGCTCTACCATGCCGCGAGAGGACACGGCTCGTTCAAGGTGGTCGAGGGAGAAGTTATTCCGCTGCGTGCGGCTGCCTACGAAGGCGGGGCAGTTAAAGTGGTTGCGAGCCGTTCTCACCGCGGGGAAAAACTGGACCGCTTTCTGGAAAGAATAGGCAAGCATGAATCGATCAGCATGGGTAGTTCGCTGAAGTTCTGTCTAGTGGCCGAAGGGGCGGCGCATCTTTACCCGCGATTGTCCCCAACCATGGAATGGGATACTGCTGCGGCGCAATGTGTTGTGGAAGAGGCCGGCGGATTCGTGGCCGACCTTGGCAATGTGTCTTTGAGATACAACAAACGGGACTTGCTGAACCCTGATTTCATGGTTTCCGGGAGCGCTTCTTTTCCGTGGCGTGAATTTCCCGAGCTGGCACCGATTGGAGCGGACTAAGCCGATCCTGCAGCATGAGTTGCGCTTCATAGCCAATGGGGGGTCCTATGGATGATATAACTACTTACAGGATGACGAGTGGTGGGTAAAACTAAGATTTTGGTGACCGGTGCTGACGGTTTTATCGGCTCACATTTGACGGAAGCCCTTGTGCGCCAAGGGCACGATGTGCGTGCCTTTGTTCTCTATAATTCATTCAATTCCTGGGGGTGGTTGGATCGGTGTGAACCGGACGTGAAGGGTAGCTTCGAGGTGTTTGCGGGAGACATTCGCGATCCCTACGGCGTAAAACAGGCCATGCGGGGCTGCGACGTTGTGATGCACCTGGCGGCGTTGATCGCCATTCCTTATTCATACCATTCTCCTGATACCTATGTTGACACGAATGTAAGGGGCACCCTGAACATCTTGCAGGCTGCGCGCGAGTTGGGGGTTGGGAAAGTAGTGCACACCTCAACGAGTGAGGTTTACGGTACGGCAAGATTCGTCCCTATTACCGAGGAACATCCGCTGCAGGGGCAATCGCCCTATTCGGCATCCAAAATCGGCGCTGACCAGATAGCCTATTCCTTTTATGCATCCTTCGACCTGCCGGTGGTGATCGTGCGGCCATTCAATACCTATGGCCCCCGCCAGTCCGCACGCGCGGTTATCCCGACGATCATCACCCAGATTGCAAACGGGCGGCGGCAGATCAAGCTCGGTGCTGTGTCTCCCACACGCGATTTCAACTTTGTCAAAGATACGGTGGCGGGCTTCATTGCCGCGATGAATTCCGACCGCGGGCTGGGAGAGGTCGTTAACCTGGGGAGCAATTTCGAGATCTCGATCGGGGATACGGCGCAGTTGATTGCTGAGGCCATGAATGCAGAGATCGAGATTATTACGGATGAGGCTCGCTTGCGTCCAGAGAACTCGGAAGTCGAACGCCTGTGGGCCGATAATGCAAAGGCGCAGCAACTGTTCGGCTGGCGTCCGGAATACGGCGGCCGGGAAGGTTTCAAGCGGGGGCTGGTGGAGACGGCGGTATGGTTTACTCAGCCGGACAATCTGCGCGGATACAAGCCGGACATTTACAACCTGTAAAACATGAACACCACGAACACGATTGCAGAACAGATCGTTTCCGCCATACGTGCGGTAATCGGCGAGAGGGCCGTGGCTTTGCACGAGCCAAGCTTTCATGGGAACGAGTGGCAGTACCTAAAGGACTGCCTAGACTCGACATTTGTATCTTCCGTGGGAAAATTCGTTGATCGATTCGAGGCAGAGCTGGCGGAGTATACCGGCGCAAAACATGCTGTCGCCGTGGTTAATGGCACGGCCGCATTGCACATTGCGCTGAAGCTTGCCGGGGTTGGGCCGGGAGATGAGGTGCTGGTGCCCGGGCTGACATTTGTAGCGACGGCAAATGCCGTGACCTACTGCGGCGCCACACCGCACTTCGTCGATAGCGAGACGAGCACCTTGGGCGTGGGTGCTGAAAAATTGCGGGATTACCTTATGCGGCACAGCGAGCAACGCTCCGGGCAGTGCGTAAACCGCGCCACGGGGCGAGCCATTCGCGCGCTGGTACCCATGCATACCTTCGGTCATCCGGTCGACCTGGAGGGACTGATGGCCTTGGCCCGCGATTTCAATCTTGCGCTGGTGGAAGATGCCGCCGAGTCCTTGGGCAGCTACTACCATGGAAGGCATACTGGCACATTCGGGATGATGGGTACGCTTAGCTTCAATGGCAACAAGGTGATCACCACGGGTGGCGGCGGCGCCATCCTGACGGACAACAGCGAACTCGCTCGTCATGCCAAGCACCTGACTACCACGGCAAAGATTCCGCATGCTTGGGAATTTCGTCACGATGAAATTGGCTATAACTACCGCATGCCCAATTTGAATGCGGCTTTGGGTTGTGCCCAGCTGGAGCAGTTACCCTCCCTGCTGGCTGCAAAAAGGGAATTGTTCCGGCGCTACCAGGCGGCGTTCGCTCGAGTTGCGGGCGTCACGCTGGTGGCCGAGCCATCGCAAAGTCAGAGCAATTACTGGCTTCAGACATTGCTGCTGGACGAGCATCTGGGCGGCGTGCGCAATCTTGTATTGAAGGTCACCAATGAGGCGGGTTTCATGACGCGGCCGGCATGGATACTGATGCATGAGCTGACGCCGTTCAAGGACTGTCCGCGCATGGACTTGGCGCAGTCGCAGTCGCTGTCGGAACGGCTGATCAACATACCGAGCAGTTCAACAATCTGAAAGCATTTGCCCCATGAGCAAACCCAACCTCATTCTGATCGGAGCCGGCGGCCATGCACACGCGTGCATAGACGTCATCGAGCAGAGCGGTCAGTTCGTCATTTCGGGACTGATCGGGGCCGAAAGTGAAGTGGGTGACAAGCATTTGGGATATCTGGTGATCGCCACCGACCGTGAACTTTCGGAGCTTGCCAAAGCATGCCAGTACCTGCTCATTGCAGTGGGCCAGATCCGCTCGGCGGAACGGCGCATCAGCCTCTATCGGCATGCCATGGAACTTGGGTTTAGATTGCCAACAATCGTTGCTCCGAGCGCGCATGTGTCACGTCATGCGGCGGTCGGGCCCGGGACTATCGTGATGCACGGGGCCATCATCAATGCCGGAGCCTCGGTCGGCGCCAATTGCATCGTCAATACACGGGCATTGGTTGAACACGACGCAACAGTCGGAGACCACTGCCATCTTTCGACTGGCGCCATACTCAATGGCGGCGCGCGCCTGGGTACGGGCAGTTTTGTTGGCAGCGGCAGTGTGGTCAAGGAGGGCGTCTCGATCGGTTCGAGATGCGTGATCGGAATGGGGCTGTCCGTTCGCCGCGATCAGGCGGATAACATTCGATTCGTCGGGGGGGAGTAGCAGATGGCCAAGCGTGTGCTCGTTATCGCCGAAGCCGGGGTTAACCATAACGGCGATCTTGCCATGGCTAGGAAGCTGATCGATGTGGCGGCGGAAGCGGGGGCAGACCTGGTCAAGTTTCAGACCTTTAAAGCGGAGCGCTTGGTTTCGCATACGGCCCCCAAGGCCGACTACCAGAGTCGGGCAACCGACCGTACCGAATCACAGCTCGAGATGCTGCGCAGGCTGGAGCTCAAGGACCAGATGCACAAGGAGTTGATCGCGCACTGCGCGGCACGCAATATCGGCTTCCTTTCAACGCCGTTTGATATTGAAAGCGTCGATCTGCTCGCAAGCCTCGGTCAAAGCCTGTTCAAGGTGCCATCCGGAGAGATCACCAATCTGCCCTATCTTCGCCACATCGGACGTACGGGCAGAGAGGCAATTGTATCCACGGGGATGTCAACGATGGGCGAGGTCGAGTCCGCTATCGATGTGCTGGAGCGGGCAGGCATATCACGGGCGAATATTACTGTGCTGCATTGCACCACGGAATATCCCACGCCGATGAACGAAGTGAACCTGCGTGCGATGCAGAGCATGGGAATGGCATTTGGGGTTGCGGTAGGGTATTCCGATCACACCCCGGGCATCGAAGTGGCGATTGCTGCTACCGCAATGGGCGCTACGGTGATTGAGAAACACTTTACACTCGACCGTAACCTGCCTGGGCCGGACCACAGGGCTAGCCTTGAGCCTGCAGAGCTGAGGGCCATGGTGAGGGGCATACGCAACATCGAGCTTGCGCTGGGCGATGGTGTCAAGCGCTTGACGCCAAGCGAGGCAAGGAACAGGCCGATTGCCCGCAAGTCATTGGTTGCCGGCAGGAAGATTGTGGCGGGCGAGAAGTTCAGTCCGGAAAATATCACAGCCAAACGGCCGGGCACGGGAATATCGCCCATGCGCTGGGATGAAGTCATGGGCCGTGCGGCAATGCGCGATTTTTCCGCAGGCGAGGTGATCGAGTTATGACCCGCAAGATTTGCGTCATCACCGGAGCGCGCGCCGAATACGGGCTGCTGCGCTGGGTCATGCAGGGCATAAAGGATGATCCAAAGCTGCAACTGCAGATTCTCGCTACCGGGATGCACCTTTCGCCCGAGTTTGGCCTTACCTACCGTGAGATCGAGCAGGACGGGTTCAGGATTGACCGTAAGGTTGAGATGCTGACCAGCTCGGACACGCCGGTTGGCGTCGCTAAATCCATCGGCTTGGGCATGATCGGTATGGCAGATGCGCTGCACGAACTGGAGCCCGATCTTGTCGTCGTGCTCGGCGACCGCTTCGAGATTTTTGCCGCCGCATCGGCGGCGCTGGTGGCGCGCATCCCGCTGGCTCATTTGCATGGTGGGGAGACGACGGAGGGTGCTTTCGATGAGGCGCTACGCCATTCGATCACCAAAATGTCCCATCTGCACTTTGTCGCAACCGAGGAATACCGGCGGCGCGTGATCCAACTGGGAGAGCAGCCAGAGCGCGTATTCCTGGTGGGCGGGCTGGGCGTAGACGCGATAAAACGGCTGAAACTACTGGGCCGCGCTGCACTGGAGAGCTCGCTGGGTTTCAAGTTTGCCCCGAAAAATCTGCTGATCACCTTCCACCCCGTGACTCTGGAGACGGCGACAGCCGCCGAACAGATGGCAGAGCTGCTTGCGTCCCTGGCGTCGCTCAAGGACACAGGTCTTATATTCACCATGCCCAATGCAGACACGGACGGGCGTGTGCTGCGCAAGATGGTCGAGGAATTCGTGGCGCTGCATGCCAATGCGCATGCCTACACCTCTCTGGGGCAGCTGCGCTATCTTTCGTGCGTTGCGCAGGTGGATGGCGTGGTGGGAAATTCATCCAGCGGCCTGACGGAGGTGCCCAGCTTCGGGAAGGGCACAGTGAACATAGGGGACCGCCAGCGCGGGCGGTTGCAGGCAAAGAGTGTGATCAATTGCGAGCCCTCGCGCGAGAGTGTTTCGGCTGCGCTGGAAACGCTGTTTAGCCCAGGTTTTAGGCCGATGCTGGCGGGCGTGCGCAACCCTTACGGTGAAGGCGGCGCAAGCGAAAGTATCGTTGAGGTCATAAAGGAATATGCGCTTGAGGGCTTGGCCAAAAAGGCATTCTACGATTTGCCGGCCATGCAATTGGAGTCAGACAAATGAGTTCATCAGAGAACATCTGGAAACGTGCGATCCTTCCGGATTCGGCCACGATCCAGGATGCGATCCGCAATCTCAATCAGATAGCGGTCAAGATCGTTATGGTGGTAGACAATGCTGGTGTACTTGAGGGCACCATATCCGACGGCGATATTCGGCGCGGCCTGCTCAAAGGTCTGGACCTCAACGGCCCAATAGCGAGCATCATGCATCGCAATGCGCTGGTCGTGCCTCCTGAGGTGTCACGTGACCTGATACTGCAGCTGATGGTGGCGAACAAGATTCAGCAGATTCCGGTCGTCGATGAGCGCCAGCATGTGGTTGGGCTGCATTTGTGGGATGAAATCAATTCAACACCGCAGCGTGCCAACCGGATGGTGATTATGGCAGGAGGGGTGGGATCGCGGTTACGGCCGCATACGGAAAACTGTCCTAAACCGCTGGTGCCGGTGGCCGGCAAGCCTATGCTGCAGCATATCATCGAGCGCGCCAAGCTCGATGGCTTCTCACATTTTACGCTGGCGATTCACTACCTGGGCCATATGATCGAGGAGTATTTCGGGAACGGCAAACAATGGGGTGTGCAGATTGATTATTTGCGCGAGCAGAGCCCTTTGGGCACGGCGGGCGCGCTCGGGTTGCTGGATCCGCGGCCAGATGCGCCATTCATCGTTACGAATGGCGATGTCATTACTGATGTCCGGTATGGCGAGTTGCTGGATTTTCACATCCGCCACAATGCGAATGCGACCATGGCCGTTAGAGTTTACGAGTGGCAGCATCCGTTCGGCGTGGTGCAACTCGACGGCGTAGAAATTACCGGGTTTGAGGAGAAGCCGATTGCCCGCAGCCATATCAATGCGGGCGTGTACGCGCTCAATCCGGAAGCATTGGATGTGCTGGGTGTCAACGCGCATTGCGATATGCCTGCGCTGTTCGAGCGCCTGCAGCAAATGGGCAAACGCACCATCGCCTATCCGATGCATGAGCCCTGGCTGGACGTGGGCAGGCCAGATGATCTGGTGGCTGCGAACAATATTCACAAATAAGCGGAGTACGTAGAATGAAGGGAAATACCAAGGACCTGCACTGGTGCACGAGCTGCCTGACGATGTCAACGCGCCCCAGGATTACCTTTGACGAGGGCGGCAGGTGCAACGCCTGCGTGTGGGCCGAAAAGAAGAAGACTCTGGATTGGGGAGCGCGGCAGAAGGAGTTGGAGAGACTTCTGGACAAGCATAGGCTCGAGGACGGCAGGGTGGATTGCCTCGTTCCCGTCAGCGGCGGCAAGGATGGTTCGTACGTCGCCTATAACCTGAAACACAAATATGGCATGAATCCGCTGGCAGTCACGGTAACTCCGGCGCTGTCCCTTGAACTGGGTGACCGCAACCTTCGCGCATTTGTCGAAAGCGGCTACAACCATATCTCTATTAATCCTGCACACAAGGCCATGCAGGCCCTGAACAAGGTCGGATTCATTGAAATGGGCTTCCCCTACTATGGCTGGCTGATTGCCATACATACGGCGGTTGCACGTGCTGCAGTGGGCTTTGGCATCGGTCTCGTATTTTACGGCGAGGACGGGGAGGTGGAGTATGGCGGCTCGACCGAAACCTCGAAAAACCCGATTTACGACGTTGCCTACCAGAAAAAGGTCTATCTCGAAGGGGGCCACGAAAAGGTGTTGGCTGCGTCCGGTTTGTCGGAGGCCGACCTCTATTTTTTCCGTTTCCCGGGAGAGGATGAACTGCATGGACGCAGGATTGAACTGACTCATTGGTCATATTTCGAAAATTGGGATCCCTACCGCAACTACCTGGTTGCAAAGGAACACTGCGGCATGATGGAGGCGGAAGATTCCAACGCGGGAACGTTCACCAATTTTTCGCAGAACGACCAGGCGCTATATGCCCTCCATACCTACCTCATGTACTTGAAGTTCGGCTTCGGGCGGGCGAATCAGGACGCATGCATTGAGGTGCGGCGCGGCGCGATGGACCGGGCGCAAGCGGTCAATCTGGTGCGGCTCTACGATGGCCATTACCCAGAGGAATTCATCGAGCTGTACTTGGAATATTACCAGATGACCCGCGCCGAATTTGATGCGGTGCTTGATCGCTATGTAGACCGCGATCTGTTTGAAAAGGTGGATGGCCGCTGGACGCCAAAGTTCATTGTGACATGACGCGCTCTGCAATAACCATTATCGACTACGGCATGGGCAATATCTGGTCCGTGCTGAGTGCGCTGCGCTACCTGAAGGCCAATGCGACCGTGAGTGGCGACCCCAGGGAAATCGCAACGGCGCAAGCGCTTTTGCTGCCGGGCGTGGGCTCATTCCGCAAAGCGATGACCGCCCTGCGTGAGAAGCAGCTTGATCAGGCCATTCTCGAAGCAGTGCAATCGAATGGCGCCAAGATTCTGGGCATTTGTCTGGGCATGCAGTTGATGGGCAGTCGCGGCTCCGAGGATGGGAATACGTCCGGGCTTGGACTGGTGCCCAATCCGGTGGATATATTTACCGCACAAGAGACGGAGGGGAACAAGATTCCTCACATTGGCTTCGACGTGGTGCGAAGTGCGCCGGAGTCGCGCCTGTTCCGCGGCCTGCCACAAGAGGCGGACTTCTACTTCGTGCATTCTTATCGCATGTTGCCAGGCGGGCTGCCTGGGATAGCTGCGACCTGCCGTTACGGCGTCGAATTTCTGGCTGCCTATGAGCAGGGCAACATTTTTGCCACCCAGTTTCATCCGGAAAAGAGCCAGACCAATGGCCTGGTGCTCCTGAAGAACTTTTTGGGTCAATGAGCTGCCATGCTTAAAAAGCGCCTGATATTCACGTTGCTCTATAGTCAGGGGCAGTTCACGCTGAGCCGGAATTTCCGCCTGCAAAAAGTTGGAAACCTGAAGTGGCTGCAAACCAATTACGGCTTTTCGTACATTTCATTTTTTATTGACGAGCTGATTGTGCTCGATGTTACGCGCGGCGAAAGGGATGTACAAGCCTTCCAGGACACCCTCAAATCGCTAACGGAGGGCTGTTTTGTCCCGATCGCTGCCGGAGGGGGGGTGCGCACGGTAGAACACGCCCGCGCCCTGCTTCGCTCAGGGGCTGACAAAGTCGTCATCAATACGCCGCTTTATGACGATGCGAATTTTGTTCACGCTCTTGCCAGCGAATTCGGCCAGCAGTGCGTAGTCGCATCCATGGATATCAAGCGCCTGCCGGATGGCGCATACCGGCCTTGCTCGGATCGTGGCGCCATATGCGATGCAGGATCTGCAGCCCAATGGATAGAGCGTATCGCCGGTTACCCAATCGGTGAGCTTTATCTCAATTCAATAGAGCGAGATGGAACCGGCCAAGGGTACGATATGAAATTGCTGGACCTCCTGCCAGCCGGTATGCCAAAGCCTGTCATCCTGGCCGGCGGGGTGGGCAATTCCACGCACCTTGCAGAGGGGCTGGCGGATGCGCGGGTGGACGCCGTGGCGACGGCGCATTTGTTCAATTTCATCGGCGACGGCTTAAAAAAGGCGCGGCAATCAGTGACGGCAGGCGGAATCGACCTGCCGGTCTGGAATGTCCAGCAGATTGCTCAGCGGTTTCAGGCGGGGGGGGCGTGATTTGATAAAGCGCATCCTCATCGTCGGATTGGGGAGCATCGGCAAGCGCCACTTGCGCTTAGCCAGGGAGCGCTTCCCTGGTGCAGATATCCGGGTGTTGCGCCACCAAGAGTGCCTATCGGTGCCGGAATATGCAACCGGCTGCTTTTCCGAGATGAACCAAGCCATTGCGTTTGCGCCGCAACTGGCGGTGATAGCCAGCCCGGCGCCCTTCCACATGCAAGTCGCACAGCTACTGGCGAGCGCAGGAGTGCATCTCCTTGTTGAAAAGCCATTGTCGGATTCGCTCGAAGGGGTGCCGGAACTGCTCGAAACCGTCCATGTACGAGGAACGGTGCTGCTGACAGGCTACAACTTGCGCTTTTTGCCGTCATTACGCGCCTTCCGTGAGATGCTGAGAGCAGACGCGGTCGGCAGGGTATTGTCCGTGCGCTGCGAGATCGGGCAATACCTTCCTGCGTGGCGCCCGGATGCAGACTACCGGGGGGGGGTTTCGTCGCAAAAGAAACTGGGCGGGGGAGCGCTGCTAGAACTCAGCCATGAAGTTGATTATCTGCGCTGGATCTTCGGTGAGGTGTCCTGGGTCGAAGCCACGCTCAGCAGGCAAAGCTCGCTCGAGATTGATGTTGAAGATACGGCGCACCTGATCCTAGGCTTCGCGCCGGAGCCGGACGGCCGGCAACTCATCGGGACTGTGAGCATGGATTTCATCCGTCATGACACGACAAGGTTGTGCACGGCCATAGGTGACAGGGGAAGCTTGCGCTGGAACGGCCTGACTGGCGTTGTTGAGCAATTTGATGCGGGCGGCAAGAATTGGCGTGAGTGTTTCAGGCATCAACATCAGCGCGACGAGAGCTATCAGGCCGAGTGGGCGCATTTGTTGGAATGCATAGAAGAACGGGCAATACCGCTGATTACGGGGGAAGACGGGTTTATGGTCATGCGGCTGGTAGAGGCAGTGCGCGAATCATCGAAAGCTGAAGCGCGAGTTCGGCTTATGGAGACGGCAGAAAAGGTGGGCGCATGAGAGCGATTGCATTTATTTTTGCGCGCGGGGGCTCGAAGGGGTTGCCCGGCAAGAACATTCGTCCGCTATCGGGGAAGCCGCTAATCGCTTGGTCTATCGAACATGCGTTGGCGGTCAAGCGCATCGGGCGCGTTATCGTCTCGACGGATTCGGAAGAGATCGCTGCTGTGGCCAGAACGCACGGCGCCGATGTGCCCTTTATGCGCCCGGCTGAACTTGCGCGCGATGATAGCCCGGAATGGCTGGCATGGCGCCACGCACTTGCGTACTTGCGAGAAGAGGAAGGCGCCTTGCCGGATGTAATGGTGTCGGTTCCCACTACTGCGCCGCTGCGATTGCCGGTGGATATTGAGAACAGTCTGGATGAATATGAAAAGGGAGGGGCGGATGTCATTGTCACAGTGACCGATGCGCACCGTAGTCCGTATTTCAATATGGTCAAGCGTAATGCAGATGCCACAATTGGCCTGGTAATTCCGCCGTCATCCACCGTTACGCGGCGACAGGATGCGCCAGAAGTTTTTGATATGGCGACTGTGGCATATGTTGCGAGTCCGGAATTTGTTCTGAACAAGAACGGTGTTTTTGAAGGCAAGGTGCGTGCGGTGAATGTGCCGCAGGAGCGTGCAATTGACATAGACACGCTGCTGGATTTCCAGATGGCAGAATGTCTGATGAATATCAGGGGCAAAACGAGATGACTACGCTAAAGGCACTCATGGATCTCAAAGGTCGCCGTGCCCTGATTACGGGCGCAACAGGCCATCTCGGCCGTGTAATGGCCGATACCTTGGCTGAACTGGGCGCCAATTTGGTGCTGGTCGACCGGGCCGGCGCGGAATTTCAGCAGCTATCGGAAGAACTGGGGGGGCGGTGGGGCATCAACGTTCAGTCTAGGTCGTGTGACCTAGAGCAACCGCAGCATCGCACTGAATTGGTGGATTGGCTGAAGAGCAGTGGCGAAAGCCTGGATATCCTCGTCAATAACGCAGCCTTCGTAGGAACGTCGGAGCTGAAGGGCTGGGGGGTGCCATTCGGGGAGCAAACCGTCGAAACTTGGCGGCGCGCGCTTGAGGTCAACCTGACCGCCGTGTTTGACCTGTGTCAGGGGCTGACCCCGCTGCTGCGGAAATCGCAAGGCGCCTGCATCGTCAACATCGGTTCGATTTACGGCGAATACGGGCCGGACTGGGGTCTTTATGAGGGCACAAAAATGAGCAACCCCGCGGCCTATGGCGCCTCAAAGGGCGGCCTCCTCCAGCTTACCCGATGGCTGGCTACGACGATTGCGCCTGACATCAGGGTCAACGCCATTTCGCCCGGCGGTATCGCGAGAGGGCAGCCCGAGGTATTTGTGCGGCGCTATGAGGCTAGAACGCCGCTGCGAAGAATGGCTGCTGAAGATGATTTTCGCGGGGCTGTGGCTTTTCTGGCCAGCGACCTGTCGCGCTATGTCACCGGGCAGAATCTGATGGTGGACGGCGGCTGGGGCATCTGGTAGTCCGGAGTTCACGGAATCGCAAGGGATGCGTGATATCATTAAATGAAGGCAAAATGGTTATGAGTTACGAACTAAAAATTGGCGAGATACAGCAGCGGAATACAAACCACACCCTGGTAATTACCGGAGCCCCCAGGTCGGGGACAAGTCTGCTGGGCAAGCTGGTGAGCTCCCTTGAGGGGATCGAGTACCATTACGAGCCGCCCATGGTCTGGGTCTTGTCAGCGTTGCTGTCAATGAAGGCGCTGTCGCCCGAAGCGGCTTCAGTATTACTGCAATTGCATCTGCATGAGGATCTCCTCCTGGAGTCGGCGCATGGAAGAAAGGCCAACCTGCGTCCAGGAGATGAGAGTCTTGTTCTAAATTCCATGCCTTGGGCGGAATTACATGCGAGGTGGCACAACATTCGGAATCGAGATGATGCGATTCGCTATATTTTGGAAAAGAAGTTGCGTCTCGCGTTCAAGACGCCCAGTGTACTAGATGCGATTCCCTTTCTCCGTTCGGCGCTGCCGGAATCGAAGTTTCTGATTATCATGCGGGACGGGCGGGACGTCGTAAGGTCGATCCTCAAGAAGCGCTGGCTGAGCGAGGAGGGGCTGGAGAACAACTATTGGCCCTATAAGGTGGTGGACGGCTTCAAGGTGCCGCACCTGGTAGAAGACGAGAAGGCGGGGGAGTGGTCGCGAATGAATGAGATGACGCGCGCCTGCTATCTTTGGAGGAGGGATGCGGAATTTGCGATTCAAACCAGGGCTGCTGGCCTTGGAAACAGGCTGCATATCGTCACTTACGAGGCGCTGCGGCGGGACCCCGCGACAGCCATGGGCGAAGTCGCGAATTTCCTGTCAACGAAGCCCACCAATTTGACCAAGCTCGCAATTATGTCTGTAAGACCGATGGCCGACAGACCGGAGGCGGGGAGGAACCAGGAGTTTGCAGAAGCAGTAGCCCCCGGAGAGTTGAAACAATTCAATGAATTGAATGCAGCATGGGGCTACCACGGGTAAGGGTGAAGGAAGATGCGGTCGAGCCTAATCAAGGTCAGGAGCGCTCATTTTCGCCAAGCGGCGCTATGCCTCTCGTGCAGCATTGCCGGCGCACAGTTGGCTGCATAGTGGCGCGCATAATGTTTTGAGACGTCTGTAAACCACAAAAAGCCACGTCATGAAAGTCATGTTTTATGCGCCTCATTCAGCCATATGGGTATTTGCCTTTCCGGAAGCTTTGGTCGCTGAAGCGCTGATGCAGGAGGGGAATGAGATTGTTTACATAGGCTGCAGGCGGCAGTTCAGGAGCTATTGCGTGGCGATGAGCGCCTACGGGTTGAAATTCGACTCCCCGGAGGCAAGCAAGGAAAAAGTATGCCAGATCTGTGAGCGCAACAAGGCGCTCCTGCGCAAGGGATTTGGCCTCAAGGGCTCTGATGTGGCGGATGAGTTGACTGCAGATGATGATCGTCAGATTGAGAATATTCTGCAAAATGCTTCTCCAGAAAATTATCTCGACCTGGATGTGTCTGGGATTAAGGTCGGCCGCCTGGCACTGTACGAATTTCTGCTCAATCATAAAAAGAACGATCTCACGATTGGAGAGCATGAATGGAAAGAATTCAGGGGCGCATTGAAGAATTCCATCGCTTCTGCATTGGCTAGCCTGAAAATAATCGAGCGGGAAAAACCAGATCGGCTGATTACCTACAACTCGTTCTATGCCGTCAATCATGTTGCCTGCAAGGCGGCCGAGAAATACTCGGTTCCGCACTACCTGCTCCATGCGGGAGCTACGATGGCCAATCGCATGGAAACGCTGTCGCTTACCAAGGGCTATTCCTACAATTACATTACACGTAGCTCCCTTTGGCAACTCTACCGGAATTTTCCCTGTACCAAATCGCAACTGAGCAAAGTGACCGACCATATTCTGACTTTGTTCAAGGCGCGTAGCGTATTCGTATACTCTCGGCCGGCGAGCGGTGAACACGCAGACCTTAGGGCTCGATTTGGCATCTCGGCTACACAGAAAGTGCTTGTCGCCACCATGAGCAGTCACGATGAGCGCTTTGCGTCGGTTACAATTGGCACAATGCCGGATGATCCCGGTGTTGTATTCCCAACGCAAGTTGACTGGATTAAGGCGCTTGTAGCGTACGTCACTATTCGGCCTGAATTGTTCCTGATAATCCGAGTTCATCCGCGTGAGTTCCCGAATAAAAGAGAGTCGGTCGTTTCTGCGTATGCCGCTCAACTGCAATCCCAGCTTACCAACTTGCCGGCCAACGTAAGGGTCAATTGGCCGTCAGATAATATATCTCTGTACGATCTCGCAAGTATTGTCGACGTATTTCTGAATTCGCGATCAACTACCGGCTTGGAAATGGCTTGGCTTGGGCTGCCGGTCGTCGTGTATTCTCCGGACCAACTCTACTCATACCCGCCGGATCTCAGCTACACGGCGAATTCCCAGGACGAGTACTTCCAGAAAATCGAAAAGGCGCTAGGCAATGGCTGGGACATTGAATTCAGCAGAATGGCATACAGATGGGGCGTATTCCAATTTTGCCATGATACGGTGAACATTTCGGAAAGCTACACAAGCCGCGAGGAACGCGCCAGCGGGATCCTGGCAATAGTTTTCGACAAAATGCGGCGAAAGTTGGCGCCAGAACACCTCAAACGGCAGGACATCAGGCGCAGGACGCCCGAGCTGAAATCAAAGAGCTTGCTAAACCATTTTCTGGAAACAGGCAAGAACACCCTAGTTGAGGCAATCGACGTCGATGATGTAGAAAAGTCCTCGCTCGCAGAAGAAACTGAAGCCTTGAGGTGCGAATTAGGCCGAATCTATTCGGCGTTGTATCAAACGGAAAGGAATCCTTTGCCCAGTTCTCTGCAACAACATATCCTGAATTTCATTAATTCGAAAGGAGCTGACAAATGAGTATGCTGCGTATGCTTATAAAATTCCCGCTAGACGTTGTCAAGCTAGTAGTTGGAGGTATTCAATATGCAGTCTCCGGCAGAAATTTCGGCTTCGCTTATCAGGGCATGATCAGCCTTTTCTGCATCACCAAAGGATATTCGAGCGACTTTTTATCCTACTTGATATCTCTGGTAAAGACACCTTACGAACTTCCGGATGCCAACGGCGTTTTGGGTAACTTCTCCAGCGAGGATATTAGAGGAATCAATAATGAGTTGAACAACAAGGGGTACTATGTCTTCGCGCGGAGGTTGCCGGACGAGCTTTGTGATGCCTTGCTGGAATATGCACAGAACGCCACATGCCGGATTACTGTGAATCCGGATGGCACGCGCGCAAAGCCGGAACGCCTGGCCAAGTACAACCGCGAAAACCCGGAGGGGCTGCTGTATTTCCCGGATGTGGAGGGGGCGCTTAACAATAAAGCCGTGCAGGGCCTGCTGGCGGATAAATCCATGATAGCGGTGGCCCAGGCATATCTCAACTGCCAGCCGGTGATGGAGTACCCCAGCTACTGGTGGAGCACGGCAGCCTCCAAAGAGGCCTCCCTGGAGGCCGCACAGTACTACCACTTTGACATGGATCGGATCAAATGGCTGAAATTCTTTGTTTACCTGACCGATGTGGGAGAGGAAAACGGCCCACACACCTTTATTGCCGGCTCTCATAGATCTGGTGCAATTCCGTCCAAATTGCTTTCCAAGGGATATGCTAGATTGACGGATGAAGTGGTCGAGGAGTGCTACAGCCCCGAGGAAGTTATTCGGTTTGTTGCGCCCAGAGGGACTGTAATTGCAGAAGATACCAGGGGGTTACACAAAGGGACGCATGTACAGAATGGGGACAGGCTGATGTTACAGTTTCAGTTCAGCAATAGTCATTTTGGCGGTGTGTTTCCTCCAGCACACATCAAGTCCATCCAGTATCCATCATTGGGCAAGATGATCAAGGAATACCCAAAATTGTATGCCATGTTTCAGCAGCAGTGATCCATGGATGCATCGAACTAAATTTTGAAGAATCGATATGCATAATCGTGTTGAAAAAGTTGTGTGTAACCTTTGCGGGAGTGAAGATGTCACCGAGTTGCCCGTAGGGCTGCCGATGACGCAAGAGGAAAGGGGCGCCCTTGGGGTGGAGAGGGCGCGGTGGGCAATGTGCAACAAATGCTCATTACTCTTCCAGAACCCGCGCATAACCCAAGAGGTCTGGCATGAATATTACGAGAAATCGCTTTATCGGCAATTGCAGAGCGGCATGCAGATTGAGCCCGGCTATATCACCTATTCCTATGCGCAATTCCAGAAAGTCGAGGCATGGCTCGGCGCGAATGGAACCAGGGTGTCAAAAGATTACCCGAAAT
>Ga0316628_100001483_pt1 | contig 16589 bp, 11 predicted proteins | sample OWC_Aug_M2_C1_D5_FD_207648 | JGI IMG/M metagenome (GOLD analysis project Ga0316628, IMG submission 207648) | Wetland soil microbial communities from Old Woman Creek delta, Ohio, United States - OWC_Aug_M2_C1_D5_C | ecosystem: Environmental > Terrestrial > Soil > Wetlands | place: USA: Ohio... | reverse complement strand
GCTGGTCGAGGAAATAATCGAGAAGAGTGTCGACGCGGCTGGACAAGGGCAGGTCGAGGAACGCCTGGGTGATCGCCCGGGCTTGTCCCGGTTCAAGGACGCCTTCATAAACGGCGAAGGGCGAAAACGTTCCGTACATATCCCGGACCGCGAGATAAAAAAGGCCCATCCCGACGAGGGCCGGAATCACGAAATAGAGAAGCCGGACTCGCGGCCGGACCTTCGGCCGGAGATAATAAACCGCCACGGCCAGAAGCGGCCAGAAGATCAGGTTGTACTTCACCCCGAACCAGAAAAAGCTTCCGAGAAGAAGCCCCATGAAGATCAGGAGAAGGGGAGGAAAAGCCCGATCCGAACGGGCCATCCGATAAATATAAACGGAGAATAGGGCGACCGGAATTTCCGGATAAAGATGAACGGCGTAGAAAAGGACGGGCGTGCTGAAGGAATAGGCGGCCCATAATCCCAGGGCCAGCCCTTCCTTCCGCCACAGCTTGAGGGCGAGGAGATAAATCTGCAGCCCGAGCAGGACGGCCCAGATCGACAGGCTTCCCTTGAGGAGGAACGTCCGGGCGACGCCCCGGACGAGCTGGCTGACGAGGTAATGGGGAACCATCAAAACGGAGATGCCCGGCAGGTTGATCGGATAGATGAAATCCCGCCCCCGTTTTCCCTCGCGGGCGTACGGGCTCATCCGCAGCCGCGGATTTTCCTTTTCATCGTAGAAGTGGAAATAATCCCGGTCGCGGAAGTTATCGGCGAGGTTGATGTCCCCGTCGGTCGCCAGGCTGTGGGTGGTGAGAAGATAGTTGGGCTCGTCGCCCGAAAAGGTCACGCCTTCAAGGACGAGGGCGAGGGCGCAGGCGTTGTAGACGAGAAACGCCGCCAGAAAAAGGGCGATCAGGCGTTTTTTCACCGGCCAGGATTGGAACCGTTCGTACGCCCGCTTCGCCCAAAGGAAGGCCGGCCTTCGATCCGCCGGCGGGCGGACAGCGGAAAGATAGACGACCGCGGCGGCGACGAACAGGCCGAGAAGAACGAGCCGCTTTTCCAGGTCGCTCCGGTCGAAATAGTCGGCGGCGAGAAAGGGAGCCAGAGCGAGGACGGCGAGCGGCCAAAGCCGGACTTCCGGACCGTGGCCGGCTTCGGCGTTCGCGTCCCGGCCGTACGGCCGGGACAGAAGGAGAAAGGCGATCGTACCGGCGACGAGAAAGACGGCCGCATAAACGAGGATCGGACGGAATCCGTGGGCGAAAACCGTCGCCCCGGCCGTCCGGACGGCGGCGGCGACATAGGCGCCCAGACCGGCCGCGGCGGCGATGAGACATGGGCGGCGGGCGGAAAGCGTCGGGCCGGACGTCATGGAAGGAGTCATAACCGACTTGTCCGGCCGTGTCAAGGCGGCCCGGACGGGATAAAGACAAACGGCCGCAAAAATGTTATAAAAGGTGGCATTCGGGCCATGGAATCAACGAAGCGAGGCAAAAAAATCGTCGTCGTGATGCCGGCGTACAACGCCGAGAAGACGCTCGAGCGGACGCTGGCCGACATCGACATGTCCTGGGTGGACGACATCATCCTGGTCGACGATCTCAGTCGCGACGGGACGGTCGCGCTGGCCCGCCGGCTCGGCCTGCGCGTCTTCGCCCATGAAAGAAACACGGGATACGGAGGGAACCAGAAAACCTGCTACACCGAGGCGATGAGGATCGGGGCTGAGATCATGGTCATGGTTCACCCCGACCACCAGTACGATCCGCGGGTTGTTCCCCAGCTCGTCCAGCCCCTTTTGGACGGGACGTGCGACGCGGTCTTCGGATCGCGGATGCTCGGCGGCCGTCCTCTCGAAGGAGGCATGCCCAAGTGGAAGTACCTGGCCAATATTTTTCTGACGGCCGTTGAAAACGCCGCCTTCTACATGTACCTGACCGAATACCATTCCGGGCTCCGGGCCTATTCCCGCCGCTACCTGGAAACGGTCAACTTCATGGCCAATTCCGACGATTTCGTCTTCGACTCGGAGATCATCGCCCAGGGCATCCTCCACGGGATGCGGATCCGGGAGATTCCGATCGAAACCCGCTACTTCAAGGAGGCCTCCCAGATCGGCCTCCAGCGGAGCATCGTCTACGGCCTTTCCATCCTGAAAACGCTGGTCAAGTTCAAGCTGCATAAAAAAGGCTGGAGAAAGTTTCCGTTGTTCGAGACGCCGGGTCCGGCCCCGAAACCGTAGTCCGGCGTCAGCGCCCCGGCCTAAGGGCGAAAAGATAGGGATGGTCGCCCGTGCGGACATCCGATTTATTTTCCAGGGTGATCGAAATCCGGTAGAGGTTCATGCCTTTCCAGCGGTAGGCCGGCGGGGACTCCATCTGCCGGACCATCACCTCCCGCAGGGTCGTGACCGCGAAGCCCGGCGCATCGGCCAGGCTCAGCCGCAGCAGGTAATCGCCGTAAGGGGAGCCGAAATCGACTTCGAGCTTGTCCACGGGCTCGCGGCTGGTAAAGTAAAAATCGTAGTCCCGGTTGTCCTGCAGGATGTCGAATCGGGCCGGCTCGCCCATCCGGGCCACGCGCGAGAGGGAATAAAACGTCCATTGTTCTCCCGAAGGCAGATCAACGGGCCGCGGGGACATGAGAACGGGCCGGGGGAAAAAAACGTACATCACGAAAAATCCGGCCAGGAGGGCGAAGGCGGCCAGGGCATGTCCGCCGAACGAGAGCCGTTTGTCGGCCGGGCGGGTGAAGGCGAAGGCGGCGACGAAGAGGATCAGGGCGACGGGCCAGACGATGTTCGGAATCCAGCCGTTCTCCTCGATTTTCAAGAACGAAGGCAGGACGTTGGGAAGAAAAACGTGGAGATTGCTCAACGTGACGAACAAGCTGCCGGCCCGCTCGGTCACTCCGGACGTCGTTTCCTGGTAGAGGGCGAAGGGATTCCGGCATAACAGCCAGGTCAGGAGAAGCGATACTCCGGCCGCCCCGTTGAACAGGTAGCGGAAGACATGCCTCCGGCCTTCGGCGATGAAGGCTCCGAGGAAGAGGACCGGAACCCAGATCACGGCCATGAGGGGACGGGCTTGCGGAGCGTATCCCGCCCGCTGGGTCAGGAACGCGGAAACGAGAACGTAGGGGATAAAAAGAGCCAGAAGCCACCACGCTTCCTCGGCTTTTTTCCGGAACAGGCTGACGACGCCGCAAAATGCGAAGACGTACATCGGGGCGTAGGGCAATAGGCCGTCCCGCTGATCGAGAAAGTATCCGGCCAGCGTCTCCCAGCGGTAACGGAACGGGATCCCGGTGAAAAGGTTCTTGAGGAACCCGAGCGTCTGGCGGCCGTCCATCGCTCCCTGCCAGGAAACGGCCGTGGGATTGAGTGATCCGTAGAGGGCGTACTGAACGGCGAAATAGACGGCCCCGCAAATTCCGGCCGGAACCAGGAGGGCGGCCAGGCGGCGGAGCTGCACGGTCTTGGCCTCCCGTTTTCCGATCCGCAGAAGGGCATAAATAAGGAGCGGCGCCTGGATGAACGCGTACTTGAGGGCATGGAACCAGACGAACGAGGCCGCCAGGAATCCGATCAAGACATAATCAGCGGCCTTGAGGGACGGAGCGAAGCGAAGGCGGCGGAAAACGTAAAGGCCGGCCGCGGCGACGAACATTTCGGGATAAACGTGGTTGGCGTAAAAGAAAATCGGCGTCGTCAGGGTGGCCAGAAACCAGAGACCGAGGGCGAGCTTTTCCCGGCCCCAGGCCTCCCGGACATAAAGGTAGATCTGGATTCCAAGGAACGCGCAGATGAGGCTCATTCCGAACCGGACCAGGAATACCAGGGCGCCTTTGCCCAAGGCCAAGCCCAAGGCGTAGAACGGAAGGAGGAGAATCGAGATCCCCGGTGAATGGAAGGAATAGCGCTTGCCGCCATCGGGGTGGGGGATGACGTGCGGGCGGAGGGGAGTCTGGGCCGGGAGGTAGGCTTCAAAGTCCCGGTTGTCATAATTGTTGGCCAGGTCCAAGTCTCCGTCCTTGAGCAGGCTGTGAGCGATCAGGAGATAGTGCGGCTCATCGCCGCCGAACGTGATTCCTTTTTCCTTCAGAAGAAGGGCGCCGCCGTTGATCGCCAGGAGAGCCAGGATCGTCAGGGCCGCGATCCGGCGGCCCTTCGGCCAGGCGATAACCTTGTCGAGGACCGCGCCCCATTTGGATTTGCCCTGCCGGTCGGCTTGAACGACGCGGACGGCCTTGAGATAGAGAACCGCCAGGCCGATCGCCGTGGCGAACAGGCCGAGCCGCTCGGCGAGATCGTCCCTCGTTAAGTAATGACGCAGGACCAGAGGGGCGAGGAGAAAAAAGACGGCCGGCGCATATGTCGGGAAATCGAGAGCCAGGGCTTCCTTGTAGCTGAGCCGGCTGTTTTTCGTCCAGATCTGGCTGATCAGGGCCCAGAGGCCGAGAATAAGGATAAAAATCAGGACCGCGGCAAACAACAGGGGGCCGAGCTCCGGGTGGAATTCATGGTTTTTGATCGTGAAGGCGGGAGCTTGGTTCCGGAGACGGAGGATCAAGGCGATCCCTCCGGCCAGGACAAAAAAAACGACGGGGCGAACGACGCGCCGGACGATTTTCATCGCCAAGACTTTATGTCGGACCGTCGTCATTGTCAATCCGCTTTCCCTGGCGAACTCCGGCCGCCGGAATCCGTATGATACCAAGAAGGGCTTTGTCCCGCCCCCGATGGAGGTTTAACGTGAAGATACGCCGGCTCATCCTCTTGATCCTGTTGATCGGTTCGATTTGGCGTCCGCTTCCGGCCGACGACCGGACCGTTTTAAGCTTGACCCTGGACGACGCGGTCGCCCGGGCCCTGAAAAACAACCTCGATATCGCCGTCCAGGCCTACAATCCCGAGTTGGCGGCCGGCCAGCTGCTCAAGGCCCGGGAGATGTTCCTCCCGCAGTTTTCCTTGAGCTTCGGGAGCGATCATTCCGAGAGTCCGTCGTACTGGTGGCTCCAGGGCCAAGGGACGAGCATCGATAAACTGAGCAATTATTCCGCCTCGGTCACGGAAACGATCCCGACCGGCGGCAGCGTCTCCCTCTCCCTCCAGAATTACCGCTCGGAAACCAACCAGTCCTTCCAGCTGATCAACCCCAGGTACGGGACGACGCTGACCGTCAGCCTCACCCAGCCGCTCCTGAGAAATTTCGGCTTGAAGATCGCCCGGAGGCAGATCCTGGCGGCCGAAACGAACCTCGAAATCGCAGACGTGGAGCTCCAGGCCGCGGCGTTGGACACGATTTATCTCGTCCAGGAGGCTTATTGGAACCTCGTTTACGCCATCGACAGTCTCCAGGTCAAGCGCCAATCCCTGGAGCTGGGCCGCGATCTTCTGGCCAAGAACAAGAAAGAAGTCGAATTCGGACAGATGGCCCCGATCGAAATCCTCAGCGCCGAGGCCGCCGTCGCCCAGCGGGAAGCCGACCTGATCCAAGCCGAAGCGCTGATCACCCGCTCCCAGGAAGTCTTGAAATCGATCCTGAACATCGCCGCGGGCGATGCCGGTCCGAACACGGTCGTCGAACCGTCGGATCGGCCGGGCTTCCAGGGCGTTTCCCTGAACCAGGATGAGGCGATCGACAACGCGATCCGCAACCGCCCCGATCTTCAAGCCCTTCGCAAAACCCTCGAAAACAAGTCGCTCAACCTGACCGTCGCCCGCAACCAGATGCTGCCGTCCCTCGACCTCACGTTTTCCTACTCGAGCCCGGGGATTTCGGGCGACCAGCTGAAGTACCTCAACGATGACCCGTTCCTCGGCGTCATCATCGGCAAAATCCCGGGCAGCGCGGGAGATTCCTTCAAGGACGCGTTTAAATTCCTCTATAACAACTGGTCCGTCGGCTTGACCGTCTCCTTCCCCCTGGCCAACGCCTTGACCCGGGCCGACTACGCTTATGCCAAGGCCGACCTGGCCCAGAGCGAAGCCCGGCTGAGAAGCCTGCGCCAGAAAGCGGACCTCGAAGTCAGCGACGCCATCCGGACCGTCGAGACGAACGCCAAGCGGATCGAGGCCTACCGCCTCGCCCGCGAGCTGGCCGAGAAAAGCCTCGAGGCCGAGCAAAAAAAGCTGGCGGTCGGGATGTCGACGAATTATTTCGTCCTGGACTTCCAGGATCGGCTGGCCAGCGCCCGGTCAGTGGAGCTGCGGGCGAAGATCGACTACATTCTTTCGGTCGCGCGGCTGGAAAAGGCGACGGGAACAAGCCTCGTAAAGCGCGGCCTGAAATAATCCCAGCCGGCCTACTCCCGCCACAAGGCTTCGCCCGGATCGGGGAGGAAGATCCCGTCCCGGGCCTCCTCGATCATCTGGGCGACGAGAAGGTTCCAGCTGATGAAGTCGGGGGCGGCCAGCGGCACCCCCGTGTCGGCGTGATAGTTCTCGTGCATCATGCCGTTTTCGTTCAGGTCGGCCAGGCAGACCCGGGTGACCCGCGCAGCGACTTCGCGGGCCGCGTCGGGATACCCGTAATGCCGGAGGGCGTGAAGGACCATCCAATTGGCGTGGGGCCAGATCGGTCCCTGCCAGTTGGAATACGGTTTGAGCACATTCTCGTTATTATAGAGCGGTTCGTCCGCGGCCAGGGAGCGGACGCCATGGGGGGCCCAGAGCTTTTTCGGCTCGAGGACGTAGCGCTCGATCATCCGCCGGCCGCGCTCGACGGGGGCCAGGCGGGCCCAGAGAGCGACCAGGTTGCTGTAGGTCATGCACGGAACCCGCTTGTTTTCGACCGCGTCGTAGGTGAAATAGCTTTCCGCCTCCGGGTCCCAGAGCCGGGCGTTGACCGCGTCGGACAGTCGCCGGGCCTTAACCCGGAAGATTTCGGCGTCTTCGTCCTTTCCGATCCGCCCGGCGACGGCGGCCGCGGCCCGATAATCCAGGACCTGGAAGGCGTTCGCGTCGGCCCCGGCCATGCTGTTGTGATATCGCCGGACAAGGGAGGCATTGTTGTCGGCGCCCGACTCCATCCCGTCCCACCATTTGACCAGGCCCGTGGCCGGGTCGCTCATTTTCCGCTCGCGGTAGGTCAGGCAGGTTTTCATCGTTTCCCATACGGGGACGATCCATTGGAAGTCGCCGGTCGCGATCGAGGCGTAGTAGGCCGCCTGTCCCATGAGCGGTTTGATCTGGTAGAGGCGAGCGTCCCGTCCGGCCCAGGGACGGAGGCCGCCCGGCGTCTGACCGTCCGGTTCGGTGAACCGGAGGAAGTTCAGGCACCAGTTCTTCAGGTAAACGCCGTCGGCCCGATCGACGGAGATGAGATGGAGGCCGACGAAAAAAGCGTCCCAATCCCACAGCTCCTCGTAAACTCCGTTAGGAACGATGTAATCGTAGGGGAGGACGCCGTTGGCTTTGCGGATGACGCGGGAACGCAGAGACCCGATTTTGGCCCGGGCTTCGGCCATCAGCTGATCTGGAGTCATGGAGAAATTCTAGCACAATCGGGCCTTTTTCGACTGGACATCACTTGACTTTGATTCCGGGCTTCCTTATCTTAAAAATACAGAGGCTGATTCTGCCGGGCTGGGCATCCGGACGGCGCCGGGATGCGGAAGAACGGGCATCCCCAAGCCGGAGCGAATGAGCGCCAGGAAAAATAGGGCGACGGCCCCGGAGCGGACGCAGCGACCCGACGCGCGGCGGGCGGCGGTCAAAAAGCGCTCCGCCCCTTCGCGCCGTAAAAAACTCCCTCCCTCCGGTCTTTCGGACGAACATTTCAAATACTTTTTCGAGCATTCGAATGTCGGGAAATCGATGAGCTCGCCCTCGGGCGAAATCCAGGCCAATCCCGCCTTCTGCGACATGCTCGGCTATACCGCCGGGGATCTCCGGCGGCTCAATCTCCGGGATATCACCCATCCGGAGGATTGGGCCGAGACGGCCCGGATCATGAACGAGCTCCTCGCCGGACGGGTTCCCTCGGCCCGCTCCGTCGGGCGATTCCTCCGCAAGGACGGAAAGTCGATCTGGGCCGACGTCAGCACGGTTCTTCGGCGGGACGACAAAGGCCGTCCCCTCCATTTCTTCACCACCATCTACGACATCACCGACCGGATCGAGGCGGAAGAGGCCTTGATGGCAAGCGAGCGGCGGTTCCATGTCCTTTTCGAGGCCATGAAGGAGATCGTCGTCCTCCACGAGGAAGTCCGGGACGCCGCGGGCCGCATGGTCGACTACCGGATCGTGGACTGCAACCGCGCCTTCGAGGAGATCGCGGGGATGTCCCGGGACCGCGTCCGGAACCGGCTGGCTTCGGATTTCTACGGGAGCGATCCTCCGCCCTATCTCGACCGCTACGCCGAGGTCCTCGAACGGGAACGGCCCGCGTTCTTCGAAGCATTTTCCGCTCCCATGGGGCGGCACTTCAGCGTTTCGGCGTTCGTCTTTTCGCCCGGGCGGTTCGCGACCGTCTCGACCGACATCACCGAGCGGAAGAAGATGGAAAACAGGCTCCGCGAGGACGAGGCCAAATACCGGACGCTGTTCGAATCCGCCGATGACGCCATTCAGCTGATGCGGGGCGACGTCTTCATCGACTGCAACGAACGGTCGCTCCGGATGTTCGGCTGCTCCGGAAAAGAGGAGTTCATCGGCCGGCCTCCCTGGGAGTTCTCCCCGCCCGTCCAGCCCGACGGCCGGGCCTCGAAGGACAAGGCCCGGGACTTGATCGCCGCGGCCAAGGCCGGAGCGCCGCAAAGATTCACCTGGAGACACTGCCGGCTCGACGGCTCGCCGCTCGAGGCCGAGGTGTCCCTTAACTCCCTGACCCTCGGAAACGAGGTCTATCTTCAGGCCATCGTTCGGGACATCGGCGACCGGAAGACGCATGAGGAAGAGATCCAGCGGGCCTTGAAGGAAAAGGAAACCTTGATCCGGGAGGTCTACCACCGGACCAAGAATAATATGAACGTGATCGGGGCGATGCTGTCTCTCCGGGCCCGGGCCCTGGGCGATCCCCGGATCGCCGACATCTTCCATGAAATCGTGGACCGGATCTGGGGCATGGCCCTGGTTCACAAAAAGCTCTACGAATCGGGGGATTTGCACCGGATCGATCTCCGGGAATACATTTCCGACCTGGCCGGACAGTTGACCGGGAGCCATAAGGCCACGGGCATTCCCGTGAGCGTCAAGCTCGATCTCGAGGAGATCCCGGTCCCGATCGACGCCGCCATACCCTGCGGGATGATCCTGAACGAGCTTTTCTCCAACGTCTTCAAGCACGCCTTTCCCGGGGGCGGAGCCGGAGAGGTTCGGATCCGCCTGGCCCGGGCGGGCGACGGGGCGGTGGAGCTGGATTTCCGCGACAACGGGATCGGCCTGCCGCCGGGATTCGATTTCCGCAACCAGACCTCGCTCGGATTCCAGACGCTCGTGATGCTCGTCGAGCACCAGCTCCTGGGGGAGATTGCCTTCGGCGCGGACCGGGGCTGCGCCTGCCGGATCCGCTTTCCCCTGCCGCGCGGCCACGAGGGCGGCCACGAATGAAACCCGGCCTGGCGATTCTCCTGGTCGAAGATGAGGCCATCATCGCCATGGATCTGAGGTTCCGGCTCATCAGTGCGGGATGCGGGCGCTGCCGGGTGGTTTCCACGGGAGAAGCGGCCGTGGCCTCGGCCGAAACCGAGCCGTTCGACATGATCGTGATGGATAATCACCTGGCCGGAGCGATGGACGGCATCGAAGCGGCGGCCCGCATCCGGGATTTCAAGGACATTCCGGTCATCTTCATGACCGGATATCCCCAAGACGAGGTCTACCTGGCGAAAACGCGGCCCCTCCGCCCGGCCGCCTGCCTGGACAAGCCGGTCATCTTCGAGGATTTGATCGCTGCGATCGATTCCGTGGCGTCCTGATCAGAACGCCAGCGAAAAACCGGCCGAATAGAACGTTCCGTGGGATACGGAGACGGCGGCGAAGACGCTCAGCCGCGAGTCGATCCGGTAGCCGAGGTCGAGACCGGCGGCCGGAGCGAAGAGCCAGGATGGAACATCATCGCTTTCCGCCCGGATCTCGGCGATGGTTTCGTCCAGCCGGCCGGAAAGCTGGACGTCGCCCAGCGGCGTTTCGGCCAGCAGCGCTTCGTCCGTCACGATGCTTCCCCGGAAAGGCAGGGCGCAGACGCCGGCCCGGAGGGCGAGGTCGAATCGCCGCAAGGCGAGGACCTTCCATCTCCCCAGGAGGGACAGGCCGACGCCCTTGAGATGGACCGTTCCCACGCCCTGGGCGGTCAGGTCGGCCAGAATCCAGCCGAGGAATTGGACGGTTTCGCGGGCGGAAGCGGTGAACGGAATATTAAAATCGAATACATCGCCCCGCACTCCCAAGGAAAACCGGCTTGGACCGAGGGGAAGCCACACTTCCGCGTAAAACGAGCGGCCGGACGATGTCGAGTCGATGGAGGTTTCAACGGGGGTCAGAACCCAGGCCGGCAGGACCGAATTCAGGATCTTGAAGAATTCCTTTTCGATGACGTCTTCGCACTTCTTTTCGATCGTCGATCGGAGCGGCTCGAGGGTCCAGCCGGCGAACCCGAGGCGGATTTCCACCGCGGCGGCCGCCGTCGCCGGAACGGCGAAGAGGGCGGCGGCCAGGATCGCCGCGATCGCCGGACATCTGTCTAGGCGGCGCATGGTTTTAATCTATCACAGGGCGCCGAAAAAAAATACTTGCAGGGAAAAGCCGAATCGGCTATACTTCCCTCTTAACATCTGGCCGGTAGACGTGCAAACGAATCGATCTCAGGATATTTCCGGATACATCGCTTGACCTTCCTCCCTTATGTTGAAATTCTTCCTTTAAGGATCTTTTGATGCGTTTTGACGAATTGAACCTGAACCCCAGGCTCCTGCGAGCGATCGCGGAGCGGGGGTACACGGAAACGACCGACGTCCAAACCCGGACGCTGGCCGAAACCCTCGCCGGCCGCGACGCGGCCGTGCAGTCCCAGACAGGCACGGGTAAAACCGCGGCCTTTCTGATCACCATTTTCGACCGCCTCCTCCGGGAAGGGGCCCGGAAAAGCGGAAAAAGCCTGATCATCACCCCCACCCGCGAGTTGGCCGTCCAGATCGAAGGCGAAGCCGAGCTCTTGAACAAGAGCTTCGGATTCACGATCGGCAGCTTCTACGGCGGCGTCGGCTACGAACACCAGGAGGCGGTCCTGCGGAAGGGCGCCGACATCCTCATCGGAACGCCCGGCCGGTTGATGGACCTCGAGGAAAAAGGCACCCTCCGGCTCGGCGACGTCCGCATCCTGGTGATCGACGAGGCCGACCGCCTCTTCGACATGGGCTTTCTCCCCGACATCAAGAAAATCATCAAGAAGCTTCAGCCGGCCGGCCGCCGGCAAAGCCTCCTGTTCAGCGCCACGCTGAACCGGTTGGCCCGGCGGACGGCGATCGAGTTTCTCAAGGACCCGGTCTTCATCGAGCTGACCCCGGACCAGGTCACGGTCGAGGCGATCTCCCAGGAGCTGTATCGCGTGGGGAGCCACCTCAAGGCCAACCTGCTGCTGGGGCTCCTCAAGACCGAAGCGCCGAAGAACGCCCTGATTTTCACCAATACCCGCCACGCCGCCGAGCGGTTGGCGAAGAAGCTGGAAAAGAACGGCTTGAGCGGCCGTTTTCTGACGGGGGACCTGCCCCAGAACAAGCGGTTGAGGATCATCGACGACTTTTCCGCCGGCCGGTTCCCGTTTCTCGTCGCGACCGACGTGGCCGCCCGGGGCCTTCATATCGAGGGTCTCGAAATGGTCGTCAATTATGATCTCCCCGAGGACATCGAAAGCTACGTCCACCGGATCGGCCGGACCGGCCGGGCCGGACAATCCGGCAAGGCGGTCTCCCTGGCCTGCGAAAAATACGGCGACAAGCTTTCCGAAATCGAGGCCTACATCGGGATGAGGATTCCGATCAGAACCGCGACCCCGGATCTGTTTGTTTCCGACCGGGGCTTCGAGGCCGAGCTTAAGGCCCGGGAAGCGCGGAAGCGCGCCATGGGATCCGGCCGGGGCCGCGGCTTCGCCGGCGACCGCCGCTCGGCCCGGACGGCCGATTTCGGCTTCCACCGGAATCCGGCGGGTCCGGAGCTTAAACCCTCGCCCGCGGAGAAATGATCATCTCATGCCGGGAGGCGTTCGCATGTCAGACGAGTCCGGTTTCGGCAATCGCTTCGAACGGATCCTGACGGGATTTTTCGCGGTCGGGTCGGGCCTGATTCTCATTTTTCTGGCCGTCCATGGCCCGATGTTCGCCGGCCGGATCCATTACAAAACGGCCGACTTCGTCAACAACCAACTGATCGGACAGGATGCCGTGAACCTGGCCGTCCTGAGCCCGCTTCTTCTTTTGGGTGGCCTGGCCCTCTTTTTCCGGAAGCCGGCCGGCAAATATCTCCTTATTTTCACTCCGCTTTTTCTCATTTATTATGTCCTGAGCTACACCATCGGCTGGGAATGGAGCGCTCCGGGGTATTCCGGCAATAGCGAACGGTATTTCTTCCTCTTTTTGTTCGTCTTGATCGCCGCCCTTGTCATCATGCTCTACACCCTGGCCGTCTTCCCCCGCGACCGGACGGCCCGTTTTTCCAAGACCGGACTGGGCGTCTATACCGGGTGGATGGCCCTGTTTCTCCTGGTCTTTGCCGTGAACTGGTCCAAGGAAGTCGTCCAGGTCATCACGACGGGAACCGCCCGCGGATACGATGCGGCTCCCGCCGCCTTTTGGCTCGTCCGCGTCTTCGACCTGGGATTCAGCATCCCCCTCGGCTTGATCAGCCTCTACCTGCTCTGGGCCAGGCCGAAATCCTCCTACCCGATCCAGTTTCTCTTTTACGGCTTTTTCCTGACTCAGATCGTGGCCGTCAACGCTATGGGACTCATGATGCTGGTGAAACGCGATCCTACGTTCTTGTGGAGAGATCTGGCGGTCTTTTCCGGGCTGGGTCTTCTTTTAGCGTTCGGATTCATTTACGTCCTGCGCCACTTCAAAAAAGATCCGGCCGGACTTCCTCAGGCCGGACGCTGAATCCCGGCGGTTTTCCGGCGTTTCAGTCTTGCGGCCGCTTCTGCCAGGACCCATCCGACCAGCGGCAGATATCCCGGCAGCGTTCCGACCAGATACCGGGCTTCGTAGTGGAAGAACATGTGGAGCAGGATGAAATAAAGGGGGATATGAAGGAAAAAGAGGGCCGGCCGGCTTTTGCGGGCCTTGATGAGAAGAAACACGGCGATGACTGCCAGGGGGAAAAGAATCGAAGCCGACGCCGTGCCGAGAATCATTCCGGCGATCCGACCCGGCCTGGTCTTGGCGTAAGCGGCAAATCCGGCCTCCGGATTTTCGCTCTTGAACTTGCTCCAGCTCGTTGAATAGGAGGCGTCGCCCCCGTTTCCGTAGACAAGGAACGTCCCGTAGAGCAGCTTCCGGGCCGTTTTGGCCGCGTATCCGAGCGGATCGGCCTTAACCGCGGCGAGAAATTCCTCTTTACAGACCTCTTCCAATCTTTTCCCCGTGCCCGTCGTTTTTTCCCGGAGGAAGTCCTGAAACCGTTCCTCCTCGGTCGAGTAAAAAGCCCGGACCTGGGACCCCAGCCAGAACCGGTACCAGAACAGCGGAGCCGTCACTCCGGGTTCGTTCTTGTGGGCTCGGACGTTGGCCTGGTAGGGGAACACGATGGCCCCGACGATGACGGCCGCCAGGACGATCCAGGCCGCGGCTGTCCCGATCTTGATCTTTTTCAGAAGGAGAAGGGTCAGGATGAAGAAAAACGGATAGAGGAGGATATTGGGCATGAAATAATAGCCCAAACCGGTCAGCCCGCAGACCAAGGCGAACGACACCGCCGGACGGCCTCCTCCTTCGAAAATCCGCACGGCGAGGAACGTGATCCCGAGCATGGCATAGAGCAGGATGATGTCCTTATACGGGATGACCGAGGCCCGGGCCTCGTAGAAGAGAAAGGCGAAGACAAGAACCGCGGCCGTCGCCGCCGCGCGTCCGAACGAGCGACGGGTCAGGACGAAAATTCCCCAGGCGGCCAGCATCTCCATCGCCAGCTGAAAAAGCTGGGCGGCGAGCCACGTTTTCGTCCCGGTGATCTTCCACAGCCCGGCCAGGAGAAAGCCGTAGCCGGGAACTTCCTTGATATACGATATTCGTTCGGGATTCCGGATTTGATAGCGCTCCGGGTCAATGAACCGGTCGGGGTCGGCCGGGTCGACGACCGCGGGCGGCTCCCGGAAAACCGTGACGCCTTTTCCCTCGAGCAGGCCCATGGCCACGAAGGCCTGTTCATACTGGGTCGAGGGGCCGCTGAAAACGCGGTCGTGAAAAAATCCCAAATAAGCCAGGCGGACGGCCAGAACCAGGGCGAGGAGGAGAAGGATCCTTTTCGCGTCAGGCTTTTCCATGGCCCTTCACGTCCCGATGAAGGCGCCGGATCCGGAAGAGATCGCGGATCATGGCGGCCGACGAGCGCAGGATCCGGACTTTGCTTTGCGGGGAGTTGATCCAGACGACAGGGACCTGCCCGATGGAATAGCCGAGCTTGCGGGCGAGATAGAGCGCCTCGACGTCGAAGCCGAATCCGTCCGTCCGGAGGCGGCTGAAGATGTCGAGGGCGGCCGCCCGGCGGAAGAGCTTGAAGCCGCATTGCGTGTCCCGGATGCCCTTCAGGACGAACATCCGGACCAGGACGTTGAAGAACTTGCCCATGCCCTCGCGGAGCCGGTTCTGGCGGCGGCGGATGTCGGATTCGGGGAGGGCCCGGGAGCCGATGACGATGTCGTTCCCTGCTTTGATGCCGGCGATGAGCTTTTCGAATTCGGCGATCGGCGTGGACAGGTCGGCGTCCGAAAAAAGAATGAATTCCCCCGAGGAATCGAGCACCCCTTCCTTGACGGCCCGGCCCTTGCCCCCGTTTTCCGCCCGGCGCAGGACCCGGTCTTTGGGGCGGCCGCGGAGGGCTTCGGCCGCGGCCTCGCCCGTCCGGTCGGTGGACCCGTCGTCGACGACGATGATTTCGGACGCGCCGTGCCAGAGGGTGAGGGCGTCGTCCGGCATGGAGATTCCGGAAAGCTTGCCGCCCATCAGAAAGGGCGTTCCGTCTCCCGTCCCGGCCGGATCGATCCGGGATTCGAGGTAGGCTCGGATCGAAAGCAGGGTTTCGCCGAGGCGGGCTTCTTCGTTGTAGGCCGGAACGACGACGGAAAGAAAGATCGATCCGAGGGGTCCCGCCATGGCGGGATTATCCTACCATAAACGAAGGCCTTCGGGGACTCCGGTCCGCCGGGGGACGATGGTTTTTATTTAATGATCTTTGGCTCCGTACTCACGGAAAAAAAGCGATAATTGTCATAGCTTATATTGAGCTTTATCCTTGTGTCACGGTCGTTCGTGCGGTCTAATTGGGAATAATCCAGGATGATCTCCGACCTACTGGGGAACAAAATGCCTTTGATATCGTTGTCATACTCGTAAGTGGCCGTTAAATGAGGAACGAGATAGAATTGACGGCATTCCGCCAAAATCCTCTCGTCGATGGCCGTTTTTCCGCACTCGATCTCGGTCTTTACGACCCGGCCGCTGTTTCTTTCGACCCAAACGGTCGCCTTCCGGATCGGAGCGCTCTGTTTCTTGCGCGCCTTGATCTCAATGACCCGGCAATCCTTTCCCAGAGTTTTTCCATCGTTTCCCAATTTATATTCGTATTCATCCCTGAATCCGGGGGCCAACAGACGAGCCGCGACGCTTATCGGGATCGGGAACGAGATAGGTTTTTTCCCATATTCGGAATCGCGTTCATTCAGAAGCGGCTTCACCGGTGTTCGCAGTTCCGTAACGCGGTTATCTCGGCTCGTAATTTGATATTCGTTGATATATCGATTTTTTTTGGGCAATCCTAGGCTGGGAATATAACAATAAACCTGAAATCGCCAATATTCTCCGGGGCTTTTATCATCCGGAGTTCCCCACATAAAGCCATCCCCATTATTTTCAATGTTCTTTATGCTTTCCCTAATTCTTTCCCTACATAAGTATAAATACCCTTCATCCTCCATTTTTTTACAGGCCTCCCAGCTGCGTTCAAGCGCAGCTAGCGATTCAAAGCCTAACGGCTCATGAGGAGTCAAATCTTCAACCTCAGGCATTTCACCCGGATCAAAAATAAACGAGATAAAAGTATATACGCCATCAAAATCTTTTTTTTTGGGCGATATAAGAGGTTCATATTTCCATTCTTTCGCGGCCGACAAAGCCAATTTATCCAACTCAGGATGAAGGCTCCGTATGACACCATCAGCAATTCTCACTTTTCCCTTTTCGTTCACCCCAACGCTGACAATGACCTCGCCCGCAATTCCTTCTTTTTTTAGATGATCCGGATAATTTGGATAAACGGTCTTAATGGGCTTTAATATTATCGGAATCGGCTTATCTTCTTCTTGCTGCGTCCAAAGAACGCCGAATCCAAATACGAATATGATGGCACTCAAAACCGGTAATCTTATATATTTAGACTTCATATTATTTTT
>Ga0316628_100001481_pt1 | contig 16595 bp, 10 predicted proteins | sample OWC_Aug_M2_C1_D5_FD_207648 | JGI IMG/M metagenome (GOLD analysis project Ga0316628, IMG submission 207648) | Wetland soil microbial communities from Old Woman Creek delta, Ohio, United States - OWC_Aug_M2_C1_D5_C | ecosystem: Environmental > Terrestrial > Soil > Wetlands | place: USA: Ohio... | reverse complement strand
CCTTGGTAAGGTGAGCGTTCGCCGCCTGGTCGCTGCCGAAGGTCTCGGTCTTGGGGTCAAAGCGCACATCCCGGCCGAGGCGGCACGAGATATTGCCGAGGTGGGTGATGGTCGTGCTGAGGCGGCCGATCTCGATGTCGGCGTTGGGGCGCTGCCGGCTCTTGACGCACTCGAGGAAATTCCCGGTGTGGGAGCCGCTCGTAGGCTTGCCGCCGGCGACCACCTCGTCCTTCCCGGCGAAGACCTTCCAGTCGTCATCGTCCACTACTAGAGTAGCCTCCGTCCCGTAGAACGCCGTGCCCACCACCCGGCCGTCCATGCGGTGGTGGTCCTGGAAGCTGTGCATCTCCCAGAGGAGTTGCAGGGCGCCGAAATCGTAGGTGACGACCTGGGTGTCCGGAACTTCCTTGGCGTCGTCGAGCCAGTAGATGCCGCTGTTGTTTGAGACGTGGGAGGGCAGGCAATGCTCCTGCCCGCGCAGCCGGGCGATGCCCCACATCGCCACGTCGAGCATGTGCACGCCCTGGTTGCCCAGCTCGGTGTTCCCGTAATCCCAGAAGAATCGCCAGTTGTAGTGAAAGCGGTTGGGGTTGAACGGGCGCTGGGGCGCGGGGCCCAGCCACATGTCGTAATCCGCGCCGGCGGGCGGGGCGCCGTCGGGCGGGTTGCCGATGCTCTTTCTAACCTGGGTAATCCACGCCTTGACAAGACAGACCTTGCCAAGCTTCCCAGAAGCGACATACTCGACCGCCTCGCGGAAGTGCGGATCGCTGCGCCGCTGCGTGCCGACCTGAACCACGCGGTTGTACTTGCGCGCCGCGTCGCGCATCTGCTGGCCTTCGTAAATGGTGTGGGAGAGCGGCTTCTCGATGTATACGTCCTTCCCCGCCTGGCAGGCCAGGATCGTGGGGATGGCGTGCCAGTGGTCAGGCGTCCCAATGATGACCGCGTCGATTTCCTTGTCATCGAGAACGCGGCGAAAGTCCTTGACGGAGCCAGGCGCGCGGTTCTGGGCCGCTTGAATTTGTGGACCGACCTTCTCGAGGATCGCGTCGTCCACGTCGCAGAGCGTCTTGATGACCGCGCCGTCCTTGATGGCGTCGAGCGCGTCGTTCTTGCCCTGGCTGCGACAGCCGATCAGCCCCAGCACGACTTTTTCATTCGCGCCGAGGGCAGCAGAATTCCAATTGATGAATTCCGCCCCCGCGGCCGCCGAAGCCAACCCCGCCTTCTTTATGAACGACCTGCGATTCTCGCTTCGCATGACGATCCTCCCGGTTTCTCGATTCAGTTATCGGGTCACTTCGCTGAGCGGCACCGAGGCTCCGCCGCGCGCCTTGCTCAGGTCGGCGGCCTCCATGAACGCAAAGATCTCGAGCGTCTCTTCCGGCGGAATAGGCGCGACGCGAGTCCGGAAGAACTTGGCGATCTCGCCCAGCATTGGGCCATAGGTTTCAGGCACGGGCCCGGAGTGCAGAACCGCTTTCTCGCCAAACACTGTGATGCCGTAATCATAAAAGCCCCCGCCGAAGCCGCGCATCACTCCCAGGCGGCCGTCCTTCCACTTGCCGGTGACCACCTCTTCGCCTTCCGTGCTCGTCCGGCCGACCGACTCGCATCCCGGACCCATGAGCGTGAAGAGCATTTCGACGGCGTGAATCCCGTACCACATCAGGTCGGGATGATGCGGCTCGGTGGGCGAGGGCCCGTGGACGCTGTAGCCGAGAATCCGGCCGGCGCCTTCGGGATTCTTCAGGCGCTGGGTCTCCTCCCAGAAGCGCAGAGAAGACGTGCTGAACCAGGGAACGCCGGCATCCTTGGCGAGTCGGGCGATTTCCCGGGCATCCTTGTAACTCGCCGCCAGCGGCTTGTCGATGAAGACCGGTTTGTGCGCGGCGATGACAGGCCTCACCTGCTCGAGATGAACTCGCCCGTCAACGCTCTCGAGCAGGACCGCGTCAACCTTGCTGCAGAGGGTTGGGATGTCGCTTATGATTTCGATTTTCCACTTGTCGCTCAACTCAGCGGTGAACTTGTCGACGCGCGTGCGGCTGGCCTCGACATCCGGGCTGCCGCCCTTGAACGCTGCGACCACGCGCACGCCCGGGACGTGTTGCGCATTGGCCGGATCGTTGAACACCTGGGTGAAGGCGATAACGTGGGAAGTGTCCAGTCCGATGATCCCAACCCGCACGGGTTGGGATGAGTCCGTTTGGGCCACACTGAACGGAACAACGGCCAGAGTCATCAGGAGCACAAGTGCAAGAACGAGCCGACGCATGAGTTCCTCCTCTTCTTTCCTGTGTCAGGTCGCGAACTAGACCGAGGCCGCCTTAAGCACTTCGCGCAAACGCCGCGCCACGATCAGGTCTTCGCCCGACTGCATCATCCACACGCCGACCACAATCGTGTTCTCTCCGGATTTCAGCCCGGCGCTGGCCGACCCGCCGCCCGTGGCCGGATTCAATTCGATTCGCGGCTTTCCCTGACGGAGTTTCTCCATCACCTCGCGCCCCGTGATCTTGATGCGTTCGAGGTCGTAGGTAATGGCCAGGTGCGGAATGTGGTTGGCGACGGGAGGGATGAAGATCTTCGTCTCCACGCTGGGAAGCGTATTGACGTGCTGCGCGATTCGTTCCGCCCGGCGCTGGAACTCGGCTTGCATCGCAGCCTCATCCTGAGCCAGCAGCCAGTCCACAGCCGCAACCAGGCCGACGATTTCTTCCTTGGCCACTTTCATCCCGCGGCCGATCGTGTTCGAATACGGTGAATTATTCTTGACGGCCGCGGCGATCAGGTCCTTTCGCCCCAGCAGCAAGCCGGTGCATTGCGGGCCGCGAATTCCCTTCCCGCCCGAGAAGGTTACCAGGTCGAATCCCATCTCCGTGTAGTTCCACAGATTCGAGATTGGCGGAATATCGGCGGCGGCGTCATTGAAGCACGGCACGCCATGCTGGTGCGCGACACGCACCCAGTCCTCGCGGCTGATCGCGCCGTGTTCCGCGGCGTTGAAGAAAAGCGTCATGACCGTGCGCTGGTTGAACGCCGCTTCGTAATCTTCCAGGGTTTCGACCTCCACAAAGCGAATCCCGCAATTGCGGAGGGCGTGGTCGTAATCGTAGCGGTGAGTCTTTTGAACGATGATCTCGTTCTTCAGCCCGGTCATGTCCGTGGGTATGTTCAGGACGGCTTCTTTATTCCCCAGCGTAATACATGCTGCAGTGCCGAGAGTCAGCGCGGAGGCGGCGCCGGCCGTCACGAGCGCCGCTTCACATCGCAGGCGCCGCGCGAGATATTCTCCTGCCGCGTCACGCAGCTCTTCAATTTGAACCGGATACTTCGACGCCACGGCGATCGCCGCCTGGACCTCCTCCGGCATAATTGAAGCGGACAAGACCGTGTAGGTCCCGGCGGCGTTAATGAACGGGGTGACTCCGAGCCTGGTGTAGTAGTTCACCCCCTTCGGAGCGGGAGCAGCCTTGGCATGGCCCACGCCGATCACGCCTCCGCCTAGCGCAGCGCCGGTCGCCATGAGAGCCCTCCCGCCCTTTCCGAAAAACTTGCGACGCGATAGAGGTCGAGGCATCTTAGTCCTCCCCGGATAGTTCTCAGCGCTGGAGTCTCCGCCCGCGGGCGAGATGGTACCGCATTTTGCGGGTTCGCGCCTCCCCTGTGCCACAAACATCCAGGCAAGCCGATATCGGTTGACTCGTGGGGCGTCCCGCTGTACCTTCGGTGGAAACAGGGAGTCCGATGAGCGGTTCCCGCCTACGAGTTTCCGAAGCCGCCTGTGAGGGAGGTTAGACTCATGCGCAAGAAACATTTGACCAGACGCGAATTTCTGGAAAGGACCTCAGCCGGCTTGGCAGTGGCCGGCGTCGCGCCCCCACGCGCACGCGCTGTCTCTGGTAACCCCAACGCCCTGGCTTTGAATGGCGGAACGCCCGTGCGTTCGACGCCATTTCCCTCGTGGCCTCAAACCAACGAGCTGGATGAAGCCAACATCCTCAAGGCGTTGCGGAACCACCGCTGGTGCACGTACGACGGCGAGTTCATCCCGAAGTTCGAGAAGGCCTGGGCCCAGGACCTGGGCATACGCGGCTGTGTGATGACGCCTTGCGGAACCAATGCTCTCCACACGGCGGTGGAAATCCTGGGCATCAGTCCTGGTGATGAAGTTCTGGTCGCGCCGTTTACCTACATCGCCACCATCGACGCCATCCTGCTGAATTATGCCCTTCCGGTGTTTGTGGACACGGATCTCAGGACCTTTCAGATGGACCCCGACGACATCGAGCATCGCATCACCGAGCACACGCGCGCCATCCTGCCTGTCCATATTCTGGGAGCCGCGGCCAACATGGACCGGATACTCGCCATCGCGAAAAAGCATAACCTGGCGGTGATTGAAGACGCGTGCCAGGGGCATACGGCGGAGTGGAGGGGGAAACGGCTGGGGACGCTGGGGACCGTCGGCTGCTTCAGCTTTCAGGAGAGCAAAGTCCTCCCCGGCGGCGAGGCCGGCGCTGTGGTCAGCAACGACGAGGAACTCATCGAGAAGGCGTACATGTTCCGCGATTTCGGGCGCAACCCGAAGGAGCATGAAAGCTTCCTGATTCGGGGGACGAAATATCGAATTTCCGATTTCGCCGCCGCGATCCTGATGGCACAGATCACGCGTTACAAGGAGCATTGCGTGGTGCGCGAAAAGAACGCCGCTTACTTGCGCGAGCAAATCAGGCAGGTGCCGGGGATCCATCCGCAGGAGCATTATCCCGAGTCAACCCGGCAGTCCTATTATTGTTTCGGGGTCCGCTACGACAAGGAGCACTTCCACGGCCTTTCCTACCAGCACGTGACGCGCGCCCTGAACGCCGAGGGCATTCCCGTGGGCGGCTACTATACGCCGCCGCTCAATCGCGAGCCTTACATCGAGCACTCGCTTAATTCGCGTGGCTTCCAGGCGGTCTTTTCCAAGGAGCGCTTGAAGAAATACCGCGAGCAGAATCATTGCCCGCACAATGACGAGCTGTGCCAGACGATGTTGTACATGCCTCACGGGGTGTTGCTGGCATCCCGCACGGACACGCAGGACATCGCGGAGGCCTTTGCCAAAGTCCAGAAGAATGCGTCATCGATTGCATCGGCGTAGGGCGACTCGCCCGCAGCCGTAGACTCGGCTTGTCCTCTATCGGTATTTTGACGTGGGGAATAGAACTGAGGCTCTAGCTCTCAGCGCGCGGGCTCTTTCTGTTGCTTAACCATCTTGCGAGCCAGCACAACGAGCATCTCTTGATAGTGGTGAGGCAGCTCGCGTAGGAGCTTTACCAGGTTTTTCTCGTAGTTGCCCCTTAGAGTTATCCTTTCCACCTTCGGCGCACGGGGCTCCGCCGGGCCAGCAAAGAACAATTGGTAGAGTTCGAGGTCTAAAGCCTTGGCCCACTTTTCCAGAGTGTCGATGGAAGGAGTCGTGTGCCCGCACTCGACGCGGGAAACGTAACACCGGAAAAGGCCGGTCCGTTTCTCGATATGCCCCTGAGACAGACCCTTGCTTTCGCGCAACTCACGTAACCGCTGTCCGATTTCCATATCTCTCTAATACCAGAGGCGGCCTTCTACGGCAAGACTTTTTCGTGCGCCTTCGGATCTGTTTACTCAATTTGTCCCGATGGCGAGAGAGGAACGGGCCCCCGACTCTCGCGTCGGGCAAGGATTGAGGAATGCCTCAGCGCCTGACCGTAATCGCCTCGCCGTCGTATTGAACAGCCTTATCGATGGTTGTGGCGGGTCCAGCCCCGCTGCCATGATCCTCGCCGACCCAAACGATAGTGAAGGTCCGGTGTTCGAGCATGCCGGAGAATCCACCCTCGCGCTTTCCGATCGTCAGCGATCTCCTCTCTTCGTCCCAACGCATCCGGATCGTCGAGTGGGCGCCCTTCTCATAACGATAGCTGTCACCTTCGTCCTCGTAGAAAGCGAAGTCGGCGTCTACACCCGGATAGACTCGCAGTTCGATAGGGTCGGCGGGTCTTTCGCTCGTGTACTGGAGGATGGGGCCGAGGGGCAGGATTGAGCCGGCGCGCACAAAGAGGGGCAGCGTTTCCAGCGGCGCCGGGGCGTTGATGAACTTTCCGCCTGTCAGACTTCGGCCGGTCCAAAAATCGAACCAATTGCCTGGCGGCAGATAGAGTCGCCGCGAATCGACGCCTGGGTCCGTAACCGGATTTACCAACAGCGCCGGGCCGAACAGGAACTGGTCGCCGATTCGGCGCGCTGTTTCATCGCCGCGGTAATCCATCACCAACGGGCGCATGGGCGTGTAGCTTTCGCTCGTCACCCGCCACGCCAGAGAATAGATGTAAGGAAGCAGGCGGTAGCGGAGGTTGTCATACTTCGTGAGGATTTCTTGCGCCTCCGGGCCGTACGACCAAAGCTCATTCTCATTGGGTGCTCGAGTACCGTGCACGCGCAAGATGGGGCAGAACGTTCCGTACTGAAACCAGCGTACGAACAGCTCCCGGTAGGCGGGGTCCGACGGCCGGCCCAGGATGAAGCCGCCAATGTCGGTCGTCCAATAAGGGAGGCCCGACAATGAGAAATTCAAACCTGCGGGAATCTGGCGCTTGAAGGTCTCGAAGTCAGCGACAATGTCGCCCGACCAGGCGGCCACGGCGTTGCGTTGCGCGCCTGCAAAAGCCGAGCGGGAGAGAATGAAAACACGCTTCTCGTCACTCGCGCCGCGTTGGCCCTCGTAGACCGCCGAGGTCGCCATCAACGGATAGAGATTCGCGTAGCGAGCGCCGCTGCCGATGGCGACTTTGTTGGAAAGCAGGATACCCTCTTCGCGGCCCTCGGTTTCGGGCTCGGTTGTGTCAAGCCACCACGCATCCACTCCGATATCGAACAACGCCCTTTTCATCAGGTCCCAGTAATACGCTCGAGCCGTGGGATTGAAGGCGTCGTAGAGAGCTTGCCCCGCAGGGTGAAACCCGCCGACTTTCATGCGATCGATGAAGTAGCCGCGCTTGTCCATGTCGTCGTAAATGGGCGAGCCGGGTCGGAAGTAAGGCCAAACCGAAATCATGAAATGGAAGTTGTTGCGATGCAGGTCGTCGATCATCCCCTTCGGGTCTGGATAGTTCTTATTGAACACATGCTCGCCCATGGTCTTCCACCAGAACCAGTCCTGAACGATGTTATCCACGGGGATGCGTAGCTCCCGATACTTGTGGGCCACGCCGAGCAGCTCTTCCTGCGATTGGTACCGGTTCTTGCACTGCCAGAAGCCGTAGGCCCATTTGCCGAACATCGGCGCCGCGCCCGTCAGTTCCCGATAGCTGGAAATGATCCGGTCAAATTCCGGCCCGTAGAGGAAGTAGTAGTCAATCGCGTCGGCGACTTCTGAGCTGACGTAAAGGGCATTCGGAAAGCGGTTGTTGAAGCGGCTGCGCGAGGGGTTGTTCCAAAAGAGCCCGTAGCCGTTGCTTGAAAGGAGCATCGGGACGGAAATGTTGGTGTTGTCCTGCACGATGTCCACGGACTCTCCCCGGTAGTTCCACACGCCGGCCTGGTGCTGGCCCAGTCCGTAGAAACTCTCACCCGAACCCCAGAGGTTTGACCACATCTCCGCGCGATACGTCTTTTCGCCGTTGACCTCGACGGACGCCATCGTCCGGCCGTAGTCCTGGAAGAGTCGATTGCCGGCCAAGTCGGCAAAGAGGATTGAGCCGTCCGCACGAGTCACGCTCACCTTCAGGCTCGCCGTCAACAGGCTGATATCCTTGTCCGTGGATTGCAGCGTCCACTGCGTTGCGGGCCAAGCCTGCTTGGTGACGACGTAATCCGGCCGAGACGGGAACGAGGATGTGGGTGAATAAACCACTCGGACGATTGAGTCGGAACAGATGTGAATCCGCAGAGCGCCAGTTTGCATCGTCAGCAGCACGCCGTCCGGCTGGCGTTGAGCGCTGATGGCCGGGTTGAGCGGATTCCATTGAGCAATGGCGGATGGTGCGAACAACAGGAAAAGCAGGATTTGAACGATAGCGCGAAGTCTGGTTTGCATGGAAATTGTCCGATCTGTGAGCCGGGCGTGAACTCAAGCAGGCGTCGCAGCTCCGACCCCGGAGGTCTTCCCCCCGCGCGGCGCGTAGGCGGAATATAAGAGCGACCGCTGAGAGAATACGAGCGACGCCAAGCCGGCAACGCAAAGCAGGGCCAGCCACTCAATCTCCTGGAAGAGGAGCAGCGGCGACATCGCCCACACGACGTCGATAAAGGCGATGAAGACGAACAGCCGCCGGAAGAGACGCCCGGAGTCGGCGTAGTCAAATCCCACCGCCGCCAGGAAATAGAGGCGCACGGTTGCTCCCATCAATGCCAGGAATGGAACCGCCAGCGCCGACTGTCTTGAGCCAACCAGCTGCTGAATGCGGTCTATATGGCGCGGGAGGTAATGGGCGGCGGCCACGTAGAGGGCCAGGTAGCCCAATTGGATGACCAGGAAGAGAACCCGGGCCACGGTGCGCGAGACCGTGAGCGGCGCGTCGGGCGATGTAGCAATCGGCGCGGGCCTTGGCTCGGGGCCCTGGGAAACTCTACGGCGGAGAGTGGTGAGATCGGCTACCAGATCATTTGCTGATTGGAAGCGTTCATCTCGATTTTTGCGCAAGCATTTGCGAATGATACGGTCAAGCTCGGGCGGTGATGCCGGGCTGCGGTCGGAGATGGGTGGCGCTTCCTTGGTTAGGATGTTGGCCATGGTTGAGGGAGGCTCATTCCCGCGAAAGGGGTTTACGCAAGTCGCCATCTCATAGAGAATCAGTCCCAAGGCGCAGATGTCGGTCCGATGGTCGGCCTCTTCCATCTTGATCTGTTCCGGGGCCATATAATCAATTGTCCCGATGATAGCCACGCTGGTAGTAATCCGCTGGCCTTGCCCGCCACTCGTGGCGCCGGACTGCGAAAGGCCGATCACCGGGATCCGCTTGGCCAGACCGAAGTCCAAGACCTTGAGTCGGCCCAGACCCTCTGTCCGGGGTGTGTGCATAATATTGCCCGGTTTCAGATCGCGGTGGATGAACCCCTGCGCGTGCGCCGCCGCCAGCGCATCTCCGACCTTGATGCCAACATCAAGGATCTGCTCTGTGGTAAACCGCTTCTGAGCGAGAAGCTTCGCGAGTGTTACGCCTTCAACAAACTCATATACAATAAAGCATTCCTTGCCGTCGTCTACAAAGTCCAACGCTCGGGCGATCCCAGGGTGAGTGATGTTGGCCGCCGCGCGGGCCTCCAATGCCATCCGGCGTCGAAACTGGGCATCGTCGAGGTATTCCGGCTTGATCACCTTCAAAGCAACCTTGCAGTCAAGGTGCGTATCGTGGGCCCGATAAACGACGCCCATCCCTCCTTGGTCGAGTTTCTCCTCGATTCGGTAGCGGCCGGCTTTAAGTTCGCCTTCCATTCAACGCTCGCTAGGATGTGGCCACAGGCGGTCAACTTACCGGCGCTGCGGTCACGCATCGCGAAGTTCGATCCCATCTCCAGGCCGAATGCTACGCTCCGGCATTCCCATTGTAAAGGACGCCGGATCGGCTAATTGCCTCGCGCCCGCTCCTGACCGGCGAACGGTTTCTCCGCGAACTCATACAACTGCTTTTTCAAGTCACGGTACCACCAGCGCATTCCCATCGCCCGTGCTTCCTGGTACGCCCGCTTCCCATCCCAGCCTTGAAAGGCAATCCGAAAGAGGCCGACCATCGCTCCGGTTCGGTCCGCTCCCCGCCCGCAATGAACGAAAACCGGACGGTTCGATGGGTCGTTCAGTACTTGGAAGAACGTCTGAATCGCCTGCTCAGGGAAGGGATCCCAGGCCTTGGAGGGGATGTGAATATACTTCATCCCCAATCTCTCCACCAACTCTCTTTCGTCGTTCTCCTCACGAAGATTCACGACGGTCTTAATTCCCTTCTGCTTCAGGAATCTGAACCCAGTGTCGGTGGGCTGGCCGCCGCGGAAAAGGGATTCCGTAACGGCCTGGAATCGTGGAATGCCTGGAGCTGGAACCGAGGAACCCTCGCCGACACCGCCCGAGACCAGCAAACACGCGGCAGTTAATGCAGGCAATAATGTGAGTAGCCGACGCTTCATGTTTCCGAACCGAGGCTCAGTTTCTTGACAAAGTGCCGGAGGATACTGGCAACGATTTCGGTGTTGTTGGACAGCAAATTAAAGAAATCCTCTGCACCAATCGCAATGGTTACCGTGTCTTCGAGGGCGGTCGCCCTGGCGACGCAGGGCTCCTGCGTCAAGACCGCGTACAATCCCACGGCCTGCTCGGGGCCCACAACTTCTTGGTCGTCACTTCCCTGCCTCGTCAAACCCACGTCGCCGCGGAGCACAATATAAAAAGCGACCGGGGCATCATTCTGACGAAAGATGACGGCCTCCGCCGGAAAACCCACAACCTTGGCGACCGACGCCAGATGATAGAGTTCCTCGACCCTCATTTCGGAGAAAACACCCACCCCCCGAATGAGGTCAGCCTTCTGCAGGGTCGTCAAAGCCCCCGCCGTGGGACCTTCGGCGGGAGGCGGCGGAGCGTATGGAAGTTGATCGCTCATCGTGGAGCTTCCCCCTACAAACAATCGTGTTTAGATCGATGGCGCAAACTCCGGCCAACGCTGCATGCCAATGGCGTGGGCGGCACACTCGCGCAGAATCTGATCCGGATTCTTCAAACACGCCTCGAGGATGGCACGCACCCCCGTTTTGGGTTTACCTATGCCTTCCGCGGGCTCGATGAGAGGCCGAACCCATTCCCACAAACCTCGCGGAAGAACATTGTTGAACAGCTCGGTCGCTGTGGCAATCCGCAGGCGGTCATCTTCCAGCATAGCCTGGAACGACGCGACGGCCGCACTCGCGGGAAGCAGCAGGGCCAGAAGGCGGAAGACTCGCTCCCTCCCCCGTTCGAACTTTTCTTCCAGAAGTTGTGCCAGGAGGTCCGCATGGCCCCCCTGCGGATACAAGAATTTCCGGGCCTGCTGGAACCAAAGGGTGGTTTCACATTCTTCTTGGATGCGCAGGCTGAGCTTCGCGGTGTCAAACCGCAGCCCAGGATCAATGAGGCGTAATTTCCCCAACGATCGGATGGCGCGGTATCGCAGCAGGCCGTCGAAATCAAAGAGCCCTTCAATCAACATGTCGACGGATTCCTGCTGGGGAAAATAGGCGAGCACCAGGGGAATGTGGCGCCGAACCTCGATATTCTCCGTCGGGTCCTTCAGGATGTCCGCCAGCGTGCCGAGGATTCGCGGCCCGAAGTCGCATAGGGCGAGGCGCGTGTCGGCCGCCCATCGCCGGTCCGCTAGCAGCGGGACGAGGAAAGGCACAAGCTCGCGATGCCCGGCGCGGCCGGCGCTGAGTATGGCCTGCTTTTTCACGGCGGGGTCAGGGTGCTGCAATAGGCGAAGATGCATGTCCACGGCCGCCGGATGCGCGACATCTCCCAGCGCCTCGGCGACGTCCTTCCATTCTTTGGCTGCCACGTCCAGCTCGGCGGCGATGTGATCGAGAAACTGTTTTACGGTTTCACCTTCACCCTCGCGAGCCTGCCGCACCAGGCTGCGGAGCGCGGAGAGCCGAACTTTCAGATCGGTGGCTCCGAGGAACTGCGAGAGCGCCACTAAAGGTTCGGGCGACCGGGCGACCTTGGAGGCCCGGATGATGGCGCTGACCCGGACGTTGGGGTCGCTGTCCTCACGAACTCGGCTGAGGATTTGTTGTTCGGTCAGAGGCAAGACCTCCAGGGCCTTGAGACGCACTCGGGGTGATGCATGAGTGGCGAGCGATGCGGGCAAGGTCTCCGGCCGTCCCGCCGCCTGGGTGATTCCGATGGCGTACAACACAACCTCATCATCCGGCGACGCCAGCATCGTTCGCAGGGTTGGCAGCGAAGCCTGCTGACCCAGCAACATCGAAATGGTGGACTTCGAGAGCTCGAGCCGGCTTCCTAGGTTCCTAAGGAGCACCAGGACATATTCCTTGCGAGTCTCGATGACCAGCCATAGCCAGAGCCCAATCAAAACCAGGTTGAAGAGCCCCACCCCGCTCAAGCCTAATCCGAATACCTTCGTCATGATGAGCAGGACGATGCCGCCGACACCGTCAGCAAAACGATTGACCACAATATCGGTAACCGCCTTAACCTCCGACCTTATCGACTGCTCCACTGGGACGTAAAGGAGTTCGAACGTGGCCTTATCGAGTGAGTAGCGCAGGGCCCCATCGCTCCCTCGCAGCAGCCCCGCTGCCCAGAGTTGCAGGGGATTGAGCAAAAGGACGGTTGTCCCTCCCACGAGCGCCAACGGCAGCATCAGGATCGTGGCTCGAACGCCCCACCTCTCGACAACCCGCGAGCCGAGGGAGACCTGAAGCAGGAAAGAGAACAGGCTCAGCAAGCCCTGGAACATCGCCTGGAAGCCCGTGATTCGGTCCTTCGACCCCAGCGCCTTCTGCACGACCCCGTCGAACTGCCAGCCGACGATGATGCCGACGATGGCCGAAACCGCCACCAACCCCACAATCAGCTTGAGATACCGCTCCGAGCGGATGGTGCGGAAGGTGCTCTTAATTCCCTTTTTCTTTTCCTCCCGAACCCGCCCCCTCTGCTGGCCGCGTCCGGAAAGACGATAACGGCGCATCAGGAGCTGGACAATCGCCACCGAGAAAACCAACGCGGGAATCAGCAGGAGGAGCAGATTATCTGTACCCACCCGCTTGACCAGGGCTGCACCTAATAGTCCTCCGCTTGCGCTGCCCAAGATCCCACCACTCGAAACCAGCGGGAACAGCCGCTTGGCCTGGCGCAGATCCAAAACCTGGTTGGCGACGGTCCAGACCTGCGTGGCAACGATGATCCCAAAGATGCCCGTCCACAGAATGTATACGACCGCGATAGGCGGCCACTGGATTCTCAGGGCCCACCAAATACTCACGACACACATCATGAAAAAGACCAGCGTTCCGGAAATCAGCGTCACCTGGCTGATCCGGGAGGACAGGCGAACGTAAACCGCCACCACAAGCCCAACTAGAATTGCAATTCCAATATAAATATAAGGCAATGTCGTAAATGGATACTTGCTTAAATAGAGTCCTTTGCTGGCCGACTTGATGATGATGTAGGACGCCATGGAGAGTGTAAGGTAGGAGAAAAGCAGGAAGGCGGGCGTTTCTTCGCCGCGGTGGAGATTAAAGAAAGATCGGACGCGGTCCATGAGTCTGGCCTCGATGCCGCAACTTGGTGGGCTTGTGCGGCATTTATCCGGAACCCGGCTGCTATCCTACTCGACGCGCATCGCGTGATGCAACAAGACACAATCCTCGCTCGTCTGCGCGAGCGAGCAAGCGGAGAGCCATTTGCCCTGTTGACGCTAATTGGTTGGCCGCCAAACGCTTTGAAGTCGGCTAGCCTTCGAGAATCCGGTGGTCCGGCTAGAGGAATTTGACGACAGTGGCCTTTTGACCTGACAGCCAGCCGGATTTCCCCAAACCCTTCGAGTAGCATTTGGTTTACTTTGTTCAATCCGCAAAAGGGGATTTGAGAAATCGGAGGTTCATCTTTACAATTGGCGAAGTTGGTAGTACAAGTGCTTCATTCGCTTTGGGGTCGTCTCGCAACAAGGACGCTCTTCATGCTGGATGTCGTCGTCAACTCAGATGACCGGCGTCTCGGGGCAATACGGTTTCGAAATCGCGAGCAGACCGGATTCAGGAATCTTCGCAATCTCGCTGGTCGATCCAAACCCGTGTCCAACCTCCCAGATTCGCCCGCTCAGACTCGGGGAAAGGTCTCTTCGCCATGTTGACTCTCTCGAAGGCTCCGAGAAGAAAATTGGCGTGTGGAATAATGTGGCTGGCCGTCCTCGCGTTCCTTGTTCTAATCCCCGCTACTTTCTTGGCTGCACAACAATCCCGCACCGGTGAGATCGAGGCAGCGCGCAAGGAAAAAGCCCGGCAACTGAAACCCGATCAACCTTCCAAGGCCGAGCGGAGATTGCGGTCCCTAAAGGAAGAGAAGACCCTGGAACGATTCAGCGCGGGCATTGCGGGGTTCCGCTTGAAACTGGGCGGGCTCGTCCAGGGAGGGGGTTTTGCCGCGGGCCCCGAGTACCTGCGGCAGGACTTGGCGAACGGAAACCTGATCTTCCGCAGCGCCGCGCAAGCCTCGATTAAGGCCTACCAGCGGTACGACTTGCAGTTAACAGCTCCGCATTTTGCCCGGAACCAATTGTTTTTTGATTTCTTCGCGGTCCACCACGACTACCCGGGAATCAATTATTACGGCCCCGGACCGCGATCCGAGAAAGGCGCAAGAAGCAACTTCCGGATCATCGACAACGCGATCGACGGCGCCTTCGGGTGGCAGCCCGTCCGTGGTTTCAAATTGGGCGCGTCCGGCGGGTACCTGGCCACCACGCTGGGCACAGGGAAGGACACCCGCTATGTCTCCACGGAACAGGTCTTTGGGCCAACCCAAGCCATCGGCATTGACACGCGCCCTGACTTCGTCCGCGTGGGAGGGTTCATCCGCTACGACTATCGGGACAATCCCGGAGGTCCGCGTAGCGGCGGCGATTACCTGATCCAACTGGACCGTTTCTATGCGCGCCCCGACACGGGCAACGATTTTCGCCGCCTGAATGTTGAGTTGCAGCAGTACATCCCGTTTTTCAACAAGCGCCGCGTTATTGCGCTGCACGCCCGGTCGGTGCTGACCTACCCTGACAATAACGACGCCGTTCCCTTCTATCTCCAACCTGTCCTGGGGGGCGCGGATGACTTGCGCGGCTTCCGACCCTTCCGCTTCTACGACAACAACATGATCGTGGTGAATGGCGAATACCGCTATGAGGTTTTCAGCGGCCTGGACATGGCGCTATTTGCGGATGGCGGAAAAGTATTCCATAGCCATTCCCAGTGGAACCTTCACCACATGGAAGGCGCCTTCGGGTTCGGTTTCCGCTTCAACGTACGGAACAACGTTTTCATGCGAATCGATACCGGCTTCAGTCACGAAGGTTTTCAGATTTGGATGAAGTTCGGCAACATTTTTGGTGAGGAGCGCATTCGCTCTTCCAGTTTCCAGTAAAGGGAAGAGAGAGAGTCAATCCATGCGTGCCCATTTCTTGAAGATACTCGGAATCCTGTCGGCAACCGCTCTCTTTCTGCCCCTGTTGAGTCCTGGGAATTCCACGAGAAAATTCTATGACGATGATCCCCTCCTGAGGGAACCGCCTCCGATGAACGTCGAAAACGTGGCGGTCCGGCGGATCAGCGATTACTACGACTTCTTCTCGAATAGCTTCGCGAAACTCGGCGAGCAGAACACCGCGACCAAGTTCACTCACGCCAAGGCCGTGAATACGCTCGGCGACGCGCCCGACAGCGCCTGGTACACCCAGCGCCATTACTGGAAACCGATGACGATGGAAGAATTGCAGCGCGGGCCGGGCGATCAGAACGCGCCCGACACCGGCGGCCGGTTGGCGGTTGTAAAAGCCAAGACCGAAGGCATCAGCCCGGGCTTCACTATGGAGGACTCCAAGGGCCGAAGGTACAACGTCAAATTCGACCCGCTCACCAATCCCGAAATGGCCACCGCCGCTGATGTCATTGTGTCAAAGTTTTTCTACGCCTTGGGCTACAACGTCCCGGAAAATTACATCTTCACTTTCAGCCGGCATCAACTCTCGGTGGCGTCCGGCGCTGCCCTAAGCGATGCGCTTGGAAAGAAACGTCCGATGACCGAGCGGGACGTTACTGAGCTCCTGCTCAAGGCTCCTAAAACCGGCGATGGGCGTTACCGGGCCGTCGCCAGCTTTTACATCAAGGGAAAAAACGTGGGAGAGTTTCGTTACCAGGGCACGCGTCAGGACGATCCGAATGACATTGTCCCGCACGAGCACCGGCGCGACCTGCGCGGGCTGGGTGTTTTCTGCGCCTGGCTGGGTCATGACGACTCTCGCGCCATCAACAACACGGATTTCCTCGTCGACGAAGGCGGCGCCCACTTCATCAAACACTATCTCATCGATTTCGGCTCGACTTTGGGAAGCGCCAGTATTGGACCCAACAGTCCGCGCTCGGGACAATATCTCTTTGACACCAAGACTTCGGCGGCGGAGTTCTTCTCGCTGGGGCTTTACGTTCCGAAGTGGGCGCGGGCGCACTACCCCAAGTTGCCCGCCGTCGGCCGCTTCGAAGCCCAGACTTTCGACCCGGAAACATGGGTGCCGGAATATCGCAACCCTGCCTTTGTGAACCGGCTGCCAGATGACAACTTCTGGGCCGCCAAGCAAGTGATGGCGTTCACCGATGAGCAGATCCGCGCCCTCGTGAAACTCGGGCAGTTCAACGATCCACGCGCCGAAAAATGGATTGCCGATTGCCTGATTTTACGCCGGGACAAAATCGGACGGGCCTTCTTCTCCAAAGTTCTGCCGCTCGATCATTTCGCGGTCCAAGATGGCCGCCTGGTCTTTGAAGATCTGGCGGTCAAGCACGGCTTCGTGCCGCCGCGCGAATACGCC
>Ga0316628_100001480_pt1 | contig 16598 bp, 13 predicted proteins | sample OWC_Aug_M2_C1_D5_FD_207648 | JGI IMG/M metagenome (GOLD analysis project Ga0316628, IMG submission 207648) | Wetland soil microbial communities from Old Woman Creek delta, Ohio, United States - OWC_Aug_M2_C1_D5_C | ecosystem: Environmental > Terrestrial > Soil > Wetlands | place: USA: Ohio... | reverse complement strand
GCCAGCCCATCGGCGATTCCTGCCACGGCGGGAAAGCCGATTTGGAAAGAGATAAGAACGGGGTAGGAATCCCGCCCTTGATCATAGTCTTTGGGAAGATAGACGCTTAAACCGATGGATTCGTCGAAAATCTTCGAGGAAATTTTCCAGGATCTTCCGAGGATGATCGGAGTCCCTGCGTCCGCCGATGGAGCGGCGAGACGTGGCATTCCTTCCCGGGCAAGCCCGATGAAGAGGATTCCAAGCCAAAACCGTTTCGAGAATCGATTCATGACGGCCTCCAAGCCAATGGTTTTCTCCCCGAAGATACGCGCGGGTGCGGCGGTTTTCCAGATAACTCCGGTCCTTATCCGGAAGAAAATGACTTTGGTACCTATGTCCGGAATGGTGAATTCTCGGGCGAATTCGTATAATGAAAACAATGGAGACGATTTCGCTTCTCTGTCAATTCCTTGCCCTCTCCGGGGCATTTGTCGGCGTGGCGGCGGCCTACCGGCTCCGAAAAACCGTCGGCGACCCTTATCTTTCGGAGTACCAGACATTCCTGATCCTGTCGGGCGTTTGGGGTTGCCTCTTGTGGACCGTCCCATCCCTTTTTTTAGGCGTGCTGTTAAAGGATCCCGCGGGCCTTTTCGCTTATAACCGCGCGGTCCTTGTCCTTTTATGGTTTGGATTCCCGTTTTTCCTTCTGCAGCTCTATTTTCTCGTCTTGACCGTCGAAACCCTGTTGGGAAGAACCGTCCGGCGAGCGTTCAAGCGAGCGTACTGGTCGGTCGCGCCCCTTCTGTTCGCCGTTTTTGTTTTGGTGAAGAACCGAATCCGCCGAGACGAAGGGATCGCCGAGATTTCGATCTGGTTCAGCTTGATCATCGTCTTTTTTATGGCTATTCAGACGATTTTGATGAATTGGGCGTTCTGGCGTTCGCGCGGCGTCCGGGATGCCCGGCGGCGAAGGACAGCCCGCGGTTTTTCCGGGGCTTACCTTCTCTCCTTCTCTTTGTATTGTCTGGCTGCGGTCGCCGGTCTTTTCCCTCCCCACATTTTGGCCCTTGTCTTTTCGGCCTGTCACGTCCCGGCCCTTGTTTTTCTCTTCCGGGATGCCCGAAAAAGGGGGCGTCTGGAGAATGGCGAGGAGGACGACTTGGACCTCTTCTATGCCCGTTTCGAGCTTTCTCCCCGGGAGCGCGACATCGTCCGTCTTCTTCTGGAGGGGACATCCAACCGGGAAATGGCGCGGCGCCTCTTTCTCTCTCCGCAAACCGTGAAAAACTATGTCAGCCGCGTTTACCGCCGGCTCGCGGTTCAAAACCGGCTGGAACTGATCAATTTATTCCACCGGAAAGACCGGGATCAGGTCCGGCCGGAGACGGATTCCTAAAAAAGACCGGCATCGCTTCCTTGGATCCGGCGATGATGGAGTCCGACGGCGGCCCGCCCGCAAGCGGCTTCTTGGATGAAACCCGATGCTCCGAAGCGTCTATTCATAACGAATGGTTTCCGCCGGATCGGCCGAAGCGGCCTTGAAAGTCCGGGCGGCGACCGCGAGAAAAGCGATGACCGCGGTCAAGACGCCGGTCAGGATAAAGTCGGCCGGAACAATCGAAGTTCGAAAAGCGTACCGTTGAAGCCAGGTCCGCGTGACGCCGTAGGCGACGGGCCAAGCCAGCAGGTTGGCCCAAAGGACGGATCGTAGGAATTCGCCGGAGAGCAGGACGACGATATCCGCGTTCGACGCCCCGAAAGTTTTTCGAATGCCGACTTCCTTCGTCCGGAGCGCGATCAGGACGGAAGACAAGCCGATGAGCCCCAGGCCGGCGATCGTCAGGGCCAGAACGACAAGGGCGGTGAAGAGGTGAAAGAACCTTTCCTCGGACTCGTAGAGCCGGTCAAAATCCTGGTCGAGAAACGTCGCCTTGTAGACCTCCCCTAAATGGAGTTCGGTCCATGTGCGTTCGATGAAGGCGAGAGTCTTGGGCAAGTCCTTAGGGGCCAGCGTCAAGGTCAATCTCGTAAAGAAGGCTGGATTCCATTGAAGGACGAGCGGCTCGATGACGTTCTGGAGGCCCTTGAAGTGGAAGTTCTTGACGACGCCGATGATCTCGCCCGTTTGACCGGATCCGCCCTCCCAAAGGCGTTTGCCGAGGGCTTCCTCCGAGGTGGAAAATCCCAATGCTTTGACCGCGGCTTCATTGATGAGAAAAGCGTGGAGGAGGTCGGACATCTTGTCTTTCTGAAAGTTTCGGCCGGCGAAGATCCGAACCTCATATTGGGGAATGAAATCAGGGTCGATATAATAAAACGACATGGACTCTCCAGCCGCGCTTCCCCCGTCGATCCGCTTGGCCATCAACGTGTTCGGCGGCCGGCCGGGAACGTTGTAGCTCACGGTCGCGCCTAGGATCGCCGTATTCCTCAGGAATTCCGTTTTGACGGCTTCAGCGCTTTTTCGGAAATTTCCGGCCACAACGAGCTTCTGGTCCTTGGCGAAACCCAGGTCCGCGTTCTTCATAAAACGGATCTGCCGGGCCATAACAAGCGTCCCCATGATGAAAATGACGGCTAGGCCGAACTGGACGACGACGAGCGCTTTTCCCAAGCGGGGTCCCTTCGGCCGGCGTTCGGCGCCCTTGAGAATGCGAATGGGAGGGGCGCCCGACAAAGCGAAGGCCGGATAGAGGCCGGCGCTGATCCCGACAAGCAGCGTCAATCCGATCAGGCCGAAAATACGAACAGGCCGGAGCACGTCGGCGATGACCAAGCGATGCGCGGTCATCTCTCCAAACCAGGGCAGAACGCCCGCGGTCAAGATCAGCGAGACGGCCAGGGCCAGGAAGGCCATGAGCTGCGTTTCGGCCAGGAATTTTCGGATGAGGTGAGACCGGTTGGCGCCAACGACTTTGCGGACGGCGATTTCCTTGGATCGTCTCGAAGACCGGGCGATAATCATATTGACGAAATTGATGACGGCGAGGAAGAGAATCAGGATCGCCGCTCCGCACAGGATCAGGAGGCGGCCGACACTTCCGGGGGGTTCGATCTCCTGGGTCAAATGCGAGCGCAAGTGGATGCTGACGAGGGGCTGGAGGAAAAATTCGAATTGTTCCCCCCATTGGTGGAGCTTATCCGCGATATAGAGGTCAGCAATATTTCGGATCCGGCCCGCGAAATCGGCCGGATCGATGCCGGGTTTGAGCTTGACATAGGTGTAAAATCCGGTCCAACCCCAGTTGTCCATGCTCCAGTCCCTGGCGAGAGGGTCGAGGGACAGGAGGAGTTCGTATTTGAGGTGGGAGTTGTCCGGGGGATCGGCCACGATTCCCGTCACTTCAAAGGGAAGGGTTCCCGCAATCTTGAGCGTCCGGCCCACCGGATTTTCATGATTGAAATATTTCCGGGCCAGGCTTCGGGTGATGACGGCGGTCGAGGGACGGACCAGCGCGTCGGCGGGCGAGCCCTGGAGGAACGGGATCGAAAAGAAGTCGAATATCTCGTTCTCGGCCGCCAAAACGCGGTCAACCGTAAAAACCTTGTCATCCAAACGTACGGGGAGGCTTGCCGCGAAGGGCTGAAAGCGGACGGCGGCTTCGACTTCGGACCTGGTTTTTCGGAGCGCCGGCGCGAGCGGCGTCGAAGCCCGGGCCGTTTCTTTCCGCGTTGATGTCGAAGTCGACGTGATCGTCATCGCGACCCGATAGATACGGTCGGAATCCGCGCGGAAGCGGTCATAGCTCAGTTCATGAGTCACGACCACGAGGGCCAGGGTTCCGACCGTCAGGCTCACGGCCAGACCGAAGATCGTGATCGCCGCAAAGCTCTTATGGTTGCGGATAATCCTCCATCCGACCTTGAGGGAATCGCCCAAGAGGTACATCCGCCAGTAGACCGCACTCAAGATTCGGGCCGGAGCCAACCGAAGGACTTGGCCCCAGTACCAGCGCCAAGCCCGCCCGCCGCCTTTCGAGGAAGCCAAGAACCGATAATATTCTTCGAAATCCCCAGCCGGGGAATTGGCCTCTTCATCAGGAAGGAGACGTCGAAGGATCGCTTCCGCCCTGCGGGGCGGAATCCGGTTCCGATGATGGGAGTTCATATCAAACCTCCTCGCCCATGCTTGGAAGGCCTTCCCACATGCGTCTTTCGATGTCTTTCATATTCCGGAGCCGCTTCAGTCCCTCCCCGGTCAGGCGATAGATGCGTTTCCGCCGTCCGCCCCGTTCGGGCGTCGCCTCCGTCAGGTAGGATTCCAGAAGCCCGCGCTTGACCAAACGATCCAAAGGCATATAGACGGACCCCAGAGACCATTCCTCTCCGGTGATGTCGGAAATCTGAGCCCTGAGGGGGACGCAATAGGCGTCTTCCTTCAGCCTCCAGACGGCCAGCATAATGAATTCTTCGGCTCGAGTAATCATGTCCATGTCAATCACCCGCGATAATGTTTCAAATTTTTAGTATCGACATTCGTATAGACGCCGGCGCCGGAAAAAGGTTGGCGCTTTAAAAAATTCTTTCCGTTAGAGGCTCTTCTCCCGGATCGCGCTATTGCGGTTCCGGGGAAAAGAGCGAGAATGCCAATCGGGCGCGCTCATTTTTCCGGTCCGGAACCGCGAACGCCGCCGCATCGACCGGGGATCAATTCGCGGGATCGTCGGGAAGCCATAAGCCGCGCATATGGCGGCCCGTGTGGGATTCGGGGCAGGCCGCGAGGCCGGCCGGCGGCCCCTCGTAGAGCAGTCGTCCGCCATGCCGCCCGCCTTCCGGCCCAAGGTCGATGATCCAGTCGGCGTGCTTGATCAGGTCGAGGTTGTGCTCGATCACAATGACGGTATTGCCCGCCGCGGTCAGCCGCCGGATGATCCGGACCAGCCGCTCCATATCGGAAAGATGAAGGCCTGTGGTGGGCTCGTCGAGGATATAGATCTCGCCGCTTTTCACCAGCTCGGAGGCGATTTTCAGGCGCTGAGCCTCTCCGCCCGAAAGGGAGCTGAGGGTTTGGCCGAGCTTGAGGTAATCGAGGCCGACATCAAGGAGGAGGTCTGCCTGGGCGCGGAGCTTGGGAACGGCGAAAAAATCTCCGGCTTCCCCGGCGGTCATGGCCAGGACATCGTCGATATTCCTGCCGTTTAGACGGAGATCGAGCACGTCCCGGCGATAGCGCTTGCCCCCGCATTCGTCGCAGACCATCCGAACGTCGTCGAGAAAGAAAAGCTCGGTCACCGTTTCTCCCTGCCCGTGGCATTTCGGGCAGGCTCCCCGGGAATTGAAGCTGAAGAGCGAGGCCTCCCGCCCGGTCGAGGCGGCGAAAGATTTGCGGATCAGGTCGAAGATGCCGGTGTAGGTGGCGAGATTGCCCCGGCTGGTGCGGCCGATCGGCGATTGGTCAATGTTTACGGCCCCGGGGTGCTGCCGCGAGAAGCATTCGTGGATGAGGCTGCTTTTGCCGCTGCCGGCCACGCCGGTCACGCAAGTGAACAAGCCCTTGGGGAGGCGGGTGTTGACGCGACGGAGATTGTGGGCAGCGGCGTCGCGGATCTGGAGGAAACCGTCTCCCGCCGGATCCAATCCCGCGGCCCGCGCGCTCGGTGCGACGCGACGGTCGGCGGCGAGACACCGGCCGGTCAAGCTGCTGCAGGCGGCCAGTCCCAAAACGTCCCCGTTGTAAACGATTTCGCCGCCCCCGCTTCCGGCCGCCGGGCCGAGGTCCACGACCCATTCCGCGGCTCGGATCATGTCGAGGTCGTGCTCCACGACAAAGACGCTGTTTCCCGCGTCGCACAGGCTTCGGAGAAGGGACATGAGGCATTCCGTGTCCCGAGGATGCAGACCGGCCGAGGGCTCGTCGAGGATGTAGAGTAAGTCGGTGAGGCCGCAATCCAGCTGGCGGGCCGTTTTGATCCGCTGGCTTTCCCCACCGGAGAGGGTTGAGACGGGACGCTCGAGCGTCAGATAGCCGACGCCGATTCTCTCCAGACCCTCGAGAAGGACGAGGGCTTTGCCCAGGATGGCGGCGGCCGCCGGATTCTTGAAAGCGGCCAGAAAGGGCCGCAACTCGCCGATTTCCATGGCGCAGAGCTCGCCGATGTGTCGTCCTTCAAGCCGCGAAGACCGGGCCCTCTCGTTGAGCCGCGTGCCTCCGCAAGCCGGGCAGGGCGTGTAGAGGAAATACCGGTCGTAAGCGTCCTTTCCGTCCTCGCGCGCCTCGGCTTCGGCCTTCAGCGTGCGCAGGCGCTCGAAACGCCGGGCCAGGCCTTCCCAGTTTTTGAGGTACGTTCCCGCTCCATGCGGTTTCTCGAACGGCACCGGCTCGGTATGGAGAAGGAGATGCCGTTCTTGGGGAGTGAAATCCCCGACCTTTTTATCGGGATCGAAGAACGGCAGCAGGACGAGCTCGCGCCAAAGGAAACCCCCGACGCGGCACTCCGGGTGAACAACGGCTCCTTCGCGCAGGCTGAGTTCCGGACGCACGAGGCGGTCCGCGTCGATGCGGATCGTGGTCCCAAGGCCGTGGCAGGCGGGGCACATGCCTTCCGGATGGTTGAAAGAATAGTAATATGAGGGGCCGATGAACGGCGTCGCGCAGCGCGAAAAAAGAAGCCGCAGGTACGTGACGATTTCGGTTGCCGTGCCGACCGTGCTGCGGAGGTTGCTCCCCATCTTCTTCTGGTCGATGAGGATGGCGGTCGACAGGTTCCGGATCTCCTCGACGTCCGGCCGGGAAACCTGCGGCAGGCGGGTGCGGGCGAACGTGGAAAAGGTCTCGACGAGCTGCCGCTGGGCTTCGGTGTAGACGGTGTCGAATAAAAGGGAAGATTTGCCCGATCCAGACACTCCCGTCACGGCCACGAGGCGATGCTTGGGGATCGAGCAGGAAACGGCCTTCAGGTTGTTGACGCGGGCCTTGATGATTTCGATGTTCGTTTTTTGCATGAGCGACATGATAGCCGACTGGAAAAAGTTGGGGGCTATGTGTAAGGTTAAGGCATGCGGCTTTCCGAGATTCTCCCCCCGCGGCCCGGCGCCGAGCCCTATGCCTGCGCCGAGCTGGCCCGCCGGATCGGCAAGCACCCGAATACCCTGCGGAAGTACGAGACCTGGGGATTCATCCGCCCGGTCCCGCGCCGGCCCAACGGTTACCGGATTTATGACCGGGATCATGCCCTGGAAGCGGTGTTCGCCGCGGCCGTCATGCGCACGGACTTCAAGGACTGGCGGGACCATCGCCGGATGAAAACCCTGCTGCGGACGGTGCTGGCGGGAGATTTTAATGACGCCCTGCGTCAAATCGATGGGCACCGGAACGCCTTGAAAGGGTGGCTGGCCGCTGCCCTTTCGGCGCGCGACATTCTGCGATCCTGGCGGGTGAGGCGAAAACGCGCCGGGGCCGTAAAAACTGTTTCGGAAAGGGGAGGGCCGCGCGCCGGGGAAGGGCTTTCCCGGCCTCAAGCCGCCCGGAAAATCGGAGTCGCTCCGGATACTTTGCGCGACTGGGAGCGGAGCGGTCTTTTCACTCCCGTCCGGCTGCCCAACGGCCGCCGCCGTTACCCGCCGGAAATCATGGAACAGATCGCGGTCATTCGCGTCCTCCGGCGGGCCGGCTACACCCTCATGGGAATCCGAAGCCTTGTGCTCGGCCCGGACCAGGCCGCCGAGCTTTCCCATGCCCGCGATCGCTGGGACGCCTCCCTGCGGGACATGATCGCGGACTGCCGCCTTATGAAGGACGTCGTTCGGGAATTGAAAAGCCGATCCGGAAAAGAACGCGAAGGAGATCGGGGGATCCGGCAGCGGCCGCCGGCTTCACTCGAAATAACCCGTTAAGTCGTCCCGGTTGAGGCCTTTCTCCAGGGCCACTCGGGCCACGGCCCGGGCCACGTTGCGGTGGAGGCCCATATCCAGCGGGCTGGGGACGATTTCGCCCTGCGGCGCGGAGTCGGCGATCGCCCGGGCCGCTGCCAAGAGCATGTCCTGGGTGATGCGGGGGACGTTGGCGTCGACCGCGCCGCGAAAGATTCCGGGGAAGCCCAGGACGTTGTTGACGGCTTTGCCGTCGGCGGCGAAGGCCGCTCCCGCGTCCATGGCCGCGGCCGGGTCGATCTCGGGCACCGGATTGGAAAGCGAGAGGATGATCTGTCCCGGACGGACCATGGCCGGTTTGACCAGGCCGGGCGCGCCGGTCACTGTGACGACGACGTCGCATGAGGACATGATGTCCTTCAGGTTCGACGGCGTGCCGCCGTATCCTTCGAACCGCTTCAGGGCTTCGGCCGAGAGGTCGGCGCCGTGGACCGAACGCCCGGTGAAAAACATCAGCATTTTTCCGATGGCCATCCCGGCCGCTCCCAGTCCGACGACTCCGATCCGACAATTGCGGAGAGGCTTGGCCGCGGCCGTCTTTTCGGCATTGAGCAGGGCGGCAACGACGACGGTGGCCGTCCCGTGCTGGTCGTCGTGAAGCACCGGGATGTCGACCCGGTCCTGGAGGCGCGTCTCGATGTCGAAGCAGCGGGGCGCGGAGATGTCCTCGAGCTGGATCGCGCTGAAGGTCGGGGCGATCGCGGCCACCGCGTCGACGATCTCGTCGACATCCTTGGTGTTCAGTAGGATCGGCAAGCCCGAAAGTCCGGAGAACGTTTCCATCAGGCTGGCCTTGCCCTCCATGACCGGCATGGCCGCCCGCGGCCCGATGTCGCCCAGGCCCAGGACCGCGGTCCCGTCGGTCACGATCGCCACGAAATGCCGGATGGCGGTGAAGCGGCGAACGAGCTTCGGATTCTTTTTTATCTGGAGGCAGACTTCGGCCACGCCCGGGGTGTAGACCCGCCGGAGGACTTCGAGGCTGTCGATCTTATAGCGGCTCCGGATGGCGATCTTTCCTCCCTGGTGCATTTCCAGGACGTCATCCCGGACCTCGAGGAGCTGGACGTCGGGGACGGTCCGGGCCGCGGCGATCAGCTTCTCCATCGCCTCCAGTCCGTTGGCGAAAACGACGATGTCGCGCTCGACATGGGTCGTTCCCTGACGGAGGACCCGGATCTCGCCGACGTCCCCGCCGGCCTCGCCCAGGGCGGAAAGAAGCCGACCGAGAACGCCTGGGAACTGCCGCAGGTGGCAGCGGAAGGTCCGCATCGTTTTTTCTTCCCACCACATGGCTTGACTCCTTCGGGCGGCGGATCAGTCGATCAAGAGAAAGGCATACCGGTTCATGGCCTTCGTGTAATCGGATAAAACTTCGATCGGGTAACCGGCCCGAAGCACCGTCGCGTAGACGTCCACGGCCATCGCGTCCGCCGAGGGCCGGGCTTGCCGGGGATTTTTACACTTATCCCGCGATCCGGAGCATTGGGAGCAGATCGAGCAGCTGTCCATCGGCAGCATGAAGGCCTTGACCTTGCCCGAGAGAAAGACCTCGCGTTCGAGCTTGATCAGCCGGGCGTTGACGTCCCTCGACCAGGCGTGGCGGTCTTCGGGCTTGTCCACTTTTTTCTCGAAATGGAAGATGACTCCGCGCCCGTAGTCCCGGAAGAAGCGGGCGCACTCCTCGACAGGCGGCGTGTTGGGCGGGCAGGTCCCGCAGGTTCCGTAGCCGGCGCAGCCGAACAGGCACTTCATCCGGACCCACTGGGCGGTCACGATGTCCTTGGGCGGGAACCATTTGAAATCTTCGAAGCCGTGGCGGCGGAAAAGGACTTCGAGCGCGGACTGGTCGGACATCGTGAGGGCTCCTCGAGAAAATTCAAGGTCGGAAAGCGGCGCCATTATAGCATATAATAGGGAACCCGGAAGAACACCCGTGAGCACGCCCGAAGTACCGGATCGCGCCGTCGTCATCCTTGTCCGCCCGGAAAATCCTGAAAACATCGGCCTGGCCGCCCGGGCCATGAAAAACACCGGATTTTCGGAGCTTCGCCTGGCCGGAATACGGCGATTCAGCCCGAAAGCCTACCGGACGGCGGTCCATGCCGAGGATATCCTGGACGGGGCGAAGATCTTCCCGACGCTGGAGGGGGCGACGGCCGACCTGCATTTCATCGCCGCGTCCACGGCCAAGCGCCGCAAGATTGCGACCTGGGTCGAATGGGACGAAGCCGCGGAACGGATCGAAGGCCTGCCTTCGACGGCTCGAATCGGCCTGCTTTTCGGGAACGAGCGGACGGGCCTGACCGGCGCCGAGCTCGGCCGGGCCAACCTGGTTTTCACGATCCCCCAGGCCCGCCGCCAACCTTCCTATAACCTGGGCGCGGCGGTGCTCCTGACGCTCTACACCCTGTTTTCCCGGATTCAGGAAGGCCGCGGACTTCCGGCAAGGAAAGGCGACGCGCCGCTGCCGCGCCGGGAGCAGGACGCGACGATCGATCGGCTTATCGCCAAGCTTTCCGGACGGGGTTTCATCCATTCCACAAATCGGGATCACGTCGCGGCCTGGGTCCGAGATTACTTCGGCCGGACGGCGATGACCGACCGGGACCGGGGATTTCTTCTCGCCGTGTTCGATAAAATGACCAAGAACCGCGATATCGAAAGAGGAAAGGAGCCCGGACATGGCCGACTATGATTTCAAGGTGATGTTTCCCGGCGGCGTGAAGGTGGACGCGGTTTACCGCGATTTCACGATTCGCACCGACCAGCCCGTCCGCGACGGCGGGGAAGGCACGGCCCCGTCGCCGTTCATCCTCTTCCTGGCGTCTCTGGCCACCTGCGCCGGCTATTATGTCGTTTCCTTCTGCCAAAGCCGGAAAATCCCGACGGACGGCATCGAGCTGACGATGAAAGCCGAACGGGATCCGAAAAGCAAGCTGATCGCACTTGTCTCGATCGATATCAGTTTGCCCCCGGGTTTCCCGAAAAAATATGTCGCGGCTGTCGTCAAGGCGGCCGACCAATGCACGGTTAAGGCTCATCTCCAGAAACCTCCGAAGATCGTGACTCAAGCCGCCGTCCGGAACGCATGAAACGTCTTGTCGTCCTGGGCCTCGACCTGGCCGGCTCGCCCCTGCGGCCGACCGGCGTCTGCGTTCTCCGGGCCCTCGAGGCGGAAACGCGGATTTGCCTTTCCGACGGCGAAATCGAGGCTTTAACCGGGGAGGTCCGCCCGGACCTTGTCGTGATCGACGCCCCGCTCAATCTTCCCCCCGGGCGGACGTCGTTCGAGGACCGCAACGGCGAGCATTACCGGCCTTGCGACCTGGAGCTTCGGGCCAAAGGCATTCCTTTTTTCCCGATCACCCTGGGGCCGATGCGAGCCCTCACCCTTCGCGGCATGGCCCTGAAAAAAACGCTCGAGGGGCGCGGATTCCCCGTCCTTGAGATGTATCCCGGCGGTGCCCAGGACGTCTGGGGAATCCCCCGGGCCAAACGCGGCGCGGCCTCGCTTCGCCGGGGGCTCGGCCGGCTCGGCCTGAAAGGACTCGGCAAGGATATTTCCGACCATGAGCTCGATGCCGCGACCGGCGCGCTTGTCGGGCGGCTCTTCCTCCTCGGGAAGGCCGGATATTATGGCGATTTGGAAACGGGGGCGATTCTCATGCCGCGGGAGTCGCCGAGCCGGAAGAGGGCGGATTCCCGGATATCCCGCGCGAAGTTAAAATCCGCCCCGGCCCGAATCGGGCCCCGGAAGCGGCGTTCGGGTATCGGGCCGATAGGCGAACGATAGGATCGAAATATCGACATGACGGTTTTTTCGGAACGGCACGGAAGAAGGAGGCGCCAAATGGTTTTCCCATCCTCGACCGGAAAGAAGGTCCTTTTCAGCGCGGCCGTGATTCTTTTCGCCGCGGTCGTCCCGGCGTCCGCCCAGACCCGGGGCGTGGAGCACGGCAAACGCTATGACCGGCTGATCATCCGCAACGTGATGATCATCGACGGAAAAGGGACGCCGATGAGAGGCCCGACGAATGTCGTCGTCGAAAACAACAAAATCGTCTCGGTCGGGGGCGGCCCGGCCGGCGCCCAGGACGCCCACGTCATCGACGGGACCGGAATGTACCTCTTGCCCGGCCTGATCAACGCCCACGTCCACCTTCATGACGAGCGGGCCGGGATGCCTCTGCCGTTCGAATACCAGAACAAGGTTTGGCTGTCCTGCGGGATCACCTCGGTCCGGGACGTCGGAAGCGACGCGGCCAAGGCCCTGAAGGAACGGAAGGACAGCGAAGCCGGGACGATCGTCGCGCCCCGCTTTTTCATCTACCTCACGGCCGGGGGGAGGAATCCCGAGGAAGCCCGGGCCTCGGTCCGCAGGATCAAGGAACAAGGCGCCGACGGGGTAAAAATCTTCGGGATGGACCGCGACATCATGGCCGCGGTCATGAACGAGGCGAAAAAGCTCGGCCTCAAGGTCGCCGACCACATGGGAGTGGAGGAGACGGACGCCTGGGACCTGGCCGCCTTCGGCGTCGATACACTCGAGCACTGGTACGGCATTCCGGACGCCGCCCTCCACGGCTCCCAGGAGTTTCCGCCTTCGTATAACTACAACAACGAAAGCGACCGTTTCCGCTGGGCCGGACATTTATGGCGGGAGGCGGATCCGGCCAAGCTCGACAAGGTCCTGCAGGCCATGGTCGATAGGAAGGTGGCCTGGCTCCCCACCTTCAGCACGTATGAGGCCTGCCGGGACATGATGCGGGCCCGGACCCAGGAGTGGTTCAAGGACTACCTTCATCCGGCCCTGGCCGCCTATTTCGAGCCGAGTCCGTCGCGCCACGGCGCCTTCAGCTGGGGCTGGTCGACCGAGGATGAGATCTTTTGGAAGGAAAACTACAAGATCTGGATGAAAGCGGTGAAGGATTTCGCCGACAAGGGCGGGCTGGTCGGGGCAGGAGACGACGCCGGGTTTATCTACACCCTCTACGGCTTCAGCTTCATCAGCGAGCTCGAGCTGCTCCAGGAGGCGGGTTTCCATCCGATCGATGTCGTCGAAATCGCGACCGGCAACAACGCCGAGCTCCTCGGCCTCGGGGACAAGCTCGGGCGGATCCGCCCGGGATACCTGGCCGATATGATCCTGATCGACGAGAATCCCCTGGCCAACTTCAAATATCTCTATCCGACCGGCGTGCTCGATCTCAAGGACGGCAAGCCCGTCCGCCGCGGCGGCGTGAAGTGGACGATCAAGGACGGCATCGTCTACCACACCCCGACGATCATGAACGAGGTCAAGGCGATGGTCGCCGAAGCCCGGGCGAAGCTGAAATAACCCGTCTCAGCGGCGGCGGGGCGGAATCCGGGGGCCGATCACCCGGACCGCCTTGTGGATGACCTTCATTTCGATCTCGTCGCGCTTTTCGATCGCTTCGCCGTTGTACTGGGCGAAGAGATCGACGCCCTTGAGGACGATCCGGCGGACCTTGAAGTGTTTGAGGAGCTTCTGGTAAACGCCCAGGTAGATCAGCGGGAAGTACCAGACGTAGGTGATGGCCCGGATGTCGAAGATCGTGACGTCGAGAAAGCCGTCGTCGATTTTAGCCTTGGGAGCGATCAGCCAGCTGTATCCAAAATGGTTGGTCTTGTTGATGATGACGTCGAAGACCTTGAGCTTCAAATCCTTGCGTTCGAAGGTCCGGCCGGCGTCGTCCCGTCCGTCGAACAGCGAGATTTCCATGGGGTGCCGCGGGTGGGTGAAGATCGCCCGGGACGCCAGAAGGTGGCCCAGGAGCCCCGGAACTTTCGAATGGGCGGTCCGGTAGGTGACCAGGCCGGTCGCGCCGACGCTGACGAAGCTCGCGATCCGGCCGCCGATGTCGATGACATCCACGGCCCGCGGGGTTCCCATGCGGATCGCCTTGACGGCCTGCCGCAGCGTCTTGGAGAGCTGCAGGGAGCGGCTCAGGGCGTTGCCGCTGCCGAAGGGAATGATCCCGAGGACGACATCGTTCTGGCGTCCGGCGTTGAAAATTCCCTGCATGGCGTCGGCCATCGTTCCGTCGCCGCCCAGGGCGATCAGGACGTCGTTATCAAGGCTGAGGCGACGGGCCGTTTCGATCATTTCGGCCTTGGTCACGGCTTTGTCGTGGATCCGGCCGCTGAAGACGCGATGAATATACTCCCGGGCCTTGGGGTCCCTCCGCCAGCGTTCCCCGGCCGATAGGGGATTGACCAGTACGGCCACCCGCTTGTCGGCGAGAAACGAGGTTCGCTTTGTTCCTGACATCCTCTCTATCCCTGGGCGTATTACTAGCATTCCCGACGGGGATTGTCAAAGCGCGACGGATTGCATCGCGCCCGCTCCTGTTTTACAATCCGAAAACCTGGAGGACGCCATGGCCTTCGACCCCTTTGCCTTCGAACGAACGCATGAGGCCCGCGGCCGGTCCTTCAAAATCAAAATCGAAACGTCCGCTTTGCCCGAGGATTATGGAAAATACGACCGTCTCCGCGAGGCGATCTGGCGATTTCCCGAGGACCACCTGGCCGGGACCCGGAACCTGATGTGCGAGAATTTTCTCTACGACGGCGCCAGCCTATTCCTGGCGGCCTACGCGGCCGATCCCTCGGGCGCGTTCGTGGAGGACGAAGCGCACCTGGTGGGATTTTCCTACGGCTTCGCCGGGATCAAGGACAAAACCCGGGGCTTCGCCGCGCCCGGCAACCTGTGGTTTTACGCCCAGTACGCCGGCGTTCATCCCGATTTCGAAGGCTTCGGGCTGGGCGTCCAAATCAAGGAATGCCAGCGGGAGATCCTGCTCAACGGCTGGGGGATCGACGAGGTCGTCTGCACGTACGATCCCTTGACCGGCGTGAACGCCCGGCGGAACGTGCATCATTTCGGGATGACGGTGCGAGAATACCGGGTTTCCACCTACGGGGCCTACGGGGGACGGCTCAATCGCGAGGATGTTCCGACCGACCGGTTCTTCATGTCCTGGAATTTGCGGAAACCGGCGGCCGGGCCGTCCGAGACGAGGAACGGCCCGCCGCCCGGGGCGGTCCGCGTTTTTTCGGTCGAAACCGTCCGGGTGCTCGGACGGTCCGGACCCGGCGAAGCGGAAGTCGTCGGCTCGGAGAACCTGGGCGGCGAAGCGCCGCTCTGTTTCGTCCGGATCCCTTCGGATTTTTACCGGATGCTCCGGGAGACCGATGTCGACGATCCGGACGTCCGCCGGATCCCTCTCGACTGGCGGCTCCGGACCCGGCGCGTTTTCCAGGAGCTGTTCCGGCGGGGCTATCAGGTGACCGATTTTCTGACCGGCGAAGGCCCGAGCGCGGAAAACGGCTACGTCCTCGTTAAAGAGTGATATAATCCTTCCCTTTGAAAGGAAGAATTCATGAAACATGAAATCATTCCCGCGGCGGCCGTCGTGATCCTCGGACTGGCGGTTTTCTCCGGCGCGATCCAGACATCGGACGAGGCCGCCCTCGAAGCGAAGGCCCGCGACATCCATACCCGGATTCTGAGCGTCGACACCCACTGCGATACGGCCGGCGGCCTTCTCCGGCCGGGCTGGGACATCGGCGTCCGCCACGAGCCGGGAAAGCGGGAGAACGGCCAGATCGACCTTCCGAGAATGAAGGAAGGATGCCTGGACGCCCTCTTCTTCGGCGTTTTCACCGGCCAGGGGCCGTTGACCGAAGCCGGATACGCCAACGCGAAATCCCGGGCCCTGGCCGAGCTGGACGCGATCGACGCGATGACCGTGAAGTATACCGGCCTGATCGGGAAAGCGACCACGCCGGCCGACGCCGCCCGGCTGAAAAAGGAAGGGAAGCGGGCCGCCTTCATCGGGATCGAGAACGGCTATCCCATCGGCCAAGACCTGGCGATGGTCAAAACCCTGGCCGAGCGCGGCGCCCGGTATATCACCCTCTGCCATTCCTCGGACAACCAGATCTGCGACAGCGGGACGGAACGGCGGAATCCCGAGGACAAGGGGTTGTCGGATTTCGGGAAGAGCGTCGTCGCCGAGTGCAACCGCCTCGGGATCATGATCGACGTTTCCCACATGTCGGACCGCTCGTTCGCCGATGTCCTGAAGGCCACCAAGGCCCCGGTCTTGGCGACTCATTCCTGCTGCCGGGCTCTCTGCGACAGCCCCCGCAATCTCACCGACGACATGATCAAAGGCCTGGCGGCCAACGGGGGGGTCATCCAGATGTGTTTCCTTTCGTCCTACCTCGTTTCGACTCCGCCCAACCCGGAGCGGGACAAGGCCATGGCCGCCCTGACCGAGAAATACGGCTCGTTTGAAACCATGGATCCGGCCAAGCGGGCCGAAGCGGGCGCCGCCCGGCGCGAGATCATGAGCAAGTACCCGGATCCCATGGCCCGGGTCAAGGACATCGTCGATCATATCGACCACGTCGTGAAGCTCGTCGGCATCGATTATGTCGGGATCGGGACGGATTTCGACGGCGGCGGCGGGGTCGAGGACTGCAACGACGTCAGCCGGATGTATCGGGTGACGATGGAGCTTCTTCGCCGCGGATATACGGAAGCCCAGATCGCGAAAATCTGGGGCGGCAACACGATGCGGATTCTCCAGAAAGTGATAGACGCATCTTCCAAATAGAAAAAGTAAAGAACCTTTACGTTTTTTAGATCTTTTAATATTCCGTAGTTCCCGTAAAATATTTATTTTCTTATACTTTATACCTTTTTTGTTGGC
>Ga0316628_100001479_pt1 | contig 16601 bp, 11 predicted proteins | sample OWC_Aug_M2_C1_D5_FD_207648 | JGI IMG/M metagenome (GOLD analysis project Ga0316628, IMG submission 207648) | Wetland soil microbial communities from Old Woman Creek delta, Ohio, United States - OWC_Aug_M2_C1_D5_C | ecosystem: Environmental > Terrestrial > Soil > Wetlands | place: USA: Ohio... | reverse complement strand
ACGGACAAGGGACTGGTCGTCAACTGGCGCGTCTCCGCCAACGACAAGCCGGTGGCGCTGGCGGTTCCGGGCAAGGTCGGCAGCGAGGAGGACGAGCTGTGCTCACCGGTGACCATGGGTGACTACGAGGTGAACCGTTGCGTGCTCGTCGGTGGGTTCGTGCTCGTCGGCCTCGGCCTCGGCTTGGGGCTCGGGCTGAGCGGTGGCGGCAATGGGGGTGGCGGTGGGCCGGCGCCGACGCCTACGGGAGAGAGCCCGGCAAGATGATACCGCGATCAGCCGAATCGACGCTTCGTTCGTAGGCATCGAGCCGTTTTCCATTCGACAGGGAGGTGCACCGCGGCCTCCCTGTTTTTTTTTCGTTCCAGATTGGGCAATATGGCCCGGCCGGACCGGAGGCGCGAACAAACCCGAATGCGATCCAACAGTCTTCCTGTCCCGACGTTGGCGGCCCTGCTCTGCCTCGTGGGGCTGCTCGGATGCCCGCCGCCCCAGCAGCGCTGGCTCTCGGCAGAGCAGAGTGCCGGGCAGGTCTTGACCCCCACCAGCGAGGAGCTCGAGGCCAGCCGTCCCCGAATCGATGAGCTGCGTGCCGAGCGCGAAGCGGCCGGTCTGGGGCACGACTACCGGATCGGCCCGGGGGACCTCCTGAAGGTCAATGTCTTCGACGTCGAGAGCCTCGACCGGACGGTGCGGGTGAGCGATTCGGGGACGATCACCCTACCCTTGATTGGCACCCTGCGCGTCGCCGAGCTGAGCGAGCGCGGTGCGGAGCAGGCCGTCGCCGAGGAGCTCGAGTCCAAATATCTCCAAAATGCCCAGGTCACCATCTTCGTGCAGGAGTACAATAGTCAGCGGGTCGCGATTCTCGGGGCGGTCATGAAGCCGGGGCAGTTCAGTTTGAGCCGCGACCGGGCCAGCGTCCTCGACATGATCTCCGAGGCCGGCGGTCTGGCGCGCGATGCCGGCAGCCGCATCTACCTGTTGCCGGCCGAGCGCAACGATCCGACCAAGCTGGCCATGCTCAACACGGCGGCGAAGGTCGGCTTGTCCGACGCGGAGCCGGTAACCGATGCCATCGGGCCGGGGAGCGATCCCATCGTCGTCGACGTCAAGGACATCCTGAATCCGGGCACGCAATCGGCGCTGACCCTACCGGCGCGCGCCGGTGACGTGATCATCGTTCCGGAAGCCGGGCAGTTTCTCGTCGACGGCTGGGTTGAAAAGCCCGGCGCGTACTCGCTGGCACGCGGTGCCACCGTGCTGGCCGCCCTGACCGCCGCCGGTGGTCCGCTCTACCCCGCCGCCACCAAAGCCGTGCAGGTGGTGCGCACCGGACGCTCCGGAGAGCGCGCCGTCCTCGACGCCAACATCGACAGCATCATCGACGGGAGGGGCAAGGACGTTCCGTTGCAGGCCGGCGACATCGTCTACGTGCCGGCCTCGTTCTACAAGCTGCCGCTGTACGCGGTCTACCAGTTCGTCAGCAATGTCTTCCGCATTGCAGGAACGGTGCCGGTGCTATGAGCGAAGCCGAGCCGCAGTACCAGCTCTCGCCGTATCAGATCATTCCCAACGAGCCGCCGGCATTCCCGCCCACGGGTGGCGCGGACGAGACCCACCTGCGCGACTACTGGCGCGTCGTCGTCAAGCACCGCTGGTTGATCGCACTGTTCTGCCTCATCGTGGTGACCACGACCGCCTTTATCACCTTTACCACCGAGCGTACCTACACGGCGGAGACCGAGCTGCAAATCGACAAGCAGGCGCCGCGCGTGACCAAGATCGAAGAGGTCATGCAGCCCGACGTCTTCGGGCCGGAGAAGTACGACTACTACCAGACCCAGTTCCGCATCCTCGAGAGCAGAACACTCGCCGCCAGCGTGATTCGCGACCTCGGGCTCGAAAGCGACCCGCGCTTCCTCGGCGGCACGCAGCCGGGCCTGTTCCGCCGCGCGTTCGGAGCGTTACGCGGCCTCTTCGGGCCGTCGCCGAAGGTCGATCCGGAGAGCCTGGAGCTCGGTGTCGATCCGCGCCTGATCGACCTCTACCTCGACCTGCTCGAGATCGAGCCGGTCAAGAATTCCCGGCTGGTGAAGATTCGCTTCAGCACCCACGACCCGGTGCTCTCGGCGCAGATCGCCAATGCTCACGCGAGCGCCTACATCAACGAGGGGATGCAGAATCGCTACCACGCCACCAGCGAAGCGCAGCAATTCCTGGAATCCAAACTGGGCGAGCTCAAGCAGAAGGTGGAGAGCACCGAGGCCGCCTTGAACAAGTACCGCGCGGAGCACCACATTCTCTCTCTCGACGGGCGCGAGAACCTGGTCGTCGACCGCCTCGATGATCTGAACAAGCGCCTGACGATGGCTCAGGCCGAGCGCATCCAGTACGAGTCGCAGTATCGGTTGATCGTGGAGCGCAACTACGAGGACCTGCCGGCGGTGATCGAAAGCCCCTTGATCCAGCGGCTCAAAGAGGCGCTGGCCAAGCTGGAGGCAAAGTACGCGCTCCTGAGCGAGAAGTTCAAGCCGGCGTACCCGGCCATGGAGCAGGCCCAGGGCGAGGTCGACGCCGCGCGCAGCCGGCTCGACGCCGAGATCCACAAGGTGGTTGCCGGGATCACGTCCACCTACATGGCCGCCAAGGGGCGCGAGGACGCGCTGCGCGAGCAGCTCGACGAGCAGAAACGGGCGGCCATGGATCTGAAGGAGAACTCGGTCGACTACAACATGCTCAAGCGCGACGTCGACACCAGCCATGCCCTCTACGAGAGCACGCTGGCGCGCATGAAGGAGACCACCGTCGCCGACAGCCTGAAGTTCTCCAACGTGACCGTGGTCGACAAAGCGGAGGTTCCGCTCTACCCCTCGCGCCCGAAACGGACCCTCAATTTGATCCTCAGCCTGATGGCGGGGCTGGTGATGGGGACGGGCCTCGCCTTCTTCTTCGAGTATCTCGACAACACCCTGAAGACCACCGAGGAGGTCGAGCGCTACATCCGCGTCCCGGCTCTCGGCCTGGTGCCGAGCTTCGCCCCCGGCGCGAGGCCCTACGAGCCCGATCGCGTTGCCGTGCCCGCCATGGCGACCGACGGCATGCCCCGCGAGCTGGTGACCCTGCACCACCGTCGCTCGGTGGTCTCGGAGGCATATCGCACGATTCGCACCGCGATCCTCCTGTCTCGCGCCGACAACCCGCCGCGGCTGCTGCTGGTGACCAGCGGTCAGGCCGGCGAGGGCAAGACGATCACCGCGGTCAACACCGCCATCACTCTGGCGCAGTCGGGCGCGCGGGTGCTGATCGTCGACGCCGACATGCGCCGGCCACGTTGCCACCGCGTTCTGGGCACCGAGAACGGCCACGGTCTGAGCACGCTGCTCACCGGGCAGGGCGACCTGCGCGAGGCGATCGCGCCGACCGGCGTCGAAAACCTGTTCTTCGTGTCCAGCGGTCCGGTACCCCCTGATCCCGCCGAGCTGGTCGGGTCGGTGAAGATGCGCGAGACGCTGGCCGTGCTGCGCGAAGGGTTCGACTACGTCCTGATCGACTCGCCACCGGTGCTGCCGGTGACCGACGGCGTTCTGCTGGCGACCATGGTCGACGGGGTGGTGCTGGTGGCGCGCGGGCAGCAGACTCCCAAGGATGTCGTGCGCAAGGCGCGCGAGCGGCTCGACTATGCCCGGGCCAACGTGCTCGGGGTCGTGCTCAACAACGTCAACGTCAACAGCGGCGATTACCACTACCACAACCGCTACACCTACTCGTACTACGGCACGCAGGACGCGGAGCACGCCGACGCTTGACCGTGAAGTGATGGACGAACTGCGCGCCGCTTTCAGCACCCGACGGGCAATCGTCGGCGTCATCGGCCTGGGCTATGTAGGGCTGCCGCTCGCCGCCACGTTCGCGGAGGCCGGTTTCGCCGTCTACGGCTTCGACGTCGACCCGTCCAAGATCGACACGCTGCAGGCCGGTCGTAGCTACATCCATCACCTGGCCGCGCGCCGGATCAACGCTCTCCTCGGCAAGAGCCCGCTGCTGTCGGGCGTGGCGGCGTTCCACCCGACGCACGAGCTGTCGTTGCTGGCGAAGTGCGACGCCATCATCCTCTGCGTGCCGACACCGCTGACCGAGAACCGCGAACCCGATCTGACCTACGTCACCGCGACGACCGATACCGTGGCGCTGTACCTGCGCCACCGTCAGTTGGTCGTGCTCGAGAGCACGACCTATCCCGGCACCACCGATGAGGTCGTACGCCCCATCCTCGAGCACACCGGGCTGCAGGCGGGCGAGGACTTCTTCCTGGCGTACTCGCCGGAGCGCGAGGATCCCAACAATCCCGACTTCAGCACGCGCACCATTCCAAAGCTGGTGGGCGGCTACACCGAGCGCTGCGGCGAACTGGCGAGCGCGCTCTATGGCGCCGTGGTGGAACGCGTCGTTCCGGTCTCCTCGACCCGCGTCGCCGAGGCGGCCAAGCTGCTGGAGAACGTCTACCGCAGCGTCAACATCGCGCTGGTCAACGAGCTCAAGGTGCTCTTCGATCGCATGGAGATCGACGTGTGGGAGGTGATCGACGCCGCCGCGAGCAAGCCGTTCGGGTTCACGCCGTTCTATCCCGGCCCGGGGCTCGGCGGCCACTGCATCCCGGTCGACCCTTTCTACCTCACGTGGAAGGCGCGCCAGTACGAGCTGACCACGCGCTTCATCGAGCTCGCCGGCGAGGTCAACGTGTCCATGCCCGCCTTCGTGGTGTCCAAGCTGATGGACGCGCTCAATGATCGCGGCCGCAGCCTGCGCGGGTCCCGCGTGCTGGTGCTCGGGGTGGCGTACAAGCGCGACCTCGACGACACGCGCGAGTCTCCGGCCCTCAAGCTGATGGAGCTGCTGCAGCACAAGGGGGCCATCGTTGGCTACCACGACCCGTTCGTGCCGTTCCTGAAGCGGTCGCGTCGCTACGACTTCCAGCTGGCTTCCGTCGAGCTGACCGCCGACGAGCTGGGCCGTGCCGACGCGGTGCTGATCGCCACCGACCACAGCTGCTACGACTACGGCTTCATCGTGGAGTCGAGCCGCCTGGTGATCGACACCCGCAACGCGACGCGTCGCGTGAGCGAGGGGCGCGAGAAGATCGTGCGCGCCTGACTCATGCCGGCGCCCGGTCGCGAACGCTTCGGCCGCTACTGCGACACCGTGGTCAACGGCGGCGTCGTTCTGCTGCTGCTTTTCAGCCCGCTCGCTTTCGGCTCCGTGCATGCCTGGTCGCTGGCTCTGGTGGAGCTGTTGAGCGCCGCGCTCATCGTCGTCTGGGCGGTCAAGCTGCTGGCGTGCGGCAACACGGCAGAGGCCAGGGGGCGCCTGCGACGGTGGGGCGCGCCGCTCGCCGGCTTCGGCGTCGTCGCGGCGCTGCAGCTGGTGCCGCTGCCGCCGCCGCTGCTGCGGGTGATCAGCCCCAGCACCTACGCGGTCTATCAGGACAACTTGCCCGGGTGGCCGCGACAGGAAGCCTTCGCGGACCTCGCGCGCGCGGTCGATTCGCTGCGCCGGAGCCCGGCGCGGCCGCCGCAGCTCGGCCCTCTGCCCTCGGTGAGCGCCTCGGACGCCGTCGCGCTGCCGGCGCTGGCGCCGCAGGTGGGGCGCGCTGAGGCCCTGGCGCGGCAGATTCCCGCGCCCGGTAGGTGGCGTTCGTTTTCGGTCTATCGCTACCGCTCGGGCCAAGAGCTCGTTCGCATGCTGGCGCTGAGCGCGGTTTTTTTTTGCTCATCGGCTATCCGTGGCAGTCCCCGGCTCTGAGCACTGAAACGCCGCCGGGCGCGGATCGCCACCGTGCGGAGGAGGACGAGCCACTCGCCGACGGCTTCGTCCCGCGGCTGCGCCTCTGGTTCGCCGCCGTGGCGGCGGTCGGCGTGATCGAATCACTCTACGGCATCTACGAGGTCGTCGGGCAACACCCGCAAATCTACTGGCTGCGCCGCACCGTATATCTCGATTCCGCCACCGGCACCTTCGTCAACCGTAATCACCTGGCCGGCTACCTCGAACTGGCAATTCCGCTGGCGCTGGTTCCGGTGCTGCTCGGGCTGTCGTGGCGCCGGCAAGACTTGCGGCGGGCGAGCGTGCGTCCTGGGCGCGGGGCGTGGGGAAGCGGCGCGCGGCGCGCGGCCTTGTTGTGCGCCGTCGCTCTCATGTTCCTCACCATGGGCCTGACGCAGAGCCGCGGTGGGATGCTGTCCTGTCTGGGCGGGCTCGGCATCGGCGCGCTCGTCTTCGGCGCGTGGCGCCAGCGGCTGACGGCGCGGCGGATCGCCGTCGGGGCCGCGGTGTTGGCGGCGCTCGCGCTGGTGTGGTTGCAATCCCCGCAACTGCTGCATCGCTTCGGCGGCGATCTCCGGCTGTCGCCGTACTCGCGGCCCAGCATCTGGCGCGAGACCCTGGTGATGGCGCGCGATTTTCCGCTCTTCGGCGTCGGCTTGGGGAACTTCGAGTTCGTCTTTCCGCACTACCAGCCGCCCGGGGCGCAGACGTACTTCGACCAGGCGCACAACGACTACCTCCAGCTCCTGGCGGAGACCGGATTGCTCGGCGCGGCCTGCTTCGCCTGGCTCTTCGTGCGGATCTTCGCGCTCGTCCTGCGCCGTCTCTGGCGCGCGCCACCGGAACGCGCACTGCTCGCCCTCGCGTCGATCACCGGCGTGGCGGGGCTGCTGCTGCATTCGTTCACCGATTTCAACCTCCACATCCCATCCAATGCGCTGCTCTTCGTCGTTGCTCTGGGAGCGCTGGTGCGTCTGCTCGATCGGGGAGATGCGGCCGCGGCGCTGAGCTTGCAGCCGCTGCGCTCGCGCGCGCTCGCCGTCGCTGCGATCGTGGCGGCCGGATTGGCGTGCGTCCTCGCCGTCCGGAACTGGTGGGTCGAGACGGTGGTGCGCAGCATTTTTCCCAACACCTTCCTGATCAACCCGCTGGCGCGCCAGCCCGACCCGCTTCCGGTGCGCATGCAGCGCGTTGGCGTCGCGCTGCGGCTGGCGCCCGGGGAGGCAGAGCTCGCCGAGGCCGTCGGCAGCTTCGCCCGGCAGTTGGCCGAGCAAGGGATGCAGCGGCGCCTGTACCTGGTGGACGCGAAATGGCGGGAGCACACCGCGGCTTCCTGGGCCGCGGCGGCGCAGGCCTATGAAAGGATGGTCGAATATCGCCCGAGCGTTGCCTTTGCTCAGCTGCGCCTAGGGCAGGCTGTGTCCGGTCTGGCCGAGGTGCGGTACGGGATGGCGCTGCCGCCAGAGGTGCTGCACCAGGTCGCCGCCCTCTTCGATCGCGCCGTATGGCTCCAGCCGCGCGATCGGGCCTCGACCCGGTCGGTGTCGGAGTGGGCGCTGTTTCACTGGGGGTTGCTGTCGGCGGAGGATCGCGCACGCGCGGCCGCATGGACGCGTGAGGCGCTCACGCTCGACCCAATGCGGGGACGCGACCTGCTGCGGCTGGCGATTCTCTGGGATCCGGAGCTGCCGGCGCGCCTTCTTCCCGACGCGCCCGAGGTGCGCCTGTACCTGGCCATGGCCTACCAGGACGCCGGCCGGTCGGCCGACGCCGCCCGCGTGGGCGCGGAGCTGGAGCAGCAGTTGAACGGCGCCGTCTCCGGCGGCGACGCCCGGTTCGAGGATGCCGAGTTGCTGGCGCGGGTACGGGAGTTCCGCGGTGACGTGCAAGGCGCCGCCAGCGCCTATGCCCGCGCGGCCGAGCTGGCGTCGAACCCCTCCCGCCAGGCCGAGATGCTCAAGCGCTGTGGCTACGCCTGGCTGACGGCGGGTGACGACGGCAAGGCCGAGAAGGCTCTCAAGGACGCCCGCCGGAGGGGTGGCCGTGACCCCGAGGTGCTGGCCGGTCTGAGCGCGGTCTACGAGCACCGCCGCGACTTCACCGCCAGCGCCCGCTGGATGGGAGACGCGGTCGCGGTGGCGCCAACGAAGCCCGAGTACCGTTACCGGCTGGCGCGTCTCCACGAGCAGGCGCACGAGTACGGCAAGGCCAACGAGCAGTATCGCCGCCTGCTCGACCGCGCCGACGCGGACTTTCTCGCCACGCACCGCACCGCGATCCTGCTCGGCCTGGCGCGCAACTACCGCCAGCTCGAGCTCGCCTCGGAAGCCCGGCGCTACTATCGCCTGGTCCTGCAGAGCGATCCGCAGAACCAGGAGGCGAAACAGTTCCTCGCCTACTTCGATTCCTGATCGGGGGACACGGTGTAGACCCCGATCTCCCCGCATCCGGGCGGACCGGCAATCGTTGCCGTAAGATGGAGCGAGTCCGGCTCGCCGCGCAACAGCCGCCCGGCCCAAGGACCATCTACCGCGTCAATGAGGTAGTCCGTCCGCCGAGCGCGCAGGTACGCGAGCAGCTCGGCGGGATCGAAGCGCGGGCCATGACGCAGCACCGGCCACACGTCGGAGGTGATCAGGCCGCCGAGGTCGATGATGTAACGATGACTGTGGTAGCCGACGGCGCCGATCGGCTCGAGCGCGAGACGTGCCGATGGCGGTGTGTGCTCGGCCAGCCATCTGCCGGCCAGCGTCTTGGTGCCCTCACAGGAGACCCAGTCGCGGTAGCGAGGCAGCGCGCGCGCGGACAAGCCGAAGAACAGCATGACCAACACCGCGTACAGTCCCCGGCGCAGATTCGGCGACACCCGGCCGTCGAGCCCCGCCAGCGCGACGGGAATGAGCCAGGGCAGGAGGTGGACGAAGTAGCGGAGCTTCACCAAGGGGAACGCCCAAGCGTAGGCGAGGGCGGACAGGAGAAGGAGCAGCAAGGGTGCCCACAGCCGCCGGCCTGCTCGCGTCAGACCGAGCGGCAGCAGGGCCAGCCAGACGAGCAGTACCCGCGCCTGTCCTTGCGTGAAGATGGCCGCCACCCGCAGCAAGGCGCGCGCGGCGAGTTTGAGCCGAGACGTCAGCGGGAGGTGACCGAGGTCTCCCGCCGCCAGCCCGTACCAGGCCGGCAGGAAGACCAGCAGCTTGCCCACTCGCGTCGGCGGGAGCACGGAGCCGGCGATGTGATAGCAGTACCAGGCCCAAGGAAGGCCGAGCACCGCCATCGCGAAGCCGGCGGTCACAACCGTGCGCCAGCGCCGCTCCGCCCGGGCTACGGCCAGCAGCGGTGCCAGGAGCACGTTGTCCGGGCGGACGAGGAAGGCCACGCCGCAGACGAGGGCAGAACGGTTGGGGGCACGGGCGATCCAGGCCATCGCCAACGCCACCAGCAGCATGTTCAGGCTCACCTCCATGCCGCTGATGGCCTGGCACACGAAGACCGGTGAAAGCGCCGCCAGCACGCCGGAGAGCACGGCGGCAGCCGGGCGCTGGCCGCTGTCCGCGACCGTTGTCACCATGACGGCCAGCGCCGCGCCGAAGCAGCAGGCACCGATGATCTGGGCGAGCAGCAGAACGTCCGCGCCGGTCAGCCAACGAGCGGCGGCCAACACCAGAACCCACAGGATGCTGGTGATGCCGGCGCTCGGTTCGCCGAAGTTGAAGACAAGGCCCCGGCCGTCGGCCAGGTTCCGGGCATAGCGCAGAAAGATGTAGGCGTCGTCGTCGATCAGGCCCGGGGCGGAGGCGGCGAAGAGAAGCGCCACTACGATTCCCAGAACGGCGACGACGATTGCCCAGATTCGCGCCCTCCCTGTTTCCCTCATGTCCGCCTTTATGAACCGCCCGTGCATCCGTATACTCACCGGCGCATGGAAGGCCAGAGCACGAATCGGATCATGACTCCCGTCGTGCGCCGAGGCTTGGGGACGGCGCTCGACGTGGCCATGTGCGCTTACGGTCACCTGCTCCGGCGCCTCGAGGGCATGAACGGGGTCTGCCGCCTGCTCGCCTTCGCTCCCAAGCGGTCGGTGATCCCGCTCCTGCGCGCCTTTGGCGCGCACGTGGGAGCGGATTCGGACGTCGAGATGTTCGTCGTCGTCCACAACGCCGAGATCGACTTCCGCAATCTGACTGTCGGCTCGGGTTGTCACGTTGGCAAGCAGACTTTTTTCGACCTGCGGGCGCCGATCGTGATCGAAGATCGCGTCACGATCTCGATGCGCTGCCTCTTGCTGACCCACATCGATGTCGGGCGCAGCCCGGTGATCGAGCGCTACCCGCTGCGGCAGGCGCCCGTGCGCATCTCCGCCGGCGCGTATCTCGGGGCGGGCGCCACCGTCCTGCCCGGCGTTACGATCGGAGCCGAAGCCGTGGTCGCCGCGGGCGCCGTGGTGACGCGCGACGTGATGCCCGGGACCCTGGTGGGTGGCGTGCCCGCGGTGCCTTTGGCCAAAAGCGCCGGCGCGGGCATCGCCGTATGAGCTTGCGCGGGCCGGCCTCGAGGCCAATGGCGACGAGCAGCGCGGCGCTGCTCAATTTCGCCTCGCAGATCCTCGTGCTGGGCGCTGGTACCGCCACGGCGGTTCTGGTGGCGCGGCTGCTGGGCCCGGCGGGCAAGGGGGTGGTGTCGCTGGTGATGCTGAGCGCGGCGCTGGCGGTGACCTTCGGCGCGCTCGGCGTGCCGATGTACCATGGCTGCGTTGCCGGTCGCGGCGACTTCTCGCGCGCGGCGCTGCGCACCAACGCCGTCGTCTATGCGCTCGCCGGCAGCGTTCTGATCGGGCTGACGGCCGTCGTGGCTCGGTCGATGGGGATCCTCTCGGTGTCGGCGATGCAGCTCGGGTGGGTATTGGCGGCGGTGCCCGCCGGTCTGGCGATGAGGAACTTCGCCGGCATCTTCCAGGGCGAAGGGCGCTTCGGAGAATACAATGCGCTGACGCTGGTCATGTGGCTGGTGATTCTGGCCGGGACGCTTGGTCTCGGCCTCACCGTGGGCGGCTTGGAGGCGGTGCTGGCGGCATGGTGGGCCGGTTACGTCGTCGCCGCCGGGCTCGGCTGGTGGATGCTCCGCGGCGGGGCCCTGGCGCCGCCCAACAAGGCCCTGCTGCGCGCCTCGCTCGAGTTTGGCCTCGCCGTCTGGTGCGTGCAGCTGGTGGGCGAGGCCAATTTGCGCTTCGACACCTACGTGGCCGCCTTCGTCGGCGGGGCCGAAGGGGCGGGCTACTACTCCGTGGCCGTCAGCATCAGCAACCTCTTGTTCTATCTGCCCGCGGCCATCGGCACCGGAACGCTGCCACGCATGGCCACCGAGACGGCGGAGGAGGCGGCCCGCCTGACCGGTGTCGGCTGCCGCATCAGCCTGTGGAGCAGCGCCGCGCTGGCGGTGGTGGTGGCACTGCTGGCGCGACCGTTGATTCGGTTTCTGTTCGGACCGGCCTTCGACCCGGCGGTCGTGCCGCTGCTGCTGTTGTTGCCCGGCATCGTCGTGTACGCGTTGGCCCACGTCACCACCAGCTACTTCTATGGTCAAGCCGGGAGGCCCATGCTAAACGGCCTCGTGGCTCTGATCTCGTTGGTGGTGGGGTTGGCGGCGAGCGCGATTCTTGCGCCCCGCTACGGCCTGGCGGGAGTGGCCACCGCGGTCAGCATTGGCCGCACCGTCGCGATGACCGTCAACCTGTGGCTGTTCACCCGGCTCTCGCGCTGTCCGTTGATCGATGCGCTGTTGCCGCGCCCCGGCGATCTCGCCGTGATGCTCGCACCCTTGCGCCGGCTGTGGCCGGAGGCCAGGCCGGCATGATCCCCGTCTTTGGTCCCTGCGCGCCGGCCGCGGCCAGCGATCCGTCCGATGCCGAGTGGCAGGACTTCTGGCGGGGTCACAGCGTCGAGAGCGAGATCGCGATGGCCGACTTCTACGGCTTGCGCCACGTCCTGCTCAAGTTTCTCCCGCGCCACGGTACGGTGCTCGAAGCCGGCTGCGGTCTCGGGCGCTACGTGTTCTATCTGCGCGCGCTCGGGTTCCATGCCGTCGGCTGCGAGCGGCTGCCTGCGGCGCTGGTGGCTGCGCGCCGGTGGGCCTTGCGGGAACGAGCGGACGGGGCGGACTCGTTCAGCGTGGCCGACGTGCGCCAGTTGCCGTTTCGTCCAGGCAGCCTCTCCGGCTACGTGTCGCTGGGGGTGGTGGAACATTTTCCGGAGGGACCTGAGGGTGCGTTGCGCGAGGCCTGGCGTGTTCTGCAACCGGGCGGGGTGGCGCTCGTAGAGGTGCCCAACGCGCAGGCGTTGGATGCCTACGTTCATCGCGGCAAACGAGCGCTGGGAGACATGCTCGGTCGCGGGCGGCAACGCCGAGAGGCGATGCACGAGGAGCCGCTCTCGCCCGCCGATCTGGGGGCGTTGCTGGAGAAAACCGGCTTTCTGCCGCTCTCCAGCAACGCCGTCGATGTTCTGTACCCCGCCTGGTCGTTGGGCGTGTCGCCTTCCTGGTATCCGATCCTGCACCGGCTGGAGCAGACGCCACTGGGTCGCCTGGGCGGGTTGGCGATCGCGGTGGGCATCAAGCCGGGAGCGAAGATGGCGTGCTTCGTGTGCGGCGCGGGCGTCCCCCTGGGGACCAGCTCGGTGGTACCGTTCTGTCGACGTTGCCGCGGGACGCTGCCGCCGGATGTGCTCTCCGCCTATGCTCCCGAACGCGTGGGCCGCGCGCAGTGGCAACGGCTCGATCGCGGCGAGCCTGCTGGCAGGGGAAAGTGCTTCCACTGTGGCGCCGCGTGCGTTCCCGACCGCAGCTTCGGCGATTGGGGTTTTTCGGTGCCGGTGTGCCGACTCTGTTTGCGGCAGCCGATCGTCAACCTCACGCTGACGGAGCGCGCGCTCAAGCGGCAATGGCGTCCACGCGCCCGGCTGGCACCGAGCTCTCCGGAGGCCGCATGACGAGCACCGAGCAGCTCTTGCCGCGGCGGCGGATGCAGGCGCTCATGGCCGCCGCCACCGCCTTGCTCGTAGGAGGCATCGTTGGCCGTTTCCGGACGGGCTCGGCGATCCTCATGCTGCTTTGCTTCATCGTCCTGGCCGGCGTCGCTCTCAGCCCCGAGTTCGCGCTCGGTTTCGCGATTCTCGCCCAGACCAACTTCTTGGGGCTGATCGATCCGGAGCTGCTCAGCATTCCCGGGCTGTTCAAGATCAGCGACATTGCCTTCGTGCTGCTGCTGGTGCCCCTGGTCGAGGATCTGGCGACGCGGCGCTTTCAGATCGAGCGCCTGCGCACCGCGTTCCTCGCACCGGTGGCGCTGATCATCGGGGTGGCCCTCTTCAATATTTTTCTGTCCAATCTGCGTGAAGGTGTGCCGCTCAGTCTCGGGTTCCGCATCGGACGACGCTATGTCTTCTACGCCTTGTTCTTCGTAGCGTACTACGCGCTCACCGAGCCGCGCCGGCTCGAGTGGATGATGCGCGGGTGTCGTCTGGCGGGCGTGGTCTCCGCGCTGGTGGTGATGGCGGTGTTTTTCACCGGCTCGGAGTGGCTCTCGGCGGGAATGGTGACGGGCGAGTATCCCACGGCGGCGGAGTTCACTCGGCCCTACTCGCCCGCCTTTCCGCTCATCATCTTGGCCTTCTTCGACTCGCTGGCGCACACGCTGGCGAGCCGCGGACGTACGCACTGGCTCACCGTCGCCGCGCTCGGTGTCACCGCCGGTGGCATCCTGGTCGACCTGTCCCGCAACGGCTGGATGGCGGTGATCGTGGGCTCGGGCGCGATGTGGTGGGTGATGCGCCGCGGCGGCTTGTTCCCGCGCTGGCGCGCTACCCGCCTGGCGTTCGGAGGACTGGTGGCACTGGCGGTGCTGGGCGTATTCGCGGCGCAGTTCACCGGGCGCGGGCTCGGTGATGCCTTGCAGGTCTTCGGCGATCGCTTCGTTTCGACGTTCGCCGACGTCGGCCAGATGCGCGGGACCTTCGGCCAGAGGATCGACATCCTGACCACCCGAATGCATCTCATGTCGGAGGAGCCGACCACCTTCATCTGGGGCCTCGGATTCGCCACCACGCAGGTGCGCGCGATCGATCTGGCGCTGGCCGCCGAGGTCGGTATGGGCGACTTCACCCTGCTCGGAGGTGAGAACGGCGTCGCCACCATCCTGGCCGAGCTCGGTGTGCTCGGGCTCATCGCCGTCGCGTGGTTCAGCTGGTTGGTGATCAAACGCGGGCTGTGGCTCGGTACCCGCGCGCGTGATCCGCGCGGGCGAACGCTGGGCCCCGCGCTGGCCGCCTGTCACCTCTCGTTCGTGGTGCAGTTTCTCAGCTTGAGCTCGCTCTCGTTCGCGTACTCGCCCTACGTCATGGCGACGGCGCTGCTGATGGCGATGATCGAGCGGCAGTACCGCTTCTCGCTGGCGGCTCTGGCCGCGGCGCCGTTGCCGGGAGCCGGTCGCTCGCGATGAGCGACGAGCGGCCCACCCTGTCGGTGTGCATCGTCACCTTCAACTCCGGCGATACCATCGGCGAGTGTCTGGAGTCCGTCGGCCAGCAGCGCGGCGTGACCGTCGAGGCGATCGTCGCCGACAACGCGTCGACCGACGGCAGCGCCGATCGGGCGGCGGCCTTCTCGTTCTGTCGAGTGATTCGCAACCCGCGCAACCTCTTCTTCGCGCCGGCCAACAATCTGGCTCTGCGGGCGAGTCGCGGCGAGTACGTGCTGGTCCTCAATCCCGACACCGTTCTCGAGCCCGACACGGCGGCGACCATGTTGGCGGAGCTCCGGGCGCGGCCCGAGGTCGGTGCGGCGATCTGCACGATCGTCGGCGACGCCGCCGACGGCTCGCCGGAAGTGCCACACTGGTGGAGCCGGCGCACGGTGTGGGATCTGCTCGGCTCGTTGCAGCCGTGGTTGTGGTGGCGCGAGCGCCGCCGGTCTTCGGGCTCGCCCGCGCCGCCGGCACCGTCGGAGATCCGCGATGTCGACGTGATCTCAGACGCCTGCCTTTTCGCACCGCGGGAATCGTTGCGGGCGATCGGCTGGTACGACGAGCGCTATCGGCTTTACTTCACCGAGGACGACCTCTGTCACCGGCTTTGGAAGGCGGGCTGGCGCGTTTGTTACTTCGCCACGGCGCGTGTGTGCCATCACGGCTCCACCAGCACCCGCAAGGTACCGCGGCTGTGGCTGCGGTGGCTGACGGTCAAAGATACGCTGGCGTATGCCCGCCAGTACCTGGGCTCCGGCGCGGTTGCCGTGCTGGCGATGGCGAGCGCTCTGGACCTGACCTTGGTGGCGGCGGCCCGGGGTGTCAAATGGCTGAGTGGGCGCGCACGGCGGGCGACCCGTGTCCCTGATCCCGCCACCTGAATCGGCTCGGCGGCGGGTCCTGTTCCTTGCCTGGCAGGGGGCACGCGCCGGAATCGAGCGACACCTGGCGACTCTCGTCCACGCGCTGCCGCCGCGGTTCGACAAGACCGTGGTCTTTCTCTCGAGCGGCGGGCCGATGGCGGACGAACTCGCCGGCGAGGGGATTCCGGTGCATGTGCTCGGGATGCGGCGCAGCTATGATCCGCTCGGTTCTCTCCGTTTGCTGCGGCTGGTTCAGGCGGGGGACTTCGCTCTGGTACACGATCACTCGACGATGGCGGCGGCGCCCGTCCTGGCCCTGGGCCTGGCCCGCGTGCCGTTGGTGGTGACCGAACATCTCTCCCTGGCGCAGCGGCGCCTCGACCAGCGATTGAGCTATCGGCTATTGTCCCCGTTTGTGGACTGTTTCATCGCCAACTCGAATGCCACTCGCGACGAGCTCGTGCGACTCGGTATTGCGGAGGACAAGGTGCGGGTGATCTATCACGGATTGCCCGCGCGCGCGCCGGCGCAGCGGCCGACGGCGCGTGCGCTGGTGTGCGGCCAGCGCGGGTGGGACGCCGCGCCTCTGGTGGGGTTCGTCGGGCGGCTCGAGCCCGAAAAGGGCTGTCGCGCGTTCGTGCGTGTGGCGGCAAAGGTTGCCGCGGCGGTGCCGGCGGCTCGCTTCGTGATGATCGGTGAGGGCTCGGAGCGCAAGGCGCTCGAGGCGGAAATCCTCGCTGCAGGCTTGTCCGATCGCGTGCGGATGACGGGTGAGATGGGCGAGATCGAGAAGGCATATCCCGCTCTCGACGTGCTGGTGTCGACGTCGCAGCGGGAGACCTTCGGGCTGGCGCTGCTGGAAGCGATGGCGGCGGGCGTCGCCGTCGCGGCATTTCGAGTCGGCGGTGTGGGCGAGCTGATCGACGCGGGAGCGGGAGTAACGGTCGCCCCCGGGGACGTCTCGGGACTGGCCGACGCGGTGCTCTCTCTCTTGCGCGAGCCGGATCGCCGCAGCGCTCTCGGCCGGCAGGCGTGTCGGCGGGTCACCGCCCGTTTCGCCGTGGAGCGCATGGCGGGCGAGGTGGCGAAGGTATATGACGCGGTGTGCGCGGGACGGGCGCACTGAGGTTGGCTGTGAGAGTTCTGGTCATTGGCGGTTCCCGCAACCACGAGGAGAGCGGATTCGATCCCTGGCTGCAGTCGCAGATCGCGTCACTGCGCCGGGCGGGGCTGACGGTCGACTCGTTCGTGATCCATCGCGCCGAGCGTGGCAAGTATGCGCGCGCCATTCCGCGCCTGCGAGCCGTACTGGCGCGAAGTCGCTACGACGTCGTGCATGCGCACTACGGCTACGCCGGCATCGTTGCCGCGGCCCAGTCGCGCTGCCCATCGGTGGTCAC
>Ga0316628_100001478_pt1 | contig 16606 bp, 16 predicted proteins | sample OWC_Aug_M2_C1_D5_FD_207648 | JGI IMG/M metagenome (GOLD analysis project Ga0316628, IMG submission 207648) | Wetland soil microbial communities from Old Woman Creek delta, Ohio, United States - OWC_Aug_M2_C1_D5_C | ecosystem: Environmental > Terrestrial > Soil > Wetlands | place: USA: Ohio... | reverse complement strand
GATGGACCGGGCCGTGGACGCGGCCCTGCGCAAGGCCGACAAGGACACCGTGGTCATGGCCATGTCGGACCACGGCTTCAACACCTTCCGCCGGGGATTCAACTTGAACACCTGGCTCGTCCAGGCCGGCTACCACCGCCTGGCCAGGCCCTGGAAGCAGGAGACGTCCCAGTTCTTCGACAACACCGACTGGTCGAGGACCCGGGCCTACGGCATCGGGCTCAACGGCCTCTACATCAACGAGAAAGGCCGCGAGGGCGCGGGCATCGTGGCCCCCGGCCCCGACAAGGACAACCTCGTCCGGGAGATCGTCCAGAAGCTCGAGGCCCTGGCCGACCCCAAGACGGGCGAGAGGGCCGTGCTCAAGGCCTTTGTGGCCAAGGACGTCTATCACGGCCCGAACGTGGCCCAGGCACCGGACATCGTCCTCGGCTTCAACGGCGGCTACAGGATCTCCTGGCAGTCGCCCATGGGCGGCTTTCCCCGGGACGTCTTCGAAGACAACACCCAAAAATGGAGCGGCGACCACATGACCGCCCCGGAACTCCTGCCGGGCATCGTCTTCGCCAACCGCAGGATCGCCGCCGAGGCCCCGGCCCTCCAAGACCTGACGGCCACGGTCCTCGGCCTCTTCGGCGTGGAGAAGCCCAAGGAGATGACCGGCGCGAACGTCCTCGCATAGATGGGAGAACGGAGGAACCTCATGGCCGACGCGAAGATCAAGATCGACAAGGCCCTCCTCGACAAGATCAAGAAGTACGCCGCGATGTCGGGCTACTCCTCGGTCGAGGAGTTCATCACCCATTGCCTCGAGAAAGAGGTGGCCAAGATCGAGGAAGCGGATTCCGAGGAGGAGGTCAAGAAGAAGCTCAAGGGGCTGGGCTACATCGGCTGACCGAAATGCACATCGTCAACCTTGTCTTCGGCGGGCTCGTCGGCGCCGTCCTCCTGCCCTTCCGGGGCCTCTCGCCCTGGTTCGGCATGACGGCCGTCTCGCTGCTGACGGCCCTGCTGATGCTCGAGGTCTACAAGCTGACCTCCGACCAGGCGGCCATCCGCCGGGCCAAGGATCGCATCAAAGCCCATCTGCTCGAGCTGCGCCTCTACAAGGACGACATGCGGACGACGCTCCGGGCCCAGGGGGGGATCCTCAAGGCCAATCTGGCTTACATGGCCGCCAACCTCAAGCCCCTGGCCGTCATGATCGTGCCGCTCGTCCTCATCCTGGCCCAGCTCAGCCTCTGGTTCGACCGGGCCCCGCTCCGGCCCGGCCAGGAGACGCTGGTCAAGGTCGGGCTGGCCGATACGGCCGACGCCGTCACGCTCGGCCTGGAGCTCGAGACGCCGTCCGGCCTCGTGGTCTCCTCCCCCGCCGTCCGCATCCGCGACGAACACGAGATCGTCTGGAGGTTCAAGGCCCTCGCTGAAGGGAACGGCCGCTTGATCCTGAAGGCGGACGGCTGGGCCGTCGAAAAAACCGTGACCGTGGGCGGCCCGCCCTTGACCAAGGTCTCCGCCCTGGCCTCGCGCGGCTCGTTCGGCAAGCGGCTCCTCTACCCGGGCGAGGCGCCCCTCCCGGCCGGGACCCCCGTCCGGTCGGTCGAGGTCCTTTACCCCGCCGGGACCCTGACGGCGTTCGGCCTCCGCGTCCACTGGCTCGTCGCCTACCTCGTCATCTCGATCGCCTTCGGTTTCGCCTTCAAAGGCGTCTTCAAGGTCGAGATATGATCCCGCCTCTGAGGAGATATCCATGAAGATCGATGTTTTCAAGATGGAGCGCATGCAGTCGACCTGGGAGAACGTCGTCGACTACAACCTGTCCGAGAGCGGCGTCCATCCCCTGACGCTCAACGAGCTCTTGACCCCGGCCGAGCGCGAGGCCCTGGCCGAGGTCGAGATCGGCTATACCCAGACGAACGGCACCATCGGCCTGCGGGAGGGCATCGCCCGCCTCTATCCCGGGGCAGGGCTGGAGCAGATCCTGGCCACGGCCGGCTCCTCGGAGGCCAACTTTCTGCTGATGTGGAGCCTCATCGAGCCGGGCGACGAGGTCCTGTTCGAACTGCCGAACTACATGCAGATGGGCGGCCTTCTCGGGGCCTTCGGGGCCCGGGTCAAACCGTTCTATCTCCGGGAGAGCCTGGGCTGGCAGCCCGACCTCGATGAGATGCGGAAGCTCGTCACGCCCAAGACCAAGCTCATCGTCCTGACCAACCCCAACAACCCGACGGGGAGCGTCCTCTCGCCCGAGGTCATGAAGGGCGTCATCGACCTCGCGGCGGGAGCCGGAGCCTGGATCCTGGCCGACGAGGTCTATCGGGGGGCCGAGCTCTCCGGAGAGACGACGCCGAGCTTCTGGGGGCGCTACGAAAAGGTCCTGGCCGTCAACGGCCTTTCCAAAGCCTACGGACTGCCCGGCCTGCGCGTCGGCTGGATCGTCGGGCCGGAGGAGGTCGTCAAGAGGACCTGGCCTTACCACGACTACACGACCATCTCCCCCTCGGCCTTGAGCGACCGCCTGGCCTCGATCGTCCTGGGGCCCGAGACCCGGGAGCGGGTCTTGGCGCGGACCCGGGCCATCCTCAACGCCAACTTCCCCGTCCTCGAGAAGTGGCTCAAGGACCACGGCCGGCTCTTCAGCTTCCTGCCGCCCCGGGCCGGGGCCATCTGCTTCGTCCGCTACGGATTCGAGGCCAATTCGACCGAGCTGGTCGAGCGGCTGATCAAGGAGAGGAGCGTCCTCCTCGTCCCCGGCGACCATTTCGAGATGGACGGCTACCTCCGCTTCGGCTACGGCTCCGAGAAGGGCTATCTCCTCAGGGCCCTGGGGCGGGTCGAAGAAACACTTAAAAAAATCGGCTAAACGTGGTAGGATATTGAATCCATTCCCCCGAGGAATGAGTTTATTAGGCATAGGACCATAGGAGGCCACCATGAACAGACTCAGAACACTCGCCCCCCTCGTCATCCTCTTCATCCTGGCCGTCGCCGGCGCCTCGTACGCCCAGCAGGCGACCAAGATCGCCATCATCAATTCGCAGAAGGCGTTCGAGGTCTCGATCGAGGGCAAGAGGATCATGGGCCAGATGCAGGATCGCGAGAACAAGATCAAGAGCGACCTCCAGAAGCTCGATGACGCCATCCGCCTGCTCGAGAACAAGCTGAGCACGGGCCGGCTGACCATGACCCAGGACGCCCTGCTGGGCATCCAGGCCGACATCGACAAAAAGACCACCGAGCGGAAGCGCTACGAGGAGGACGCGGCCCGGGACGCCCAGCAGTTCTCGGCCAACCTCATCCAGAAGATCCGCGCCGAGATGGTCACGATCATCGAGAATCTGGCCAAGGAGCGGGGCTACGAGCTCGTCCTCGACCTGGGCACGAGCGGCGTCGTCACCTTCAACCCGTTGATCGACGTCACCGACGAGGTTGTCCGCCGCTACGACCAGAGCAAGGCGGCCGCTCCCGCCCCCGTCAAGAAGTAACTCCCCCTCCTACGCAAGACCCGGAGAGAAAGGGCCGTCCCTTTCTCTCCGCTTTTTTTTGCTAAGTTCCCGGAGATTCAGTTGCCGAAGGAAAGCCGCAGGCGGACGATCTCCGGCCGGCTGCCCGTCCGGACCGGCGGCCCCCAGGTCCCGACCCCGCTCGTCACGTAGTACCGCGTCTCCCCTTTCCGGAGCGCGCCCCAGTTCAGCTCCCAGACCTTCTTGTTGATGATGTCGAGCGGGAAGAGCTGGCCGGCGTGGGTGTGTCCCGAGAGCTGGATGTCGACCCCGGCCTCGCTCGCCTGCTCGAGGCGGGCCGGCTGATGGTCGAGGAGGACGACGGGGCGGCTGAGGTCCAGGCCAGAACGGGACAGGATCCCGAGGATGGGAACGCGCGTCTCGCCGGGGCGGAGGGCGCTCGGGTCCCTCCGGCCGGCGACGACGAAGGCGCCCGCGATGAGCACGGCCTCGTCCTCGAGGACCGAGATGCCGCAGGCCCGGAGGCAGGCCAGGTTCCGCTCCAGGCCGCTGTAGAACTCGTGGTTGCCCGGGACGGCGAAGACGCCGAGGGGGGCCCGGATGCGGCGCATGACCTCGCTGAAGCCCGCCTCGATCTTTTCGGTCACCGACTCGTCGACGATGTCGCCGGGCATGAGGACGATGTCGGGCTCGAGGGCGTTGATCCGGGCCACCGTCTTCTCCAGCCGGCCCCGTCCAACGAGGCTGCCGAGGTGGAGGTCGGAGACCAGGACGACGGTCACGTGGTCGAGCGGGCCGGCCTTCTTGGGGATGCTCCACGAGAGTTCGACGGTCCTCGGTCGGGCCGCGTTGATGGCCCCGCCGACGATGGTCAGGACCGTGGCCCCGGCGACGGCCGCGAAAAGGACGAGCCCCGCCGGCCCGGAGCGGGCCGTGAGCGATCCCGGCAGGAACTCGAAGAACGCGTTGGCCAGGCGGACGAGGTCGATCAGGACGACGCCGAGGAAGCCGTAGAGCATGACGACCATGTGGAAGGACCCGGCCTTGATGAGCGCGGCCGAGGGAAAGCCCTTGGCCAGGCCCATGAGGACGCGGCCGAGAGGATAGGCCAGGACCAAGGCGATGAAGACGGCCAGGAAGACCGTCCGGGCCGACGGATAGGCGGCCAGCGCCTGGGCGCCGCGGCGGCCGATATAATAATTGACCAGCCCGTAGAGGGACAGGGCGATGACCAGGAAGACCAGCACTCTTCGGCTCCTCACTCCCGTTCGATCCCGTTGAAGGTCACGATCTCGTCGAGGGTCCGGCGAGGCGGCTCGCGCCGGGGCCTCTTCTCGGCGTAGCCGACCGGCATCATGGCTATGACCTTGTACTTGCGGGGGATGCCGAGGACCTTGCGGGCCTTGCGGTAGTTGAACCAGCCCATCCAGCACGTGGCCAGGCCGAGCTCCTCGGCCTGCAGGACGATGTGCTCTCCGGCGATGCCGATGTCGATGAAATGGAAGGGCACGCGCTGGAGGCGGCCGCCGAGGCCGTGGGCCATGAGCTCGGTCTTGACCAGCAGCAGCAGGATGACCGGGGCTTGGGCGGCGAACTTCGAGCCGGAGTAGATGCCCGAGAACGCGGCCGCCGTCAGGCGCTCCTTGAGATCGGGGTCGTCGACGACGATGAAACGCCACGGCTGGGCGTTGTGGGCCGAGGGCGCCAGCCGGGCGGCCTCGAGACAAGCCAGGAGCTTCTCCCGCTCGACCGGCGTCGGGAGGTAGCGGCGGATGCTCCGACGGCCGCGGAGGATCCTCTGGAACGGCGTGAGCTCGACGGGGGTGACGATCTCTTCGGTCATGGTCTCTTCATCCGGACGAGTCCGGCCCTTTCAAGGACGTTGAAGAACCGGGCGACGTCGGCGGGGTCGACGGGCCCGTATTCGGCCGAGACGGCTTTGGCGATCTCAAGGAGGTCCCTCCTTCCGTCCGCGAAGTTCAGGGCCTCGTAGGCGGCGTCCCCACCGAGCTTGAGTTCCTGTAGAACGGAGAGGCCGAGCTTCTCGACGAGGAAATCGGTTTCCAGGGGGCAAACGAAATCGGCCGCCCGGATCGGAACGACCCTTGCGAGCGCTTTCTCCGCGGCGGTCGGGGCCATGTCAATCGGCCTCGTTTGATCAACCCTGGGTCCGAAGGCCATTTTGAAGATCTCCTTGGTCAGAGCGCCTTGCGCGGCTTCAAGGGGACCGGACATGGACTCGATCCTCCGCCCTGCCAAGGTCCTGTCTTTTGTATACGCGAGGGCCGAGAGGACGGCCATCGCTTCGCGGAAGTAGGAGGACATACAGACATTCAAAGCCTGCTTGGTGGCGGCGAGGATCGCGCCCTCTCCCGATGCGGCCCGAATGGCCTCCATGCTGTCATAGACGTCAGCGGCGTGCCTGGCCAGGCCGTTCCGGACGACGAGCCGGGCCACGTCCAGCGCCTCCTTCTCCCCGGCCGCGGCCAGATAATAGACCGCGCCCAGGGCGATGAAGGAGGACCGGCGGAGCTCGCTCGGGTCGACCTTGTCCATGGTGTCGAGGCTGGTGTGATGGAAGGTGTCGCCGCGGTTGAGCATGACCGACGGCACACGGAGGGCCCCGTCGTTGAAGACGACGTGGTCGCTGCCGCCGCTGTAGGGGTAAGACTTCCAGACGAAGGGATGGGCGCTGCCGTTGAGGCTGGTCAGCTCGAGCGATTCGGCCAGGCCGGCGAAATTGGCCACGACGTCGTTGAGGCAGGAGGGGTTGGAGTCGGGCGTCCGGTAGATGCCGAACGTCCCGCCGGTCAGGTGGAGGTCCTCGCCGATCATGTCGCAGTTGACGGCGGCCAGCGTGTTCCGGGTCCGTTCGAGATGCGCTTGGACGTAGGGCACGAGCCCGTTGAACTCGGGCACCCAGAGGAAGCGGATGGTCCGCTTCGGAGGCTCGACGGCGCCGGAGGCGATCATGGCCTTGAGCGCCCGGGCCATCTCGAGCAGGCCGCCGCTGCCCGAACCGTTGTCGTTGGCGCTCGGCGTCGGGTGGCAGAGATGGGCGACGAGGAGGACCTCTTTCTCGGGTTCGACGGCGCCCCGGAGGGAGGCCGTCAGCGTTTCGATCTCGGTCGGGAAGAACTCCGTCTCCACGTCGGCCTTGAGGACGACCTTCTTCCCCTCCTCGAGCAGGCGCTTGAGGGTCGCGCCCTGGTTCTTGCTGACGTTGAAGGCGAAGCCGAGCTTGTCCCGGTCCTCCCAGCGGGGCCACAGGGCCGTATAGCGGACCATGTTCGGAAAGCCCGGCCGCGTGTCCGGGGCATAATACGTCAGGACGCCGACGGCGCCGCGCTCGAGGACGGCCTGGCGCATGACCTGGGCCGTCGCGGCCGTGGCCAGGACGATCTTGCCTTTGACGTCCTTGCCGCGGTAGGCGGCCTCGCCGACGCCCGAGCCGACGTCGACCAGCTCGGCTTCGGCGCGCCCGGAGCCGCTGTGCTTGACCAGCGTCAGCGGGACCTCCTCGTAAGAGCAGAGCCGCTCCTTGGAGGGCGCCACCATCCAAAGCTCGCCCCTCTTGGCCCGCCAGCCGATGACGCTGCGATAGGTGTAATAGCGGCGCGTCCCGTCCGAGGGCCAGCCCTCGATGGCCGCGTCGTCGTAGCCGAGCCGGAGGAGCTCCTCGCGGATGGCTTCGGCCGCGGCCCGCCAGCCTTCAGAGGCCTGGACGCGGTCGTACGCGGAGATCATACCGGTGTAGCGGAAGGCGATCTCGCCGGAGACCTCGTCGACCAGGGCCCGGACGAGCTCCGGAGAGGCCAACGGCTTTTCCGCGGCCGGCGCGGCCGCGGCAAGGGCTAAAACGCAGGCGGCCACGGCCGCCGGCCTGAAAGCGCGCCTCATCACGTCACCTCCTCGTCCCTATTTGATCAGGTGGAGTTCCGTCTGGCGCCGATCCAGGAAATAGGTCCCGGTCCTGGTGAAGGCGGCGTCCTGCTCCAGGGCGATCTGGACGTCCTGGCCGCTCCATTCAGGGACCGCGGCCCGGACGTTGAGCTCGATGGAATGCACGGTGTCATAGTAGAACGGATAGTCCCCGGCGCCGGGCACGCCGCCTTGTTTGTCCCAGAGCCCGATCGGCGGGCCGGCGGCGTGGCCGTGGACGCCCAGGGGGTGGGCGTAGATGCTCGGCCTCAAGCCCTCGTCCTTGGCCCGCTTGAGGGCCGCGGCCAGGACCTGGTTCCCGGTCAACCCCTCCTTCATCTCGCCCAGGAGGATGTCCTGGAGCCGGTTGCCCTGGGCCAGGGCGGCCTTCAGGCCCGGGGGGGCGTCGGCCTCCCCGGTCTGGAGGACATAGGCGTGCTGTTGCGTGTCCGTGTTGAGCCGGAGGTAATTGATGCCGATGTCGCAGTGCAGGAGGTCGCCCCGATGGATGACGGAGCTGTCCTTATAAAGGCTCGAGGCCGGACGCTGGAGGGAGATGCCCGGGTTGAACCAGGTCGTCTGGCCGAGGGCCCGGAATTTCTCCCAGATCCACCACTCGACGTCATCCGTCGTCGTCACGCCGGGCGTGATGACGGCGTTCGAGAACGCCTCGGCGATGACGGCGTGGGCGATGGCGCAGATGTGATGATAGACCTCGAGCTCGGCCGGCAGCCGGCGCTCGAGCCAGCCCACGGCCAGCCGCTCCGCCCCGACCAGCCGTTTCGCGTATTCCGGGCCGAGGGCTTGGACGAGGAGCTTCTTCTTGGAGGCGCTGAGGCCGTCGCCGAAGGCGAAGACTTCGGCCTCGTTGATGCCGATCCTTTTGGGGTCGCGTTCCTTGACCGCCCGGGCCAAGGCCTGCCACTGGTCCTCCTGGTTGGCCTTCCAGATGGTCGGGTAAAGGTCCCGGATGCCGTAGCGGCTGACGGAGAACCGCTCGACCCCCTTGTCCCCTCCCCTGTCAAAGAAGACGAGAAGGCTCAGGCGCCGGGCCGAGAGGCTGGCGAAGGGCACGAGCGAAAGGTAGACGGGGTCCTCGTTGTACTCCTCGCAGATGACCAGCCACATGTCGATCTTCTCCCGCCTCATGAGCTCGGGCAGGAGCGTGTTCAGGCGGACCGAGAGCCAGCCGTCATGGAGGGCGGCCTGTTCCTTGAGGCTCAGGACGGCCGGATAGTCGTGTCCGGCGGCGGCCGGCCCGAGACAGGCCAGGGCGATGAACGCGGCCAGGATCCCCGAGGTGGTTCGACGCATGTCCCTCACTCCTTTCTTTCCGAAAGCCGCCGGGCGGCGTCAAGAGGTTCAAATTACACTAAATCCACCCTCCGCTTCAACCCATCATAGGGACATGGACCGTTCCGGTGCGTGTCCCCGTCTCTTCTCAGGATTGCCTCGCCCTTCGATTGGTGTTATATTCCCGGCCAGGAACCTCGAGGGGCGGATCCCCGTACCTCTCATTGAAGGAGGAGACGAACATGAAAAAAAAGACGACCTTAGGCCTGGCCCTTATCTTCGTAGCGGGCCTGGCGGCCTGCGCGCCGGCGGCCAGCATCAAGGCCGGCAGCGCGTCGGCCGAGGCCCTGGTCAAACTCCTGCCCGAGGCGACCCGCGGCGTCGTCGCCATCGACGTCCACCGGGCCATGGAGCTGGCCTCGGTGTCCAAGATGCTCGAGGCGAACCCGGCGGCCAAGGAGAAGTACGACGAGCTCGTCAAGCTGGCCGGCCTCGACCCGGCCAAGGACGTCTACTTCTTCGTCCTCGGCCTGATGGGCGTGCCCGGCGCGACGGAGCCCGACGGCGGGTTCATCGTCAACCTCAAATACAAGAAGGAGACCCTCTTGGCGGCCGTGAAACAGAAGGCCCCGGAGTACAGAGAGGAGGTCTACAGCGGCGTCACCGTCTACTCCAATTTGGACGGGGACGATAAGCAGACCACCCGGGCGGCCTTTCTCGACGACTCTAACATCATCCTCGGCAGCGACAAGGGGGTCAAGGGGATCATCGACGTTTTCCAGAAGAAGGCCGGTTCGGTCATGAAAAATCCCGAAATGGCGGCCATCATCAAGAAGGTCGACAAGGAGGGCCTCGGCTGGGTCGCCTTCTCCATCCCCCCCGAGCTCATCGCAAAGGGCATCGCCGCGCAACCCCAGCTCAAGGTCCTCGAGGGGGTCAAGGCCCTGACCATGTCCTACGACCACCGGCTGGCGAAGTACGTCGCCGACATCCGGACGATGGGCGGAACGGAGGAGCAGAACAAGAACCTGTCCCAGGCCCTGACCGGCCTCAAGAGTCTGGGGGCCATGCTGGGCGGCCAGGAGCCCGCCGTCGGCGAGCTCATGAGCGCCATAGAGATCACCTCCGGTAAGGATTTCGTCCGGCTCTACATCAGCGTGACCGACGAGCTCGCGGAAAAGCTGGGCAAGCTGGCCCAGGCCAAGGCCGGCGAATTCATCAAGATCAACAAGGGGCCGGCGGGCGAAGAGAAGGACTAGGCGTCAGTCCTCGTACAGATATTCCTTCGTCCGGAAGCGCAGGCAGGCCAGGACGAGGAAGACGGCGGCGATCAGGAAGAGCATCGTCACGGCCAGGGCCGGAGGCGTGGGCTCGAGACGGAAGAGCAGGAGGGCCACCCCCCTCCCTCCCCCGACGGTCGTCGGGCGGTAAGGCAATAGCGATTTGAGATAGTGGACGAGGGAGAACCTCTGCGTCGAGCCGGGGAAGTACTGGATGACGTTCTCCCAGCCGAACCCGAAGATGAGGCCCAGGATGATGGCCTTTTTGAGGAGCGCGCCGAGGAAGGTGAAGAAGGCCGTGTAGGCCAGGATGCCGAGGATGAGGACGCCCAGATAGCCCAGGAAAGTCGTGTAGATCGCCGGCCGGTCGAGGCGGCTGGAGTTGAGGACGAAGAACGACAGGCCGAGGCTGACGGACACGATGACCGACATGATCAGGGAGTAAGCGGCGTACTTGCCGACGATAACGGCCGTTTTGGGGATGGGCCGGGTGACGAGGTAGGACAGGGTCCGGCCCTCGACCTCCTCGGCCGTGACCGACGTGCCGTAGAACAGCGACAGGATGACGATGTAGAACTGCAGGAAGAAGACCATCAGGATCTCGGTGAAGACCGCGGCCATGTCGCCGGAGCGGCCGTGGAGGACGATGCGCCCGACGACGGCCAGGGCCACGGGGATGAGCCCGATGATGGCGAAGACGCGCGTCTTGCCCGTCTTCCGGCCCAGGAACGAGAAGAAGGCGAAGACCTGACGGGTCGACGTCTTGAGGTTCATGTCACTTCCCCACCAGGTATTCGAAGACCGCCTGCAGGTTGTCGTCCGGCGATGAGATCTCCTCGACCTCGATGCCGCCCTCGAGGACGGCGCCGGTCAGCCGGCCGTAGAAATCGTCCCGCTTGTGCGTCTCGACGACGAGCGTCCGGCCGTCCGGGGCGAAGGTCATCTTCTGGATGGCCGGGTCGCCGACGAACCGGGCCGCCAGGGCCCGGGGGCCGCTCGAGCGGACCGAGATCATGTGCGGATGGGCCTCGATCAGCTCCCGGATGTAGGGCACGTCGCCCTGGGCCAGGATCTTGCCCTGGTGGACGAGGACGACGCGGGAGGTCAGGGCCTCGATCTCGGGCAGGACGTGGCTCGAGACGAGCACGGTCCGCCCCTCGTTCCGGAAATCCTTGATGAGCTTGATGAGCTTCCTCTTGCCCAGCGGGTCGAGGCCGCTCAGCGGCTCGTCGAGGATGAGGATGTCGGGGTCGTGGGCGATGGCCTGGGCGAACTTGACCCTCTGGCGCATGCCCCGGCTGTAGCCGCGGATGAGGCGGTCCTTGTCCTTGGAGAGGTCGACGGTGTCCAGGGCCCTCGAGGCCCGCTCCCGGACCTCCGCGGGGCCGTAACCGTAGAAGCGCAGGAGCCCGGCGACGAACTCGAAACCCGTCATGTCCTCGTAGAAGACGTCCTGCTCGGGGCAGAAGCCGATGGACCGGAACAGGTCCGGGTTGTTCCAGACTTTGCCGCCTCGGACGGTCACGCGGCCGATGTTGGGCTTCATCTGGCCGGTGATGAGCTTCATGAAGGTCGATTTGCCCGCGCCGTTGGGGCCGAGGAGGCCGGTGACGCCGCTCTCGATCTCGAGGCTGACGTCGTTCAGCCCGAGGACGTTGCCGTAGTACTTGGACAGGTTCGAGGCGACGATGACGGCCGTCATTTGATCACCTCGACGCCGCGCGTCTTCCGGTTGAGGACAAAGACGGACAGCAGGCAGATGCCGGCCAGGACGGCGAACGACCAGACGGCGGGGACGGGGTGGGGAAGCCTCTGGCCGAAGAGGAACGCGCCGGCCTGTTGGAGGTTGGCCCGGATGGAGAACAGGATCATGGCCGGCTGGCGGAAGGTCTCGAACAGGATGCCGGAGAGGGCGTCGGAGAAGAGATAGGTGGTCCAGATGAGGATGATGACGTAGCGCGTGCTCTTGCTCAGGGCCGACAGGAGGAGGACGTAGAAGGCGAAGAACACGGTCAGGAGGGCCGAGTAGCCGAGGATGGACAGCGGCAGCCAGGGGTATTCGAGGAAGAACTGGAAACTGCCGGCGAAGATGAGCTTGAAGACGACGAGGAGGAGCCAGGGCACGGCCGTCAGGACGAGGACGAAGAAAGCGACGACCGACATCTTGCCCAGGAGGTAGTCCTTCTTGCGCAGGGGGCGGGAGAAGTAGAGCTGGAGGGAGTTGTGCTTGAGGTCGTCGGCGATGAGCCCGGCCGCGGCGAAGACGAGGATGAAGACGAGGGAGAACAGGACGGCGGTGTTCGTCATGAACCCGGCGAAGTATTTCGGGTCGATCCTGATGAGGTCCCGGTTGCTCTGGACGAGGGCCTTGAAGTCCTCGAGCCGCTCGGAGACGTAGAGCCCGCCGAGGGCGACGAAGGCCGGCAGGAACGCGCCGGCGAAGAAGAACCGGAACATCTTCCTCCTGAAGGCGAGCTGGATGCCCGTCCGGGTGATGGGCCAGCCCGGGAAGCGGCGCTCGGCCAGGGCCCCGTCCCAGTGGGCGTAGCCCTTCTCCCGGATGGTGGCCATCAATCCACCCCCACGACGCCGGCGAAGAGGTCTTCGAGCGACGTCCGGCTCTTGACGAAATAGCGCAGTTGGACGCCCGTCCGGGCGGCCGCCCGGAAGATGTCCATGCGGTCGGCGCCCTCGGGCATGTAGACCTTGATCAGGCGGTCCTCGGTCTCGTCGACCTTGCAGCCCCGGGACTCGAGGTCCTTGCGGAAGGCCTCGCCGTCGCCCTTGACGCGGACCTCGTAGAGGCTGTAGGCGATGGCCCGCAGGTCGGCCATCCGGCCCTCGGCCGCGACGCGCCCCTTGTTGAGGATGACGACCGAGCCGCAGATCGACTCGATGTCGGCCAGGATGTGCGAGGACAGCAGGACCTGGATGCCCTTGTTCCGGGAGACGTCGCGGATGAGTTCGAGGACCTCGTTGCGGCCGGTCGGGTCGAGGTTCGAGGTCGGCTCGTCCAGGAACAGGACCTTGGGGTCGTGGACGAGGGCTTGGGCCAGCTTGAGGCGTTGTTTCATGCCGGCCGAATAGGTGTCGAGGAGCCGGTAGCGGGCCTCGCCCAGACCGACATAGAACAGGACCTCGTGGGCCCGTTTCATGGCTTCCTGGCGCGGCATCCCGGAGAGCTCGCCGAAGTAGGACGTGAAGGTGACCGCGTCCATCCCGGCGACGAAGCAGTCGCTCTCGGGCATGTAGCCGACGGAGCGGCGGATCATGTCCTGGTCGCGGCGGATGTCGAAATCGAGGACCTTGCCCCCGCCCCGCTCCGGGACGATGAAGCCGAGGAGGATGCGGAGGAGGGTGCTCTTGCCGGCGCCGTTGGGCCCGAGCAGGCCGACCGCGCCTTCGCCCAGGCTGACGGTCACGCCGTCGAGGGCGACGATCCGGCCGTATCGGAAGCTCAGGTCCTTGACGTCGATGCTCATGACAAGCGCCCAGTGTATTCCTTATCGCATACGGGATTCAAGCTAAAAAAGTTCCCTAAAGCGGCAGGCGGAGCATGGCTTCGGGGTCGACCCGGGCATCAAGGATCTTGATGGACCAATGGAGATGCGGGCCGGTCGACCGGCCGGTCGAGCCGCAGATCCCGACGGCCTGGCCTTTTCCGACGGCCTCTCCCCGCTTGACGAGGAGTGCGGACAGGTGCCCGTAGGAGCTGAAAACGCCGAGCCCGTGGTCGATGATGACCGTCTTGCCGCCCAGATAGAGGTCGCTGGCCAGGACCACCCGGCCCGCGTTCGCGGCCTTGATCCTCTCACCGAAGGGGGCCCGGATGTCGAGGCCGGCGTGGACGGACTCGAGGACGTCGTTGTTGAGCCGCCGCTGGCCGAAGTTCCCCCAGTTCGGGGCCTCGTGCGGCGGGACGAAGGGCCCGTCGCCCAGCCATTCGGGCGTGATGACGCTCGTGGCCAGCGCGACGAGCTCGGCCTCCCGCCTGATCCTCTCCCTGGCCGGGGCCGGGGGGGTCACGTACTCCCTCTTGAGCTGGAGTTTGGTGAACGGGAACTTCCTGTCGGTGACGACCAGGTCCTTGCGGACGGTCTCGACCGTCCCGTCCGCCCTGCCGATCTTGACGGTCAGGGTGTGGGGCCCAGGCTTGGCCTGAAGGTCGATGCCCAGGAAGGCGAACGGCCCCGCCCCGCCCGGGGCGGGCCTCAATTCGGCCGTCCGGCCGAGAAAGGTCACCGCGGCCGATCTCGCGGCCCCCGCGGCTTCGAGATAGACGAGGACCGGCTCGCCCGGTTGAAGGGCCCTGTAGACGAGGCGGATGACCGGGCCGCCTGGGGATGCGGACTGCCGGCCGGCCGATACGGAAGAAGACAGTAAGAGAGCCGAAGCGAAAAGGACCGGCCAGGACCGGTGTCGGGTCAAGCCACGTCCCCCCGCTCGTTTTTCCTCAGGACCCGGCCCGGCAGGCGGCCGGTATGCTCGCCCCGGTCGACGACCACTTGCCCGTTGACGACCACCTGCTCGACGCCCACGGGATAGACCGCTGGGTCGGCGAAGGTGGCCCGGTCGGCGATGCGGGCCGGGTCGAAGACACACACGTCGGCGGCCCAGCCGGCCCTGAGCCGTCCGCGTCGGACGAACCCCAGATGGTCGGCGGGCATCGAGGTGATCTTCCGCACCATCTCCTCGAGCGCGCAGACCTTCTCCTCCCGGACGTACTTGCCCAGGGCCCTCGGGAACGTCCCGTACAGGCGCGGATGCGGTTTGCCCTTGCCGAGCGGCCCGTAGGGGGCGACCGCCGAGCCGTCCGAGCCGACCCCGACGAGCGGATGGGCCAGGAGGGTCTTGAGGTGGTCCTCGCTCATGGCAAACATGATCATACCCACCCGCCCCGTCTCTTCGATGAGCAGGTCCTTCATGAACTCAAAGGGGGCCTTGCCGGCCTTAGACGAGGCCTCAACGATGTTCATTCCCTCGAGGTCGCGATTCCCGTCGGTGGCCACCGAGGAGATGAGGACTTTGGCCCAGGAGCCGAGCTCGGTCTCCTTGGCCTTGATCTCCGCACGGAGACGGTCCTGGAGCGCCGGGTCGCGAAGGCGACCGAGAAAGTCCTCGGTCGTTCCCTCCCGTGCCCAGAGGGGGAAGACCAGGTTCAGGCTTGTCGACGAGGCGATATAGGGATAACGGTCACACCGGAAATCGACCCCAGTAGCCCGGGCCCTTTCCAGGCGTTCGAGAAGGGCGGGAAACTTGGGCCAGTTCGCCGCGCGGCCGACCTTCAGGTGCGAGATTTGAAGCCGGATAGGCGATTCTTTGGCGATACGAAGGGCTTCGTCCACCGCTTCGAGGATGCCCGCTTCCTCGTCTCGCATATGGGTCGCGTAGACGCCCCCGCTCCGGGCCGCGACGCGGCAGAGCTCGATGAGCTCGTCGGTCGGGGCGAAGCTACCCGGCGTGTATTGGAGCCCCGAGGATAGGCCCAGGGCCCCCCCGGCCATGGCCGAGGCGACGAGAGTCTTCATGCGTTCAAGCTCGACGGGCGAAGCGACCCTGTCCCCGAAGCCCATGGCTGCGGCCCGCACGCTGCCGTGCCCGACGAAGGTGGCGTAGTTGACGGCCGAGCCGGCCGCTTCGACCCGAGCCAGGAACCCGGCGGCGTCCCGCCAGGTGACGTCCAGCCCGTGCTCTGCGGCCTGGGCGGCCCGGGTCTTCTCGAAGGCCTCGTCGGTCAGCGGGAAGGGGGAATCGCCGCACTGGCCGCTGACGAGGGTGGTCACGCCCTGGCGGACGGCGCTCTCGGCCTTGGGGTTGACGAGGAGGCCCTCGGCCGTGTGGTCGTGGACGTCGATGAAGCCCGGCGATACGGCTAGTCCCGAGGCGTCGACGACGGCCGCGGCCCGGCCCCGTCCGAGCCGGCCGACGGCGCGGATCAGGCCGCCCGAGAGGCCGATGTCGCCGAGGAAGGGCGGCCCCCCAGTGCCGTCGTAGATCGTCCCCCCGGCGATGAGGAGGTCGAGGTCCCGGCCCTTGGAACAGCCGCGGAGGAGCAGCCCGGCGCCGCCGGCCGAGGCCAGGGCGCCCGTCCTCAGGGCCGTCCGGATGAACGTCCTTCGGTCGATGCGTTCCATGTCCCCCGCATGATAGTCGAAACCGGCGCCCGAGTAAACCGCGGGCCGGCCGACCCGTTTGCCTTCCCGCTCCGATTCTGGTAGATTAGCCCTCCCCGGCCCGAGAGTCCGGGGCCGAAAGGAACGACCCATGGCCGACGAAAAAGCCGAGACCGCGAAGAAGCGGAAGAAGATGAACACCCTGACCCTGGCCGAGATCGAGGCCGAGCTGGCCGAGTGCAAGGAGAAGCAGGGCGGCCTCATCTCCAAGTACGCCCTCCAGCTCCAGGCCCGCAAGAAGGCCCTGGCCGGCTGACGCCCGGCGGGGCCCTCCCCTCCCCCGCGCCCCCGCAAATCAAAGAAAGTGTTTACATTGGGCCCGGATTCTGCTAAAATACGCCGGAAAAAATATCAGGAGACACAAAAGCGTGATTAGCAAGGAACGGAAGACGAAGATCGTCAAGGAGAACCAGGCCCATCCCACGGATTCGGGATCGCCTGAGATCCAGGTCGCCTTGCTGACCGAGCGGATCAA